>PVBE010873126.1_pt1 | contig 340433 bp, 274 predicted proteins | sample 1631181 | NCBI WGS metagenome assembly PVBE01 (sample SAMN08397723, study PRJNA350692) | Marine metagenome, whole genome shotgun sequencing project. | isolation source: water | place: Pacific Ocean | collected 2012-04 | reverse complement strand
GATTGGATGCGGCTAATCCTCTAGCTATCTCAGGAAAGTGGTTCACGGCGATACGCTTGCCATCACAGGTGAGTTCAGCAAACTCGCCGTGCAGTGTCATGTGGGCAAATCGGCTTGCCTGCTGCGTAATCCTAAAGTGGTCGCCATCGTTGTTGCCGAAGACCACATGGATCGGTTTAGTGAATCCCTCGCCAAGTTGTACGACAATGAAAGGCGAGCACAGATCACCACAGAAGATGAGTGCATCGGCATCCGTTACCTGGCTGAGGATGACGGCGAGATGATCACCCCTGTCATGAATATCCGAGATAATGGCGAGTTGCATTTCGTGCGCTCCAGACGACCAATTGTCATCGATCCATTAGTGTCTGTCACTCGATCGATCCTATTATCTCGTCGTACCAGCATATAATCCCCTTATCAGTTTTCTTGCTTAACACTGTCCACTGGGATGCCTCGGAACTAGAGATGTCAGGTATTCACCTACCCTCGACTTCAGACATCATCGTTATTGGTGGCGGTCCTGCCGGCGCCTCAGCCGCGCGTATTTTGGCGGCGTGGGGCCACGAGGTGCTGCTCTTAACGAAGAGCCAGTCACCGATGCCAACGCTCGCTGAATCATTGCCACCTAGTTGCCGAAAGCTTTTTCGGGCGATTGGTGTCTTGGAGGCTATCGACGAAGCAGGGTTCTACCGTTCGACGGGTAATACATTTTGGTGGGGTAATGACCAGATGCGGTCGGAGCACTTCGCGGACGACGAACGTGGCTACCAGGTTGTCCGGCGAGAATTCGATCACTTGCTTCGGGACCAAGCTGAAGCCGCAAATACCACTGTTGTGGAGAGCACAGTGAAGCGAGTTGAGTTTGATACTGACGACACCGCAACCGTGCATGTTGCGGCGTATGGAGAACATGCCGACCCAGTTGTCATCAGAGCGCGGGTAGTGCTTGACTGCTCAGGCCGAGCGGGAGTAATCGCTAGACAAGGCTTCAGGCGTTATGGTTCGGCATACGCGACGCTGGCGATTGCCGGTGTGTGGGAGCGACCCGATGGTTGGGCTCTAGCCGAGCCGACTCACACGCTCGTAGAGGCCTACCGTGACGGGTGGGCCTGGTCAGTTCCTGTCAGTGCAATGCGGCGCTATCTGACCTTTATGGTTGATCCGCGCGAGACCGACTTAGATCGGGGTGGCCAGCTTGCCGTGACTTATCAGCAGGAGCTGGCCAAGGCGCGACAGTTCTCGCGCCTCATGGACCACGCGCGGCTCATTGTCGAACCCTGGGCCTGTGACGCGTCGGTGTATTCTGCCGATCGTTACGCCGGTTCCGCGTTCCTATTGGTTGGCGACGCAGCCTCGTGCCTTGATCCGCTCTCTTCGTTCGGCGTGAAGAAGGCCATCGCGTCAGCCTCGATGGCAGCCATAGTGGCTAATACCTGCCTAGTGAGACCTGATATGGGTGAGGTGGCGCGCAATTTTTATACCGCACGTGAGACGGAGATATTTTCGACCTTCGCTAAGCAAACCGCAGCTTACTTTCGCGAGGGAGGGACAATGCATGACCATCCGTTCTGGACCGGACGATCCGAGTTCAATTACGACTTGGATCATAGTTCTCCGACGGCAATCGATCTGGATTCTGTGCGCCGTGATCCAACGGTGCAGGTGTCGTTTGCCGAGTTGAAAAATAGCGCTGAGATTGCCTTGACTCCTGGAGATGGCCTCGAGATTGAGCGTTGGCCTGGCATTGCCGGGCGGGAGGTTGTGCTCGAGGAGCGCCTTGGGCTAGAGACGCCCATTATCGGTCGAGTGGCGGTGAGGTTCGTCAGGAATGTTGATTTGCCGGCGTTAGTTCATATAGCGGGCCACCACCGGCACGTCCCCGACCTGTTCGAGGCTTACAATCAACGTAATGCCCCAGTGATTCTTCCGGATTTTCTCGGAGCTTTGTCGCTACTGCTCGCGACTGGTGCACTTATCAATGGTATTGGTAAAGAGGTCTAATGCCTCCAATTGTGCTGGTGCAGTGCTTTTGCTACAAATGTGGGTCCTTTTCTGTCATTCTTAGCTTGTCGAAGTGATAATTATGCGTATTTTTTCGGCCTTGGTTATTGCGTCCTGGATACCTGTTTCTTTGGCGTTTGGTCAGTCTGACCCGGAGGGCGCCGATGGAATTTCAATAGACAATCAAACGGTTATTGAGGCGTGTGGTATCTGTCACGTAACTGACGAGCCGGGAATTTTGTCTCGAATTTCATACCGACGGACGACTCCGGAAGGGTGGCAGCAGACGATCAAGCGGATGGTTAGCCTCAACGACATGATTCTCGACCCGGATGAGGCACGGGAGATCGTACGATACCTTTCGAATAACCTAGGGCTCGCGCCGGAAGAAGCACGAGGCGGGGCGTTTGAAGTCGAACGCCGGCTCATAGAGTATGAATACGAGGCCGACCGGGATACCGAGGCGACCTGTAGTGCCTGTCACTCAATGGGGCGGATACTTAATCAGCGCCGCACCAAGGAAGAGTGGGCACTGGTGGTGGCAATGCACCGAGGGTATTACCCCATTGTTGACCGACAAGGCTTTCGAGAAGGCGGGATGGTGCGGCGTGACCCTCCAGCCCCTGATGAGACGCCCGAGCGACGACATCCGATGAATCGGGCGATTGATCACCTAGCCGAAGTGTTTCCTTTACATTCGTCCGCGTGGGCCGCGTGGTCGGCGAATCTCCGCGCGCCACAGCTTGAAGGGTCTTGGATGGTTTCAGGGAACCATCCCGGCAGCGGTCCCGTATTCGGGAGGATGACGATCAGCGCTGGGCAGAGTGGCAGTGCTGAGTTCACCACTGACACGACGTTGGTTTACGCTCGTGATGGACGGTCCGTGACTCACACGGGTCAGTCCATCGTCTACACGGGGTATCAGTGGAGAGGGTCGTCTGAAGCCGATGCTGCTACTTGGCGCCAGGTGATGTTTGTCGAGCGAGACTGGACTTCGATGTCTGGACGATGGTTTCGAGGTGCGTGGGATGAGATTGGCCTCGACGTGACGCTCACACGTGTCGACGAAGGGCCGAGTGTTTCTGGGGTCTATCCTCGGGCGGTGCGTACGTCGACCGGTGGTCAAGAGGTGAGCATCTACGGTGCAAACCTTCCCGAAGAGTTAGTGCCAGAGGACGTCAATCTCGGTGCGGGGGTCAGGTTGTTGGAGGTTGTTAGTGTCACCCCTAATGTGGCCTCGGTGCGAATTTCGGTGGAGGACAGCGCGAGCGTTGGCGATCGAGACGTTTTCGTAGGCCGGGGAATGTTGGAGCGTGGGATAGCCGTGTATGACCAGATGGACCGGATCACGGTTGAGCCCTTACGCGGCATGGCCCGAGTAGGCGGCGTTATCGTGCCGAAGCAATATGAACAGTTTGACGCTGTGGCGTGGCACGATGGCCCTGACGATACGCCGAACACGGATGACGATTTAAATCTTGGCGTGGTCGCGCCCAGTTGGAGCCTAGAAGAATACGCCGCGACCTACGGCGACGAGGACCTTAAATATGTCGGTTCACTGGGCCAGAACGGGGTCTTCACCCCGGCGGTGGACGGCCCGAACCCCGACCGAGTGGGTAACCGGAACAACATTGGGGACGTTTGGGTTGTCGCCACGTATACACCTGCGGGTGCCGATACGTCACTTAAAGCGCGTGGGCACTTGGTAGTGACTGTGCCAGTTTATATGCGGTTCGATTCGTGGCAGGTTGGTCGTTAAATGACGATGCATTTCCGTACCGCACATTTGCACCAGTTCGAAGCGTCTGGAAAACCGTTTCTCTATCTCCAGAGTGCAGCAATTTTTTCACTTGATGACGCGAGTCAGTCAATTCTCAAACTGCTAGATGTTGGGTCGCGTACACGTGAGGATATTCAAGGGATGCTGGGGACGCGCTTGTCTGCGGCCGAACTCGACGAAGGGATGGACGAACTTCTTCGCGTGCAGGCCATTGTGCCTGTGAACGAGGCTCCAAAACTAGTTCCCAAGGTAATTCCGCTTGAGCCTTTTCCGTTGACAACGATGGTGATGAACGTCACCAACCAGTGCAATCTCGCCTGCACGTATTGCTATGAATACGGGGAAGATAAGGTCGTTGACACAACGAACGGAAAACAGCCGAAGTTCATGTCTGAGGAGACTGCTAAACAGAGTGTGGATTTTATGTTTCGCGAGGCGGGGCCAAATAAAGTCGTGCACATGACCCTGTTCGGCGGCGAGACGCTCCTGAATTTTCCTGTACTGAAGATTGCAATTTCCTATGCTCGGAAGCACGCAAGCGAAGTGGGTAAGCGAGTTGAGTTTAATCTAACGACGAACGCAACTCTGCTGAGTCCTGAAATCATTGATTTTTTGATTGAGAACGATGTTGCTGTAACAATTTCAATCGACGGCCCGCAGGACATGCAGGACAAGTTTCGTGTCTTTCATAACGGTGCCGGCAGTTATGACGTGGCGATGCCGAAAATTAAAGAGTTGCTGCGCCGCCATCGTGCGAAGCCTATCGGTGCCCGTGTGACACTCACTTCGCAAACGCTGGATGTACAGCGGATCTTCAAGCATTTGACTGAGGAAATTGGCTTTCGGGAGGTAGGCTTTGCTCCCGTTACGACGTCTCCGAGTCAGCAATACGCAATTGAAGATGGCGGGTTTGACAAAATGCTTGGGCAGTTTAGGGGTCTTGCTCATGAATTTCTTGAGTACGCAGTAGAAAATCGGCATCACGGGTTTGCAAACGCGAAGGACACCCTGGAGGAGATTCACAAGGGTGCAAGTAAAGCGTATCCGTGCGGGGCCGGCCTCGGGTTAATGGGTGTTGCTACGGACGGGCAGGTGGCGTTGTGTCACCGGTTCGCCGGGTCAGACGACCACTCGTTGGGGACGGTGGGCGAAGGAATAGATCGGGAACGACAAAGTGACTTTCTGGACCGCCATCACGTTGAGAACAAGACTGATTGTCGAACGTGCTGGGCGAGGCCACTATGTGCCGGTGGCTGTTATCATGAGGCCCATACCCGGTATGGAATGACCGAAGGGCCGAATCTGCACTACTGTGACTGGATCCGTGAGTGGACTGACGAATGTCTTCGTATCTACGGCGAACTCGCTGAGCGTAATCCTGCGTATCTTGCGCATTTTGAAGGACGAGTGACTAATGAAGCATCTCAAACCAATTAATCAGAAAGCCGACCGGGTCAAGCAGCATCTTGAAGGTCAGACCAAACCCGGAGGTGACGTCGTAGCGTTGCAGCAAACTCCGCTACGTCCGGACACACACGTTCCTCTGGGGTGTTCGTTCGTCTTCTTCCCGGGTTGGGAGGTTGACGTCGAAGGTGGCACCGCAGGGCTCTGTTCTCCGGTCGAGCGGGATTTATTCGACTGTCATCTCGGGTGTTTCTGGCCGGCGCAGGTGCCTGACCAACTGAATCATGCACCTGACTGGACGGCAACTTGTTCTTCGGCTCAGAAAGACTGGCGGAAGATCGACCTTATTTTCCCGTGATTTTCAGCCTTCGGTGAGTGCGATGATGAACCTGTTTCACCTGGCGTGGTTGGTATTGGTCTTGGTTAGTGTGCCATTGCACGCTCAGGACAACGAAGGTGCGACCCTAAGAGGCGGCGAGGGTACGCTGTTCCTTGGCGGATATGCGCATGAGATCTATGTCATCGACGAAGCGACCGAGCAGGTTGTCGACGCGATCCAGGTTACATCAGGGATTCCGAGGAGCCTAACGCTCTCGACGAACCGCGAGCATTTTTACTTGAATGACATGACGGCGGAGCATTTCGAGATCATAGACATCGCGTCCCGCTCAACGCTAGACACGTTTTCACTGAGTGGAGGAAACACGAGGAACCGGATTGAAGGCTTCGTTGTGGATCCGCAGGAACGATACGTTATTCTTCTGACGCGCTCATTAACAAAGCTCGTCGACCGGTTTGAGATTGGTCCATCGGAACTGTCGCAGTACGACTTGTCAACTCATGAGGTCATTCGAACGATTCCCTTTCCTGATGGCAAAGAGCGACAGCAGCTGAACATGCTGATCTCGCCAGACGGTTCACTTCTGTATTTTTTTGTGGACCAAGTCGTAATCTATGAAACGACTAATTTCACTGAAGTTGACCGATGGGATCTGTCGGAACCGTTTGAACCAGGACTCGGTTCGTTGAACTTCGGTTTCAGTGGAGGCCTCAATCAACAGTTTGGGATCTACACTGGCCTTTTCACGGTGCGCTCGCCTAGGCGGGATGGGCGGCAGATGGGTGTGGCTCGTGTCGATCTCAATGAGAAAGAAGTTGACTATTTTTACATGCTTGGGCCAGCAGCCAGAGTCGGTTTCAGTATGACAGCGGACGGCACAAAGGCGTACGGTTTCGTCAAAGAGGCCCCAATCGGGCATTATGAGCTCTGGGCGTTTGATCTGGAGAATCGCCGTCTCGGTCCGCGACAAATATTTGACCGTGGTCGGCCGAGAATGCAATTGACACCAAGTTCAAATGGTCAGCTGTTGTATGTGTGGCAAGCTGGCCAGACGATCGATATTCACGAGGCTAGTACATTCCGATACTTGCGAACGATTGACCTTGAAGCTGATTCCACGACCAGTTTGATTGTACTGCCGCCAGACTGACGTCAGATGCCTGACGTCGGACGCTTTCCTTGTTAGAGCCCCAGTTTCGCCGCGCGCTTGCCTACGTGGTGCCGTATTGGCGCCGGCTACTACTGGTCTTTGTGCTCAGCTTGTCGAGCACAGGCCTTGCACTCTACGTCCCTTACTTATCACGAAGTTTGGTTGATGGTGCGTTGCTCGGAGGCGACGGCAATGCACTTCGCCGGATTGTGCTCACGTTCGCGATAATTACGGTTGCAAGCTTTGCGTTAAACGTCGTGAGCGGGCTACGGTACACACGTGTTTCGGCGGACATTTTGTTTGATATGCGCTTGGCGCTGTATCGACACCTACAGCGTCTGTCGCCGAGATTCTTTGCGAGCACCCGCCTTGGCGACATCATGTCGCGCATCAACAATGACATTAGCGAGATTCAGCGGGTCGCCTCGGAGGTAGTGCTTGCCACTCTTGGCAATGTCATCTTTCTTGCCGGCTCGCTCGGTATGTTGGTCTGGTTGGATCTACGACTTTTCTTGGTGAGTGCATTGTTCTTGCCGCCAAGCCTCTGGGCACTCGTCCGCTACCGGCGGCGCTTGGAAGGTCGGGTGCGAACTGTCCGTGAGCGCAGTGCGGATATCGGAAGCTTCTTGATAGAGACGATCCAGGGCATGAAGCTGGTCGTAACGTCGAATGCCCAAGTCCGCGAAGCCGGCCGCTTTCGACAGCGAAACGATGCGTTTGTGGAAGCCCTGATGTCGATGCAATGGGTTACCTACTTATCGGGCGGGCTACCCGGGCTAATCCTTTCTGGTAGTACGGCGATCATTTTTCTTTATGGCGGAAGCCGGGTTATAGATGGCACGATCACAATGGGGACGTTGGTGGCGTTCATGGCCTACCAGATGCGAGTTCTTCCGCCTGTCCAAGCATTGATGGGTCTCTATGCAAGCCTAGCTACAGCAAAAGTTTCGCTGGGACGTGTCCAAGAGCTTCTAGATGCTAACGTCGACGTGATTGACACTCCCGAGAGTGCTAGGCTGAACCGAGTAGATGGTCGCGTGACGATTGAACACGTAACCGTCTCGTTTGGTCGCGGCGCACCGTTGCTCGATGATGTTTCGATTGAGGTTGCTCCTGGTGAGGTGCTGGCTGTCGTAGGCCCTAGCGGTAGCGGGAAGTCGACGTTGACGGAGTTGTTGCTGCGGTTAATTGACCCGGATCAGGGACGGGTGTTGCTTGACGGTCGGGATCTCAGGGAAGTTCCACTTCGCGAAATCCGACGACATATCGCCCTCGTCGATCAAGAGCCATTTCTCTTTCATGCGTCGCTGCTCGAGAACCTTCGATACGCAAGTCCGGAGGCGACTGACGAGGATCTTGCGGCGGCGGTCCGTGCAGCAGGATTAGAGGCTTTCATCGTCGACTTACCAGAGGGTTACGCTACCCAAGTAGGAGAGGGGGGAAGGGCGTTATCAACTGGCGAACGGCAACGTGTCGCGATTGCTAGGGCATTTCTCGCCGCGCCCGCCGTTTTGGTGCTGGATGAACCGACTGCATCGCTTGATCCCTCGATGACGAAGCAGGTGATGACCGGTTACGAGGCACTAATGAGGGGTCGGACGACCGTCGTCGTGTCCCATCGGCTTGAGCTCGCACTGCAGGCGGATCGAGTGGTTGTACTTGATGGCGCAAATGTGGTTGAGCAAGGCGCACCATCGGAATTAATGGCTCGCGACGGCGCGTTTGTTCGATTGTTTGATACGAGCTCTACCACGAATGCTCAAGAATCGTGATGCGTGGTCTCACTAGCGTATCCGTGGCCGTCGTGGATAGTGGCGTGCACCCCAATCATCCTCACGTTGGTGGTGTCGCCGGGGGTGTAGGGATCACCATCGACGGTGCTGAGCATGAAAACTTCGTTGATCGCCTTGGGCACGGTACTGCTGTCGCGGCAGCCATTAGGGAGAAAGCTCCGAGGAGTGTTCTCTACGCTGTTAAGGTTTTCGACCAGGAGCTCTCGACGAGTGTTGAGGCTCTGGTAGCAGCGATCGACTGGGCCGTCGGGTCGCGCGTTCGGCTGATTAACCTTAGTCTCGGAATGGTGAATACGGAACACGAAAATCAATTCCGCACAGCCGTGGAGCGAGCGGCTATGAGTGGCACATTAGTCGTCGCACCGGCCGCTGACGAACACACGCAATGGTTAACCGGTAGCTTGCCAGGTGTCGTACCGGTTGCCTTGGACTGGAACTGTCCTCGTGATCAGTGCCGATGGACGAGGCAGTCCGGCACGGTGGTATTCGCCGCTTCGGGGTTACCGAGGCCGATTCCCGGTGTGTCGCCCTCGCGCAATCTGAAAGGCCTTAGCTTTGCTGTCGCCAACCTGACAGGATTGCTAGCGAGAGCTATGGAAACGAGGGAGATTTCGTCGTGTGACGAGGCCCTAGCGCTACTGGCTGAGGGTCAGAAGCATTCGTGACTCGAGAGGGTTCGGGTAGATATTAGGCGTTTGCTATCACGCTCATCCGGTCCAGATGTGCCACCGATCCCCACGCATCTCAACACGAAGCTTAAGTCCAAAGCACCGAGACAACGCATCATCGTTCAACGTTTCGGTGAGCCGACCGGCTGCTAGCCTCTGGCCGCCGGCGAGTAGCAACACGTGGGTGAAACCAGGAGGGATCTCGTTAATATGATGCGTAACCAAGATAATCGGTGGCGTCCCACGGTCCTTAGCGAGTGAGGCCAGCGTAGCGACCAGCATCTCTCGTCCACCCAAGTCGAGGCCGGCAGTTGGTTCGTCCAGCACCAGCAAACCAGGATTCGCCATGAGGGCCCTTGCGACTTCAACTTTTTTTTGTTCGCCGGATGCCAGTGTAATGAACCGACGATCTGCCAGGTCTTCGCAGTTGAACCGGCTAAGCAACCGTCTTGCTTTTGCGTAGTCATCCTGCGAATAGACGTGCCAGCAGGTTGAGAGCGCCGCGTGTTTTGCGGTGACGACAACATCTGTCGCTGTCAGTCCAGGGCCCAGCATGTCAGCCAACTGCACGCTCATATAACCAATCTGCTTCCGAAGTTGTCTAACATCTGTGCAACCGAACGTCTCGCCTAGGACTCTTACCGTGCCGTTCGTCGGGTGCTGATACAGGGACGCCACTTGGCAAAGTGTCGTCTTGCCAGAACCGTTCGGGCCGAGAACGATCCAACGTTCGTCAGGTGCCACGGTCCAGTCGATACGGTTGAGAATCAGTTGGTTGTCCCGTCTGACGGTAACGCCCTGGAGTTCAAGGGTTGCGGTCATAAGTTCTAGGGCTCTAGTGCCAGGTACAGAACGCGAACTCTCTGAAATTACTGGCTAAGAACCAGGTCCTCGAATGGTCGGACCCCAGGTAGGTAAACGGAAATCCGTTTGATGTTGTCAGGTGGGGCAGGAAACTTGGCCGATACAACGAGCGGAGTCTCCGGTGTAATGGTCAAACTCGTATCGTCTGAGTGGATGTTTGTTACCGGTTGACCCGTGTTGTCCTTGATGACCATGTACTTTTTCTGATGAACACGGTCGTAGAGGTAGGCATCACGCGCCAAGTCTAACGGGTCGTCGTCAGGGTCAAGATGAATACCTTCAATAATCCTAGTTCGGTATTGCCACCGGACAGTGATTACATCCACTCCGGTCCTCGAGAGACTGAGCAACTCGATGCTGACGCCGTCAATGGTGTATGCCGAGACAGCTAGCACTTCCAATTCTGGCGCTAACGCGATCACCGCCTGCGCCGGTCGACCAGCAGCACTTCCTGCGTTGGACTCAGAATCGGCCAGATCAGCTATGGAGGCTCCGCCGCACGAAAATTGAACCGATGCAATGACGGAGAGCGTGAACGCAGCGAACAGCCGATTTAACACCATGTCCAATTGTAACGTCAGGCAACACTATGAAACATAGATTCGCTCGAAAGTGCCAGAAAAAATCTCATGTAGTGTTTCGTCCTCGACATGGAGTTCTTGTAAGATGGCGTGTTTCCGCCAAACCGCTCATTGGCAAGTGCACTGAAGAAGCCCTCCGAGAAGAAATGACAGTGTGCGTCATTGATGATCACGGTGGTTCCTTTCAGTTCTGCTGGTAAGGCTGTTCCGGTCGGCACAGGCTAGTATCTGGGCCAGACGCCCTAGGTATAGCCTAGGCCTTTCTGGCCTCTATGACCGTGATAGTCTGTTGGGTCTTACGGAGAATTATTGACCAGCGGTTAATCTCATGGATTATGTGAATCTCGGTTCGACCGGATTAAAGGTGTCCCGCATTTGCTTTGGGACGATGACTTACGGTGACCCCGCTTGGCGGAATTGGGTGCTACCAGAAGACAAAAGCCGACCGTTCTTTAAGCGGGCCCTTGAATATGGCATCAATTTCTTCGACACGGCTGACATGTATTCTATCGGCGTAACCGAGGAAATCGTTGGCCGGGCGCTCAAGGAACTTACCCAGCGCGACGAGGTCGTTCTTGCAACCAAGGCGTTTTATCCTATGGGTGATGGACCAAACGATCGAGGTCTATCGCGAAAGCATCTCTTTAGTGCGATTGATGCTTCCCTGCGCCGACTTAGTGTGGACTACGTTGACCTATTTCAGATTCATCGGTGGGATCCCGACACGCCGATAGATGAGACTCTGTGCGCGCTGAACGATATCGTAGTGGCGGGCAAGGCCCGGTATATCGGTGCTTCGAGCATGTACGCTTGGCAATTCATGAAGGCGCTCTGTCTATCAGACCAGCGCGGCTGGGCACGGTTTGTTTCGATGCAAAACCACTACAATCTTGTCTATCGTGAGGAAGAACGCGAGATGATGCCACTTTGTCGCGAGGAAGGGATCGGTGTAATTCCCTGGAGTCCTCTGGCGAGAGGGTTTCTGGCTGGAAATCGGCGCAGAGACGACTGGGGAACGACTAAACGGTCGAAGAACGATAAGTTTGCGCATAACCTTTACTACACGGATGCAGATTTCAACGTCGTGGACCGAGTTGTTGAAGTGGCCAAGGCGCGTGGCGTGTCGGCGGCCCAGATTTCACTAGCGTGGTTGTTGGCGCAGCCTGGTGTAACGGCGCCGATCATTGGTGCATCTAAGATGGATCAACTCGATCAAGCGGTTGAGGCACTTGACATTCAGTTAGACGATGCGGAATGCACGGCGCTCGAGGAGCCGTATCAGCCACAGCCCGTGCGCGGCCACGAATAGGGCCGTGTCATGTGATGCCTTGTAGGTTGCGGGAATCATTCTCGAAACACCTTTATAGCCTTCAGCCATTGGGCAGTCGATGTGTGGTTCACGGTGTTTGTAACATCAATGGAGAAATGAGAGGACGGAGATGTATCACAAAACGCAAAGCCGACCAGTGAACCGTCACTCGTTAGCCTGGCTTGTCATGCTGGTTGGGTGCCTCATCGTTGCCATGGCAGGTTCAGCGGTGCTCTCCCAGGAAACCGCACTGCGAGGTTTTCTTCCTGACGAAGTATCGGCTCAGCGCGAACGCGAAAAGGTGTTTAGGGCCGTGCCTGATCCTGAACGTTTACGTGAGTATATGAGGTTTATAACTGAAGAACCGCATCACGCAGGTTCCCCGGGAAGTCGCCGCATTGCGACTTACATGGTGGAACAGCTCAGCAATTGGGGCCTCGAGGCACGGATCGAAGAACACGAAGCGCTGATGCCAATGCCCGTTGAACTCATTGTCGAGTTAGTTGAGCCAACGCGTTTTCGCTTGAGTCTCGAGGAGCCAGAGATTGCACAGGACAAGGATTCTGGAGATGCAGAAGCACTCCCGAGCTATAACGCCTACTCGGCTGACGGCGACGTGACAGCAGAATTAGTCTACGTTAACTACGGTATCCCGGAGGACTACGAACGACTCGAAGAGCTTGGTATCGATGTGGCAGGAAAAATCGTTATTGCAAAGTACGGTCGGAGCTGGCGCGGTATTAAGCCGAAGCTTGCCTGGGAACATGGCGCAGTAGGGTGCATTATCTACTCTGACCCAAAGGAAGACGGCTACTATCAAGGCGAGGTTTACCCCGACGGCCCCTTTCGCCCAGCGTTTGGCGCGCAGCGGGGTAGCGTGATGGATATGCCTGTGTATCCTGGGGACCCTCTGACGCCTGGGTGGGGTAGTGAACCGGGTGCGCGGAGACTGAACCGGGCGGACGCGGCAACCATCCTACAGATTCCTGTACTGCCAATCTCCCACGCCGACGCACAGCCGCTACTCGACGCGTTGGAGGGACCGGTGGCCCCTGAGGACTGGCGTGGCGCCCTGCCTATTACCTATCGGATTGGTCCAGGCCCGGCCAGGGTTCACATGAAACTGTCATTCGATTGGCAGACACGGCCGCTCTACAACGTGGTAGTCCGCATTGATGGCACCGATTTCCCCGATCAGTGGGTTCTTCACGGCAACCATCACGATGCTTGGGTTAACGGTGCGGCCGATCCCACGAGCGGCAACGTGGCGCTCATGGAAACGGCACGAGGTCTCGCCGAACTTCTCCGGCAGGGTTGGCGTCCGAAGCGGACGATCATCCTTGCAGCGTGGGACGGCGAGGAATGGGGTCTCTTGGGTTCCACTGAATGGGGCGAAAAGCACGCAGAAGAACTGCGCGCAAACGCCGTTGCTTATATCAATACCGATAGTACAAATCGTGGCTGGTTGTCGGCTGGCGGGTCGCACTCGCTGCAGCAGTTCGTCAACGAGGTTGCACGAGACGTTCCGGGGCCTCGGGGTGGTGGGTCGGTACGTGAGGAACTCCTGGCGCATCGACTTGAGGCGGCCCAAGACGATGGGGCGCGGGCGCGAGTTGCCGTTGAATCATCGAAGGGATTTTCCATTAGTGCGCTCGGATCAGGTTCGGATTACACGGTGTTCCTCGATCATTTGACAGTTGCCTCTTTGAATCTTGGCTTTGGCGGTGACAGTTCAAGTAGCGGCGTCTACCATTCGAAATACGATTCGTTCGACTGGTATACAAGATTCTCGGACACAGACTTTACCCATGTTCGCGCGCTTTCCCAAACCGTGGGAACGAGTATTCTGCGACTTGCCGACGCGACGGTGCTGCCATTTAACTTCGTCGACTACGCGAACACGATTGCAATATATTTGGAGGAGATAGAGATACTTTACCAATCGTTCGATGAGCCACCGAGACTCGATTTTGAGCCTATTCGTGAGGCGCTAGCGAGACTTGAGAGAGCTGGTTCGGCATACGAACTGTCGCTCCGTAGGCTAGATGAGACCGACTCCGCAGCGGTTAGAGCCAGGATTGGTGATTTGGCTCAGTTAAATCGGCTGCTCTTCACGTCTGAGCGAGCACTAGCCTCTCGGGCGGGGCTACCTCAGCGTGACTGGTTTAAGCATCTAATCTACGCACCTGGCCTGTATACAGGCTACGGTGTGAAGACTCTTCCGGGAATTCGCGAAAGTATCGAGCAAGAGGAGTGGAACCAGGTAGCCGCATTTGTTACGCGTGTTTCCGAAGCTCTTGAGGGGTTGGCCGATCAAGTTGATGACGCGACGGTAATAATGCACCGAGTAGCTGGTTAAGGTGTAACTCACCCCACGATTCCGACCACAAGATACAGCGTGAAAGCGACGGTTCCCGCAACCAGAGCGTAGGGTAGCTGTGTCCGCACGTGGTCAATGTGGTCGCTGGCTGCTGCCATCGATGAGATGACGCTTGTGTCACTGATCGGTGAGCAGTGATCGCCGAAGACACCACCGCCGAGCACAGCACTCACCACAAGCGGTAGAGAAACCACAGTCGCTTCAGCGTTGAATGACGCGGCGAGTGGCAGAGCCAACGGCAACATAATAGCGAACGTGCCCCAGCTCGAACCTGTCGCGAATGCGATAAAGGCGCTTACCAAGAACACAAGGGGCGCCACCAAGGCTGGGGTTAAGAATGGCTGAACCTGTCCGGCTAGGAACGGACCGGTGCCGACCGCAGCACACGTGCTACCTAGGGCGAGAGCAAGTACCAAAAGTACCGCCAGCGGCAGCATTCCACCCGCTCCCTTGAACGACAAATCGACAAACTCCTGTACCGAGAAGATTCCCTGAGTTAGACTCATGAGCGCCATCGCACCTAGCGCAAGAAGTACGGCCCAGAGCACCGATGTTGAGCCCGACGCCTGGTTGAGGTAGTCCATCAAGCCAGGGTTCTCGATGCCCATCGCCCGCACGCCGGCTGAGCCGGTAATGCCAATACCACTGATGACCATGAGCACCATGAGCATTAGCGGCACGAGCATGTTGCTTAGGCGGGGCGGCGCCTCCGGTTTGCGTGGTGTCATTATCACTTGGTCATCAACAACCGGACGGGCATTGTCGCGGAGTACCTTACCCTCCACCTCGGCACGGCGCTCTGCCTCTTTCATCGGACCAATATGCCAGCCACTTACAGCAACAGTGAACACTAGGAGGATGGCTATGATCGAATAAAAGTTAAGCGGTACAGCAGCCATAAACACAGTGAGCGGTCCAGCATCGCCGAGGTTGCCAAGTGCAGCTTGCGCGCCCAGCAGGCCAAGAACTGTAGCGCCCCAACCGTTGAATGGGATCAACATACAGACCGGTGCGGAGGTCGAGTCGCAAATGTAGGCGAGCTTTTCTCGAGAGATCTTTAAGCGATCGAACAGTGGGCGAGAAACCGTTCCGACCACCAGGCAGGTGATGTTCGACTCGATAAACACACCAAGCCCTATGAACGAGGCCATAAGCTGGGCGCCTCGTCGGGTTTGTGACCATGCCCACCGGCTGACCCAGGCAAGGAATCCATCGATTCCCCCGCCTCGCTGCATGAGGATGAGCAGGGAACCCATTAACAACGTGAACACAATGACACGGGTTTGGCCAGCGTCGACGAACACATTGATTATGGCTGTAATCGCTGCACCGGTTCCACTCACCGGGTTCCAGCCGTCATGTATCAGCCAGCCAACCCAAATGCCGGCGACTAACGAGACTGTCACCTGACGAGTAGCGATAGCCATGCCGATCGCGAGAACCGGTGGAACGACCGAGAGCCAGCCAAGAGTGCCTACGTCCACAGTGCCTCCTCAGGTAAGTTTCTGCCCGGAATTTGGTCCCCCGCAGAGCGGCCGGGCTAGAGAGGTGCATCTTAGCAAAAGGTAGAGCTGTTCGGCCGTGTATCATGAATGACGGTGCATACGAGCCTAGTTAGGGTAGTTGGCACACTTATCATGAGCCTGGTCTTCGGGTGCTCTGGACCTGAAGATTCACTCCCACGAGCCCAAGATGCAGGACTGGGGTTTTTGACTGGTGTTGTGCGGTTAAGTGGCAATGGTGCTGTCACGCCGACCATTATTGAAAACAGCACAGACCCTGAAATCTGTGGCCGGAAGCATACACTTCAAGATCTGATTGTGGGGCCTGATCGTGGAATTCGTTACGTCATTGCTGCACTGGTAGACGTACCAGAAGCTCGTATTCCCCAAATAGTCGACGAACCGCTCATCATCGACAACCGAGATTGCCGGTTTGCGCCACACGTGGGCGTGGTGATGGCCGGCACGGTGATTGAAGTCACTAACAGTGATCCGGTGTTGCACACGACGCATCTCTACGGTGCCATGGAGACGAATCTCGCGCTACCGACGGCTGGCCTCCGGGTCTCACGAGTGGCCGAAGGGATAGGTATGGTTGTCGTTAAGTGTGACGTGCACGGTTGGATGCAGTCGTTCCTTCGAATCGACTCGCATCCGTTTCATGCTGTGACCGACGCTAACGGCGCGTTCCGTATTAATAACATACCACCTGGCGATTACACTCTTGAGTTTTGGCACGAACGTCTGGGACAGTTGCACCAGTCGATACGCATTGAGCCCGCGCGGACGACGGAGATCACTCTGAGCTACGATTATCGATGAGTTGCGAGACACACTTGAAGAAAGGGACAATATATGCTGCCAACGGTGACCTTCAGGATGCCAATAGTGCTCTTTGCGATATTGGTAACAGCAATGGTAGGGAAGCAGCTTTTCTCTGCACAGTCGACACCTCGGCAACAACCTGGTGCCGAAGTTAGTTTCTATGCGCCGGAGCAACACGATCTATACGATGGCCGCTGGGTGCTATCAGCATCTCGAATCTATCAGGTTGGTCGTCTTGACGACCCTCCAGGTTGGGACCATGTCGACAACGATGGGTCGGATGTGCACGAAGTTAACGGCACAGTTGAGATCGACGTCGACGAAATCGAGAATACGGGCACATTTATTGCTCGGCTACAGCTACCGGCTGGGGAGCTAGTTCTCGAAATTGATCGGTTTAATGAATTCAGTCCCTGTCAGGATGGCGGCATCGCAGCATCTATCTACGAGCATGGTGATTCCGGATGCGGCGACACGCTTTGGCCGAAGACTTTTATTTTTCTGGCCGGATGGGGATTCGGTCGGGCAACCCTGAACGGAGAGACCCTCTACAACGATTACCAAGTCCATTTTATGGTCACGCAGGGAATGCGGGACCGTGAAACGCTTGCGGTGAACTATCCACTAGTGGGTAAGCGCTCGCCAGCCGGTGCGGTCAACCCGGCGACTCAACAGATTGATTTCTTCATTCGGAGCCCTGAAAATGACTCGAATAACAATCCAACCCGAAGGGTCTTTGATCACTTCTTTGGAATGGAGGTGACTTGGAAGTAGTGACTCGTGCGAGCGCTATGGCTTCCGGCGCCAGACAGCTGCAGCTAGGCTACCAATGAGCGAGTGGAAAACGGCTGAAATCGCACACGGAATGGCGACGAGCGGACTTGCGAAATTCTGACGGGCGAGTACGACGCCTAATCCCGAGTTCTGCATACCAACCTCAATGGACACGGTCCGTGCGGCCCGCTCCTGCCCCAGAATCAGTCGGCCGGCAGCGTAGCCCAACACGAACCCGCCAATGTGTAGGGTGAAGACGGCGAATAGTAAGCTGAGGCCAGCGGTCAGCACCTGCTGCTTGCCTGCGCCGATAATCGAAGCCACGATGATGGTGATCGTGATCACTGCCACGAAAGGCGCCACCGGTAATATAGACCGTGTAACCTTTGGTGCGTAACGATTTAGGCTCACTCCAAGGACAACTGGAACAATCACGACCTGCACGATGTCCAGCAGTAGGTCAGTGGTAGGTATGTCAACTCGACTACCTGCGAGGAGCGCAGTAAGCATCGGGGTCATACCGACGGCAAGCATCGTTGATACCGTGGTCATCGTTACAGACAGTGCCACATCAGCTTTGGCGAGAAACGAGATAACGTTCGATGCTGTACCACCTGGACAAGACGCGACCAGTACGAGCCCAACTGCGAATTCGGTGGGTAGGTTGAAGAGATAACCGATACTCCACCCGAGGAGGGGCATGACGGTGTACTGGAGAACCACGCCGGGCACGATTAGACGCCGGTGCTTTGCGATTCGGCGGAAGTCCTCGACATCCAAGGTCATTCCCATGCTAAGCATAATGATGCCGAGGCCAACCGTGATGGAAGTTCCACTGAACCAGGTAAAGGACGGAGGGTGGTAAAGTGCGATCGTACTGGCGACGAGCACCCAAACCGGAAACGCCGCTGTGAGTAGTGCTAAGGTTCTCACGACTTGTTGCTCTCGTCACTCCAACGCGCCGTGTCGCCGACTGAGATTGAGCCGTCGATGAGAACCTCTGCGAACACACCTCCGCCCCACCCTCGGGCCATGGCGTCGCGCAACCCGGGGACCACTTGCTCCATTAGGTCGCAAGGGTGAGTTTCTCCCCGCACCCGTAGAAGGGTGTCGCCAACTTCGAGTACACGCTCACCGGTGTTAGCGAGCTCTATGCCTGACAAAAGCAAGTTGGCACGTCGGTTCGAGGGATCAAGCGAGACTCCGAGTTCGCGCATTAGTTCTTCCCAACGTTCGTGGGTGATGAGTGTGATTTGTCGCCAACCACCCTGGTCTGCATTACCCACGATCCCCTTGCCGGCTTTGACACGCACTTCACCGATTTCATCCATGTTGTGTTGTTTAGAGCGCTTGATCCAGATTCGTTCAACCCGTCCGCTCATAGTTCTCCCCCGTAAAGGTCCACCGTTCGCGGTTAGTCTATAACACTGAGTTTTCCTCGTTTTCGCACCACACTAGTGTAGGATGCTTTAATCGATGGTAAATGTAGTTCGCCAAGCGCAAGAGGAACTTGACGAGTGGGTTCGAAACGTTGTCGGTTGGCACTTCGATTCGTCTACGGGCTGTCCCTTCTGGCTAGAGTGGGCTGAACGCGCTGGCTGGGACCCACGGCGTGAGGTCAATGGCTTTGCTGATCTTGAAAAGTTTGGACACTTTAATGACGAATGGCTCCGCGGTGGTCCAGTTCGTCGGTGGTTGCCAAAGGCTTACGCTGATCGGCCGACTTATGTTTTCGAGACCGGTGGCACGACCGGTGTGCCCAAGAGTCGAATCAACATCGACGATTTTCGGATCGATTATGAACAATTTTCCAAGACATTACCGGTCGCTCACTTTCCAACTGGTTCAAACTGGCTGATGCTCGGACCGAGCGGTCCTCGGCGCTTACGATTGGCCGTCGAACACCTCGCTCAACACCGGGGTGGCATCTGCTTCTGCGTGGACCTCGATCCGCGGTGGGTAATCAAGCTAATCAATAAGAACTGGATGGAACATCTGAAGGCCTATCAAGCGCATGTGATCGAACAGGCTGTAACAATCCTCAGTGCAAATCACGACATCAAGTGTCTATTTACCACCCCGAAGTTACTCGAAGCGTTGGCTGATCGTCTTGCGGCCGATGGGGCGAGCCTCAAAGACGTAGGGATCGCAGGCATTTTTTCTGGAGGGACCGAGTTCACGCCGCAGTGGAACCGCTTTGCGCATGAAGAACTACTCGATGGAGTTTACATGACGCCAACCTACGGTAATACATTGATGGGGTTAGCCCCAAGTGCACCGAGTACACCTGAAAACAACTACAAGATCACGTATTATGCCCCGCAACCGAGGGCAGTCATCCAGGTGGTTGATGCTGACGATACAGGTCGGATTGTTGATTATGGCGCAACAGGGAGGGTTATGATCACGACTCTCACAAAGGAGTTCTTTCTACCTCGATTTCTTGAACGTGATGAAGGTGAGCGCGAACGCCCGGACGAGCGTTATGCATGGGACGGCGTAAGCGGTGTTCGACCATTTAGCCGCCTGTCGTCAGTGACGACAGTAGGGGTGTATTGACGTGATCCATTTTCCTATCCTTCGGTGGGGCGAACCATATCGAAGTCTCGAGGTGAATGCCATGTCGCACTTCGTCACTGGTGAGCCCGTGGCCGAAGTGAGCCAGGCCAACGGCGGATTAGTAGCCCGGGATTTGCGAAAAGCTGAGCAAGCACGCGATGCGCTTCGAGAGATTCCGTGTACGGAACTTATCCGTATAGTGCAGCGTGCCGGCGAGCTATTTCAGTCGGCCGACTTGCCAGTCGGAGACGCGCTACAGTCGCCTGAGGATTTTGTGCGGCAACAGTCGGCGACAACCGGACTACCTGAGAAGCTTTGTCGGATGAACATGGAGAAGATCGGCGGCGTGCTGGCGCAGCTCGACCAGATTCTCGCTGCGCTGACGCGCAAGTTAAACCTCGACATTTTTACGCGGGGATTCGGTGACGAGGGCGGGGTTATGCGTAGTTATCAAGCGGCTGCGCCCGTGCTCGGAATGGTACTGCCCTCGAACTCGCCAGGTGTACACAGTCTTTGGCTGCCAGTGGTGCCGCTCCAGGTGGGGCTGGTGCTCAAACCTGGACCTCAGGAACCTTGGACTCCGTGGCGGCTGTCGCAAGCGTTCTTTCAGGCTGGCATCCCGAGACAAGCAATTGCCCTCTACCCTGGTGAGGCTGAGGTTGGCGCAGCTGTCCTCAGTCACTGTCCGCGCAGTTTCATATTTGGTGGTACTGCGACCGTTGATCACTATCGAACTAATCCGGCGGTTCAGGTACATGGGCCAGGGTTCAGCAAGATTCTGCTCGGCGACGATATCGTGGACAACTGGGAACAATATCTTGACCTAATGGTCCAGAGTGTGTTGGTCAATAGCGGGAGAAGCTGTATCAACTGTTCCGGCATCTGGGCTTCACGCCATACACGGGAGATTGCCGAAGCACTAGCCAAGCGTCTTGGGCCGATCGAACCCTTGCCACCGGATGATCCCAAAGCCGAACTCGCCGCTTTCACAGTACCTGGACAGGCTGAGGCTATTTCCGTCGAGATTGACCGTGCGCTTGAGCAAGATGGCGTTGAAGATGCGACTGCGCCCTACCATGGTGGCAGTCGCCTAACGAGTCAGGAGCGCTATGGCTATCTTCGGCCAACCGTGATCCGAGCTGAGTCGCCGCAACTGGCCTCAGCTGGTAAAGAGTACATGTTTCCCTATGTCACTGTCGTGGAATGTCCTCAGGATAAGATGGCCTCATCAATTGGGACGACGCTCGTTGCCAGCGGCATCACGTATGATGAGGCCTTCCGTCAGTCTTTACTAGAGGCGACCAACATTGATCGTCTCAACCTGGGACCGATTCCAACGACCCAGGTCAACTGGCTAGCTCCCCACGAAGGGAACATCGTCGATTTTCTGTTCCGGGCGAGAGCCTTTCAGATGGCATAGCCGCGGTGCGAATCCTGTCGATCACGGCGGGGGCAGCCAACATGTACTGCGGGAGTTGTCTTCGCGACAACGCCTTGGCCGCCGAACTAATCGCGCGTGGTCATCAAGTGCTTCTGCTGCCACTTTACACTCCCACGCTGACTGACGAACGCAATGTCAGTGATGGGCATGTGTTTTATGGCGGGATCAGCGTTTACCTTCAGCAGCTTTTGCCACTTTTCCGTAAGACCCCCCACTTTCTCGATCGTTTATGGGACACGCCATCGGTGATTCGCGCGTTCGCGGGTCGCACGGTCAGTGTTGATCCAGCGCAGCTCGGCGCTCTGACAATTTCGGTGCTGCAAGGGGAAAACGGTCACCAGCGTAAGGAGCTGCATAAACTGATAGCTTGGCTGCGAACGCAACCGCTTCCGGATCTCGTTGTTCTTCCAAATTCTTTATTAATTGGCTTGGCCGCACCGCTGCGCGCGGCACTCGGACGTCCGGTGTGCTGTACGTTGCAAGGGGAAGACTTGTTTCTCGAAGCGCTACCGCCTGCCCAGCGCGACACTGCGCTTGATCTCATCCGTAGGTGCACGAACGATGTCGACCATTTTTTCCCGGTGAGTGAATACTACCTCGATTTTATGTCTGATTATCTTGAGGTTTCTCAGGATCGTTTTGACGTGTTACCGCTCGGCATGAATTTCGAAGGTTACCCTAAGCACCAAGCGACGTTATCGACCCGATCAGCGCCGTTCACAGTTGGCTACCTCGCTCGCGTTGCTCCTGAGAAAGGACTTCACTTGCTTGCGGAAGCCTATCGGAGGTTACGCGAACACCTCGGTGTGACGGATGCCCGCCTTGAAGTCGCAGGGTATCTGGCTCCCCAGCATCGGAGTTATCTCGCTGAGGTCGAGCAGCATCTGGTGGAACGGGGACTTGGTCGTGAGTTCGCCTACCGAGGTGTGCTCAATCGTGACGAGAAGATTGAATTTCTGAGCACCCTAGATGTATTGTCGGTGCCTAGTACCTACCCGGATCCCAAAGGTATTTCTGTTCTAGAGGCGATGGCCGGCGGCGTGCCGGTTGTCCAGCCTGGACATGGAGCCTTCCCAGAAATTTTAGAGCGTACCGGTGGGGGTATCACGTTCGAGGCAAACCGTTCAGACCTCCTGGCTGACCAATTAGCTGCTTTGTATTGTCAGCCCGAGCGTATGGAACAGTTACGCATGCAAGGGGCCTATGGTGTACGGAAACATTACAGTGTGTCCCGGATGGCCGACCGCGCAGTTGAACTGTATGGGCACACGATCGCGACAGCTGGAATAGCTGCCGTATCCTGATAAGGGAGGTTGTAACGTTGCTCGAAGTATCCAACTTATCCAAGGCATACTCGGCACCTAGCGGGCAGCTTTCGGTGCTTTCCGACGTTAGTATCGCAATGCAGCGAGGGGAATCTGCGTCGATCATGGGTCCGTCGGGGAGTGGTAAGAGCACGCTCCTCTATATCCTTGGCGCCCTCGAGCCCCCGACCTCGGGACAAGTATTCCTCGATGGTGACGACCCATTCACGCTCGAGCCGAGGGCTCTAGCGGAGTTTCGGAATCGGGCGATCGGTTTCGTCTTTCAGGATCACCTGTTGCTACCTCAATGTACCGTCATTGAAAATGTGCTATTACCGACACTCGTTGGGAACCCTCTGCCAGATGGCCACGCACGTGCCCGAGACCTTCTCGACCGGGTGGGGCTCAGCGAAAGGCTTAACTATCGGCCCGCTGAGTTGTCTGGTGGTGAAAAGCAGCGTGTCGCACTGGCTAGGGCTCTCATCCGATATCCTCCGCTCGTACTTTGTGACGAGCCGACGGGTAACCTCGACCGTGAGTCTGCTGATACCGTAGCATCCTTGCTCCTGACATTGCATCGTGAGCAGCAGACCGTATTGGTTGTGGTGACTCACAACCAGGCGATCGCCGACCGGTTCGCCCAAAAGCTCGAACTGCGCGGTCAACAACTCCTGCCCCGTGGGAGCGCGACGTGACCCTCGGACGCTTGGTCAAGCGCAGCCTAACCTACTACTGGCGAGTGAACCTTACGGTCGTAGCGGGTGTTGCTGTTGCTGTATCGATCCTTGGGGGCGCGTTGCTTGTGGGGGAATCGGTACGTAGTTCTCTGCGCGCGCTCGCGCTCGGTCGGCTCGGGCAGACTGACACTGTTATCACGTCACCGACATTCTTCCGCGATGCACTCTCTGCTGAGCTGGCGGCAGGTCCGCCAACGTCTGATCTGTTCGATGCAGCGGTGCCACTTATTGCACTCGATGGTTTTGTCACCGACCCAGCCACCGGCCGGCGAGTGTCTGGCGTACGAGTGTACGGAGTCGACGACCGGTTTTGGAGATTTCATAAGCGCACAACACAGTTGGCTCCTGATCGAAACGAAATGTTTCTCGGTGAAGCACTAGTGCGGGAACTCAAAGTGGACATCGGCACGGCACTGCTTGTGCGGGTGGCGCGCCCGTCGGAGGTGCCGCTGGGCTCGTTGCATGGCCGGCGCGATGATGTCGGTCGGACCGTGCGACTAACAGTCGGGTCCATCTTGGCGCCCTCGGAGCTCGGTGAGTTCTCACTCCGTCAGCTCCAAGGGCCCGCCCGCGCGGTTTTCGTTTCACTCTCGCGTTTGCAAGAACTATTGGATATCAACCGTGAAGTTAACACGATCTTACTGTCGAAGCGCGTAGGCGCGCTGGGGTCCCCAGCGGTTCAGGTTGCCAATGTGCAGGCAGCCTTACGCAAAACGGCCACGCTCGACGATCTTTCCGTAACTGTCAGGGAGCTAGCCGAACGTGGTGCCCTAGTAGTTGAATCAGCCGCCGGAATGGTTAATGCTGCCGTGGCCGACGCAGTGTTGGCGTCTGCTGGCGAGATGGGGCTGCATCCACAGCCGATTCTGACGTATCTCATTAATCGTTTGAGCCTTGGACCTCGCGACGTACCGTATTCGCTGGTCACTGGTGTTGACTTTTCATCATTTTCGGATTTGTCATCCCGTGCGCAACGTCGAACGGGACTCTGGCCAGAAGCACTCGAATATCCACCAATTCTTCTAAACGAATGGGCAGTCCGTGACCTAGGTGCGCGCCAAGGAGACATCATCAGCGCCGAGTACTACGTCTGGGAAGACACTGGCAGCCTAGTCACGAGGCAGGCTGATTTTCAGCTTCACGGAGTGTTGTCGATTGCTGGTGACGCCGCCGATAGAGAACTTGCCCCCGTTTACAAAGGGGTGACCGACGTGGAGAGCATGGTCGACTGGGACCCACCGTTTCCAATTGACCTTAGTGCTATTGACTCGCGTGATGAGGAGTACTGGGACCGTTACCGGACCACGCCGAAGGGATTCGTGGAGTTGGCTGATGGTCAGGACCTGTGGCGGTCTCGGTACGGACAGCTCACGTCAGTCCGGTTGCTCACTGACAATATCGAAGACCTAACGTCAACCGCCGTTACCTACCGCCGAACCTTGGTCGCCAACATTGACCCAATTGCGGCTGGTATTGGCGTGAAGCCAGTCCGGGCGGTCGCGCTTAGGGCATCGGTTGGAGCGATCGACTTCGGGGAGTACTTCGCATACTTTAGCTTTTTTCTCGTTGTATCTGCGTTACTACTTGTCAGCTTGTTCTTCCAGTTTGGTATCGAGCAGCGGTTGCAAGAAATCGGCATGCTTCAGGCGTTCGGGTTTCCTCTTCAGGCGATCCGGTCGCTGTTTTGGCGTGAAGCTATTGTTCTCGGTGTTGGTGGTGGGTTGTTTGGGATGGTCTGCGCTGTTGGGTATGCCCAGGTCATTATTTACGGGCTACGCACTTGGTGGGTGGACGCAGTAGGCACGACACTGTTGAGTCTGCACGTGACTCTGGAGACACTGGGTGCCGGTGCAGCGGGCGGTGTTATTGCGGCACTGCTGACGATTGCCGTCAGCCTGCGGTCACTCAAGGGCGTGTCACCGCGTGGTCTCCTTGGTGGGGCGCCGCTGCCACAGCTTGCTCACGGCATGAAGCAGACGCGTGCAATCTCGGCCTGGACGCACATCTCAGGCTGGGTTGGGCCGGTGGTGCTTGTAGCGAGTAGTTTCACACTTGTCATCGCAGCGCGCGCAGGAGCACTGAACGCGACTATTGGTTTCTTTGGTGCTGGCACCCTATTGCTGTGCGCGCTACTGGGCTTTGCCTGGACTTGGCTGCGTCGAATGGTCCTGGGTTCGATTAGTGAACCAAGGCTTTGGCCACTTGTTCAACTTGGCGTGAGAAATTCCAGTCACCGCCCAGGTCGGAGCGTACTCTGTATCGCGCTCATCGCCTTGGCTGCTTTCTTGATCGTAGCAGTTGGCGCGTTTCACCGGAGCGAAGGCGATGTACGGGACCGAGCGTCGGGTACCGGAGGATTTACCTTGCTAGCTGATTCATTGTTTCCGGTGGGCGATGATCTTGACCAAACCGCTGGTCGGAATCGGCTTGGGCTGTCGGAATATGAGGGCAGTCTTTTCGATGGCGTTGACTTCGAACGGTTCCGAGTGCGAGCTGGTGACGATGCTAGCTGCTTGAATCTCTACCGGCCGACCGATCCACGTGTCATCGGTGTTTCTGATAGCTTTATTGCCGACAACCGGTTTACTTTCGGTGCCACGCTAGCGAGGACACCGGCTGAACTGGAGAACCCATGGCATCTCCTAAGACGTGAGTTGCCCGATGGGGTCGTCCCAGCTCTTGCCGACGCTAACTCACTGACCTATGTGTTGCACCTAGCGGTTGGCGATGAGATCGTCTTAAACCGTGACACTGATCGAGAGGTGCGGCTGCGGATCGTTGCCGCACTAGCCGACAGCGTGTTGCAAAGCGAGTTGGTTGTGTCGGAGGCACAGTTTCGACGAGTATTTCCCGAACAGGAGGGCTTCAATTTCTTTATGATTGATGTTCCTGAAGACCGAGTTTCTCAGGTAACGGTTGCCCTTGAGGAACGGCTTACCGATTTTGGCTTTGACGTTGTGCCGACTGCCGAGCGCTTGGCAATGTTCCATCGCGTTGAGAATACCTACCTAGTTACGTTTCAGACGCTTGGCGTACTTGGACTGCTGCTTGGCACGATCGGGTTGGGTGCTGTGCTACTTCGAAACGTGCTTGAGCGACGACGGGAAATCGCACTGCTGCGAGTCATTGGCTACGACCGGCAGCATCTGATGTTTATGGTGTTGACTGAGAACCTGCTACTGTTAATGCTGGGCTTGGGGATCGGAGCTTGCTCTGCGCTGATTGCTATCGCACCCGCTTGGTATGAACGAGGCCAACAGTTGCCATTCGCGTTGATTGGTTGGCTGTTGGTAACGGTGGCTCTCGCCGGGGCAATTTCGTCGCTTGCGGCAACCCGAGTAATGGCCAGGTCGCCGCTCTTGGCTGCTCTTAAAGCGGAGTAAACAAGAACCGATAATGAAATTATCTATGCGTAGAAGGCTATTGTTCATCATCTTAACCGTTTCCATTTTTTTCATTCCCGTTAAAGCCAAGGATTGGCCGCAGTGGCGTGGGCCGCATCTCAATGGCACTAGTGAAGAGACGGGTTTACCAGTCACCTGGACGAATAGTGAGAACATCGCCTGGAAACTCGAGATGCCGGCCTGGACTGGTGCCACTCCTATCGTTTCTGGTGAGCACATCTTTCTCAACGTCGCCGATGGCGAGGACATCTCTCTTTGGGCTGTTGATCGCCAAACAGGAAAGCCGGTATGGCGGCGCCGATTAAGTGATGGCAATGTCAAACGTCGCAAGCAGAACATGTCATCACCTTCGCCAGTGACTGATGGCAAACACGTTTGGGTGATGACCGGAACCGGTATCCTCACGCAGTTCGATTTTGACGGGAACAAAGGATGGACTCGTAACATTCAGGCAGACTATGGCCAGTTCGGACTCAACTGGGGCTACGCCTCGTCGCCGTTGCTGTATGAGGACGGCCTCTATGTGCCGGTACTGCACGGTATGCGGACCGATGATCCCTCCTATATCCTGCGGGTCGATACGGCGACTGGTAAGACCGTCTGGCGTGTCGAACGTCCTACAAACGCACGTCGTGAGTCACCGGACGCCTACATCACTCCCGCGCTGTTGCAGTACGACGACACAACCGAGATCGTCACAACGGGCGGTGATGTGGTTACTGGACACGATCCTGAAACCGGTGCCGAGTTGTGGCGTGCTGACGGGTTGAATCCAAAGAATAACGGCGCGTATCGGATTGTTGCGTCGCCTGTAGTCATGGACGGGGTAATCTATGCGCCGACCAGAGAGCGCCCATTGCTTGCACTTCGTGCAGGTGGTCGAGGAGACATCACAACCTCACATCTTATTTGGACAACTCAAAATGGTCCGGACGTGCCGACACCGGTCACCGATGGTACTTACTTCTACATCGTCAATGACCGCGGGATTGTATTCTGTCTCGATGCGAAGACAGGTGAGACAATTTATGGACCACAACGGATCACGCCCGGCACCTACAGTTCTTCACCAGTACTGGCTGACGATAAGATCTACGTGACGAATGAGGATGGCACGACGACCGTTTATAGTGCAGGTCCCGAGTTTAGGATCCTCGCGGAGAATGTGATGGACGAATACACGCTGAGTTCGGTTGCGATTTCCGAAGGACAACTTTTCTTACGGACCGACTCGTTTCTCTATGCGGTTGGTGAACGCCGGGAGAACTAACCTAAGCCTGAGGCCTGAAGTAGAGTACCATCCCGGCGCCGACGGCGGCCAACACAAAGCCGACGTAAATTAATGGGTGCGGAGCGGTTTTCGGAGGATGAATTACCATTGACGTGATTACGTTGACCAGAGGTGCGCCGCCGAACACCAGTGGCATCACGTAGAGCGGAATACCGCCGGTACGGAAGGCCCAGATGATGCACACCGCACCAATGGCGCCAAGCGCGCCAGCGCCGGTGGCCCATGCGGTGCCAGTGCTCGAAAAACCGGTCAGCTCTCCCTGGGAAGAGAGCGCGAATGTTGGGACTAGGACGCCAATAAGAAAATAAGCGATGCCTACGCATAACAGGGCTCGAAGAGGGTTTCCAAGCTGCACTTGACCAGTGTGCAGCGCAACTCCATACACTCCCCAGGAGAGGGCAGCACCGAGTGCGAATAACAACCAAGTCATGAGATCACTCCTTTTCAGATTAATACGTTACCTTCGAAACTGTCGCTGTGCAGCTGGGCTGGCGCACCGTAACTCTCTTCATTGTAATGTAACGCTTCTGAATTTCCTTGCGCTGAGCGTCTAAATACATCAGATTCTGGAGTTCTTGATGCCACACTCTTTCAGCCGTCTATCTCCAATCCAATGGACAATTTGCGGAGTCGCTGCTCTTGGCTTCGCGTTCGACATTTACGAGCTATTGATGTTGCCGCTCATCGTGCGTCCAGCACTGCTTGAATTAATTGGTGCTGCGCCAGGTACTCCCGCCTTCAACCTCTGGGTAGGCATGCTTTTCTTCGTGCCAGCGGTGGTCGGCGGCACGTTCGGCCTATTGGGAGGTTATCTTACAGATCTATTCGGACGCCGGCGTGTGCTGGTCTGGAGCATTCTCCTATACGCGGGCTCTGCGCTAGCTGCGGGGTTCGCTACGTCTATCGAAATGCTACTGTTCTTACGCTGCACAACCTTTGCTGGCGTTGTTGTGGAGTTTGTCGCGGCCGTTGCGTGGCTCGCCGAGTTATTCCCTGAGCCGAAACAACGTGAAGCAGTGCTCGGCTACACGCAGGCTTTTTCGTCAATAGGCGGCCTTCTTGTCAGTGGAGCTTATTTTCTTGCTGTTACCTATGGCGATTCATTACCGGAGATCCAAGGTGGTCATGAGGCTTGGCGTTACACCCTGATGTCTGGCGTGATTCCAGCTTTACCTCTCATTGTGGTCCGACCTTTCTTACCTGAGTCGCCGACGTGGTACCAGAAGAAAATGGCAGGTACATTAAAGCGGCCCAGCATCGGCGAGCTGTTCCAACCGGCGTATCGGCAGACAACCATCGTGACGGCGATAATGTTTGCGTGTGCCTATGGTGCGGCGTTTGGTGCGATACAGCAGGCGCCGCGAATTGTCCCAGGCCTTGAGGAGATCGCGATGCTGGCACGCGTTCAACAAGAACAGATTATCGGCACTGTTCAATTCGTTCAGGAGATGGGAGGGCTCACCGGTCGGTTACTCTTGGCTTTCTTTGCTGTTCGGATTGTTGCTAGGCGCCGATTACTGCGAGTGTTTCAGGTGCCGGGCCTGCTACTTGTGCCGCCAGTATTCCTATTCGCTACGACCACCAGCCTTCCAATGCTTCAGTTTGGCTTATTCGTCGCCGGTGTATGTACCGTCGCGCAGTTTAGTTTTTGGGGCAACTATCTTCCGCGCGTGTATCCCACGCACCTTCGAGGTACTGGTGAGAGTTTCGCGGCTAATATCGGTGGGCGAATGATCGGAACGTCATTCGCTTTGGTGACGACGCAGTTGACCAATGTCATGCCTGGAGAAAACCCTGCGGTACAGCTAGCGTATGCTTCCGCGATTGTCGGCCTGTTCGTTTACGCCTTGGGATTCACAGCCAGCTTCTGGTTACCAGAACCCCAAAGCGAGGCATTACCGGAATGAATGTCGGTCACCACTTCAGGGCTGTCCCGATTGCATCTCAAGGACGACGATTTCATCGATGAGGCCATCGGGTCGAGCCGGTAGCGTGACCAATAGAGCATCATCGTTCATCTCAAACGGCACAAGGGCCTGGTTGCGAAGTAACCGGGCGGTTGCTATCTTGCGGTTGAGGCTCGGGAGTGCGAGGACCCGCCCATTCCAGTCGAGCACGTGGAGATAGACGACGTCTTGTGTTGCCGTGCTAACGCCCCACGGTCCTGGAGCGATTAGACCGCCACGCGTGTTGTAGATTGAGTCGCCGTACAACTCGAGCCAGCCACCAATTCCACGTAATCGCTCTACGAATTCAGGCTGAATCTTCCCGTTCGGCATCGGTCCGACGTTGAGCAAGAAGTTTGCACCTCGGCCCGCAGCGCTTACAAGGTAACGGATGAGTTCTTCGGTGCTCTTGTAATCGTGATCGGTCAGGTTAAAGCCCCAGGATCGGTTGATCGTTTCTGCTGTTTCGAGCGGCAGTGTGCCAATTTCAGTTGTGTTGAACCCGGCGCTGTTGACGCCAGGCAAATCTCTTTCAAACATCTGAAAGTCCTCGCCGGGTTTCGGTGCTAGGTGGTGATTGGATCCGATGAGAGCCTGCGGCTGAAGTTCGTGGATCAGCGCATAGGTTTCTTCTAATCGCCATGGCGCATCCCATTTATCCCACATCCCATCAAACCAAATCCCACCGATCTCCCCATAATTGGTCAGGAGTTCTCGCAACTGACCATTCATGAAATCAATATACGTGCTCCAGTTGCCATGTTCTGGCCGTCCAGCCTGTTGACCGGTTCGACCACGTGGGAAGTAATCCTCATGTCGCCAGTCAAGTTGGGAATGGTAGAAGAATAACTTGATCCCTTCTTCCCGGCAGGCCTCGGCGAGGTCGGCTAGAACGTCACGCCCATAGGGTGTTCGGTCGACGATGTCCCAGTCAGTCAGGGCGGAGTCGTACATTGCAAATCCATCATGGTGTTTGGAGGTGATCGTGATGTACTTCATGCCGGCGGCCTTGGCCAGTGCCACCCACTCGCGAGCGTCGAACTCGGTTGGATTGAACTGTTCGGCAAGACGGTCGTAGTGCAATACTGAAATACCAGGCCTATCGGTATAGGACGGGGTGCCCCGTTCTTCCATTACCCATTCACCGGCACCGAGAACGCTATAGATTCCCCAGTGGATAAACAACCCGAACTTGGCATCCTGGAACCAGGCGCGCGCGGCTAGATTTTCTGGGCTTGGCTGTTCGGTTGTCTGTGCAAGAGTCCCACTGGGGACTTGCCAGAGCAGGCCGACCAATAAGCCGATGCGCCAATAGTTATTCATCGCAGGTTTTCCTCATCAATCTGCACAGCCGTTGGGATCCGTATTTAGTGGTCAAGTGCGGAATGGTCTTGATTAGTCCCCAAGATTAGCATGAACACCGGTCTGATTTCGGTACGATCGCCGAGTCCACCGTGAATGCTGCTACTTGCCATGATAAACTCCGCTCTTCCGAGAGCTGCGAGGACATGAGATGGGAGAACCTTTAACCCGATTGACACACCCGTTGATTCGAGAGAACGGCTCGTTACGACAAGCAAGCTGGGACGAGGCCTTGGACCGTGCGGCGTCAGGTCTCAAGAAGGTCGTTGATGAGCACGGTGGGTCTGCAGTCGGGATGTTTAGTTGCTCGAAGACGACGAACGAGATGAATTTTGTGGCGCAGAAATTCGCTCGCTCGGTAATCGGCAGTAACAATATTGACAGCTGTAACCGCACCTGACACGCTCCCAGCGTCGTCGGTCTGGCGACGGTCTTCGGAGCGGGAGGCGGCACGAGTTCCTACCAGGCACTGGAAGAAGCTGAAGTAGTCATCTTGTGGGGGTCAAATGCTCGCGAGACCCATCCGATATTCTTCCATCATCTACTAAAGGCAGTGCGGAACGGTGCCCGCTGCTACGTTGTGGATCCGCGCCGAACGAGTTCGGCGCAGTGGGCAGATGTTTGGCTTGGTCTAGACGTCGGTTCCGACATTGTTCTAGCCAACGCTGCGGCGAGGGAAATTATCACCCAAGGTCTCGTTCACAGTGATTTTATCGAGCATGCTACGACCGGATTCGACGAGTACCGCGTGGCGGTTGAGTCGTATACCCTCGAGCACGCCGAACGAATCACTGGCGTGCCAGGAGCCTTGATCCAAGATCTGGCTCACACCTACGCTGGTGCCAAGAAGGCACAACTCTGCTGGACACTTGGGATCACAGAGCATCACAACGGAGTGGACAATGTGCTGTCTCTGATTAACCTGTCGCTCCTAACAGGCCACGTTGGACACTCTGGTTCTGGCCTCAATCCTGTGCGTGGCCAGAATAATGTTCAGGGTGGCGGTGACATGGGTGCAATTCCGAATAAACTAACCGGCTTCCAGGATGTGGAAGATGACGCACTACGTCAGAAGTTTGAAAGTGCTTGGAACTGCACTATTCCGGAGAAGAGCGGCTGGCATTTAACACTGATGTTTGAAGCCATGGAACGGAGCGATCTGCGTGGTCTCTACGTGATTGGCGAGAACCCAGCGCAATCTGAGGCGAACGCTGAGCACGCGATTCACCTGATGAAGGGATTGGACCACCTCGTCGTTCAGGACATTTTCCTGACCAAGACTGCTGAACTCGCGGACGTCGTATTACCAGCGGCCGCTGGCTGGGCAGAAGCAGAGGGCACCGTTACGAGCAGCGAGCGACGGGTACAACGTGTCCGAAAAGCACTCGACCCTCCGGGAGAAGCGCGTGACGACGTCGAGATACTGTGTGAACTTGCAAGACGGCTAGGACATGACTGGGGCTCTCCAACTGCTGAGGAAATCTGGAACGAAGTAAGGAGCCTGTCCCCGATGCATGCTGGTATGAGTTACGCCCGGATCGAGGCGCTGGGTGGTATCTGTTGGCCTTGTCCTGATGAGCATAGTCAGGGGAGTTCGTACTTGCACGGTCGGCTGTGGAAGCGGCCCGTGGAAGGTCGCTTAGCACCTTTCAGTGTCGTTGAGCATTTGCCACCAGCCGATGAATTGACTGACGAATATCCGCTCCGTCTAACAACCGGGCGACGACTGGACTCATATAACACCGGAGTGCAGAGCGGCGGCTTTCGGTCTCCGCTCAGGCGGCCAGAGACCCTTGACATTTGCGAGTCTGACGGTCGCCGATGGCGTGTTGCTGACAACGAGCAGGTACGGGTCCGCTCACGCCGTGGTGTGATCAACATGACTGTGCGTTATACGAACGATCTACGACCCGGCTTGGCGTTTACCACATTCCATTTTTCCGATGAGGCTGAAACCAATAAACTGACCAACCCGACCTGGGATAAGAAGTCGGGAACGGCCGATTTCAAGGCTACGGCGATTTGTATCGAGAAAATTGAGTCGCCGGTCGGTAATGGCGGATGAACGAGCGTAAATGGATCTGAAACTACTGCCGGTTGAGGCGAATGAAATAGAACGTGCTGCGGTCGCTACCATTATTGAGCACCGGTCGGATTTACCTGAGGCGGAACAGGTTGCAGGGGAAGGCCTTCAAGAGGCGCGCGCCAGGCGACACCTACTGCTGCCCGCACTCCACGCTGTACAGAAGAAGGTTGGCTGGATCTCGCAGGGTGCGTTCAATGAGATCTGTCGCCAACTTCTGATCCCACCTGCTGAAGCCTACGGTGTTGCGAGTTTTTACGCGTTGTTTTCTACCAACGAGAGGCCGGCACGAGTTGCGCACGTGTGTGACGATATCGCCTGTAAGTTACGTGGTGCAGACGGGTTGTGCGCGACACTAGAGCGTAAATTGGGTTCCCCAGGAACGCCATCGGTAAACGGGAAAGCGACTTGGCATCGAAGCCCTTGTCTCGGACTTTGCGAACGTGCGCCAGCCGTTCTGTTTCAGTTGGCTGGTGATGGGGCGGACGGTACGGTGGCGCCTGCGAAGGTGGAAGATATTGAAGAGGTGTTGAATGGTGCTGCTATACCGACACCTCCTTCCATTTCAACGCCACAAACCACCGGACCGCGAGATCCAGCCTTGCGCTTACTACGGCGTGTTGACGCTTGTGACCCGACGAGTCTTGCTGCATATCAGTCCGCCAATGGATATGCAGCACTTCGCCGAGCGATTGAAATCGGGCCGGCGCAGGTGATTGCAGAAGTATCGGGGTCAAAGCTACAAGGCCGTGGCGGTGCGGCGTTTCCAACTGGCCGTAAGTGGGATGCCGTGGCTAAGGCTCCGGTCAAGCCACATTACTTAGTGTGCAACGCCGATGAATCTGAACCTGGGACATTCAAGGACCGCGTCTTGATGGAGGAAGACCCGTTTGCCATCGTCGAGTCGATGACAATTGCAGGTTTTGCCGTTGGTGCTGACCAGGGATACCTTTATATACGGGGCGAGTATCCGTTTGCTACCGCGCGACTGGAGCACGCGATCCGCGAGTGCCGATCGGCAGGTCTTCTGGGTCCCGATGTGATGGGCAGTGGATTTTCCTTCGATATCGACGTTCGTCGTGGTGCCGGTGCCTATATCTGCGGTGAGGAAACGGCGCTGTTCAGTTCGATCGAGGGTTTTCGCGGCGAGCCCAGGAACAAACCACCGTTTCCAGTGGAGGTGGGCTTGTTCGGTAAGCCGACCGTCATTAACAATGTAGAGACGCTAGCTAACGTCCTCGACATATTGCTTGAAGGTAGGTCGGCTTTCGCCGGGGTTGGCACCGAACAATCGACTGGTTCGAAGCTCTTTTGCGTGTCTGGTGCTGTGGAGCAGCCAGGTCTCTATGAGGTGCCGTTCGGTACAACGTTACGTGAACTCTTGGATCTGTCTGGTGGAATAAGCAGTGGTAAACGTCTCAAGACCGTGTTGCTCGGAGGAGCTGCCGGTTCCTTTGTGTTGCCAGAGCACCTCGACACGCCGCTCACGTTTGAGGGGACTCGGGCGATCAACGCATCACTGGGTTCTGGCGTCGTAATGGCGTTCGATGAAAACGCTGAGATGCGCGGTATCGTATTGCGGATCGCGGCTTTCTTTCGGAATGAATCATGCGGGCAGTGTGTGCCGTGCCGAGTTGGCACGGTGCGTCAGGAGGAGCTTTTGCAGCGGCTAGTACGTGATGATGCTCAGCCGTCGGCCGAGGCTGAGTTACTGGACGAGCTGGCTCAGGTGATGCGCGACGCGTCGATTTGCGGCCTTGGGCATACCGCTGCCAATGCAGTGCAGTCGGCGGTGACGTTGGGATTGTTCGGAGGACTCACGGATGAGTGATCAAGTGACGGGACGGACGTTGCCTCTGGTCGAAGTGACTGTGGATGGTGAGACGGTGCGTGTGCCTGAGGGAGCCACCCTCCTGGATGCCTGCCGCGCGAAGGGTGTTGACACGCCGACGCTGTGCTATCTCGACACCCTCACTCCTGTAAACGTGTGCCGTGTCTGTGTCGTTGAGCTTGAAGGTTCCCGGACGCTGGTGCCCTCGTGCTCACGTGCGGCGCAGCCAGGGGCTGTCGTGCGAACCGATACGCCACGGGTCCGTCATAGCCGAAAGCTTGTCCTTGAACTCTTGGCCTCGTCGGTCGATCTGTCCTTGGCAAGTCATGACGTGCGGCGGTGGATAGATAGCTACGAGGTGAATGCCGAGAAGTTTGGTCCGTTGGCGGCGGCGGTTAGTGACCGCGATGGTCGTAGCCCAGGACATCACCACGCGCCGGACGGAACGATAGCGGAAACGGTTGCACAACCGGTCAAGATTCACGACGAGATGTATATACGCGATTATTCAAAATGCATTCTTTGCTACAGGTGTGTTGAAGCCTGTGGTGAGGACGCGCAGAACACATTTGCCATTGCAGTTGCAGGGCGCGGTTTTGACGCCAGGATTTCAACCGAATTCGATCGGCGGTTAGACGATTCGGCTTGTGTGTATTGCGGGAACTGCATCGGCGTGTGTCCAACGGGCGCCCTTATGTTCAAGAGTGAGCATGACCGTCGAGAAAGTGGAGAGTGGGACGAATCAAAGCAGAGTGTGACTCGTACGGTATGTCCTTACTGTGGCGTGGGATGTAATCTTGATTTACACGTGCAGAACAATGAGATCGTGAAGGTAATGTCGCCGATGGACCATTCGGTGACCCACGGGCATCTGTGCATCAAGGGACGTTTCGGATGGCAGTTCGTCCAAAATCGCAAGGAAACGTGAGCGGGAGAACCCTCAGGTATGACTGATGAGCAATCGGCACGGTTGGAACAAGTAGTCGGCAAGTTGTCACTGCCGAATACCTCTTGGCGGGGAATGCTGCGACACTTTGGTCCCGGACTCATCCTGATGATGACCGGTGTTGGGACTAGCCATCTTGTGACGGCGCCGACCGCAGGTGGCCGGTTTGAGTTTGCGCTGCTGTGGTGCATCCCGATCGCCTATATCTTCAAGTACTACGGATTTGAGATGGCCTTCCGGTTTACAAATGCTACTGGCAAGAGCCTCATCGAAGCGTATGGTACAGCTTGGAAAAAATGGCCGCTCTGGTACGTGATGATTACCACGGTCATTCAGTCGGCCGTTGGTCAGGCGGGTCGTCTAGCTGCTGCAGCCGCAGTCGCATATTACCTTTTCACGACGACCGTTGGTTTGCCGCTATCCCAGACACACTATGGCTTCGTGCTTGCCACCACAGCGGTGGCGATCATTCTCTACGGCAATTACGCAGCCGTTGAGACTGCAACCAAGATTCTGGCTGGGATGCTGATTGCTTGCACGTTCTTGGTGTTCTTCTTCCGTCCAGTTGGCTTAGATGCGTTCAGCCATTTCTTTATCTTTGAAACACCCGCGGGGTCGTGGCTCGTAATTGCTGCGTTCCTTGGGTTACTGCCCACCGGGATTGATGTGTCGCTTCAGGCTTCAGAGTGGGGTAAAGCGAAGAAGGTCGGCATGGGGCGCATCAGACCTGAATTGGAGCGCGCTGGCCTGGTGGAAGCGTTTGACCCGTTCTCGAACTCGAAAGTTGGCCTGGCCGTCGATACATCGAAGATTCCTGCGCACGGTATTGAATACTGTCGCCGTTGGTTTCAGATCGGCTTATGGGATTTCAGGCTAGGTCACGTAGTGTCATTCATACTGGCCACCATTTTTCTATTACTGGCCGCCACCTGGATGTATCCCAGTGAGGTAGCCGGCAACAATGTCATGGGCGAGATTGCTAGAATCTTCACTGACAGTATCGGCCCGGAGATGATGATCATTTTCATTCTCGGTGCGTTTGCTGCGACCTACTCCACCGCGTTTAACTACTTTGATGGCTGGCCGAGAATCGTCGGTGCCTGCTGTCGAAACATTTTTCGCTCGACGGCGGCACTGCAGGGGATCGCGAGGGAAGATCTCACCGATGATCACCGCCGACACTGGTACTCCGAGTACAACATCTACCGTCTGACGATGTTGTTTTCACTTGTCTCGTCAGTGGCGATCATTGCGGGAGTACCCAGGCCAGTCTTCTTGGTGCTAGTCGCCTCGGCGCTGGCCCTCTTCGTTGCACCGGTGATTTACTTCTTGAATCTGTACTATTGCCTGACCATCATCCCGAAATCCGATAAACACTTCTATCCATCGACATTCGAAGTTATGTTTAGCTGGTTGAGTCTGGCCGTGTTCAGTGGGCTAACGGGGATTGTTATTCTCGCACGTGTTTTCGGTGTTGAGCTATTTGGAGCATAACTACCTAGGTCGGGCGGCTATCGAGGGAGGTCTTTCATGCACAGTCGTTGTTGGTTAGCGGTTTTAATGTTCGTTCTGCTCGCAAGCCCGTTCTCTATCCATGGACAAGAGGTCGAGCGGCTCAACGACCTCAAACAGGAAGCTGTAGCTGAGGTCGAGAGTCTGCGACAGTTTACACAACAGGCCGTCGACCAGATTTTTAGCTTCGGCGAGCTGGGTTTTCAGGAGTTCGAAACATCCAGTTATGTGACTGGCATCCTGAGCGACAACGGGTTCTTGGTAGAGCAAGGGGTCGCAGAGATGCCAACAGCGTGGATTGCGACCTGGGGATCGGGCAAGCCGGTTATCGCGTTCGGGAGCGACATCGACGGTATTCCCAAGGCGTCGCAGAAGCCTGGAGTGGCTTACCACGACCCAATTATTGACGGCGCCCCAGGCCACGGCGAAGGGCACAATTCTGGCCAGGCCGTGAACGTGACGGCGGCGCTCGTTCTCAAGAAGCTCATGGAGCGCGAAGAGATTCCAGGAACTATCATGCTCTGGCCAGGTGTTGCTGAGGAGCAGTTGGGATCAAAGGCCTATTTCGTTCGAGGCGGACTGTTTCAGGATGTTGACATCATGATTTTCACCCATGTCGGTAGCAATATGGGCGTGAGTTGGGGCGAAGGCAGTGGTAATGGACTCGTGTCGGTAGAGTACACATTCCACGGTGAGTCGGCGCATTCGGCCGGAGGGCCATGGTCGGGTCGCAGCGCGCTCGATGCGGTCGAACTGATGAATGCGGCTATGAACTACCGACGTGAACACCTTAGGCTATCGCAACGCACGCACTATGTGATCACAGATGGAGGCGACCAGCCAAACGTTGTGCCGTCGCGCGCCTCAGTTTGGTACTACTTCCGCGAGCTCGACTACGAGCACATCAAGGACCTCTTCGAGATTGGCAACACAGCGGCGGAGGCAGCGGCCAAAATGACTAATACAGAAGTGGAGTGGCGGATCCTCGGGTCGGCTTGGCCGCGGCACTTCAATAAGGTGATTGCGGAGACGATGTACGAGAATATCAAGATGGTTGGACTCCCCGAGTGGAGTGAAGCGGACCAAACCCTAGCCAGAGCTCTTCAGGAAGAGCTTGGTGCCGAGCCGACTGGACTTGCGACAGAACTTGGTGAGTTGGGCGGGCCGCCTGAAGGCGTCCGGACCGGCGGCGGCTCGGATGATATTGGCGATATCTCGTGGAACGTACCGACGGTCACTCTGAGATTCCCTTCGAACTTCCGGACGGGAGGTGGCGGCCATCACTGGTCGAGTGCCGTCGCGATGGCAACGCCGATCGCCCACAAAGGCTCAACAGCGGGTGCAAAAGTTATGGCAATGACCGCGCTGGATTTTCTCCTCCAACCGGAGAAGGTTGAGGCGGCTTGGACGTACTATCGTGATGTTCAGACAAAGACTCAGGAGTACGTTCCATTTATCAGTGCCGATGACCGGCCGGCGACTCACCTAAATCGCGAAATCATGGGGGAGTTCCGGGAGGAAATGCGAAAGTACTACTTCGATCCAGCCCGGTATGACACGTATCTTGAGCAGCTCGGTATCGAGTATCCGACCGTCAGACAGCCCTAGAAGAAACTGGGCTGTACGAGGGGTCTGGCATAGCTAGGGCTGGAATCGAAAGGAGAGGTAGATGAAGGTAGACATCGATTCGCAACGACGACGTTTTAAGGATTCTACGGTCGTGGTTGGGGCAATCCTGCTGATAGCTATGGTGCTGGACTCCTCACCGATACGGGCTCAGGTCGATCCGTCTAATGATTATTTACTGCCGCCTGTATCTGTGCAGGAGTTGTTTGACCGGGACAAGAACTTAGCGGAGCTTGACCGAATAAGTCCAAACGGTTCACATTTTTTGATTCCGTTATCTGATGAATTGTCGAGCCTCGAGGTGATGGCACGCCGGACGCTACGGCTTGGGATGCTGGAGTTGATGCCAGAGGTGGATCGGGAATGGCGGCTAGCGACCTATGGCATTCGTGGTTATGACGTCTACGCTTTGGAGGAACGTCGGCGATGGTCGATCGATGTTCCGGAAGGAAGTTTCGTTAGTGACGCTATCTGGTCTCCAGACGGTAGCCGATTGGCATTTCTCGCGCACTTAGCTGAAGGCACTCAAGTGTGGACGGCGGACGTCAGCACTGGTGCGACTGAACAGCTCAGCGATGCGCGTGTGATGGCGACACTTGCAGCTCGGGGTGGTGCGGGCGTGCCCTCGAGGATGCTGCAATGGATGCCAGACGGCTCGGTACTTGCGCTGCTCGTGCCGGCCGGCCGAGGTTCAGAACCCGAAGCCGACCCGGTGCCGACCGGCCCCGTTGTGCGTCGCACACGCGAGAAGGCAACGCCAACCCGAACACTACCGTTTCTGCTTCGGACTGAGTACGACGCTGACCTATTTCGCTACTACACAACTGCACAGCTCGCACGTCTTTCGTCTGGACAAGCACCGCAACCGATTGGCGATCCAGCTATGTATCTGTCGATCGCCCTGTCACCGGACGGTGGACACATCCTCGCTGAACAGCTCGTTGAGCCGTTTTCGTACATTGTCGGATACACGAGTTTTGGGCGCGATCTCAACGTACTGAATCTGGATGGTGACGTTGTGTCAACAATTCGACAGATACCGTTGTACGAGTCATCAGAGCGAGACAACCGGCCTGATGCGAAACTGCCGCGAGAGGTCGCGTGGCGGCCTGACGGGCGTGGCTTGTCGTGGCTTGCCAGAACGCCGACGGCCGCTGAGGAAAGTGATGACACTAGAGACACTAAACAGCAAGAACGCGTGATGGGCGTTGAGGAGCCGTTTGTTGTTGCGGAGGCGAAGGTTCTTACGTCGACAGAAGGTCGGTTTAGCGACCTTCATTTTGATGCTGCGGGCGATCATTTTTTTGCGGAAATCACCGAGGACGGCGAGCGGACCCTTTTCGCATACGACACGTCGGTTGAGCCGGCTGCCGGACAGGTGTTGGTGAGTTATGACCCGGATAATGTTCTCGAACTACCGGGTGAAATACTGACGCGCCAAGACGGCAATGGCATCACGACGGTCATGATGTCGAGCAATGGTCAATCTGCGTATCTTCGGGGTTCCGGTTATGGCGAACAATTTACGCCGCAGCCATTTGTTGATCGGGTCGAAATTGCGAATGGTGTAACCACGCGTCTATTTGAGGGCGCGGCCGAAACGTTCGATTGGCCCTTAACTCCACTCAACGATGACCTAACACGGATGATCGTAAGTCGAGAAATGACTTCAATGGCACCAGACAGCTATCTGTGGAGCACTGACGGTGCGTGGGAGAACTTAACCCAAAATGTTGACCCGTATCCCGAGATTACAGCTGCTCAGCGGATCGACTTTGAATTCACGCGTCGGGATGGCCTCACCATCCAGGCGCGGATTTCGTTACCGACCGATTACCAATCTGGTGATCGGGTTCCTGCAATTTTCTGGACATATCCTCGAGAATACGCGTCAGCCGAGGAGTATAAACAGGCGTCGATCCGGGCTCGTAATCATAACGTTTTTTCACCGCTCAGCTTTCTTCGCTGGTCGGATATCTGGCTGACCCAAGGGTATGCGGTGGTATATCCAGACGTCCCGATTCTCGGTCAGGCCGGGCGGTTTAACGACCGTTTCGTCGCGGACATGACTGAAACAATGTACGCGGTAATTAGAAAAGTTGACGAGATGGGATACGTTGACGTCGATCGAATCGGACACGGCGGGCACAGCTACGGTGCGTTCGCGACGGCCAATCTACTCGCACACACGCCGTTCTTTAAAGCCGGGATCGCCGGTGATGGTGCTTACAATCGCACGTTGACGCCGATGACTTTCCAAGGAGAGCAACGGTTCATCTGGGACGCACCGACAACTTACCTCGAGATCTCACCATTCTTTTACGCGGATCAGATTCATTCACCACTACTTATGTACCATGGGGAGCAGGACAATAACTCCGGCACCTTTCTCATTCAGTCTGAGCGAATGATGCAAGCACTGACCGGTTTGGGGAAGAGGGCGGCTCTCTATATCTACCCTTTCGAATCGCACGGACCACGCGCGAAGGAAAACTATCTAGACTTGTGGGCGCGATGGTTGGAGTGGTTCGATCTTTATGTGAAAGGGCAGGAAGCTCTGAAATCAAAAACGGATGGATTGTGACTCCTGCTTGATTGGCGTGATCCCTACGGAGTGTAGTTTCCGGTCGTCCATCAGGACCGGTTAGCCACGCGGCGACGTCGAGTAGAAAATTCCGGCGCCTCTTTGAGGCAAGTCCCTAGAATTCTAAATGATGTGAGGAGTGCACGGAATCCTGTTCGGTGCAACTTTGCTGGGGGTGCATCGTTCACGCGATACCCATCCTTGTCTGCGACGGCTCGCTCCCAGCCACGAAATAATCGTCCCCAGTTACTGGTTAAGACTTCCCGCATTACTGAGCGGCCTTTTGTCGGATACCAAAAGCTGTCGTGATACAGGACGCTGGCGAGGTAAGCCCACGGTGCCAGTATGGTCTTAAGTGACCACTCAAGTGGTCGCCGCAGTGGTCCCCAGTAGATCCTGTGTTGCATTTTGGATGCAAAGGTCATCTTGCGGAACGGTCCTACGAAACCCCATTGCTCGGCTCCGGCTGCTTCATCGCCAACGATGGCGATGTCACGCGGGTCACCACATCCGAGTTTCGCGTCGTGTGCTAACCGGATGTACTTGATTGACAACGGATCAAAGCCCATCAACTTAGCCGCCACGGCATCAATAGCCACTTGATCACTACTGGCCAGGATAACGTTCTTAACGTACGGCGTCATGCACCTTGGTCCGGGGCCATCGCCAGCGAACGTGCCATCCATGACCGCGAATACACCCCGGTGGACCTTGCGCTGAATCAGTAGGAGGTCAACGAGCGTCTCGTGAATCACTGGATGGGTCCAGTGTCGGCGTTCGTTGAGAAGTCCTCCAAAGGCATTTTTCATCGCACCAGTTGTGGTTGTGAAGACGTGGGTCTTGATGGTTGGCAAATGGATGATGTTTTCACCAATAAAGCGTTTTGGAATGAGAAAGCCTTTCGGATAAACGTTATTCAAGCACAAAAACTTGTCGGCCAAATCACCCACGGCATCTCGTATGTGCACCCAGTCCTCGCCCTCATAAAGATGAATATTACGAAGGCCGTGTGTCTCAACCACTGGCAGTTGTTTATTCTCACGCTCACCCAAATGTGCGTCGATGACGACTGTCCGGTTGTGGCAGGCGTGGAGTAGTGCGGGATCATACCCATCCTGCTTCATCGCGCGGATTACTCCGTCAAGCTGCCACGGTGTGGTCGAGCTACCAGGAAAGAAGAAGTGCCAGGAGATATTGACTTTGAGTGCTGTATCGACAGAAGGGTCTATCACCTGCCGATACCCGGCCAGATTCAGCAGCTCATGATAGTCGCTGATTACGGTTGATGGCTGTGTCCGGAGAATAGCGACAGTCGCATGAGACATTGTGTTCAGTTTATCGTCCGTGGGAGAGAAGCACAAAAAAAGGGGGCGGCATCCGCCGCCCCCTTTTTGCGAACCATCAAGCTACTGGCTAACCGATGTTCGCGGTTAAATTGCCGTCCGGCCCCATCTCGAGTGAGCTCAGAATCATGTCCGGGGTAACCGGGGTTCGGCGAAGATGCTCGTCGCCGATCGCATCAGCGATGGCACTTAGCACCGCACCTGCACCCGCACCCTGTGGTGGCTCACCGATTCCCTTCGCACCGACCGGTGTCTGTGGGTCAGGGATATCGACTGCTCCCCACTTCATGTGGAGCGGAACATCTAGGATAGTCGGTGGCTTGTTTGAGTAAAATCGCTTCGCCACCGGCAGACCCCAATGCTGGTCATATGCCGTCCGTTGCTTCATTGCGTGCCCAAAACCTTGGATGGAGCCACCATTGATCTGGCCACCTAGGCTGCGGGGATGCATGATCACGCCGCAGTCGGCCGCTGATGCGTAATCCACAACGCGGACATGACCCGTCTCGACGTCAACCTCAACTTCCGCGAAACCTATAACGAACGTATAGGTATCTCCGTCACGCCCGAAATTGTCACGTGCTACACCCATCAGACCTCCGCCGGCTAAATTCGTGGCCGATGTTGCAGTGAACGGGTTGATGTCTTCTGGTAACTCGTGACCATCGTACTTGCCGCCTATTTGGATTGCACGCTCAGCCGCCCGCGCGAATGAGAGAAACCGCGAGCGGTTGGACCGGTGATACACGCGGCCGCCGCCGACATCATAGTCGTCAGGCGTCCCACCTAAATCACGCGCTGCGATTTCTTGCAGTTTGCGCTTGGCATCGAGGCCGGCGGCCCAGTTCGCACGGGTGTGTGCGTGGGTAGTTTGACTACCGCCCTGGCTAGCACTCCAAGGGAGATGCCGGCTCGTGTCGCCCCAAGCGACCGTTACGTCCTCAAAAGGAAAGTCCAGCACCTCGCACGCCGCCCGGGTTGTGTCGAAGACGGAGTGCGTGCCCAGATTGCCAATGCCAGACTGAACGTACATCTTGCCGTCCGGCTTGATCACGAGAAGACCATCGTAGCCGATACTGCCACCCACGTACGGGCTCACGGACACACCGACCCCCGTTACCTTCATGCCGTTACGTTGGCCGCTTCGCTGCTTTCGCTCTTCCCAGTTGAAGAGCTTGCTGCCTAGGTCAAGCGCCTCGCTTACGTTGGCACTTGTGACACGGCGACGAACATCTTCGTCATTCGTTGGTCCGTAAGCGGCTGTGCCACTTGGTGCGTTGATTCTATGGAACTCGACATGATCAATGCCGAGTTGTCGCGCAGCCTTCGACATGACTGGCTCAAACATGGCGACCGCCTGAACGCCGCCAGGTCCTCGCTGTGAGGCTCGCGGCGGAGTATTCGTCATCACGCTTAGACCGCGGAATCGTATGTTCTCAGGCTGGTAGGTCAGTGACACGATTCGGCCAGTGGTGAGAAAATCACCTTGGCGATTGTAAGGGCCGTTGTCCTGCACAACGAACAGGTCTACTGCAGTCAAACGGCCATCTGAACGGAAACCGGCCCTAACCCGTGCTTGGTAGCCTGGACGAGCACGACCAATATAGTTCTCTTCTTGGCGCGTGATCCGCAGCATGACTGGTTTCCCAATCTTCCGCGACAGTAATCCCGGGATGGCCTCAAAGATCGATCCAGGAATCTTGCTACCGAACCCCCCACCGCTGTACTCGGCGATGAGCACCAGGTTTTCTGGCTCGATTCCAATCCACGCAGCCGCTGGCGCGTGGCTGCGCACGGTGCTCTGTGTGGAGCAGTGCAAATAGCACTTCCCGTTCTGCCAGTAAGCCATCGCAGTCCGTGTTTCAAGTGGCTGATGTGATGTTGAGGCCTGAACAATTGTCTCATCGAGAACGAGGTCCGCTCCAGCAAGAGCCTCCTCAACGTCGCCGTGCTCCCATTCCTCTCCGACTTCACCCATTGGTAGCTTGCCGGGTTCAGCAGACGCAAAGACATCCTCCGGCCACTTGACGGTCGTGACCTCACGCCCAGCGAAGGCATTGCCATCCAAGCGTGCGTTCGGACTACCCGGGCGAAGGCTCTCCATTGGGTCGATTACGAACGGGAGTGGCTCGTAATCGACACGAATTTTCTCGATAGCATCCGCGGCCGTGGTTTCGTCGACCGCAGCTACAGCGAGAACAGGCTGGCCTTCATAAAATGGCTCGGTCGAATTGAGTGCACGCTCTTGGATGCCTTCGCGCTGCACCGGCGGGAGGTCGTCTTCTGTGAGAATCCCTTCAACGCCTTCCATTGCCAGCGCTTCACTTGCGTCTATGCGCGTGATGCGGGCGTGGGGCATCGGGCTCAGCAATAGCTTTGCAAAGAGCATTCCCTCGGCACGGAAGTCTTCGGCATACTTCGCTTTTCCCGTCACTTTCGCGACGATGTCTGGAGTCTGATAATCCTTACCGATGTATTTGTAGTCAGCCACTTCGCTCCCTCCGCGTCTTTTCCACGTGGCGACATGCCTCGAGGCACACCACAGTGTGCCCTCAGCTCGCCGAAACGGCCTCTCGTAGACAACGCAGCTTAACATGAGTCTGGTGCCAGACTCCATGCGGAAATCACGGGAATATTCGCGAGAGCTTCGCCATGTTGGTTGCTATTGGCTAGTGCTTATTAACAGCTCGTTTTTCCCTTAAAAACGAGATGTTTAGAGGATTATCTTAACCTCGGAGACCTAACCCGAGACCTAAAAGGCTAATCGTCTGTTGTCCGCTGTTGGACCGAGTTGCGGGCCCAACCTCACAGCTCCCGAATCCAGATATTCCGGTAGCTGACCGGGTGGTCGTGTTCTTGGAGAAGAAGTGGTTCCATGGGTCTATGTGTCTCGTATTCGGGTTGGCCGATGAAGATGCTTGGCCCTTGGAGTACTACGTGGTTTTGAATTAGCACACCGTTATGCAACACGGTTATCGTCGCTGGTTGCGCGATCGTACCGTCCACATGAAACCGAGGCGCCCTGAAGATGATGTCGTAGGTCTGCCAAGCGCCAGGCGCACGTGACGCGTTGACCAAGGGAATATGCTGCTTGTAGATGCTACCCGCTTGGCCGTTCGAGTAAGTCCGGTTCTCGTAAGAGTCAAGCACCTGCACCTCATAGCGACTCATTAAGTAAACGCCACTATTTCCCCGGTCTTGCCCCCCGCCTGTCACAACCGACGGCGTGCGCCACTCGACGTGCAGCTGAACGTTGCCGAAGCCTTGCTTCGTTACGATGTCTCCGGTATCTGGCAGGACGGTAAGTACACCATCAGAGACTTTCCATGGAGGGGCTCCACCACTACGTGATTGCCAAGCTGAGAGATCGCTGCCGTCGAAAAGAATGACCGCATCTGACGGTGGTCCACCTGAAGCGTTGGGAATAACGATAGGCGGCTCGGGTTCCCACACCTCGGTTAAGGTCGGGTCGCCTTGATCCTGGGCGAGGGCGGACACGGTGCTGAGCGTGAGAATGGCTATGAGGACGACGGTGCGGGACTTGGACATTAGTGACCTCCCAACTGGCGGCCCTGAGCCGCCACGACGCGATTATAATTCTAGCGTCAGTCAGCACGCCATGACCGCGTTACATCGTAAGGAATCTATCTAAATTTCCAGGCTGTTGTGGCCAGTCCTGAGTGCTCTTGCTGAAGTGCGTTTCGTGCCCGAAATCCGATTCGCGTAGCCCGAGAAGCATTCCGTTATTCGCTGGCATGGTGACATACTGCTACGAGATTAAGCTTTTCAGAAGAGCGCATCACGCTCATCGGAGTAACCAATGCCATCGTTCGACGTTGTCTCGCGGGTGAATCAGCAGGAGGTCAGGAATGCCGTCGATCAGGCAAACCGTGAATTGGGTACGCGCTTCGATTTCAAAGGCACCAACGCCCGATTCGACTTGGAGGACGATCAAATCACCATGCGAGCGCCGAACGAATTTCAACTCCGCCAGATGTACGACGTACTAACGAAGCGCCTCGTCGGCCGCCAGGTCGACATTCGTTGTCTGAAGCTCGACGATCCACAGATCAACGTAAGCGGGGCTAGGCAGCTCATCATGGTACGTCAAGGCGTCGAGTCGGAGATCGCGAGGGAGATCGTTAAACTCATCAAAACACTGAAACTCAAAGTTCAGGTCGCCATTCAGGGTAACCAGCTGCGCGTGTCGGGCAAGAAGCGTGACGACCTCCAGCAGGTTATCGGCATGCTCAAGGAAGCCAAGTTCGACCTCCCGCTCCAGTTCGAGAATTATCGTGATTAGGACGTTTTCCTGCCGGGCGGGGGGCGACCCAAAGGTCGCACGTCGGGAACCGCTACGGGCCAGCAACGCTACCGCCACGAGGCGGGCCCCGCTGTGCCATGTCGATCCGAACGCTTGGCCCCGCGTCAGCAATCCGGCTTGTGACAGTGGATGGTGTCCGCCGTCAATGGGGCGACGACGACTGCCCGTAAACGGCACCACCGGTGGAGCCGTTATTTTCGGTAGTCACTCCGTGGTAGTATTCAGCGTTTGGGCTCGTGTAAACTAACAGTCGTATCGCTCCGTGAGCACCCGGCTTTGGCCACGAAACTTACAAGGGACGTTCATGATTAAACGCGTAGAGGTGCAATACCGAGGGGTTTATCAGAAGACCCTCGGCAAGTACATCGGCGGCGACATCGTTCAGATCGCTAGCCGGATGGGCAAGGTTGCCTTTTCGAACGGGCGTTACAGCGATGCCCCTGAGCGCAATGGAATCCCCTGCAAGTATTTTGCGTTCGTATCACCTGACCTGTCCGAAGCGGAGTTGGAGGCCGAGTGCGGGTCTTCGTACAACGCCGATAACGTCGATGTGTCTGTGGTGGTCGATGACGCCATGGCACAGGGGGTCGAGCCCTGGGGCTGGCATGGTATACGCCCGGTCAATGAGTTGGTAGGTCACAAGGCTTGCCTGCTGGTGGTCACCCGCCGCAACCATGAGCACCTTCTCAAGTTCACGGCCAAGAAGCCGCAACCCTACCGGTTGGCGACGTTAGAGGGAGATGCCAGTCTGGCCGGTATGTGGGTTTTCAAGGACGACCTCACACGCGAGCGTTGTCTTGGTGCCGTTGCCGCCGTGGACCCAGGCATCATCTCTATCGAGGCGGTTGAAGAGTATCTGCTGGATACCGGGAAGGACGCGGACCGTGCGCGTGCGGCGCGGGACGCCTACGAGGCGACGCTACGCCGGATCAAGGTGGTCAATCCGGATCAGGGTATCGACTGGCCGCACGAGATTCCGGTGCTGCCCAAGTGGCATGAGTTCGAAGAGGGCGGTGTTGCGGTCCCGGCGGTCAAACGAGGCTTTAAGCTAGGGCCACGCGGCCAGAACCGGAACGACGGGTTCAAGCACGGAACCTCCAAGACAGAACGGCCAGTCGTCCGATTCGATCTCTGCATCAAGTGCACGCTTTGTTGGGCCGATTGTCCCGATGAGTGCTTCGACCCGACGGATGACGGACTGTACGACATCAACTACGAAGTGTGCACGGGCTGTCATAAGTGCGCGGATGTCTGCCCGGTCAAAGAGTGCATCGTCATGGTCCCCGAACTGCAGTTCGAAGACGAAAAGAGTCCCTGGGAGCAGCACAAGAAAGACCCTGCGGGTTACATCCAGTGGGCCGAGGACAAAAAGGGTTCGACGCGTATCCGCTACCGGCATGTCACCGGTGAGGGTGTCGAAAAGTACAAGGCAACACCCGTCCCACGAAATATGGATGGGCCAGGACAGAAGGAGGCATTGTGACGACGGCCGCTCAACCAACTGACGTCTGGGAACGCGAGCTCTTACTCACCGGCTGTCAGGCGGTTTCACATGCTGTGAAACTGGCAGACGTCGATGTCATTTCCGCGTATCCGATCCGACCCTACACCGAGGTGATGGACCAGTTGTCGCAGCTCATTGCGGATGGGGAACTCGACGCCGAGTACATCATCGCCGACAGTGAACACTCGCAGTTCGAGATCGTGAAGCATGCTAGTTCCGTTGGGGCACGAGCTTTTGGCGGCAGCAGCGGCACGGGATGGATGTATGGGATGGAAGCGCTGGCAGTGACGGCTACTGATCGCCTCCCGCCACTCTTTCTTGTCGGCAACCGGGCGCTTGACGACCCTGGGGCGTTCGGGGTTGAACACAATGACGCGATGTCTGTACGGGACCTCGGTTGGCTGATCTGTTGGGCCAGTACCGCCCAGGAGGCGCTGGAGCATGTGTTCATTGGCTATCGCGTCGCCGAAGACAAGAGGGTGCGCATGCCGATGGCCTTGGCCATGGACGGCGGCTTTTTGACCCATGCGCAACACATGGTGAAGGTGCCGACGTTAGAGGCGGTTAAGCAGTTCCTCCCGCCATACGACCTAGGAGACCGCGTGCTTCATCCGGACAACCCGATTTCTGTCGCGCCTCAGGTGAATGAAGATTGGGTCATGGAGTTGCGTCGACAGAACTGGGAAGCGGCGCGCAGGGCCAGAGGGGTGATCAAAGAGGCGTATCAGGAGTTTAACGGCGTCTTTGGCTCGCATGGTTCGCAATACGACAATCCGTATTTCACCGAGTACATGACGGAAGATGCTGATGCGGTGCTAATCGGCATCGGTGCGGTGTGTATGCCGTCCCTAGCGGCAGCCCGGCGTCTACGGGAGAAGGGGCACAAGGTCGGCTATGTCAACCTGCGCTGGTTTAGACCATTTCCGACGGAAGAGTTGCGTGCGTGTCTGGGGCGGTTCAAGGGCGTAGGGGTCATCGACCGGGACTTCTCCCAAGGATCCCCAGACAACGGCGGGATCCTCCTGCAGGATGTCCGTTCCTGTCTCTATCCGTTGCGCGGGGACGGTCCTAACGTGATCAATTTCATGGGTGGCCTCGGTGGCCGGGATATATCTATTGACGAATGTATTGACATGTACGAACGGACCCTGGCAGCCGGCCGTGGCGACGTCCCAGAGGAGATCGTGAGTTGGATTGGTCTACGGGAATAAGTGAGCACTGAGACAGTTGGTGAGCATGCAGGGTCAGTCGATGGGTTTAGCAACTGCCTGCACGACGCCAATGCGTGACGCACGCTCGGTGGTGAAGAGTTAAGGAAGGATGACGGACATGGCAACAACACTCCCGGTGATCGACTACGAAAAGATCAAGAAGGTGCACGACGCGCCGCACGAGGAGTTCTACACCTCCGGTCATCGCACGTGCCAGGGCTGCGAGTCGGCCTTGGTCATGCGCGATTTCGCTAAGGCTTCCGGCCCGCGGACCATCGCGACGGGTGCCACCGGGTGCATGTATGTGGCGAACACTAGCTATCAGACGACGCCTTGGGTCATCCCATGGATGCATACGCAGTTGGGCGCTGGCGGAGCGTCAGCTGTCGGGATGGCGGCTGGTATACGGGCGCTGATGCGCAAGGGGAAGATCGCTAAAGAGAAGATCAACATCATCAATTTTAGTGGAGATCTCGGCGGGGCCGACATGGGTCTTTCGGGAATTTCCGCGGCTCTTCAGACCGACTACGACCTACTCATCATCCTCTACGACAACGAGTCGGCAGCCAACACGGACATTCAGGCGACGGGCCTCAGCACCTATGGTGCCGTAACTACGTTCACGCCGTCTGGGAAGGCGCGTCGGATCATGCAGGCACGATGGAAGAAAAATGTGGCGCCGATGCTCGCCGTCGGACACCCAACGTGCCGCTACGTTGCGACTGCGAGCCCGGCTTTCCCGGCCCTAGACTTCATGAACAAAACGCGAAAGGCGCTGAACGTCAGTGGGCCGACCTTTATCCATACGTTCGACCCCTGTCCCAAGGGTTGGGACTTTCACCCTGGTTATTCTCGGGAGCTAGGCGAGTTGGGTATTAAGTGCGGTATCTTCCCCCTCTACGAGATCCTGGACGGTAAGGTTACCTATACGTATGACCCGCATAAGAAGGGGCGCATCCCCGTTCGTGACTACCTCGTCAAGCAAGGGCGTTTCGCCCATCTGATTGATGAGGACTTCGATTACATTCAGGGGATGGTCGATACGATGTGGGAGGAGTGGGAGCTTCCTGGCATCGCTCCGATCAAGAGTGGCCTGAAGTTGGCTAGCCGGTAGCCCTAGCGCTCTGGTTCATTTTCTTGGCAACGTATTCTGCCACGGCTGACCGTAGCGAGTGGTGTCTGTTGACACTCGTGAGTCACGCCGCCGTGACAGCCACTCGCTACCAGGTCACGTAGCGATACATCAGGCGGATCAGCTTATAGGCCTCGGTCATATTCCGCGCGTCGTACTCCACTGTTGTTCCATCGATTCTGCGAACGTTGGGGATCGCCTGGACGATGTCCGCCCGTGTCGTCGTCGCTGAGCGTAATCTGAGCGTAATCGGGCCCTGCGTGTCGAGTGGGCGGGCGGCGTCAAGGTTGGCAAGTGCCTGAAGCGTGCCCGTGCGCAGGCGCGCTTTAATATCTTCCGGATGACGTAGTTTCGCCACCGATGAACCGATAGCCTCCTTTGTCGCGACCGTTTGTGTTGACACCAGCTCCCTGAACTGCTCGGTGAACGTTAGGTCGCCGGTGGCGAGGATGATCGGAACACCGTGGCTGCCGGCATAGAAGGCGTTCAGACCGCCTTCGCCGACTTCGGTACCGTTCAGCCAGAGACCCTTCACCGATCCTGTGCCGGTGTGGGCGAGGAAGCCACCTTCCGTCCCCGCGCGTGCGTGATAGCCGAGAAAAATAGCGGCGTCGAAGGAGTTGTCCAGTCCTTGTACCATTCCGAGCGGCTTTAAGTTGCCCTGGATATACTGCACCCGTGGATCCAGTTGGGTGTGCAGTAGGTTCTGCATATCTCCATGTGAGTCGTTAACTAGAACGTCCGCCGGACCGTGCTCGAAAATCGCGGCGACGACCGTATTAACCTCTCCGGTCATCAACTCGCGACCGAGTGCGTAGTCCTTACCGGAACTACTTGTCATCCGGCCGGTGCCGATCCCCCCAATGCCTTCCATGTCAACCGAGATGAAAATATTGAGCCTGTCTTGTTCGTGCGCGACAGTCGTCGGGGTGGTTACGATGGCCGCGAGTGTTGCAATACACGCAAGGCGGCCGAGGCATGGCTGCTTAGTCATATTTCCTCACTCCAGAAGTCCGTCCGTTTGGTGTCGTTAAGGTCACCTTCCGTGCACTGTTGAGTTGCATGTCACCACTTACGGCATGCTCGCGCCTATTAGGGCGTTAAAGAAGAGCTTGAAGGTACCGTGTGTTTGAGCCCGATGTTGAACTCTGAAACCGATCAAGACTACTTGGCCTAGTCCATGCTGCACTGAGACCATGGCCGCCTTCTCCGCAATCACATCTTCGCCAAGCAGCCAGCCGCTTTGTAGGATGTCACGGTCTACAAAGGTTACGATTCGCTTGACCCTATCATTTCGTGGCGTGGCCACGACCTCATAGACTTGGTTCCCACCAAGAAAGGCTGCCAGACCGTCAGCGGGCATGCCGTAGGCCAGTGCATTTGTGTGATCAATATTGACTCTGAGGGTCGACCCCGGTGACCAAAATTCCATTGACGACAGTCCGGCCAGGAGGTTGCGCACTGGCAAGCCGAACTTCTGAATCGGTAGGTCTCCGGCTTGAGCGAACGTTACGAGCGTGCCGCCGTTCTTGACGAAGGTTTCAAGCGCGGCCACACCCTCATCTCCGAAGCCGCTTCGGTAAGCCGGCGGATAGTCTTCGGGGCGAGAGCCACCCCGCCCGCTGGTTTCTGACGGTTCTCCGGTCATACGCGCGACGCTGTCGGCTGGTAGCACAATCACGTCGTAAGCCTCGTTCAGGTTGCCACCAGTGATTGCTGTATCCATTAACGTGTCGTAAGGGAACGCGAAAGCCTCCAGCAGCCAGCGCGTCCAGCCCTCGTCCATGTTGCCACCGTAGTATCGTTGGTACATCCCAACCCGATTGGGTCGCAGCATCTGGCTCATGTTCCTAACATTGGTATCGAGTGTCGAGAAATCAACACCCGTTGTCTGTGCAACCTCAGCCACAATCGCATCAGCCGCCGAAGCTGCTACGATGAAATCCCCGACCCGAAAGCCTTCGCCTGCCGTCGTGACACGCCGCACCCCAACGCTCTCTGCTAGGAGAAGGTTGGCTGCCTTGAAGCTATCGTTTAGCCGCCCGTCGAGAACAAATCCGAATTCGCCCCTGGTAACCTCGCCTGCCGGAGAGAGCGGCTCGTCAATGGTCGCGAGTGCGCTGTTAACCATCGAGTCAACCGGGTCCACGCGAACGCCCATAAACTCAGCCATCGTATCGGTGGACATGTCGTACGGCCGAATTGGACTCCCGTCTCGGTTACGCGTATAGGTGTTGTCAGGATAGAACGTCTGGCCAAGCAACCAACGGATGACACCTCGCTTCGGCTGAGCCATCGAGATGACAAACGAACCTGCACCGTAGACTCGCCCCTCATGGATGAACTCACTTCGTGATTGGTGCACTTCAACACCTTGGCCGAGCAGCTTATTCACCATCTTGGTTGCCGTGAGCGCGTCGTGCTGGTTGGTAGGGATGACGAACGCGGCCGGTGACATTGAGTCACCACGCTCAATTTGGCGGGACGCCTTCAGGTAGGCGTTACGGAGCACTGTGGAGCGATGTCTGGCTGCGATATCTAACGTGGCCACTGCAGCAATTTTCTGTTGCTCGACGATATCGCGTACGTGCCACCAACCACCTTGCCATGGATTTGGGAACGTTGTTTGGGCCTCATACTCCGGCAGGCCACGAGAGCCGTTGAGTTGATCCGGATGCACAAACAATGGCGTTGCTAACCGGGCGCTTGCTGACTCGGTGAGCATGCCGGCGATGTTATGAAATGGGGTGATCCAGTGGAAGCCGAAGTGTCCCCATCCAGAGTAAATGGCGGCATTAACGACACCGGCTCTGCCAGCCTCTTCTTCCTTGTAGGCGATGTGTGCACCGTACCAGCTCATCTCGCGCCACACCAGTGGATCAGCTGCCGGGCGGATCGGTTCAGCGTAGGGTGGCACGTAGATTCGGGCCCCGTATGCTCCCATCTGGTGATGGTCAATGTAGGCTTGGGGAATCCAGTCGCGGAACAAGATCTTGGCACCGTACTGCGACTCAATCGTGTTCTGTTGAAACGCGTCGCGGTTGTTGTCGTGACCGATGTAGTGGTGGTACAGCCAGGGGAGGCCGACACCTTCGTAGTCTGTACCGACGTTTTCGTTATACCAATCGGTCACCATGATCTCCCCGTCGGGATTGAAGCACGGGATCATGATAGCAACCGTTTCGTCGAGGATCCGTGTTATCTCGGGATCGTTACGGGTTACGAGGTCGTACATTAGTTCGGCAGCCATCTGGCTTGAGCCAACTTCAGTTGAGTGCAAGCCCATCGACTGAACGACGACGGCCTTGCCGTCAGTGATCGCCCGCTCAATTTTTTCCTCTGATATACCACGCGGGTCATTCAGCATGGCGTTAAATTGGCGCAGGTCTTCAAGGTGAGCCAGATTGTCTGGTGAAGAGATAAAGAGCGCGAGAAATGGATTACCGAGTGTCGTCGGTCCCATATGGACGACCTCGAGCCGCGCACTTTCACGTCCGAGGAGTTCGTAATATTCGACCAGTTTGTCCCACCGGGCCAGTTTTTGGTCGGCACCCATTTGAAAGCCGAAAAACTCTTCCGGTGACGGAATGGTCTGGCCGAAAACGACCGCTGTCCGGAGTCCCAGCACAGTTGTTAATACGATCAGGACGACCGCGAATCGTTGTGAGAATCGATTCGATCTCATGGGATTCACTCCTTCAGGAAAAATTTCCAATGACGCGTTCCGGCCGAGTGCTTGAGAGTATCACGCAGGTGGTTGTGGCGTGGCCATGAGACTGGGGTAGATCCGCTTCATATCGGGACGCTCCGTCGTGAAGTAGTGCACCCAGACGTAGGCGTGGTTGAACAGCGCGAGGACGAGCCCCGCCGCAGAGGCGTACCAAAGTCCAGGAAGCCACGCAATCAGCAGGCCGAACACATACATGCCGTTTCGGGTAAAGCGGAAGATGCCCTGGCGCACTAGCGGCCGGGAGTGGTGCGAGGGGTCGAAATGGTCGACTCCGAGTGCTCGCCGGAACGTGAAGTAACGGTAAACTGAGTAAAAAAGGTATACAACCGGCGCTGTCGTGACGACGGCTATTACTCGCAAAACAGTCAAATCCAAAGGAACCGTACCGCGATTTGCGGCAGCAACCATAACAACGCTTGTGATTCGACTCAGTGCGAGAATAGCGAATCCAGTGGCGTACAGAGGAAAGCCTCGGTCGCCAAAAGTACGGGTGAGCAGCGATGCGTGCAGCTGCGTTCTCCAGCAGAACCAGACGTAGCTCTGATGAGTGACTGCGAGGATAAGTGCCACCACGATCCAAATAGGCGTGGCAAGGCCGAAAAGGACGCCTACTCGAACAGGGTCGGAGCGGACTGCCGGCGCAAGCCCGCCGAGAAGCAAAACGAGTAGCAGTAGATGGAGCCATTGCTTCGCGAAGATGCGTTTTAAGGCAATCGGGTTAGCCGGCGCTGGGGAGGTCTTATCAGTGATGCTTTGATGGATCATGCACAGTTATTAGGTTGATTATGCGCTGGTGCTTTCCTCAGGTCAGGTGGCTCTGATCGGTATCACCCATCTCCACGCCACCCGCTGGAAAGTATTCCTTCCATCGTCGGGTAACTGTCGCTGCGACATCATCACGACAGGTAAGCTCTTTCGGGAATCCCGTCTTGAGCCGGGCGTCGATTGTGATCGGCGCCGTATAAGCCAAATGGTTCCGTACGACCTGCGTTCCTCTTGCATGGATGTCTGCCGCCGGCTCGAAGCGAGTGAATGTTGTCCAGAGGAAATTGATCGTGCTGTTGGCGGCTCGACCAGGTTCGTCGGTGATTACAATGAGCGGCCACTCGGCGAATGCTGAATGCGAGGCAATTCTGGCGGCGATGTTGGGCTCAACCTGTCGTGAAGGCGCACCAACGACCAGGCAGCCACCGCAGAAGACTTGAACGTCGAAGACACCTTGCGGCAACTCCGACCCTGTGAAGGCTCGGGGTAGTTCACGCACCGTGTCCCCAAGTCCGAGCCAAACTCCTTTTGAGCCGAGGTTTACCTCTGGCCCGGTGTAATCGAGCGTATCCATCGAAAGATTCGAAAAGATATACAGGTCAGTTTCCGGATTGGTTCTGGCGAGGACATGCTCGAGCGTGGCAGGAAAGTCCTTTAGGTCGATGTGTCGATCGGTGACGAGCAAAAACTTAGTTAGCGACAATTGCCCCTCACCCAGAATTCTGAACGCACTTACCATCGCTTCTCGTGCGTAGCGTTGCTTCACGATGGCCGCCGCGAGTGAGTGATAACCGGTTTCGCCGTACGACCACAATTTCTCAACGGCTGGCATCACAACCGGAAATAGGGGCGAGAGAAGTTCCTGCAGGAGATCACCAATGAAGAAGTCCTCTTGTCTCGGCTTGCCAACCACAGTCGCTGGATAAATGGCGTCCCGACGATGCGCCATCGTATGTACCCTAAAAAGAGGGTAGTCATGTTGCAGAGAGTAGTATCCGTAGTGGTCCCCGAACGGACCCTCGGGCTTTCGCTCGTGGGGTGGCACTTCTCCAACTAATGCGAATTCCGCGCTTGCTACAAGGGGATGTGGCCAGGGACCTTCAGTAAGCCGCAGGCGCTCTCCGCCAATCAGCGAGGCCAGCATTAACTCCGGCACGTTCTCTGGCAGGGGTGCGATGGCTGACAGAATAAGGGCAGGTGGTCCACCGAGAAACACGGTGGCTGGCAGTGCGTCACCGCGTGACTCGGCCACGTCGTAGTGAAACCCGCCACCCTTACCAATCTGCCAATGCATGCCAGTTGTCTGCCGATCATGGACGTGCAGCCGATACATCCCAAGGTTGTGGCCGCGACCATCAGGATGCTGTGTAAAAACCAACGGCAGGGTGATGAACGGTCCACCGTCGTCTGGCCACGTCGTTAATGTTGGTAGCCGTTCGAGATGGACGTCGTTGGTGACGACCTCAGTAACCGGGCCTCCACGGCCTTGCTTCTTGAGGCCTATCTTGAGTAGTTCGAACCCAAGGTCACGAGCTCCCCACAACTTGGTTGCTGTCGGCGGGAGAATCGTTTCGAACAGTTGGACCAGTCGTTGGATCAGACGGTGCGGCCGATCGCCGAACGCAAGTTCCGCACGGTGAGCAGTGCCAAAAAGATTCGTGACGAGCGGAAAATCGGCGCCGTGAACCTGTGTAAACAACAACGCTGGACCACCGGTGGCGACAACACGACGATGGATTTCTGCGACTTCGAGGTAGGGGTCGACGGGAGTCGTAACCTCAACAAGATCCCGGTCATGCCGTAGGCGCTCGATGAACGTGCGGAGGTCTGGGAAAGGCATAGGGGACGGATGATTCTACCCCGGTTGCGGGGGGCAGGCTGGATGATGTGATGAGATCGGTCGAGACCTCTTGTCGGAAGGTGCCACGTAAGGTTCCTTCGAGGAGTCCGCATGCGTCGCCGAAACCAGTGCCCGCCGTAGCCTTCTTCAGGCTGTCTTGTTGGCTCGACATTACAAGCTCGGCGGATTGCAGAATTCGTTTAAGCTCCGATTAGGGCTGTTTGGACCGAAGATAATCCAGTAGAAGATGCGACATTGCCCGCATGCCGACGGGCACTGATGCGTCATCAGCTTGGAAGGTCGGTGTGTGATGTCCTCCGGATTGTGTGCCAGGTTTCACCATACCGAGCCGAAAAAAGAATCCAGGCACCTCATTCGCGAAGAATGAGAAGTCCTCGCCCCCCATAACCGGTTCTACGATCACGAGCCGATCGGCACCCACGATTCGTTCAAGCGTGGGCGCCATCTGGACTGTCAATTCTGGGTCGTTGATCGTAGCAGGCGATCCTCGCTCGTAATCGAGTTCGTAAGAACCACCGCCGGCGAGCGTAATCCCATCAAGGATTTCTTCCATTCGTCTTTCGATTGTGTTTCGGATGTCCGGGTCGTAGGTCCGAACTGTGCCCTCCATTCGCACTTCATCCGGAATAATATTGAAACGTGTACCGCCTTGCATGAGACCAACGGTCACCACGCTGGGTTCAAGGGGTGACAAGTTGCGGGAGCGGATCGTCTGAAGAGCGGTCACGATCTGAGAGGCCATCACAATTGGGTCGATACCAAGATGAGGATAGGCGCCATGCGCCTGCTGGCCTTTAACTCGAAGCCTGAAGTGGTCCACAGCAGCGAGCATCGGCCCAGCTTTATAGCCGAGGGTGCCCACCTCCATGGAGGCGAGCGTGTGTAATCCGAAGATGGCCGTAGGCCGGGGGTTTTCCAACACTCCTTCCTGAACCATAAGGTCCGCACCACCCACTTCGCCTGGCGGCGGACCTTCCTCAGCGGGCTGAAAGATGAACTTAATGGTTCCTGGGATCTGGTCCCGCATGGAGGCAAGGACTGATGCGACACCGAGTTGCACTGCCGTATGAACGTCGTGTCCGCACGCATGCATGACGCCAACGTCTTGGCCAAGATACTCAGTGCGCACATTAGACCGGAAGGGATACGTGGTGTCCTCAGTTACCGGTAATGCATCCATGTCGGCGCGAACGGCCACGACCTCGCCAGGAAGGCCACCACGGAGGATACCCACAACTCCAGTATGGGCTACGCCAACCATAACCTCATCAAAATCCAGATTGCGTAGGTGGTTGGATACCAACTCCATCGTCTCAAACTCACGATTTCCTAGTTCGGGATGTTGGTGGATGTATTGACGCAGCCCGATAATCTGTTCGGCGTATTTCTCGACTGCGTCATCGATCGCACGGTTCTGCGCGTGAACGCCAACGACCATCAAAGGTATTAGTAGTGAGGCCAGAAGTGTTCCTCTAACAGTGGCACGCATGTTGTTCTCCCCCATCCTTCAAGAAGCCGTCAGCCGTCCCTAGTGAATGAGAGGCGTTTTGGCGTAGACCGTTATGTTGCGTCGGCCGTACTCAGCGGAAGATTCTTTCACTTTTGTCGAGACGATAACAACGAGACCCGTTTCGTCCAAGCCCTGTGTCGGATACACACCCGAAAAGCTCACTGGGCGGCTGCTCTTTACTCTAACTCCTTGAGAGTCCGTAACTCCAAATTCTACAGTTGTTTGTGAAGAATACAAAATGTGGTATATTGTATACCAGACTTATTGGATTCGGTGCTTTCCGTCAGTCCACAGGAGTCCTTAGGTTGTTTTCTATGCCAGCTGCCGTCCTTGAACTTGGACCGATCGACGCCGGAGAAGCCTTGAAGAGTCGGATATATCTCCGGCTCAAGAAGGCAATCTGTTCGGTGAACATCTACGCCCAGAGGGATGAGCTACGGCTCGACGAGCGGCAACTTGGTGAAGCTCTCGGGGTCAGCCGCACACCGGTCCGCGAAGCCCTGGTGCGACTCGAGCAGGAGGGATTCATCCGCACCGTTCCGAGGAAAGGTGCCTTCATCATCCGTAAGAAGAAAAAGGAAATCTTGGAGATGATCACGGCTTGGGCTGCTCTCGAGGGGATGGCGGCCCGTCTGATCACTGAACACGCGACTGACGATGAGATTTCAACGCTGCGCCGACTGTTTGCCAAGTTCGACCAGGGAGAGGTGAAGGCGCGGATCGACGAGTATTCAGCAACGAACATTTCGTTCCATCAGGCGATCCTGCAATTGAGTCGCTGTGAACTACTGAACCAGCTGGCCGAGAACCTATTTATTCACATGCGGTCGATCCGAATGCAGACCATCGGTGACCGCGACCGGGCGAGCCAGTCGATTATTGACCATATGCACATCATCGAAGCGCTTGAGAGCCGAGATGCCGATTTAGCCGAGCGGCTTGTCCGTGAGCACAGCCTTAATCTCGAGACCCACGTCGCGCAGCACGTTACATTTCTAGATTAATGTTTCGGAATGATTATTGAGATTTAATCAAAGAGGGACCATGCCAATTGCTGAACCGAAGATGAAGCCAGCTGAAACCGAGACAGCGCCAGAACAAATTTCCGGCGGCCACCTAGTTGCTAAAGCGCTTAAGGCAGAGGGGGTTGAAGTTATCTTCACGTTGTGCGGCGGCCACATCATCGATATTTATGATGGCTGTCTAGACGAGGGGATTGACATCATCGACGTTCGGCATGAGCAGGTCGCAGCGCATGCAGCGGACGGTTATTCACGGCAAACTGGAAAGCCTGGCTGTGCGGTCGTGACGGCCGGTCCAGGAACAACAGACGCAATTACTGGCATCGCCAACGCGTTCCGCGCCGAGAGCCCGATGCTCCTGATTGGTGGCCAGGGCGCACTGACGCAGCACAAGATGGGGTCGTTACAAGACTTACCGCACGTCGATATCCTGTCGCCGATTACGAAGTTCGCTGCCACAGTACCGTCGACCGAGCGAGTCGCCGATTTAGTGTCGATGGCATTCAGGGAATGTTTCAACGGTGCGCCAGGACCATCGTTTCTTGAAATTCCACGGGACGTTCTCGATGCCAAGGTGGAGTTGTCGAAAGCCCGTATCCCTCAAGCAGGGCATTATCGTGCCTCCACGAAGCTTTCAGCTGACCCAATAGACATTCAGCGGCTCGCTGACCTCCTTGTGAGGGCTGAGCGTCCGTGCGTACTCTTCGGCACCCAGACGTGGACTTGTCGAGCAAGTGACACGGCACGTGAATTCGCACGTACTCTGAATATTCCGGCCTACATGAACGGTTCTGGGCGTGGCACATTTCCACCTGGAGACCCGCACCATTTCCACAGAACCCGGAGGATGGCGTTTAACCAGGCTGATGTCATCGTCATTGTTGGCACGCCATTCGATTTCCGGATGGGTTATGGCCGTCGGCTCGGGTCTGAGGCGACGGTCGTCCAGGTCGATATGGACTACAGGACTGTTGGCAAGAACCGAGACATCTCGTTCGGACTCGTCGGCGATATCGGCCAAGTGCTGGCGTCGGTACTGGCGGCGACGACAGGTACTACAGACAACGGGGCCAAGAAACGGCAAGCGTGGCTCGACGAACTCCGCGCGGCTGAGCAGGTGGCGTACGAGAAGCTGATGCCGTCGTTCAAATCGGAGAACGTGCCGATCAATCCGTATCGAGTAGCTTACGAACTAAACGAATTTCTCACCGACGACACGATTTACATTGGTGACGGCGGCGATGTTGTTACCATCACGGCCCAAGCTGTACAGCCGCACCAGCCAGGCCACTGGATGGACCCTGGTCCACTCGGCACCCTAGGGGTTGGTGTGCCGTTCGCCATGGCTGCCAAGCATGCCCATCCGGAGAAGGAAGTCCTCTGCTACTTCGGCGACGGAGCCTTCACGCTGACCGGTTGGGATCTGGAAACGTGCCAGCGGTTCAAATTACCGATTTTGGGGGTTATTGGAAACAACTCGGCGATGAACCAGATCCGGTGCGGCCAGATCAACAAGTACGGCGCTGAACGTGGCAATGTCGGCAATCTTCTCGGTGACGTTGAGTTCGAAAAGTTCGCGGAGATGCTAGGCGGATACGGCGAAGCTGTTCGGGATCCCAAGGACATCCGGCCGGCGCTCGACCGTGCACGTGAAGCCGTTCGTGGTGGCACTTCAGCGCTCGTCAACATCTGGGTCGACCGGGAAGAATGGGCACCGGGTACTCGTAATCAGACGATGTACAAATAGGTGAATGAGGATATGGGTAAAGCACTCGAAGGACTCCGAATTTTGGACATGACCCACGTCCAGTTAGGCCCGTCGGCCACACAGATTCTGGCGTGGCTTGGCGCGGACGTCGTGAAGGTTGAGTTGCCAGGACGGGGTGACATTACGCGTTCCCAATTGCGTGACATGCCCGACGCGGACAGCCTCTACTTCACGATGCTGAACTGCAACAAGCGAAGTATCACTTTGAACACGAAGACTGAAGAAGGTCAGGCGATTTTCCGTAAACTAATCGCCAAGTCAGACGTTCTGGTCGAAAATTTTTCGCCTGGTGCGCTCGATCGTCAGGGCTTTTCTTGGGAGACGATCCGCGAGATTAACCCAAGAATCATTTATGCCTCGGGCAAAGGCTTTGGGCCAGGGCCTTACGTTGATTGCAAAGCCTACGAGTCGGTGGCGCAGGCGATGGGTGGCTCGATGAGTACGACCGGTTTCGAAGACAGCGTACCAACGAGTACTGGTGCGCAGATCGGTGATTCGGGTACGGGCATGAATTTGGTAGCGGCGGTGTTAGCTGCGGTGATCCAACGCGAGAAGACCGGCCGCGGGCAGCGGGTGGAGGTTGCGATGCAAGACTGTGTCTTGAACCTCTGTCGGGTCAAAATGCGTGATCAGCAACGCCTGCTGCAGGGCCCACTGCAGGAGTATCCGAACGAGACGTTCGGCGACACAGTGCCTCGTTCAGGCAATGCTTCGGGTGGCGGACAGCCAGGTAAAGCGTTGAAGTGTAAGGGCGGCGGGGCGAACGACTACATTTATGTCATGATCCAGCCGCCTGGTTGGGAGCCGCTCATGAAGCTGGTCGGTCGTGAAGAACTCATCACCGACTCAGCCTTTGCCACGCCGGAGGCAAGGCTGTTACACCTTAATGAATGCTTTGAAATCATCGAGCAGTGGACGCGGCAGTACGACAAGCTCGAGGTTATGCGTCTCCTGAACGGGGTCAATGTGCCGTGCGGACCGATCATGAGTATGAAAGAGCTTATTGAGGACGAGTCACTCATGACCCGTGGCATGGTTGTCGAGGTCGAGCATGCACAACGCGGCGCGTTCCGTACGGTGGGGTGTCCATTACAGCTGTCGGATTCGCCTGTCGAGGTGACGACGTCGCCGGGACTTGGTGAGCACACTAACGAGATTCTTCAAGATGTTGTCGGCTGTGACAGCGCAGAAATCGCGGCAGCCCGGACAGCGGGTGCCATTTAGCCAGGGGTAGAACAGGAGGCGCGCGGATTTATTCATGAGTCATGATCACGTAGTAGTCAAAGCGATATTGGATGGAGCACGTGCAGCTGGGCGTGCGTCGTTGACCTCGACCGAGAGTAAGGAAGTCTGCGATGCCTACGGTATTCCGGTGCCCAAGGAGGGCCTGGCCACGTCCAGTGGGGAAGCCGCCGAGCTGGCTGGCAGTATTGGTTATCCGGTAGTGCTGAAGATTGTCTCGAAGGATGTCCTGCACAAAACCGAAGCAGGTGGCGTTCTGACTGGACTAACGACGGCCGACGAAGTGGTGCAGGGCTACGAGGCGATCTGCAAGAGTGCCCGTGAGTACAAGCCAGATGCTGATATCACTGGCGCACAAGTTCAGCAGATGCTGCCGGCCGCACAGGAAGTAATCATCGGTGCCGTCACTGACCCAAGTTTCGGAAAGTTGGTCGCGTTTGGACTGGGTGGCGTTCTGGTCGAGGTGCTCAAGGACGTCACGTTCCGGTTAGCACCGGCGAACCGAGAGGATGCCTTATCGATGATCGATGGGATCCAAGCGGCCGAGGTCTTACGTGGTGTCCGGGGTGCTGATCCGGTGAACCGCGAGGCTCTAGCAGCGCTCATCGAGAACGTGTCGACACTGATCGCTGATTTTCCAGAAATTCATGAACTGGATTTGAATCCTGTGTTCGCTACCAAGGACTCGGTGACGGCCGTCGACGTGCGGATTCTGCTGACTGAGGAATTACCCGAGCCACGGCCGCGACCGTCGCAACAAGAGATCCTAGCTTCGATGGTCCGTATCATGAAGCCTAAGGCAGTGGCCGTTATCGGCGCGTCTGGTGAGGAAGGCAAGATCGGCAATTCGGTAATGAAGAACCTGATCAACGGTGGCTATAAGGGCGAGATCTACCCGATCAATCCGAAGGCCGACGAGATTCTCGGACACAAGTGCTACAAGAGCGTCAAGGACATCGACGACTCTATTGATATCGCCGTGTTCGCGATTCCCGCTAAGTTTGTAGCCGGCGCACTGGAAGAGGTCGGTCAGAAGGGCATCGCTGGCGCTGTCATGATCCCCTCGGGCTTTGCTGAGGTGGGCGAAATCGAGTTGCAGCGCGAGATGGTCGCGGTGGCGCGGAAGCACAACGTGCGTGTCATGGGACCGAATATCTACGGCTTCTATTACACACACGAAAATCTCTGTGCAACGTTCTGCACACCTTACGATGTGAAGGGGCAGGCGGCTCTTTCTTCACAGAGTGGTGGGGTTGGCATGGCGATCATCGGGTTTAGCCGGTCGGCCAAGATGGGTGTCTCAGCGATCGTTGGGTTGGGTAACAAATCGGATATCGATGAAGACGACCTGCTCACCTTTTTTGAACAAGACGACAACACGCAAGTGATTGCTATGCACGTTGAAGATTTGAAGGATGGTCGCGCCTTCGCCGAGGTGGCTCAGCGTGTATCGAAACAAAAGCCTGTTGTGGTGCTTAAGGCGGGACGAACGGCACTGGGTGCACGGGCCGCCGCGTCGCACACCGGTGCCTTGGCCGGCAACGATAAGGTTTATGATGACGTGCTGCGGCAGTCGGGTGTGATCCGTGCGCGAACGCTAAACGACATGCTGCAGTTTGCGCGTGGGCTACCGGTCCTGCCGACGCCGCAGGGGGAGAACATCATCATCATTACCGGCGCAGGTGGTTCTGGCGTGCTCTTGTCAGACGCATGCATCGATAATGGCCTGCAATTGATGAGCATGCCGAAGGACTTGGACGCGGCGTTTCGGGAATTCATCCCACCGTTTGGTGCAGCGGGTAACCCGGTGGACATTACTGGTGGTGAGCCACCGATTACTTACCGGAATACGATCAAGCTAGGTTTGGAAGACGATCGCGTCCATGCGCTTATTTTAGGCTACTGGCATACGATCGTTACGCCGCCGATGGTCTTCGCGAAGCTTGCCTCAGAAGTCGTAGAAGAGGCGCGCGCCAAGGGGATTCACAAGCCGATCGTGGCATCGCTCGTCGGCGACGTCGAGGTGGAAGAAGCTTCGGAATACCTCTACGATCGGGGGATCGTGGCGTATCCGTATACGACGCAACTTCCGGTCAACGTACTGGGGGCGAAATATCGATGGGCACGGGCGGCAGGACTACTAGAGTAGTGCTCCGAGGATAGTTTTTCCTATATACCGTACAGAAAAAAGGCCGAGGCGTATGCCTCGGCCTTTTTTTTACTGTACGGACCCATTTTAAAGGGGTCGATTCGGATTAATAATCGTCCGCCACATGTGGGCCGACGGACTATTGTCATTGCCGAGACCTTCTTTTGGCTGTTTGAACTGACGTCCGATGATGTCAATGAACGGTTCAAGCGACACCGGCACGTTGGGGTCGAAGCCGTACTCGTCGTTCATCGTGACGAAACGTGCTTCCATGTACCACTTGTGGCCGCGAGCAAACTTGTATGCTTCTTTGATGTAGTCGTCTACTTCGTAATCGACGCCAAAGATCCGATTGTAGAACTCCGGATATTCGTAGCCGACCGCAGGGTCTGGGAAGAAACGGAGCGGCTGGTGGTAGCGGACGCCCCAACTAACCCGCTCGTCCACATACGGTTCAAACAACTGGCCACCCCACCAACCATGGTCAGACCGAACGAGTGCCTGCGCCACATCATGCAACAAGCACGCCATGACAGTCCGTTCGGGGTGACCTTCCTTGAGTGCGTGGGAAGCACTGCGGATGACATGCTGCGCCGGCGCGAAGCGATACTTATAGAAATCGACCAATGTTGGTTTCGCCGGCATCTCAGCCAGGGAAAAGCCATCACGGAACGCGCGGCCGGTCCCACGCGCCGGTGGGCCCTCTTGACCCTGCTGTCCGCCGCCGCCCGCCTGATACCACGACGGACGGATCGGCGATAACGCGGCGGTTTCACCGAACTCGTCGATATACCACTTGTCAAGCTCTGTCGAAGCAAAATGCTCAACAGCTTCCGCCCGGTTTTCGGGCGACATCAGTTCGACTGCAGCCACACCCCCTACGGATGCCATGAATTTTCTTCGATTAACTTCCATGATTCGCGATCCTCCAAAATGCGACTAGTCTCACTGGCTCAAATGCGTGTTTAGGTAGTTTTTTCGGCATTTTTTGCCTTCAGGAGTCTTCACGGTATGATCACCGTCATATGAACGCCGGCGGGAGACTCTACTACAACAATAGAGCTAATACCAGCTTAACCTGTCAACCAATTAGCATTCTCGGTGGAGGGCGGAGTCAGCTTTGTGCGTTCGGTTCTCCGGCAGAACCACGGCGAATGGTGCGCAGGTTTGCGACGTTTTCATCCGGAATTCCTTAGAAACCGGTTGCCCTGACGGCACCCTTGCCTGTACCAAGCACGTAGGTGGAAGTCAACGGACACCGGGGCGGATACCGAGTCCTCATCCGAAGCAGTAGATCAGTCCGTCTTCAGCGCCGACAACGATTCGGCCGCTAGCGATCGCCGGAGAGGTGCTCACGGATGATCCGATTTCGTATTCCCATTCGTGCGTGCCATCGGACAGGGCAAGGCCGTAGAGTCGCCCGTCATTGGAGCCAACATAAACGCGATCACCAGCGATTGCTGGTGACGAATCAATTCGACCGCGTGTGGTGAAGACCCATTGGGATTTACCGGTCTCAGCGTCGAGTGCGTGCACCATCCGGTCGCGTCCTCCGAGCACAACGAGTCCGTTGTGAAAGGCTGGGGACGAGTAGAAGGGGAAGTGACGAGTGGGATGTTCGTAACGCCATCGAATCACCCCTTGGTCGAGGTCGAGAGCTAACACCTCATTGGCAAAAGTGCCGTAAAACGCGGTCGTGCCTATGATTGTGGGAGAAGCAGCGGTGTAGGCGCCGGAGGAGACTGCGAAGATTTCCTCACCGTCGCTCACCCGCACACCTCGGAATTCTTCGTCGCATCCACCGAAATATGCGATGCCGTTGACGACTGCCGGCGTGGCGTGGACGTAACTGCTGGTTTCAAACTTCCAGATCGGGTTACCACTGTCTGCCGAGAGGCCATATAGATGGCTGTCGTATGATCCGATGAGGACGATGCCGTTGACGAGGACGGGTGAGGATTTGATCTCGGCCTCTGTCTCGAAGGTCCAGCGAGCCTTACCGGTGTTGATGTCAACGGCGTGCAGCACTCCAGAGAGATCTCCAATGTAGACGGTGCCGTTTACCACGGCTGGAGATGATTCACCGATGCCCCATTCTGACGCATGGTAGCGCCAGCGGGGTGAGCCATCACTAAGATTGAGAGCTATGAGGTCACCGGCGTAGGTGCCCACGTAGACGACACCATTAGCGATTGCTGCTGATGAGTCCACCATTTCACCCGTATCAAAGGTCCACAGCAGTTGAGGGTCATCAGGCACTGGTGATGTCGAAACCCCATCCAGTGATAGGTCACCTCGGAACTGTGGCCAATCAACAGTCGATCGCGGTTCGTTTGGCAAGGGCTGACTGTCCGCACCCGACGCCCCGTCGGCAGCACTAGCCATGATCAAAGCTAGGACCATAATTACCGCACGCATTGAAATTGTCCTTGGCAGCTTTCTCTTTGAACGTCGCTGCATGTACTTCGTCTCAGTTTTCGACGAGAGCGAACAGTTGATTACGGGAGCCTAGAAAGAGTACGCCGTTGGCTGGCACCGGAGTACTGTAAACGGCACTGCCGAGGTAATTCTCGGCAATAACCTCAAGTTCCTTGCCGGTTTTCAGCACGACAACGTCCCCGTCTTCATCACCTAGATAGACGCGGCCATCGACTACGAGAGGTGAGCCCCAGATGGCGGCGAACGTGTCGTAAACCCAGTAAACTTCTCCGGTTTTCGCATCCAGGCAGTGGAGGAAGCCACTGAAGTCCGGTTGGTAGATCAGCCCATCGTAGATTGCTGCAGTCGACACTGTCCGGCGAATGTCCGTGTAGTACCAGACACGACCCAGCTCAGTGATATCCCCACGCTGCGTAGCGTCGATCGCATACATATTACCGATTCCCTCGCCATGTTCCGGGTCCTGTCCGTTGGCGATATAAACGAGATCGTTGTAAACAACTGCCGTGGCGATGAGCTCATTACGTGTTCGTGGCCAGACAGAGTCCTTCGGGTTCGTGTCAAATTCCCAAAGCTTCTCGCCCGATGTTACCTCGTAGCCGCGTATCCAACCGTCACCCTGCCCCATGATTACTTGGTCGACGCCGCCAATTGTCCCAACCGTTGGCGATGCCCACTGGCCGTGGAGAATGCGGTCATCCACGGAGTTGTCCTCCCAAATCAATTCGCCGGTCGTTTTATTCAAAGCGATAATTGCCGGCGCCATGGGTGACTGGATGTTCACATGGCTTTCATCCTGACCGTTTGAGGTGCTTACAAAAATTAAATCACCGTAGACGACGGGCGACGAGTTGGACATGTTGTGGGGAAATGCGCCAACTTCCTCGAGCATATCGAACCGCCAAATAACATCGGCATCAATCTCGCTCGAATAGGGTTCGTCTGTTACCCATCCGTCATTTTCGCCGTCTCGAAAACCTTCGATATCGAGTGCCAATACTTCGCCTCGATTCGAGACGTAATAAACCACACCATTTTCGACCAGTGGGGACGAACACACGCCTTGATAGGGCCAGTCGTGCACCCGGCCCGCGGCTAGCTTCGCGTTGGCATGTTGCCAAAGCAATTCGCCATTTTCCTCACGAAAGGCCATAAGAACGCCCATGTCACCTTGCTGCCGTAGGTCCTTAACTGCTTCGTTGTTTGTGCCTACCAGCACGACTCCTTCGGCGACGACTGGATTGCCATAAGTCTGCGAACCAAGTTCAGCTACCCACTTAATGTTGTGTCCGGTGGCTATATCCCAGTCGCTGGGGAGACCGACCATGTTTGAAATCATGTTTCGGTCAGGTGTCCCGCCCCACATCGGCCAGTCACTCTGTTGTGACGATGACTCCTGCGCCACAACGAAAATGTTGAGTAGACCAACGAACGCACCAACGGCGCCGAACCAAGGCAATCGTCGTCGCATCACTACCAACTCCTACTCCAAATACCCGGTGCTTGATTACTAGTTTTCATACACTCGGATGTTGTCGAAAAAGATCTCGAAGGGCGCATTTGCGTAAATACCGGGACTACCTTGTTGATGCGGATTTTCATCGACCATCTGCAGGGTCCAGTCGTCTGGCTCCGCATCGGCACGTGGCCACACCTTACCGCGTGCGTGGACACGACCATCGTCAAGATTCTCGACGCTGAGCTTTAGGCGGTACCATGTATCCGGTTCCCAAGCAAAAGGGGTTGTAACGGTACGCACGGTCTCGGGTTGCCAGGTCTGGAGTTCCAGCCGCTGATGGTTGCCCATCAGGACCAGTGTATGCCTCTGAGCATTGACCCCAGCGTCACCCATCTGGCGCCGGCTCTGGATTGCTGAGATGTCCGCTTCGACTGTGTAGTCGGAGAGTTGGGCAGCGCCGTTATACACCCGCGCGCGACGAGTGAACGGGTTATCTGATTTCTTAACCAAAACGCGACTACCATCCACGTCTCGGACTTCAAATTTTCCGGCTGACGCAATCCAGAACGCTGGCGAACTGCCTGGCGCATCTCCTTCGAAATCGTATGTATTGGGGAGGGCTGGGATCACCCGTAGCCGCGCACCTCCGGTGACGTTATTGACCGTTGCTGTTACCGACCCAGCTTGGCCACCCGTAGTGGGTTCGGCAAGGAACTCGCCATTGGCCGTGACCCGTCCGTCAAGCCCATCAAGTGCCCAGGTCACCTCGCTTTGGGGCAACAACTGTCCCCGTGCATCGAATAGGTCGACTCGAAGCGACACCAGCTGTCCAGGCTCAACAACCAGTTCAGTCGGTGAAACACGGACATGGGCTACTGGGTCGGTTGACGTTGGGAGCGAAGCCGGTGTCGGTAGGCGGCGCTCGACACGTGGCACCTTGGGGCCGATCGCGTATAGAGCTCGGTCTGTGACGACATAAACACGTCCATTCGCGATAGCGGGTGACCCCAACAATTCTTCGGGTTCAGTCACAGTGCCTAGTTGGACTTCCGACAGGATCTCGGCTCCATCTCGACTTGGCTCAAGGACGAAAAAGCGTCCTGTCACCGACCCGACGTACAGCTTACCGTCTGCCAAAACCGGTGATGCACGTTGAATCGTGCCGATGTTTAATTCCCATAGCTTGCTTCCCGACGAGGTATCGAAGGCTGCCAGGTTTGCGCTGTTGTCTACTTGGTAGATCCGATCACCGTCGATGACGGGTGAGGAGTAACTGCTGAGAACGCCGGTTACCTGCCAAGCAACGGCGTCTGAACCGAGGGCGCCGGTTATTGTGGCGTCGATCGCCGCAAGTAATCCCATCTCACTGGTATCGAGATTTTCCTCCCCGTGGCTGACGAAAGCTCGGTCACCCGCGATCACGACACCAGTATTAATACCGCGTTTACTCATCGAAAAATTCCACACTGGTTGACCCGTTTGCGGTTGGAGTGCGTGGACGGTGCCGTCGCCACCGCCAGCGATGAGGAGTCGGGTTCCGCCGACTTCGCTAATAATCGGAGTTGAATAAGTTGTGTCAAAGGCGCGGCCGCCCGGTGTGCTTACCCAGATAGTCTCGCCGGTGTCCTTGTGAAAAGCCATGAAGCGGTGACGTCCAATTGCTTGGTTGCCCCATCCCGAGGACAGCCCACTGATGATCACTAGGTCGCCGTCGAGAACTGGGGACACGGTGCGCCCACCGTGGGTGGTAATGAGACCAAACTCTTCGTTCAACGATCGCTCCCAGCGTAGTTCCCCATGAGCAGTAAGGGATAGCAAGCTCCCCCCAGCACCGAAAACGTAGAGGTGTCCAGTAACGACATCGCTAACTGGCGATGCCCAACCCACCCGGTGAGGCGGCACGTCGCTCAAATACACATTAAACCGGTGCTGCCAGAGGAGTGCTCCGTTACTCACGTCGAACGCCATTAGTCGTTCTTGGAGGTTTTCACCCTCACCGACGGCGTTTTGGATGTACACGTGTCCGTTGTTAACGATCGGGCCGGAGCGTCCACCATAGGGCACTCTCCAAGCTAAGTTTTCACCGTCTGGTGACCAGGTTGCGATCAGACCAGTTTCGAGGGAGGTGCCGTCACGATTTGGCCCTCGCCAATCGGGCCAGTCGTTCGCCGTTGCAGGCACGACAGAAAAAGCCGTCAAGCTAACCCAGAGAGCAACGCGATTGAGGTGACGAGGACTAAGTTTTGTCATTTCGTTCAAGGAGTCCGAATGACAGCCAACCTGACCTTAGTATGCACATGTTTTGTCCGTCAAGGTGAAGAATGCTTGACCATTTGAGTCGGCAGACTGACGATTCTGATTCGCTGTCCTCTTAGGAATCGTTGGGCAATGACTGCGAGTGGTGACCGCGCCTTACCCAACGTTTGGCGGGAGAACTCCACCTCTGTTGTTTCTTGTGCTTAATAGATCAATTTCAGTCCGAGTTGTAAACGCCTGGCAGAACCGGCTGAAAGGATACGTCCAAAAGTTGGTGAACCAAGAAATGCATCGGGCAGTCCAAGGGTTACTCGGTTTAGGACGTTGAACGCCTCGAGCCGAATCTGTACATCTAGGTCTTTGTTGAGAGACGCCTGCTTGAGCAGTGCTAAGTTGAGATTTTGGAATCCCGGTCCATCGAGGATATTACGACCTGCATTCCCAAAGCTGCCGTACGGAGGGAGACTAAATGATGTGGTGTTAAACCAAGCAGTGGCCGATGGGTTCGGACGGACTGGGTCTCCGGCAAGATTCGGTCGGTCGTTCATCCCGAACCCGAGTGCGGCGCGGCCTGTGTTGCTGTTGTCAACTTCGGGAAGGAGCGCCACGGTGAATGGTGAGCCGCTTTGTGCCGTGAAGATACCGGCGACCGTCCAGTTTCCGAAGATATGAGAGGCCAGGCCATCGATAACGAACCGCTGGTCTAGGCCGAACGGCAGGGCGTAGGAGAAACTCATCGAGAAACGATGTCTGATGTCGAAACTCGAGCGCCCACTCTCGACTTTCGGATTATTACTGTCCTGTGGAAAATTGGGGTCGCCTGCACTCGTAAATAAATCCGAGGCATCGTCGGTCCCTTTACCGAGGGTGTAGGCGGCATGCATCGTAAGACCGTTGAGCATTCGCTGCTGAGCCTTTAGCTGCAAAGCGTTGTAACGCGATGTGGCGGTTGACTCTAATGTAACAATGTCGCCGAACTGCGGATTTGGCCGCAGGTTGTAGGGTTGTGGGCTCGGCGCGGCCTGATTAATGTCTCGCGCGGTGAGCAAATTGTGCCCCTTTGAGCCGACGTAATTCACCTCCACCGACCGTCGATTGCCGAACTGGTGCTGGAAGGCTCCACTGCTGTAGCCATGGAGTCTTTAGGTTGCGATCGAATGCTAACGCTGACGGAGGCGTCGCTATCGGAAACTGAGTCGGAAATGGGTTAGCTAGTGTCAGCGGAGCCCCCGGTAACGGATACCACAAGTTGAAATCGAAGAACGGGGGATTAAAATACAGCCCCTCGCCAGGTGCTAAGGCCGTTCGATTGTGGTAAATCCCATATCCACCGCGAACCACAGTGTTGTTGCTCATACCGGGCGTCCACGCGAGCCCGAAGCGCGGGGCGATGTTGTTGTAGTCGGTTGCATAGCCACCACGAGGGATACCCTTGGTGCCCACTCGGACGACCGCCTGTGATACAGGATCAAAAACGTTTGCACGATCATTGGTGTCGACAGGGGGTGAAGTGACTTCGTACCGAACACCGGCGGACACCGTAAGGCTAGAGTTGAGCCTAATCTCGTCCTGGAAGAATGCGTTAAAGCTCTCAGTGCGTAGCTGCTGGCGGTTGTCAAGTGTGGCGCCCCCTGTCATGAGGGGTAGACCAAGCAGGAGATCGGCGAGCGCGTTACCTGTGAAGTACGGTTGGCTGGTGAATGTTAGAAAACCTCGCGACTGGACATCACGGAATGCCTTCTGGCGGGTGAAGTGTGCATCAAAACCGGCTTTCAGTAGATGACGTCCACGAACGAAGCTAAGCGAGTTCAATACTTGTAAAAGGTTGGTCTCGCTATGCTGCGGATTATTGAACTCGTCGCCGATGGGTGAGTAGCCGGTGACTTTAATAAAGCTAAGGCCGAAATCCCGAGGATTAGTCGACATTTCTGGCAGTCCTACAGTGCTGTTAAGGCTGTTACCGAAATTCTGGTGAAATACGCCAGTAGACACCCGACTGAACGCTATCCGCAGGTCGTTCACAACGGCCGGCGAGATGACTTGGGTCTGACTGACCATGAGATTCTGAGCTCGGCGTTCAATGTTTGACCCAAAACCCGGTACCTCGGCGAAACCTGTCCCCGAGAACGGTTCAAATAACCGCCGATCTCCGAAGCTATAGCGCGCTGTCAGTCCGGACCCAGGGCCGAGCGTGTGATCGATTCGGGCATCAAAGCGATCGTTACGGTCACGCTGGTTAGGCGACGCGATGTAGTTTTCGAAGGGAACATTACGATTCGGGAGCGGGTAGAGGTTGGCGATTGCTTTGCCAATTGGATTCAAGAACGGTGCCGGAATGACGTCGCCTGGAAAACGCTGGCCGGTGAACGGGTTGGTTGGTGGTGTAAGCAGGCTGGCTGACAAATCACCTTGCCGCTCGGCGAGCGTCGGCACATTTGCGATCTTGGTGACCCCCTCTTTGAGTCGCAGGCCTTCGTAATCGGTGAAAAAGAATGTCCGGTTCTCAATCAATGGTCCACCGAGTGACATGCCGAACTGATTCCGTCGGTAGTCTGGTGCCGGGCCGTCGGTTGGTGCGAACGCATTCCTAGCATTTAGCGCTTCTGTGCGGAAGAACTCGTAGGCCGTACCACTAAACTGATTGGCACCAGTCTTTGTCGTCACGTTGACTTGGGCGCCGGCATGACGGCCAAAAGACGCATCGTACGTGCTGGTCAGGATACGAAATTCCTTGATCGCGTCGATTGTCGGTCGCACGGCCGGGGTGTTCAGTTTAGGGTCGACGTTGTAAGCACCATCGAGTAGGAACGCATTTGCATTTTCGCGCGCGCCGTTGACGCTCATGGCGAAGTCACCACGAACCGAGGCTGCCGACCCTTGTGGAGACGGCGAGGTTCCCGCTGCGAGCAACGCGAGTTCGAGGAAATTCCGTCCGTCGAGGGGTAACTGGACAATCTGCTGGTTATCAATAACCGTCGTTAATGCAGAGGAATCTAGCTCAATCGGTGTATCGGGTGCGGTTACGATCACCTGCTCTGTAACCACACCGAGCTCAAGTTGAGCATCTAGACGAAGTCGCTGACTGACTTGGAGCACCACTCGACTAACGTGGGTCTTATATCCGTCCCGTCCGATTGAGATTCTGAATTCGCCGGGCGGCAGCTGCGAAAAAACGAAGGCACTCTCGCCACTGGTAGTTATGACACGACGTATGTTGGTCGAGGTGTTTACGACCTCCACTGTGGCCCCAGCAATACGGGCATCAGTCGAGTCGGTTACCGTGCCACGGATGGATCCTAGATGGGTTTGGGTCAGGCCGGTCACCACCGCCAGTGCGATTATCGCGAAAACCGCTACGGTCCGCATTTCAATGTCCGCTCCTATCGCCGACCAGCTTAATTCACTGCGAAAACCCTCGCTGGACCACCCGACCCGCGCTCATGCTTTGGCGCACCCACGATAATGGTTGCACCCGCTGCCGGAACAGTGTCGAGGTTTGCGATTAGTTCAACGCCGTATTTTCCAGCAGGCAAGAATGTTCGGTGGGCTGGGTAGCCTTCAGCGTTACCGGTATCGAGGCTGAATGTATCAACACCTACACCGACGATGTCCCGTTCTTCACAAAGGAACGAAGCCGTTTCTCCACTGAAGCCGGGATAGTGTGTTACTCCTGCTTCGTCTGCGTTCGTGAACGCTTCGGCGTCGCTGATTCGGTCTCCCCACCCTGACAGCATCGCTACAAACGCTTTTTCGGGCAGGCGGCCGTGTTCCTGCTCCCAAGACAGAATGTCATCGATAGTCACAACCGTGTCAGGATTACTGCTGGCCCGTGCAGCAATTGACAGGACCACCAGCGGTGCGAAGAAGCGCTCGGCTGGTAATTGATCCGTGGTTAAACCACCTTCAGCAAAGTGCATAGGAGCATCGATATGTGTGCCGGTGTGCTCACCGAAAACCAGGTCGTTGTTGTAAACGCCGTTTTCCTCAAGACTCGCAGTCTGGCGCATCTGTGGTTTTGTAAGTGACGGGTAAACTGGGATCGACATTGTGAGCACATGTGTCAGGTCGAAGATCTGGTCGAATTTCCCCGATTGCGGCTCAGGACTTACCGCGGTTGATGTTTCAACTGGAGCGGTTCCCCCACACGCCGCGCCAAGGGTGACCGTCCCAATGGTGCCCAGCAGTTCCCGTCGCGACACTGTTCGACGAACTGTCTCAATGACATGTGGTGCACACATGAGCCCCCCTCACTAATAACCTTAGTATTACCCTCGAACCCTAAGTGTAGTCCCTTCTGTGTCTATAATTCCAAGGCCCATGACCGTCACCAAGTCCATCCAGCAAGTATTGGCCAAATACCCCCGGAATGAGTTAATCAGAACGCCGACGCCCTTAGTTCATCTGAAACACCTGAGTGAGCGTTTGGATGTTGATCTATTTATTAAGCGAGATGATCTTACTGACCTAGCCTTGGGCGGGGACAAGCCACGCAAGCTGGAATACGAGACGGCCAAGGCGAACTCCCAGGGTGCAACCGTATTGGTTACCTGCGGTAGCGCGCAGAGTAATCATGCACGCCTGACGACTGCTGCTGCTAGGAAGTTAGGACTTAAGAGCGCGCTCGTCCTAAGTAGTGACGAATTGAAAGCGTTTCAGTCCAATCTCCTGACGGTTTACCTAATGGGTGCGGAGGTTCGATTTGTCGAGACTAGGGACCACTGGGACTTGGAATCACACGCCTTGGCATTTTGCGAAGAGTTGCGGTTGAAGGGAGAGCGGCCCTACTACATCCCGGTCAGCGGAACGACGCCGACGAGTTGTCTGGGATATGTTCGCGCGGGACTGGAGTTGGTTGACCAGTTCGAGTTACAGGACATTAGGCCCGATGCGGTTTACATTCCATTCGGCACTGGGGGCATCTTCACCTCGACCTTACTGGCACTTCGTGAGTGCGGCGTTGAGTGTCCTCTCATCGGCATCAGCGTGAACGCGTCTCAACAAAAGTGCGAGGAAAATTTGGTGAAATGGTGGGCTGGAATCTGTCGACTACTCGATGTCGATCCAGACCGTTCTCGTGAGGGCTACGAAATCCACGACGGCTACATTGGGCAGGAGTACGGTGACGCCACCGAAGGTTGTCTCGATGGCCTTATGCTAATGGCTGAGACGGAGGGAATCTTACTCGACCCAGTCTACTCAGCTAAGGTTTTCTCAGGGTTGCTCGCCCACCACGCCGCTGGTCGCTGGCCGTCCGGCACCCGGCTAGTCTTCATCCACTCTGGAGGCACGCCGGCTCTCTTCGCGTACCACGACAAGATCAAGCAACACCTTATTAAGCGTGGGCGAATAATCGACGCATGAGTCGGATTGCCGCATTTGCTGTTGTCTTCGGCGTGCTCGCTCAATCGTTGACTGCCAGCCATTTAGCAAACGAAGCGTCGGTCAACGAGACCGTGCAGCCTCAGACCTTTGACCTCTGTAGCAGTTAAGGTCGTTTTCGTTCAGAGAGAGTGTCCCCTCAAGTGCAAGGGCTGCGCTATGATGGTGGAGTTGTAAGACCCTTCTTACCGCATTTAATACCTTTAACTACCCGCATCGCAACCAGGGCGGGTGAGGCAAAGAAGCTATGGTGGAAATCGCCATTATCACGTTGTGTTTACTGTTGAATGCCTTGCTTTCTGCGACAGAGACTGCGTTTGTGTCGGTCGGTCGTCCTGAGCTTCGTGCCATGGCGCACGCTGGGTATCCCGGGGCTTCTGGTCTCCTGGCGCTTCGTGAGCGCCCCGAACGGACACTCTCGGTCGTTCAGCTCGGGATCACGATGGTAGGGCTAATCTCGGGTGCTGTTGGAGGCGCCGGCGCGAGCGAGACTCTAAGCCCGGTGTTTGAGCGTGAGTTTGGACTAAGTAACGCATGGGCAGATTTCATCGCAATCACGATTGTCGTGGTGCCCCTTACATATCTGACGGTCGTCGTGGGTGAGATTGCGCCCAAGGCCCTAGCGTTGCGCAGTCCCCACCGGATTGGCTTGAGCGGTGCATTCTGGTTGACGACTCTCGACCGCCTTCTATCACCAGCTGTGACAACACTGGAATGGTCCACTAAGGTCGTCATGCGCTTGTTTGGGGTTGCCCGGAATGCAGCTAGGACTGACGCTGAACGAGACGCAGAACAGTTATCGGATGCACATGAGCGCTACATCCTTAACCTCGTGAATATTGAAACCAAGAGTGTCGGTGATATTGCACTTCCGTGGGAGAGCGTTACTTCTGTGGCTCTGTCGCAGTCTGCTGATGAGGTGATGTCGGTGGTTGTCAAATCTGGCCACACGCGACTACCGGTCTGTGAGGCGGACGGCCTCGTAAGGGGCCTGCTCCACACGAAGGAATTTATGGCGTTCAGGTTGGCGGGGGAGCATCAGTGGCACTCGCTTGTCCGTCCGGTACTTTCTGCGCGTCGAAATGATCCCTTGCTAAGAGTACTTCGCGTGATGCAGGAACGCCGGAGCCATTTGGCCATGGTGTATCAACATGATGAGTCCCCGCTCGGTGTTGTAACACTCGAAGACATCATTGAAGAAGTTTTTGGTGATGTGTTCGACGAGGACGATGATCAGATGCTCAGTCGGCTGCTAATCCGCGCGCGGCCATAGTGCACGCCGCGGAGACTCCCGATTCAGTTGACCAGAACTAACTAGGCCGACTCTCGTCTAGTTGCATGTGGGCAGTGGTCTCGAGCCGATCAGATATCAAGGTGGTCAGCCTCGTCGGCGCGCTCCGTAATGAAACGGTAACGTGCTGAGGCATCTTTACCCATTAGGTTATTGATCACCCGGTCCGTGATGATGTGGTCAGTGATGTTGACCTTAAGGAGCCGCCGGGTTTTTGGATTCATAGTTGTTTCCCAGAGCACCTTGGGCATCATTTCGCCCAAGCCTTTGAACCTCGTAATTTCCGGCGTGGCTTTTCCAGGACCCGGCTTGCCGTGTTTGGTGATGACCGCGTCACGCTGGGCTGTGTCGAGTGCCCAGTGAGTTTCCTTGCCGATGTCGATCCGGTAAAGCGGTGGTTGCGCGAGAAACACCTTGCCGTTCGAAATGAGCTGCGGAAGATGACGGTAGATGAATGTCAGTAGTAGCGTTGCGATGTGATTCCCGTCCGAGTCAGCGTCGGCCAACAGGATGAGCCGTTCGTAACGCAGTCGCGACAAATCGAAGTTTTTTCCAAGGCCACAGCCGAGTGCGGTCACCAAATCAGAGAGCTCCTTGTTTTCCAAAACTTTTGCGATCGTGGCACTCTCGACATTCAGGACCTTACCGCGTAGCGGTAAAATGGCCTGACGGGTCCGATCGCGACCCTGCTTAGCCGATCCCCCTGCTGAGTCACCCTCCACGATGAAGAGCTCGCTATCGGTCGCGCCTGACCGAGTACAATCACTGAGTTTCCCGGGTAGATTTAATCGATTCGACGTAGCGCTCTTACGGGAAACTTGCTCCTGAGCCGCACGGCTTGCCTCTCTGGCGCGCGCTGCGAGAATGACCCGCGCGACGATTGCCTCAGCGACGGAACTGTTGTGGTTCAGCCAGTGCTCGAGTACCGGACGTACTGTCGAGTCGACGACGGCTGTCAGCTCGGGGTTGTTAAGCCGGTCCTTGGTTTGGCCTTGGAACTGCGGGTTACCCATGAATACGCTGAGGATGCCGATTAGCCCTTCGCGTAAGTCTTCCGCAGTAATCGTGACTCCCTTAGGTGACAGTTGGTGGGTATCTATGAAGTTGCGTACCGCCTTACCGAGTCCCGCACGGAAGCCGTTCTCGTGGGTCCCACCCGAGCCAGTTGGGATCCCGTTGACATAGCTCCGTAGGTTCTCCTCGGTTGATTCCGTCCAGTGTAAGACGAGGCCGATACGGATCCCGCTGCCGTTTGCATCCTTGAGCATCGCGAATGGGGCCTCATGGACCACTTTGGCCGACCGTTCCGAAACAAGGCCCCGCAGGTACTCGACTAGGCCGTCGTTGTGCTGATGGACGACCTTGGTCTTATTGGTCTCGTCCTCGAAAGTAATTTTTAGGCCCTGATGGAGGTAACTGATAATTTCCAGACGCTCGCCTAGAAGAGCAGGATCGAACTGGACCTTAGGGAAAATGGTGGGGTCGGGTCTGAACAAGACAGTGGTACCCGTACCGCGGGAGGTGCCGATTTTCTTGACCGGTCCTGTCGGTTTACCTCGTTTGAAGCGCTGCTGCCATTGATGGCCGTCGCGCTTGGACGTTGCCACGAATTCCTTTGACAACGCGTTCACAACGCTTGCACCGACGCCGTGCAGGCCACCTGCTGTCTTGTAGGTTTCCTGTTCGAATTTCCCACCGGCGTGCAGGGTAGTGAAAATGACCTCCATGGCACTTTTCTTCGTCTTGGCGTGTCTGTCCACCGGGATACCGCGGCCGTCGTCATTCACTGTCACGGAGGCGCCGTCGGCGTGTAAAGTCAGTGCGATCGATGACGCGTGACCATTCATCGCTTCGTCGACTGCGTTGTCGACGATTTCCCAGACGAGATGGTGGAGACCAGGGGAACCCACCCCGCCGATGTACATGCCCGGTCGCTTTCGAACGGGTTCAAGTCCCTCGAGAACTGTGATGTTTTTCGCTGTATAGCTGCGTGCCATAAATGTGCCTATTAGATGTCAGCCTCAGTTGTCGACTGGTACGGCCGGCACCTCGGGCTGGGCTGGAATGACTCGCATGAATTGTCCTCGTTGAAGGAGTTCCCGGCCTTTACCGCCGCGCCCAGTGACCTCATATTTTGCGGTGCTAATGGTCTGTGTCGCGCTGCGGCTGGTTTCCACTGTCAGCAGGTCGCGTTCGCCCGTCGATGCCACGAAGCCGAGCACGCGGTCGGTGTCCCGCTTGATCTTAATCAGGATTACACCCTTGCCGGGTCCCGAGAGATAGTTAATCTCGTCAGCACGGCAAAGGAGTGCTCGTGCCTGCTGCGTCGCAACGATCAAGATTTCTTCGCCGGTCGTGGTGGCGACACCAATGACCTCGGTGCTTTTCGCGGGACGAGCGAACCGGCGCCCGGTACGGGTGCTTGGTTCGACGAACGACTGGAGACCAAAGCGCAGACTGTAGCCGTCGCTGGTCACCGCGACTCCGTGCACAGGGGGGACATCATCCTCCGTCGCGGCGACAATGTCGCCGGTGGTTGCTCGAGGGTCGAGGCTTACCGCTGCAACGATCCGCTCGCCATCTTTCAGTTTAAATAACCGTTGAATCGGTTCGCCGTGACCGGTTGATGCTGGCACGTCAATGATCCGACATGTGTAGGCGGTACCGTAGTTAGTGAAAAACGCAGCCGTCGATCTTGTGCTGCCAGCTAGGACGCTCAGCACCGAATCACCTTCACGTAGACGGGTTGTAGATAGGTCAGGGGGGTTCTTCTGGCGTTTTACCCAACCGTCGCACGATACGATGACGAAGTTATCTTCTTCGACGATGAAATCTTCAGCTGAGTATTCGACGTCGTCCTCGTCGGGCTCAATGGCAGTCCGGCGGCCGTCGGCCTTCGCGCTCCCGTAGGTTTTTTGGATGTCCACAATTTCGTCGCGGACCAGCGTCCAGCGAGCTTCTTCGTCCTTTAGTAAGCCACCGATTTTTCGCGCCCGTCGTTTCTTGGCTGAGAGTTCTTCTCGAATTTGAAGAATTTCCAGTCGTGCTAGCCGATAGATCTTTAGTTCAAGGACTGCATCGGTTTGCTCCGCATCGAGCGAGAACCGCTTCATTATTTTCTTTGCGGCATCGGCTTTTCCGTCGGAGCCACGTATCAATTTGATGATGGCGTCGAGGGCGTCGAAGACTTTCGCAAAGCCTTCGAGAATGTGTATCCGTCGTTTGAGCGCTGCCAACTCGTGCTCGAGCCGACGGGTGACCACAACCAACCGGAACTTTAGGAAGTTAAACAACGCTTCATGCAGGTCGAGCTGATAGGGCCGGCCAACCTCTCGACCGTCTGGGAGTTCTTCTGGCACAAGGCACGTTAGGTTGACGGTGATGCTCGTTTGTAACGGCGTATGCTTGAAGAGATAGGCCAACACCATCTTCTCGTCTGCTTCTCGCTTGAGTTCTAGCGCAATACAGATTTCGTCGGTCGAGAGGTCCCTGACATCGAGCAACGGCGGCAGCTTGCGACTTAACGCCACGGCGGCGATTCGCTCGATGAGTTGCGCTTTGTTTACGGTGTAGGGCACGCTCGTGATGTAGACGAGCTTGCCACTGCGCGTAGTGGGTCCAGTTTTCCAGGTAGCGCGCAGACGGATAACACCCGAGCCAGTTTTGTAGATACTCTTTAGTTCTTTGGGCGAGTTCAAGATCTGACCCCCGGTCGGGAAGTCAGGGCCTTTAACCCACTGGCATAGTCGGACCGAGCTCAGCTCGAAATCACTGTCGAGAAGCTTGAGTAGCGCGGTACAGACTTCGCCAAGGTTGTGCGGTGGGATATTGGTTGCCATGCCGACCGCGATACCGGTCGCGCCATTAATGAGCAAGTTGGGGAGACGCGAGGGAAGAACCGTCGGCTCTTGGCGGCTACCGTCGTAGTTGGGTTGGAAACTCACCGTTCCCTGATCGATTTCGGTAAGAATATCGTCCGCCACTCGTGCGAGACGACATTCGGTGTACCGCATCGCTGCTGCGCGGTCGCCATCGAGTGACCCGAAGTTGCCCGAGCCGTCGATGAGGGGGTAACGCAATGAGAACGGCTGTGCCATGCGCACTAGGGAATCGTAGAGGGCCGTGTCGCCGTGCGGGTGGTAATTTCCCATAACGTCGCCGACCACCTTGGCGCACTTGCGATGCTTAACATCAGCTGTGAGACGCTGGTCCCACATCGTGTAGAGGATGCGACGCTGCACAGGTTTGAGCCCGTCGCGAACGTCAGGTAGCGCGCGGGAGGTGATAACCGAAAGAGCGTAATTAAGATAGCGCGCTTCCGCAGCTTCATGCAGAGAGACGCTGGGCTCTTCGGGCACGCTGCTGCCCTTCCGCTTTCCGCGCGACAGTGAATCGTCGCCTTCGGTGAGATCGAGCAGTGCTCCCCTTTTTTTCTTGGACTTTCGACGAGCCAAACTGCGAGTACCTCCTTAGCCGCTGGGGAGTGGTGGTTTACCTACGAGAGGGAGACAACCCAGGGACTCTTCCCTTGTTTCGGTCGTTCGGTGTGGATCGTTAGGTGGCCCGACGGATCAGGTCCACGGGTCGGGTTCGTAGCCGAGCAGGTGAAGAAACTCGGCGATTATCATCGCTGTTGCACCCCACACCCGTATCCCCGAGAGATCGAAGTACGGAACGTCGATATCAATGCCGTCGCGTGTCTGGTGACGGCGCCCAAGACAACCCGGCTCAAGGAGCACTTGGACCGCAGCTTCCAAGACCCGGGTGACTTCACTAGAGTTGGGTCGAAATTCGGGCCGCTCCGATATGGCACCGACGATAGGATATAGAAGAAAGCTACTGACCGGGATTTGAATCGGGGTGAGTGTACCCAACACGCGTACGGTATCAGGTTGCACACCACATTCTTCGAATGCTTCTCGTAACGCCGTAGCCTCGATAGTCTCGGAAGGCTCAAGGGTGCCGCCAGGTAACGAGACTTGCCCACCATGCCGAGGCAGCGTGCCAGCTCGCTCAGTTAAGAGCATGTGGGGCTTTCCGTCGAGAGGATATAGAAGAAGGAGGCCGGCCGCTTTACGTAACGAAGTCTTATCCTTGTGTAGCGGCCGGCGTGGGCGGGGCGCCATATCAAGGTGGGCCGCCTCGCCGGGTTTTTCCCGGTACAGGGCCGCACGAACGTGGTTTTCAAAAGCGCCGAACGAAAAAAACAGTCGAGAAATGGACTTATCCATTGGCAACAGCAGCGATACGACGCGGCAGCGGGTGGGGCAGCCCTGGGCGTCGCGTGTTGCGGTGCCCAGGGCAGGAAGTGACTACTGAAGACGGATGGCGTTGATTACGATCGGCGTTGACGGCACATCCCGATAGGGTCCGCTCGTCCCAGTGGCTGCATTCTCAATTTGATCAACCACGTTCATCCCGTCAGTAACCTTGCCGAAGACCGCGTAGCCGTATTGAGCAGGGTCGGTACCTCGGTTATTTAGAGCACGATTGTTTACGGTATTAATAAAGAACTGCGCCGTTGCACTGTCAACTTCGCCGGTACGTGCCATCGCCAAGGTGCCCCGCTCGTTTCCCACGCCGTTAGTCGCTTCGTTCTTGATCGACGCGTTGGTCTCCTTCCGCATCATTTCTTGGGTGAAGCCGCCACCCTGAATCATGAAGCCCTTGATCACTCGGTGGAAGATCGTGCCGCCAAAAAACCCAGACTCCACATAGCCAAGAAAGTTCTCAACGCTAATCGGCGCCTTGTCTCGATAGAGCTCGGCTGTAATGTTCCCAACACTGGTTTCAATGACGACGACCGGGTTTTGGGCCGAGGCGGGGACGGCAGCAAACAGGACACTGAGACACGCAGTTCCGATAACAGCACGCAGGGGCATGAGGGACTCCTTAATTTAACGAGATGAACATCACTGGGCGCCTGAACTCATATATTTTGGATTGCGATCCGAAACCTCTGATTCCACAGGGGTCGGGATCAGGCTAGGCTGACGGAGCCGACAGTCCACAACCCGACCTCGAGTATGCATAATTATCGGCGAACCTGTCTAGTCGCCTGGCGTAGCCCGGCTTACTTAGACCAGTGGCGCGAGTTCGTCGGGGTTTTGTAAACTATGGACACGTGGCATATTAACGCTGACACGAATTGATGAGCATCCTCGATAAGATCCGGCCTAACCCAGAGTGGAAGCACGAAGACCCAGCGGTTCGCGTTGCGGCTGTGCGGCAGCTTGCTGATGATGAGGATACGGACGAAATCCTGCTTGAAATTTTGAGAAGCGATGTCGACGCGAAAGTGCGTCAGGTAGCAGTTGAGCGTCTGGACGATCTCGAGGCGCTGACGGCGATTGTGCGTGAAGAAGCGGATGAAATGGTGCGCGCGACGGCAGCCGCTATATTGGTCGATCTAGTAACAACCACCAACGATGTCGCGATTGGCGTTACTGCACTCAGGGCGCTTACCGATCAACGGGACCTTGCTGATGTGGCACGTGCCGCCGACCATGAGTCGATTGCCACCGAAGCTTTGACACGGGTGACCGAAGTTAAATTGCTCGGTGGGTTGGCGCGCCGCGCTGGCTATAACGGCGTACGCCTTGAAGCGCTTTCAAGGCTTAGCACCGATGAGACCGGTGAACTTATCGCGGTGGCAATAAAGAGCGATCACAAGGATGTTGCCCTTACTGCGTTTAGCCGATTGGCTGAAGCGCCGCCGTCAAACACAGATGCAGCTCGTGGTTTAGCTGCAATCGCCTTGCGTGCCAAGAATAAGATTGTGGCCCGGCGAGCAAGAGCAGTGGTCAAGGAACGAGAAATAGTAGCCGGTGCTGATGCTGACAGCGAAGCCAAGCGTGTGGAACTCTGTGAACGGGTTGAAGGTCTGAGTGGTTCTGAAGACTGGTCGGTTGTTATCGATGGACTGCGCGAAGCGGAGAGCGCCTGGTCTAATCTAGGCGGAGGCGATCAATCCGAAGACGGTTGCTCGAATCGATTCGTGACCGCGGTGACCGTACTAAGAAAACGTATTGACGAGCATCATCGGTCTCAGGCGGATGAGGCTCTGCGACGCAAGAAGCGGGCCGAGCAGGCTGCGCCACGGGTCACCCTATGCGAGTGTGTCGAGCGCGCTGAGGGTAAAGATGTGCCGGCGGAGGTGGAGTCGGCAAAGACGGCTTGGGATGTGTTACCGGCTGCAGAGTTGTTAAGCGTCGAGGAAAGCTCTGGACTGACGAGACGGTTCGACGATGGATGTGCCTCAGCGCTCAGGCGTCATGAAATGTTCAGTGAGATTCTCTCCTGGCGACACCAGGTCGAAAAGGATCTCGAATCGATAGAAGCGAAGGTTGCCGCGGGCGCTCTTGACGAGGTCTCATCGACCTGGCCGTCTTTAAAGAAGGGATGGCCGAGGCTTGAAGGTTCTTGGACAGAGGGGCTCCGAGGTCGGGTCCATGCGATCAACGATGCGTTGCGCACGAAGAAAGAAGCTATACGCGCTTCAGAAACTGAACGGCGTCGGATTAATCTCTCGCGGTTGACGCAGCGTTGCGATCAGCTTGAGGCGCTCACCGTTTCGCCTGTGATGACATTGAAGCAGGTGGAGCGCGGCTACCGAGACGTCCGCAAGGCACTCGAGCATACACCGGCCTTGCCAACAAAACACGACCGTACTTCATTTGAGGCGCGGTTGAAAGCATTGCAGAAGATGCTCCATCCGAAGCTGTATGAGCTTCGTGAGATCGAGTCCTGGAGGCGCTGGGCAAATGTAAATGTCCAAGAAGAACTTTGTCAACGTGTTGAGGCGTTAGCCGACCGTGAAGACTTGGCTGAGGTAGCACGTGAGTTGCGTGAGGTCGTTGCCCAGTGGAAAACCGTTGCGACGGTGCCTCGTGAGCGAGCTGCTGAGCTTTGGCAGCGCTTCAAGACTGCCCATGATCAGGCTTATGCGAGGTGCGCAACATATTTTGCAGAGCAAGCCAAAGCTAGGAAGGCAAATCTAATAAAGAAGATAGCGCTGTGTGAGCAGGTTGAAGCATTGGTGACATCGACCGATTGGCTCAAGACGGCGGCGCGTATCGTGGAGTTACAGGCCGTATGGAAGGCCATCGGTGGAGTGCCAAGGAAGCACTCACAAGCGACCTGGAAGCGGTTTCGTGGAGCTTGCGACCAGTTTTTTGAACGACGTAAAGCAAATCTCAATCAACAGAAGGAGGTCTGGGCAAAGAACTACTCCCATAAGGAAGCGCTCTGCAAACAAGCTGAAGCGTTAGCCGATTCGGCTGATGCTGAAGCAGTAAAAACGGTTAGACGGCTTGAGATGGAATGGCGGAGGATTGGGCCCGTCAAGCGAAGCAAGTCGGATGCAATCTGGCAACGGTTTCGAGTTGCCTGCACGAAAGTTTCGGAAAGGTTGACCGAGCAGGAAGAAGCGCGGCTGGCTGACCAGATTGCTGCTCGTGAGACGTTGTGCGCAAGGCTTGAAGCACTTCTTCCTCTCGAATCAGTTGCCAAAGGCGAGGCGTCGCCAACCCCACCGGAGGATATGGCAGACCAAGTGTCAGCCGTTCGTCGTCAGTGGGGGCAGGCTGATGGATTGCCGGAACAGCGTGCCCGGCAGCTCAACTCCAGATTCCATGATTCGATCGGTAGGCTCGTCGAGAGGTTTCCCGAGGCATTTCATGATACGGACCTCGATCCGGAGGTGAGCCGACAGAGGATGGAGCTGCTGTGTGAACGGATTGAGAGTCTGCTCGTGTCGGACAAGGTGGATACTAAGACCGAATTATCTCCAGCCGAGCTTCTAGCCAGCAGTTGGCGTGAGACGCTAGCTGCCAATACGATGGGTGCCAAGGTCGATCCTGCGGCCGAGCGTCGTGCGAGCGTGGAAGAAGCCAAGCGGGTTCAGCTAGAGTGGAAGCGGCTCCCACCGCCATACGGTGAGGAGGGAAAACGTATAACCAAGCGGTTCACACAAGCCTGTGATCGGTTCTTCGCTCAGAGTAAGCGTAAGCCTACCAAGCCGTCACGTCAGGCGGGTTAAGTGCTCCATATCCAGGTTATCTAGATGGCCAGGTCTGGCTCCGATAGGCTGCGTCCCAGAACAGCCACTCGTAACTGCTGCTACGGCGGAAGTGTTCGTGCATCCGTTCCCGGGTCGTTGCATCGGCGGTCGCGGCCACTGAGTCGACCATTTGGATGACGGCGGTAACGGTGTCCGCGTATCCAGGCGCAATATAGGTGTCGATCCAGGCTTGGTAGAGTGGGTTCGGCGAACCACTGGATTGGAGCGCTTTCCCAACCTCCCAGTAAATCCAATAGCACGGCAATAAGGCTGCGATCACTTCTGCAAATGGGCGGTGGTCAGCGGTGACGATGAGGAAGTTAGCGTAAGCAAAAGCGTTTGGCGTCGAATCAATCTTCGCAGCCTCCGCCTCACTTATACCGAGACTCGCAAAGACCTCTCTATGTAACCGACGCTCTTCTTCAAGGCTATCCTGTGCATCGGCAGCTAACTGTTTGGCCCATGCCCGGTCGGGAGCCTTGGTGGCCGCAGTTGTTAGTGCGTCCGCGAAAGCTTGCAAATAAAGGGTGTCCTGAACGACGTAGGAGGCGAAGATATCAGGAGGAAGTGACCCATCCTGCATTCCGGTCAAAAACGGGTGTTCGAGGATCGCATCGTACACATTCTGGTTAGCATTCCACAGCTCGTCGGAAAATGTTTGGGCTGCCAAAGGTTGTGTGGCCGAGCACATTGCAATCATGGCGGCAGAAAGTAACCGACTCTCCCACATCTTGCTTATCCAGAATTTCATTAGGAATCTCGCTATCTCCCATCCAGGTGTTCGATAAGCGTTGGTGATGGCGGTCGTGTACGTTGGAGACGTTCGGCGACCGCTTCGGCTTCACGCATCACCCGTAGCACGTTTACGCCGAGAATGCCCATCACGTGCTCATCAGTGTAACCTCTCCGTAGCAGTTCGGCCGTCAGGGACGGGTAGGTCGACACATCCTCTAAACCTACCGGCACACTTGAGATTCCGTCGAAATCACTGCCGATACCGATGTGCTCGAGCCCTGCGATGTCGCGGACGTGATCGATGTGGTCGGCGACCTGGCTGAGCGTTGCGCGCGGCGTCGGATTCGCTTCTAGCCAGGTTTGCATTCCGGCTTCGATGGCGTTCGCGTTGCCAGGATACGCGGCTTCCAATCTTAACTCCTCCACCTCGGCTGCTCGGCCATGGCCCGCGACGTCAGGCGAGATAAACTGCGGCACGAAGGTCACCATTACGACACCGCCATTCTCGGCTACCAGGCGAAGCACGTCATCTGGCACGTTACGCGGCACGTCAGTCAACGCGCGCGCGGAGGAATGCGAAAAGATGACCGGGGCTTCAGTTATTCGGAGGGCGTCCCGCATCGTATCAGGCGAGACATGGCTCAGGTCGATGAGCATGCCGAGCCAATTCATCTCACGGATGACCTCCTCGCCGAATCGCGATAGTCCACCAAGTACCGGTTCGTCGGTGCTGGAATCAGCCCATGGGACATTACTGCCATGGGTCAGTGTCATGTAGCGGACACCGAGCCGGTAGAACATGCGAAGCGTTGCTAGCGAAGAATCGATTGAATGGCCGCCTTCCATGCCCATCATTGAAGCGACTTTACCGCCACGAAAGATTCGTTCAACATCGTCAGCCGTGAGTGCCAGTTCGAACGCTTCGGGATAGCGGCGCATCATCTGGTGCACGGTGTCGACTTCTTCGAGTGTCGCCGTGACCGCATCAGCTCCGACGAAGCTAGCTGGAACATAGACCGACCAAAACTGGGCACCGACCCCACCTTCACGCAATCGTGGAATGTCGGTGTGGATTGACGGCTGTGCAACACGAATATCCAACCGATTCAAATCTCGTTCAACGTTCTGCCGTAAGGCCCACGGGAAGTCATTATGGCCGTCGATTAGCGGTGTCTCTTTCTGCAACGCGCGCGCTCTCTCGTCCAGGTTTTGTTGAGCGACGGGGTGAGCCGTGACCGACGTAACCATGAGAGGCAGGGCAACGCAGCAGAATACGAGATGAATAGTGGTAGATCGTAAAGACATTGTTGGCCTCACGCGTATAGATGTGGTTTCGCTCTATACAACTTTAACTTGGCACCTCAACTTGGGCAACGATCACAGTTGACCGATTCTCGTCCTTGACAGTAGACTTACCAGTTAATACTGAGACTGAATCTCATTTTATTGGTGCATTTGGTAGTGGGAAAGCCGTGAGGACTCATGCTGCAAGCCTTCGTTATCACGCTCAGGGAAGGGCTCGAAGCGTTTCTTATTATCGCCATTAGCTTGGCCTACCTGCGAAAAAGTGGCCGGGCGCAGCTTATTCCGGCCATTTATTGGGGCATCGTTGTTTCGATCGCCCTGAGTATTTTGGCCGGTATTGCCTTCCAACGGGCTTCCAATCAGGCTTTGTGGGAGGGTGTATTGGCAATTGCCGCAGGTGTGATGGTGGCTTCGCTAACATTCCATATGTTGCGTGTCGCGAAGAAGCTGAAGGGTGAAATTGAAGAGCGATTGCGGGAGTCGAGCCAAAGACCTGGCGTGTGGGCTTTCCTTGGAGTTTTTGGCTTCACACTGCTAATGATCACACGGGAAGGGATGGAGGCAGCGCTTTTGATGAACGCGCTGCTGTTTCAAGTGCGGTCAGCACAACTCGTTGTGGGGGCGACAGCTGGCATTCTGAGCGCCGCGTTTGTGGCTTGGCTCTGGTCTCGCTATGGCCATCGGGTGAATCTGACGAGGTTCTTCCAAGTCACCGCAATCTTTCTGATGGTTTTCGTTGTACAGCTATTCATTTACGGATTTCACGAGTTGACCGAGGCCAACATTTTTCCCTATAGCGAACCGCTCCACTGGGCGACTGAGCCCTATGGCCCAGACGGCAGGTATGGGCAGTATTTGACTTACCTATTGGTGCTATTACCGGTCAGTTGGTTGGCGTATACATCGTGGCGAGTGCGCGGCGTTGAGACCGCTGTTAGACGCTAGGCCACTGGCAAGAAGAGGTTACCAGCACCTCTTCTGGTCACGCTCGTTGAGAATTGCCTTTGCGAGCACTAGTGATGCGCCGAGCCTCAAGCGTCCTGCAAATCTTTCTGTTCCTCATCAGCATCAGCCTCGAGTTCGGCAAATGCCTCGGCCTGCCAATCGGGCATCGGCTGTGGGCCGGCTATGATGCCAGCAAGATCTGGATCAGCATCTCTAGAACGTTCGGGCGCGTTAGCACGGCGCTCTTTGGCAGCTTCCTTCCGCGCCATCCGATCCTTTTGTCGCTCGACTCGAGCGCGTTCTTTCTGGCGTTTCTGGAGCGTCGGTCGTCCTCGTTGGGCCATAAGCCTTCCCCCTTAAGTGTTCGACTTGAGTCCCTCCAACTCCACCATTCTTTCGCTCGCTACGGACAGAGTAGGGCGGGGTTTCTGAACGGCAGCCATCCGTCGCAGCCAAGAGGCACCTACGCTCAGCGCCCTACACACGGATGTGACTCAGTAGGTTTTCGACGCGGCGGCCAAATCCCGCGAAGTGCTTGCTACTCTACCAGATACCGGCTTGTGGCGCAATTCACGAGCGAAGTTAACTATCGTGACTCTTCAATGAAACCGCGATACACCTGGCGAGCCTGTTCGAATTGCTCGAAGACGTGCGACCGCTCCCGAACTGAACGCCAGCCGGGCCAAGCTTCAGCCATTCCTTGTAGCTTATCGATCCAGCGCAAGGAGTAGGCAGCAGACTCTTGCGACCGAACCGGGTGATCGCCAACGGTTATCCAGACGGGGTTGGTGAATGCCTGCGCAAAATCAGCGTCAAGAGGAAAACGTTCATCGGAGCGGCCCTCAACACGTAAGTGATACCATCCGCTGCCGGATACCGACAGCGTGCGTGACATTTCGGCCTCGTGCCGGTTTCCCTCTAAAAGCACCTCTTCAATAACATCACCGTTCCAAACGAGTATTAGGCGTTCGATTGGGGTGATCGACCTGACCCAGGCTCGAAGTTCTACAGTGCCGCCTTGCTCGGGCAGGTTCACCGTCTCGCCGGGGATGGCTCCATCAACGGTGAACTCAACGAGTGGACCGGTTGACACGAATGCGTGACCAGCTCGAAGTCCCTCGAACCAAGCGTCCATTGTTAGGCCGCGTTCACCGGTATGGATGTAAGTGCGCACCGACCCAACCAGTTTACTCGCGTGCAAATTACTAATGGAATCCTCGCCACCAACGGCTGTGACACGGAGACCGTTGTTCCACGCAGCGTATACGGGAAAGAATCCTGCTCGCCCTGCGCCAGACCACTCAACGGCGTCAGTTGTACCCAACGCCGCATCTACCATGAAACCCTTAGCACCGCCGAGTGCCCCTTCGAGGGGGTCACTGTTTCCGAAGAAGGCGTGAACGTAACCGACCGTGGCACCTTGCGCTTTGGCCTTAAGGAACATATCGGTGTTGCTCGGGTACAGGCTCTCGATCGCCGTGCCTTCATAGCCGGTTGTGAACGGCGAAATTAAATGATCTTCGAGACCGAACATAAAGACATGGCCATAGAAAGGCGGCCGGTATTCCTGTCCAACTACCAGGATGCGCTCTGGTGTGGATATCGGATGTGCACCACCGCCGGGAACGAAAACGTGATGGTCCAAAATGCGATTGTCTTTGTTGGCGATCTGCTCATTGACGATGTCCTGGTCCTCGGCGGCAGACATCATCATCAGGTTGTCGAGTGTGTTGTGTAGGTTCCCGGCATAATTCATGTGAACATGGGTCGAACCGCTGTACCAGCCTTTGGCAGCCATGTCGGTCAACGGGTCGACTCCGACCGTAAGGTTTGTGACCTCCCCGGCCGTGATTTCTGCCGTTAGCTCTTCCGGGGAAAATTCGAACCCCTTTACCACGGTCAGATTCACCGTGCCGACTGGCAGTTCGACCCTAGCGGTCCCGCGGGAGTGAAAAATCCTGTCGCCTTCGCCGGTTACCCTCGCGTAAGCGTTTGTCGGGGCGTAAAATTTACCGTCACTGGCTGTTAAGTGAACGCGTACCGCGGTTGCTTCACCGGTAGCACCGTCGTGAGTGTTTAACGACAGGATGCCCATCGGTCGCTTCCAACGACGGTCAGAAATCTCGAGCCTTCGCTGTGCACCGCCATACGTCTCGAGTAGGGCCAACTGCGGTAGGCCATTGGCGTTGGAAACATAGGCGACCCACTCACCATCGGGTGACCATCTCGGGTGGAACGCGTCGTGGTTGAAGAAGGTCATCTTGTACGGCTCACCTCCAGAAGTCGGTTGCACGTAAAGATTCGAGAATTGGTCAGCTGTGCCAGAGGTAGACGAGTAGACCAACCGCTTGCCATCGATCGAGACATCTGGGCGCGTTCGGTAGAGTGTCTGCTCGCCTAGAATCGTCTCTGCTTCCTCGATACCTAATGGAATAACTGGTAACCGAATGACATTGCCCGATCCCAACGGAACATCACGATTTGAGACAAGCAGCAACTCTCTTCCGTTCGGCATCCAAGCTGGCATTAGGTGCATGTCCCACTCTCCGAAGTACAGACGGTCGCGGCCGAACGAATTGTCCTTGGTGATGGCAATTTCGTCTCCGGCCCACTGCCCGTCGTGGATCGGCCTGACATAGACATTGAAGTGGCCGTTCGGCTTAGTCGACACGTAGGCGAGTTGGAAGCCGTCAGGAGAAAAGACGGGGTCGGTGTAGATGAACTCATCACTTGTCAGTGTGTGGACTCTCTGGGTGTTGACGTTCACGACTTCAAGCTGAATGGTCGTGCCGCCGTCATCCGCGGTGTAGGCGATCCAGTGACCATCAGGTGACCAGTCAGGTGCTGAGTGATATTTTTTGTTGTAGCTGAGCTCGTGCGCGAGCCCGGTCTCGGGATCGACTTTCCAAATTGACCCGTTCATGGCGACCGCAATCCAGCGGCCGTCAGGCGACCAACTCGGAGCCCAGGGGGTAGAGCTTGGCGCCGGTGAAAAGTAGTAGTTGTGCATGTAGTTCCCACCGTGCTGTGCCGATGGATACGGCCTGCTGGAAGGCTGCCCTAGCACAGGCGTTGAACCCAGAACCGCAGCACAGACTAGGGTAAGGAACATCGTGCCGAATCGCTGTGAGCTATCCCAATGGCCCCATTTTGGGCACCGAATACGGCCGATTCTGGAGTACATAGGTCCTAACTCCTTGTCGTAATGAGGTTGAGCAGTGAAAAAGCCGTTGAGTCCCGCATGATAAGCCGTTATTATACGCGTCTTTAGCGACCCACATGGGGTAGGTCGTTAGCCCGCTGCGCGCGGGGAATCGCTGGCATCTCGTTGGTGCTAGTGGGCCTGAGAGGGGCCTTGCGCACATCATGATTAACGTAGCTGCCATTCGCATGCAGCAGTTCGGGGTGCATTTTTACCAAGCCTCCCTGACAGCCGACGACATTGACCGCCTAGTTAGGTTTGAGGTGCTCGGTTACGGCGAACGGAGCCAGCCACCGGTGCGTGGGGGGAAGCGCCGCAAATCGAAGGTTAATTGGGACTTTCTTGAGCGTCGGATCGCCTCAAGTGAAAGAGCCTACCAGCGAGAAATCATTAAGCGGAAGATTGACGAGCTCGTCCAATACTACGAACAGTGTCGTCAGGCGAGAGACCTGCCATCTATTCCTGGCGCGGTGATCATCTCGTCGGATGAACCGTTGCGGTTTGAAGCTGCACAGGCGGGTTCGAGCCTTGGCATTCTGAAGGTGCCCGAGCGCGAGGGCGTCCTTCGTGCCATAGACGGGCAACACCGTCTACTAGCACTGCACGCCGACATCGAGCGATTCGGCACGGAACTGTTCAGTGTGCCGGCCGTCATTTTTGATCGGCTCCCCGAGGATCACGTGGTCCAGATGTTTGTGACGATCAATGCGAAGCACACCCGGTTGAATGCGTCGCACCTCGTGTCGCTTTCGGGGCGGCAGCTCTATCGCGATGACAATCTGGCTGCCGCCCACGACATCGTCCGTACACTTGCCGAGCGGAGCGATTCCCCACTCTGCGGTGATATCAAGCTATTAGGGGTTGGCAAGGGTCATGTCGCCCAGGCTCCTTTGGCACAGGAACTCAAGAAGCTTTTCGCCACGGAGTCTTTCGGCGGGCCAATAAAATCGGCGTCGTTTCGAAACGACGCTAAGAAGTTCTATGTGAACTACTTCCGGCAAGTCGCTCAGGTATTCGGTGCAGCGTGGAATGGGCGAAAATATAGCATCAAAAAGGCGACCGCCCTGCGTGCCTTCATCAGAGTCTCACCGTCGGTTATCAGCCGGCTTGACCAGGAGCACGCCGACAGGACGGATTTTCGCGCGATTGGCAGGATCATATCGCCTTGGGGCCGGCGGATAGGTGACCTGCGGTTTGAGACTGAGGGTGCATGGAAGCGTAGGGGGGCGACGGTCGAATCGCTCTCGACGGAACTTCGTCTAGCGCTTCAGTACCCCGAGGGAGCTTCCGTTTAGTTCATCTGGCTGCTGAAATCTACCAGCCTGACACGGGAGCTTAGTGGTCAGGCCCCCTTTATTCTAAACGCGTTACGTCATCGCGTCGAAGAACTCAGCGTTTCCATTCATGACGCGTTCCATTTCTGTTTCGCTTGGCTCCAATGTCCAATCGTTCGCCTCTCGGGTACTACCCAAGATGATTCCGTCGCGACGTGGCAACATGTAGAGCCCACCTCCCACGACCGCGTAGTCCACTTCGGGCTGTGGGAGTAATACGGTGAGCTGACCCTTGACAGGGTGTAATTCCTCGTCGCCGAAGAGTGGCTTAGCCCCTAGTCCGGTACAGTTCATTATCACTGGTTCATCAAGCATGAGTAGTTCGTCAAGGTTAGTGAATTCCCTGACGATCACCGACCGAGGGCCAGAGGCGAGTCGGACGTCGCGGAGGAGGGCTTTGAGATAGACGGATGGTTCAAACTGCAGTGTCCAACGCCGTCGCACATAGGGTGTTGGGAACGGATGCTCTGAGGGGTCCAGTTGCGCAGTTTCAGGGTAGAGGTCTTCGATGAGCCGACCAAGGCCGCGCTGAGGGCTCGGTGGGTTCTGGGAGACCAAGTAGTAGGGGACCCATCGGACACCGTATTCGTCGCCAAGATAGTCCTGAAAGTAGCGATGGGAGAGTCGCGTTGCCCGATGCCAAACGTTTTCGTATGCGGAACGATACGCCCCCGTAGGGCCGAAATACGCGGCTGACATGTTTGACGTTGTGCGCGGTGGCAGGTCTTTTGCGTAGACCGTCACTTGATAACCCTTCTGTTGGAGTAGGCGTGCGGTCGATAAGCCGACAACACCAGCTCCGACAACGGCAACCTGGGAGGCGCCAGTCTCAAGTGCCAGTTCCATGGCCAGGTGAGCAGTCCCCCAAGAGAGCGACATGCCACTTCCGCCATGACCGAAATTGTGGATGATCGTTTTGTCACCGAACGTTTCTGAGCGAAGCACGAAGCCAGATGGCCGTGTTGGGCGTAGACCAACCGTCGTTCTGATAATACGGTTGCGCGAGACATGCACCCGCCGTAGCTGGGTTCCATTCGGATTGGGTTCAAGTGGCGAGGCACAGTGAACACCGAGGCCAGCGCCGACCGCTGCGAGCCCTGCCGTTTTCAACCAGTTTCTTCGATCGACCATCTCATGCATCGTTTGCTCCTTATTCACGTCGCGGAACCGGAGGCCCGCCAAATAGACCGTCCGCTCAACTCTCGTCGCATCGCAGAGGCATTGTTTCTGGGCAATTCAAGGCTGTCAATGCACGTCCGGGATAAAACGTGGGGCCTCCCCCCGAAGAGTGGCTGCTTGGACGCCACCCTCGAAAACTGTAATTGGCAGCTACGGGGGTTTTCGTGTAGTTAAAGGTATTGTCTTTTTTTGGAATGGGAGGGGGTAGGAGATGACAGAAGCCATCGATCAACTAGTCGGACAATACGAGTCGCGACAATTGACCCACCGGGCCACACTCATCATTGTTGCATCGGCGTAGACAATTTTGATCTTGATCGTGCGGCGGACACCCTTCGCCGTAACGGTCTTGACCCGTCCTTTAATCGTGGCGTAGAGGTCTATTTTATGGACCCGGACAATACACTCGTGCAATTATCGGCCAACGACTATCGGGGCTAGCGTAGGAGCAAGGAATGAGGAGTCGATTAGGATGCTGAGGGCAGTGGACAGGAGGTTTCGCAAGCGTCTGCCAGTTCTAGTGGGTCTTTGTGTTTTCCTAGCGTGGCCAACGATTAGGGCACAGGTGCGCCAGAATCCATCACCGATGATCGACTCAACCCGCCCTCACCCGCGTATTGAGCCTCCCATCGCGGATGGTCAACGAGAAGACCTATCGGTCGGCACTCTATTCGTTTCCGGTAACTTCGGTGGCAACGAAACCGTACCAGTCATCGTTAACTTTCACCATGAGTTTTGGCTCGGTGAGCATTACGTGTCACAACTGATGCCTGATGCCGCCTTGGTGATGGTGCCCTTGGGCGTTGGTTCAAAGGTCTACAACGATGCGTTTGTCGACCCAGGCACATTTAGCTCAATGATCAACGACATTGAGTTAGCACTTGGCTGGGTGTCTGGCGGAGAGACGAAGGTTGGGAAAATCCTGCTCAGTTCGTTTAGTGCGGGCTATGGCGCGACGCGGGCCATTCTCCGTCACTCAGAGCACTACGAACGGGTCGATGGTGTCCTGCTAGCTGACGGTCTACATGCGACCTATCTGGAAGGTGAGACTCCACCACGTGTAGCCGGTCTGTCACCACCAGTGGTGGTTGAAGACCTTGACGTATTTGTCCGTTTTGCCGCCGATGCTGTAGCCGGGGAGAAGCAGATGTGGGTCACACACTCTGAAGTCTTTCCTGGCACCTATGCGAGTACGACGGAAACCGCCGATTATCTACTTGCCCAACTCGGGTTGACGCGCACAGTTGTTCTTCGAGAGGGACCGATCGGAATGCAGCAACTCAGCGAGGTCGAACAAGGCGGTTTCCATCTTGCCGGTTTTGCAGGAAATTCCGCACCCGATCACCTTGACCATCAATATGCGCTCGGGGGTTGGATCCGTCGGGTTCGCCGCTGGCTATCACGGTAAGTCTGTGTGGGTGTCAGCGACGGAGCACGCAGGTGTCAATGCTCCTGAATGAAAAGTGTTTCTATTGGTGGGCCAGCGGTAGGCGTCTGGGTTCGAAAGTCGAAGCCCAAAAAGTGGGCGAGCGTCGCCGCAACCTGATTCTGCCCGATCGGTTCATGGTCGCTCCATTCCCCACGCAGTGATACGGTCGGGCTGACGAAGGCCATCCAGATGTACTGTGCACCCTCGGTCGCATTACCGTGGTCAGTCCAGTCGGCAGCGGTATTTCCTCGACCGTGATCGACCGTAATGATGATCCCTGTCCGGTTGCGGTATTGGCTGTCAGCTTCGAGCCACTCCCACAATTCCTGTAGATAGTCGTCGAACTGGTTGAGCGCTTGGAGTGTCCTGTCGTATCTCCCGTCGTGGGCCCAGTCGTCAGTCTCTCCGAGGGCCAGATACAGCACTCGTGGCTTGTAGGCGGCGAGGTGTGCCATCGCCAGGCGGAACGTATAAAAGTCGTGCCTGACGCTGTCCCACGGTGTCAATGTCTCGAACTGCTGGTTAGTTAGAGTCCGAATCGTCGGATTGGGATCGTCCGAAGACTGATATCCAGCATTGACGGTGAAGGTATCCACCTTGTTCGAAACAATCCAGCGGAAGGTTTCCCACGCGGCGAATACCGCGACTCGCTCACGGTCGAGCCTCAGTTCAGTTCTTAGGAAATCAAGAACCGTTGGAAATGAGTAGCGGCGATTCTCGTTGCTCGTGATGACGTCATCGTGTGACTCGCCCGTAAGTATTTCAGAATAACCAGGGTAGGAGAATCTCTGGGTGTTTGTGAGTTCAACAACACTTCCCCGCGTACGATTGCCGGCAATCGACCCGTAATCGGCCATCAGCGTTCCCCAGAAGAACGGCATCAATTGTCTGCGTCTGGCCTCGGGGGTTGAGGCCCAGTACTGTTGATAGACCGCGGTGGTCTCGACGGGCACGTCGTTACGGGAGGACTGCAACACATCGATGTCGAGGCCGCTAAAAATCTCTTGGGTTCGGGCCCCGTCAAGCGTGATAAGAATCACATTGTCGACTGTTGGTGGCTGCGCTATTAGCGGAGTGGTTGCAAGGGAAAGATACGCTAGTAAATTCCAGGTCAGGCGTGAGCTTGGGAGATTCATAACAGGTGTTGGGTAAGCAAGTCTTGAGGTAGCGGCGACCGACAGAGGACCTCAAAAAGAGGCATCCTGTTGTTCTGACTTTGTGGTCAATACTCTCCGGCCAACTCGCTTCTAACGCGCTCGAGGAGCGCCTTCGTTGCACGGATACCATCGGGTTCACTGAGTCGTTGACCTTCGTATTCGATACCGACATAGCCACGATATCCAGCGTCGAGGACGATCCGCATCATCCGAGTGAAGTCAATCGTTGTGTGATTTCCCGTTGCATCAAAATCGTGTGACTTGGCGCTAACGGCCTTGGCGTAGGGCATCATTTCAGTCACGCCTTGGTAATTGTCATAAAGCTCACCATCGGCCAAGTTGAAGTTGCCGAAGTCGGGGAGCGTGCCAACTCGCGGATGATTCACTGCCTCCATCACTGTGCTCAGCCACTCCCCGTTACTAGAAAGCCCACCGTGATTCTCAACGATGACGTCAATTCCATGCCCGTCCGCAAAAGTGGCGAGACGTGCGAGACCGTCGGTCGCGAGCTTGACCTGTTCATCCCAGGCACCCTCACTACGCGCATTCACGCGGATCGCATGACAACCGAGAAAAGCCGCGGCCTCGACCCACTTGTGATGGTTCTCGATGGTCGTGGTCCGCGCCGAAGCATCAGGGTCTCCCAAGTTGCCTTCGGCATCGCACATAATAAGCAGGCTGCGCACCCCTTCATCGTCGGCTCGCTGTTTCAGATCTCGAAGATAAGAAGCATTGCGAGCATGGCCGAAAAAGAACTGATTCACGTACTCGATAGCGTCAATGTCGTAGTCTCGCCTGGCCGTCCTTGCGAAATCGAGTGGGTTCAATGTTCCCTGGAGCACTGCGTCAGGGTCGGTGCGCAGAAGCGACATAAAGTTGTCGCCTCGGGGACCGAAAATTGTCCGGTTTAACGACCACTGGGCCAGCGAGATCCTATAGAGCGGCTCGCTTACTGATGGCTGCCCGACGGCCTTGATAGCTCTCGGTGCAAGGCTGGCAGTGGTTACCGCACCGAGAAACTCTCGCCGAGTGAAATCAACTGACATCTTCTCTCTTCCTTCAGCTAGCTGGAGGCGTGCCGAATCAAGTGTCGGCCGCAATCGTAGCAGAAAGTTACCAAGATCCTTGATCAATCAGGAACCAGGGGCTACGCTGGCAAGGCGGCCGGGGATGCCCAGCGCGTGAGTAATGGTTGGCAGCCCCACCGCTGCAAAACTTAAGGAGTGAGGACTTTGTATTGTTGGTGGAGACAACTTGTTCGCACTGCAGCACTGTTCGTGGTGGTTGTGGCTTCCACGGTCCGTACTGGAGCGCAGTCGGTTGAATTACCCGCGTTGACTCTCACGTCGATCTTCGACCAAGGTGTCATTTTTCAAGATCGTAACGCTGATAGCGTCACGGATTTCGTTAACGTCCGCTTTGTTTTAGGTGACTCGCCTAGCGCGTCTGACGTCTCGGCGGCAGCTAACGTCGCGGCGCGTCTCGGTTTCGAGTCAATGGCGATCGGGCTTCCCCTTGCTGACGCGAACCCTGACTCGCCGGTCGTCGCAATCGGCACTGCGGGAATGGCGCGTCTGGGCCTTTCACCATCGGCGATCGGACTGAATGAGCTTGCGATGGGTGAGGGCCTGGTAACGGTGACACGTGTGAGGGAAGTACTCGCGATTGTCCTAGCCGGTCCTGACGATGCTGGAACGCGGGCGGCTGCTGAACTTTTCGCCGGACGGCTACCTAAGGTGTGGGACCCGAAGGGCGCAGCATTGGCTGACGTTGTTGATGCGGCCGGGACTTTCCTGGATGTGCCAGTCGGCAGGATCGCTGTTCCTAATGCGCGTGTTACGGCGGGTGGTGCTGGCATTGACCGCTTGGGGGTCATTGTTCGTTTCGACGCGGTGGACGCACTACGACAGGCAGAAGACTCTCTGAATGAGCTGCTGACCTCTCGGGCGACCAACAATGTTGAACCCGAGAGTGACGACGACCCAACATTGTCCTACCCGGGAGCACTCATGCTTCAATTCAACCTAGTTGCCGAAGGGGTCGTTGTGTCGATTGACCTGCCGCGAGTGCGTGGTCCCGACCCTAAGCCTCTGAGCAGCCGGCCGGGGGCGGCGGCTAAGCGCAGTTTGGACTTGTCCTCGGTGTACGGCATTGACGGCTTTTTTGGCGACTCTAATAGCGATCTGATCCCAGACCGGACGGACATCGTGCTGGTGCCATCGGGCGGAGGCATCATGCGCACAATTGACCTTGCCGCGCGCCTCGGGCTCGAGACCACCGGATTATCAGTGCCATTAGCGCTGCCTACCGAAGCGATTGAGAAACCTGAATCGTTGCCGACGCCGGTGTTGATCGGCATGGATCACCCCCTTATCGATGCATTGATTGAGGACGGGAAGGTGGAATTACCTGACTTGATGCCAGGCCAGGGCCTTGTTCAGGTGGTACGGCCAGCATTTGGGAGTAAGAGCGCGGTCATTGTCACCGGAGGTGACGCCTCCGGTCTTGATCGGGCAATCCTTCAGTTGACCGAGCGGCTTCCTCACATCTGGGAGCGGGGAAAGGATCGCACCACGATAGACACGGTCGAGGACGATGCTCGGAACCTGCTGTCGGGTCGGTCTCCGGCAGGTCAGGCAGTAACGGCGCTGTACAAACTTGAGCAACTGGCCACTGAACTGTCTGATCGTTCTTTAACTTCGGCTGAGGTAACCGTCTTCGTCGAGAAGCCCGAGCAGGGCTTAGAGGTTTTGGTTCGGAGAACGGTCGAAGCATCACTAGCGGTGTCGGACTTGGACGTAACGGTGGAGAGTCTTGATGTCCAGGAGGCTCGGCCCGTCGAAGTAGACGGTGTTGTTATCGGTGATGAGATCGAGATTCCCTCGGAAGTCGATGAGTTCTGGGAACACTTCCGCAACAAGGTTATTCCAACCGTTATGTGGGATGAACCGATCACCGTGACAGCAAGACTCAGCGAGCCGCCAATGATGCGTTCGCGGATTGAGCAGCAGGTGATTCAAGAGCTTGTTGATGCCGGAGCGACACTTTCTGAAGTATCGGTATCGATCCTTTCGGCCTATAAGCAGGGTTACAGTTGGCTCTACGACGCCGTCCGGCCGAGGCTGGCAACTCTGCCGGTGGATCGAGTTGTGATTCGATTCGCCGAAATCGGTCCGCCTCCCGGGTGGCGGCAGCAAGCGATGTACACCCCGACGCGATGGTTGCTTGAACTGCATCCGATCGATGAAGTACTCGCCCGGGAGCTCGACCTTGCACTCGACAAAATCACATTCGAAAAGATGCCGATTGGGTCTCCGACCTACGAGGTGATTGCTTGGGACGCGCGTGGTCGCGAGCGGCTGCGGCAGGTGTTTGAACCTGCGGTAGTGGTGCGGTCGTATTTCGATCAGTTTCCCGATTACGAGAAGGTCCGTGTCACCACCGGTTGGCTCGACGCGCGTGTTGGCGACCGCGAGGTTGCTAACACACGGATCATTACCGACCCCGAGCGCTTTTGGGATTACTTTCAGGGGACCACGCTCCCAGCAATTTATGACTACGTCATGGAGCTTAGTGAGGGTAAACCCCGCGCAGCCGACGCGCCGCACTTTGGTGAGCTTACAGTGGCGGTGACACTGAGCGAGCCCGATTATCAGCTTGGCATCGACCAAGAGCAGATTGCACCAATGGAGGCACTCCACGAGGAGATCTACTTTGGTACGTTGCACTTCTTTGATGTTCTAGGCCGCTATGCTCGTGGGCAAGCGCTCAATTACCCGGGGCGGGTTATTCCGATCGTACAGGCGAAATCGGATGGCACCCCAGGTACTGCCACGATTAGTTTCACCGGCTTTGGCTCACCACGGCCCGCGGTTGTTGTGAGCTATCAAGAAGAGGGGGGCTTGGCTGGGCACCTGCGGCGTGACATTCCCAGGGTAGCCCTGGAACAGCCAGTGACACTAGCCGCTTACGTACGTGATGGTCAGGATGGTATCGAGCGACTCGATTTGCGCGTCAAGGTCGATTCGGAACACGACGAGTGGACGGAACTGGTTAAACGCACACGTGTTGAGCGGGTGGACGAGCAGATTATGTCCGCTACACAGTTGATCTCTCTTGTCGGTAACCTTGAACGGCTACGTGAGGCCGGGCTATATCGGGACGCGCTTGCTTACCACGGTTTGGGAGAAATACGCGTTGCTGCTGGGTGGGAGCACGAGATTGATATTGAGACCCAGCTAACCGCATCGCTTATCCGTGGTAGCCGGCCTGCGCCGTTTCCAGACGTCAGATCGTTGCTGAGCGGCGCGCCGACGCGTGACCCTGACGCTCCGATCGTCCAATGGGAGACCCCGATTCCGCCACCCGAAGCGAACGCTGTTCTTGCCGTCATGGCCGAGTACCCCGAAGCTACAACCTACCGAGTTGGCGGTAGCTATCTCGGCAAGGATGTTTGGGCAATGGATCTCATGTCGCCGATCGAAGCATCGCATTGGTCGCACGCGAAAGCGACAACGTTCAAGCCGACAGTCATCTACTCGGCACGGCAGCATGCGAATGAGGTGTCATCGACCAGCCATGTGCTCAAGTTGGCCGAGTTACTGCTGACTGACGAAGCCTTTAACTCACGGCTAAATAAGGTGAACGTGATCATTCATCCTATTACCAACGCCGACGGTGCACAGCTCGCCTACGATCTTTCTAGGAGCACCCCTAACCATATGTTGCATGCAGGATATCTTGGCGCCCTAGGTGTTGACGTTGCGTCGGGCCAATGGAACAGTGATCCCCTCTATCCCGAATCGACGATTCGCGTTGACTTGTGGCGCAGTTGGCTACCCGACATTTTTCTTAACCCTCATGGGTATCCATCACACGAATGGGTCCAACTCTTTTCGGAGTACGCCGGGTGGGTTCGGAACCGGGTGACGCAATCACGTGGTTGGTGGGGGATGCGGGGCTGGTTCATTCCGGGGTTTAGCTATCTCGACGATCCGCGCTATCCACGCCATAAGGAGGCAGCTTTCGCTATTCGAGACCTCATTACCGAGTACATCAACGCTGCGCCTGATGTCCGTGCGCTCAACGAAAGAGCCTATGCTCGCTACGCTCGATATGGATTTGATCACGACAACGAAAATTTTAAGCTTGATTTCTCTGATGATGTCCTGATCTACACGGCACTCAAGGGGTCGCGGGCTAGCGCGGGGAGTCGGAGCTTCATGGCACGTAACCCACGTGTCACTATTTGGAGTGGCAGCACTGAAGCGCCAGATGAAACTGCTCATGGTGCCTGGATGGATCTTGTTGCAACTGCTGGCTTGCAGTGGGACAAGGCAATTCTCCAATATCTCGCCGACGGCAAGCACGAGGTCGAGCGTGATGGTAGCGAGTTCTTCGAGGGTGTGCGACTGACGATGCACCGGCCGAGGCCGCCAAAAGAGAAGAACAACGAGGAATGACTGTCTGGTTCTTGAGTGCCTGCTCAAACCATCGGTAGCTGAGTCGTGGCCACTTCTTCTGGCAAACCATCGAACCTCCTGAGCTTACATTGGTGGCGAGAGTCATCCCCAATTGCGAGGCGTGCGTTGGTCGCCGCGTCAATGGGATGGCTACTGGACTCCTTTGACGTCATGCTTTACGCGCTCGTGCTCGCCGCGCTCATGGCTGATTTGAATATGAGCACCGCAACGGGTGGTTCACTGGCCTCTCTGACGTTGGCGGCTTCCGCGGTTGGCGGGATCCTGTTCGGTGTGTTCGCCGATCGTTTCGGCCGTGTTCGCGCACTCATCTGGAGCATCCTCACCTACTCCGTGTTCACAGCAGCCTGTGGTTTTGCACAGTCGGTGCGCCAGCTCGCTGTGTTCCGTGTCTTCTTGGGCATCGGCATGGGCGGTGAATGGGCGAGCGGTGCAGCGCTCATCTCAGAGACGTGGCCAGCTGAGCATCGAGGCAAGGCGCTTGGCCTCATGCAAAGTTCCTGGGCTCTTGGATACGCTGCTGCAGCCATCGTGACTGCACTCGTATTACCAAGCTTGGGCTGGCGGGCAGTGTTCTTCGTTGGCATTTTTCCAGCCCTGTTCACGGTCTGGATTAGACGGCGGCTTGAAGAGCCTCAAATCTGGCAGGCCAGTGCACGCAGCAGTAAATCTTTAGGCCGTTTCAGTTCAATGTTCCGGCGTGAACTGCGCAGCCTAACAGTTGCAGTGACCCTGATGAATGCCTGCATCATGTTTGCGTGGTGGGGCTTCAACCTGTGGATTCCAGCCTACCTCTCGCTATCGGTAGCGGATGGGGGCATTGGATTGAGTGCATATGCGATGTCCGCACTAATCATCGCAATGCAAATTGGGATGTGGCTTGGCTACGTAATGTTCGGTTTCGTGAGTGATCGCGTTGGAAGGAAGCGTACTTACATAGTTTACGTACTGATTGCGGCTGCGCTTATTCTTGCCTACACCTCTACCCGTAACCCGATAGCGCTACTCGTGTTGGGCCCGTTTGTTGCGTTCTTCGGAACCGGATCGTTTAGCGGATTCGGAGCGGTGACTGCGGAGATATATCCAACTGAAATCCGCGCTACGGCCCAGGGATTTACCTACAACATTGGTCGTTTGGCTAGCGCTGCAGCTCCATGGATTGTCGGGTCACTTGCTGAGACCCATGGTTTTGCTCCGGCACTTTCGATTACGTCTGCAGCCTTCATTGTGGCTGCCATTTTCTGGATTTGGATTCCGGAGACACGGGGCAGGGAACTGCGTTGAACAGAGCGGGATTCAAAGGATAGAAGTCAACGGGAACAAGGCCGGGGAAGCGGGACCGACGACTTTTCCTTCCCCGCAATTTTTGTTTTTGGCTTCCACCATCCATTTTCTCTGTTCTTTCTCTGATATCCTGCTCACCGTACTCGTTATCAAAGGAGACCCATGAGTCCTCGCGTGTGTATCACTGTTCTATTAGTTGTCATTGGCGTGATGGTAGGAGCCGACCGGTCGGTGAGTGCGCAAGTTCGCCCCTTTGAAGCCGCCGATCTCTATCGGCAGCAGGCCGTTGGCGACGTTCAACTTTCACCTGACGGGGAGCGAGTTGCCTACAGCGTTAGAAAAAGCGATCGACCTGGGCGTTCCTATTCAGAAGTCTGGGTAATGGAGATCGCAAGCGGCGAAGTGTCGAAACTCGGTGGTGAAGGTGGCTTTGCCTCGGGGCCTCGCTGGTCACCTAACGGTCTAGAGATTGCTTACTTCGGCGTGGTGGAAGGTCAGGCAGGACTCGTAGTAGCGCGCGCGGATGGCTCGGCCGAAAAATTTCTTACGCCAATTACAGGTACAAATCATCCACTGCCGTCAGCTGGCGAGCGAATTGCGTGGGCCCCCGATGGCAACCGCATTGCTTTCGTGTCGGCGACCGGTGAGGCAGAGGATGCGGCAGCGGGTGACCCGATGGTCATCACCCGTTATCTCTACAAGCCAACGGCTTCAGAGGGGATGACTCGGTTTAACGACAATCGTCGAGTGCATATATTCATATTTGACCGAATTACTAATCGCGTAAATCAACTTACCAGCGGAATCTATTACGAGCACTCTATCGATTGGTCACCGCAAGGCGATGAGATTGTGTTTATTTCGAATCGCGAGCCGGACCCGGACCGTGTTTTTAATTACGATATATATGCAGTGCGTGTTGCAAACGGCGCGATTCGTAGGGTGACTGATACGGCGAGTGCGGAGTACCAACCGACATGGTCACCCGACGGTCGCCTGATCGCCTATTTAGGATCTCGACGGTCGTTAACTTCATCCGAGACGACGATGGAGGACACCCACGTGTGGGTTCTCGACGCTGATGGGCGTAACCGCCAGGAGCTCGGCGGCAGCATTGATAATCGTCAACGGAGCGTGCGGTGGGCTTCTGATGGTCAGTCGCTTTACTTCACGGTTCAGGCACGTGGCAATGTCCATCTGTTTCAGCTGCCCACCTCTGGTGGTTCACCCCGCATGACTGTTATTGATCGAGGACGGGTCGGCGCTTGGTCGGTGGCGGACAATGGCGCGATCGCTTACACATTCACTGCGCCGAGCGGCCCTGCTGAACTCTATATGCGACACGACGGTTCGTCGGAACCATTGACGTCGCTAAATGCCGAGCTTCTTGCCGAGCGTGTGACGGCTGAGGTAGAAGCGTTCACGTTTTCGAGTTTCGATGGCCGACCTATCGAGGCATTCCTTACTAAACCCGTTGATCTTGATTCAGCAAATCGTCATTCACTGGTGGTCATGATCCATGGTGGTCCCCACGGTCAGCAAGGGGCGGCGTTCAATCTAACTGCACAGGTCTATGCGGGACTCGGCTGGGCAACACTCATGGTGAATTACCGAGGGTCGACTGGCTATGGGCAGGAGCTGACCGACGCCATTTTTATGGATCAAAACGGTGGCGAAGCGAAAGATGTAATGGCTGGTGTTGATGCAGCGCTCGACAGGTACCGGTGGCTTGACGGTGGTCGGTTGGTGATCGAGGGCGGGAGCTATGGTGGGCAGCTCACGAATTGGATTATTACGCAGACAGAGCGCTTTAGGGCAGCGATTCCGCGAGCGAGCATTTCAAATCTCATCAGCTTCAACTACATGGCTTACTATCATGATTATCTCGCCGTAGAATTTGGTGCTTACCCCCACGAAAATGGCATCATTGATTTGCTTTGGGAACGGTCACCCATTCGTTACGCACACAGCGTGACGACTCCAACAATGCTTGTGCACGGCGAGAACGATAATGATGTACCGATTGCTGAAGCCGAACAGTTTTATATCGCACTCAAAGACGTCGGCGTGGAGGTGGTGATGGTACGCTACCCACGCGAGGGTCACGGCATTCGCGAGGCGGCCCACCAAGTAGACCTACTTGAACGTTCAATTGCTTGGTACGAGCGGCATTTCTAGGACACCACTGTGGCCGTCACCTCGACGCGATGAGCGATTCGGCCCCACCCGGTCCAACCTTGCATGCCCGGTCTCATCGGGCTAGACTCGGCCTTTCCGTGTAGGTTTGCTTTTCTGAGACGGTCAGCGTTCCGTTCCCGGTGGTGAATATGAGACCTTCGGCGTTCGGCGTCATACTCTTTGGTTTTCCTAGAACCGGCCCAGGTCCAGAGTCTACTGGCTTGTCGTTCCGTTTCCTAAGGCCGTTGTGTCAGTTCGGCTCATACAACTTGATTCCCCGGTCGGCCATTAGTCTTCTATAGATTCTTTGGAGGGTAAGACTATGAAGAAGTGCGGAGATGTTCATAAGATTGCGGCCGCGGCGGTCATTTTAGGCATCATGGTGGTTGTGACGGCGTGCGGATCAGGTAGGGAATACGATTCGCCGACCGGAGGGCCGATCGAAATCGAACGATCGCAACTCAACATAAGCGTAAGTAATCACTCCGGTACCGGGCTGAACGACCTCAAACTGGAAGTGTTTCCTGTCGGACGACAGATGGTCTTTTCGGCGACGATATACCGCTTGGAGTCTGAGGCTACAAACCGCTTCTCGTTGGGTGAACTTCGCGGAAGCGACGGCACGCCGTTTAACCAACGGGTGCATCGGCCTGAGAGCATACGCGTGACTGCTACGGGGACGGGGGGCGACGACACGTATGAAATTGAGGTTGCGTGGGAATGAGCGCTGAACTGAGCGCTCGCAGTATTTTTTCAATTTTTTTTTCGGATGAGACGTCACTCTCACAGTAGAGTGACGCGATGGGCATAGAGTCGGTTCTCCAGCTTGCTACCCTCCTCGTGACCGGAGCGGCGGCGTTTGGCTACCTGAACCACCGGTGGCTGAAGTTGCCCCATAGCATCGGCCTTGTTGTCATTGCTCTTTTAACCTCGCTCGCCGCACTGGCGGTCGATAGCCTCATCCCTTCACTTGGTTTCCGCGCGGCCGTCCACGGTGTATTACTTGAAATCGGCCTGTACGAAACCCTGATGAAAGGCATGTTGGGCTTTCTGCTTTTCGCGGGCGCCTTACATGTTGACTTGGCCGATCTATTGAATCGCCGCTGGGCGATCTCGATGCTAGCAACGGTTGGCACCCTCGCGTCAACACTGATTGTCGGAGCGTTGACCTACGTAGGTTGGCACGCGCTCGGGTTCGACGTTTCATGGTTACAGTGCCTTGTCTTCGGCGCGCTCATTTCACCTACTGACCCGATCGCTGTGCTCAGCATTCTAAAGACGATTGCTGTGCCGAAAGCACTCCAAGCCAAGATCGCTGGCGAAAGTCTTTTCAACGATGGTGTGGGCGTGGTCATTTTTTCAGTTTTGGTTGGGTTGGGGCTTGACGCCACTTCACCAGGTAATGTGTCAGTTCTGATGGTGGTAAAGCTACTGTTGACCGAGGCGGTCGGCGGTATTGCACTCGGCTTATTGACGGGATACCTCACCTTTCGCGTTATGCGCCAAGTGGACGAGCATAACCTTGAGATACTGATGACGCTCTCTCTCGTGATGACGATCTCAGTTATCGCGATTCAGTTACACGTGTCAGGGCCACTTGCAGTTGTTGTCGCAGGACTCTTCATTGGCAATCACGGCACGCGATTCGCGATGAGTGTAAACACACGAAAACATATCGAAACGTTCTGGTCGTTACTCGACGAGATTCTAAACTCAGTTCTGTTTCTCATCATCGGTTTTGAGGTCGTAGCGCTCTCCTTGAACGGTAAGATTGGCCTTGCCGTAGGCTTGGCGATTCCCGTGGTTTTGGTGGCTCGTTTCGTAAGTGTGGCGGGTTCAATCACGCTTCTGGGCTTGATGCGAACGTTTACACGAGGCGCGATTCCCGTACTTACGTGGGGCGGATTGCGGGGAGGCATCTCCGTTGCGCTAGCGTTGTCGCTGCCACCGTCACCGGTCAAGGAGTTGTTGCTTGCGGCGACCTACGGTGTTGTTATTTTTTCGATCATCATTCAAGGTTTAACAATCGAAGGCGTTGTCCGCCGGACGGTGCTGCCGGAGGAAGGTTGACGTTTCTAGCTGTTAGAGTTCTTAGTCTGGGCCAACGACTGGCGACTTACGGAGTCTGTGCCACCCAATCAATAGAGCCGGCAGGACCGCGAACGTTGCGCCGACGAAGCTCAGCTTGGGGAAACCACCGCTTGCTAGGAGCACACCGGACGCAAGGCTAGCCACTGCCCCGGTCACCCAGGTAACCGAATCACCGAAGCCCTGTACATGGAGGCGGTCAATGTCAGGCACGCTGTCGGTCAGCAGAGCACTGCCGGCAACGAACCCGAGATTCCATCCGAGACCCAGCAGGAGTAACGCGACTGTCAACCGCATGGTTTCGTGTCCGGGAGTGTTGGCGGCCAAGAACGCTGAACCCACCAGCATGGCCATACCGAGCAGAATGACGGGGACACGTCCCAGTCGATCGCTCAGTATCCCTGTAAGCGGAGAAAGTGCGTACATGCCAAAAGCGTGAGCACCGATGACCAATCCGATCGAACCAAGCCCATCACCCGCGCCTCGAATGTGGACTGGTGTCATGGTCATTAGGAGCACCATTACCCCTTGGGAAATGACTAATGCCATTAGCGCGATCTGCATTTCGGGTACCCCGAGCAACCGACTGATGCTGGAATACTGAGCCTTTGAGCTGGTCGACGCGTTGAATGAAGCGAGCCGCGGCATTTTTGCCCGCAAAACCCCGATCGCGCTTAGGGCTCCAACAATGGTAACCAAATAGGCGCCAGACGTTTCGACAGTGCCGAGCCACATCGCAAATACGCGCGCTGGTTCGAGAAGCGCTGGGCCGACCACTGACCCTATCGTGCCGGCCCAGATCACCCAGCCGATTGCCGCTCCGCGTTGTTTCGATTCATACAGGTCTGACGCCGCATAGCGCGTGAGCCGATTTGCACTGTGGCCAGCACCCAGGACGAACATGGCGAATGAGAACAGGGTGAAGGACGCGAGATTTGTTGCAATCACGGCTAGGGCTGCTGCTACCGCCACGACTGTGTAGCCCAGAACCAGGCCGCTACGTCGTCCAGACTTGGCCATCCTAGTTGACAGCACCGTTGAGCCAATGGCCATACCAACGACAGTAAAGGCTGACGGCAGACCACTCAGCATAGCGTTACCGAGCAGGTCTTCGGCGATGAGAGGAGCCACGATAATTGCGGCGATGTATCCGCTTGAAGACAGGCCGGCACTCATGAAAAGTGCCGTCATCGCCGCGCGCCTGGTGCGGATGGAAACGTCTGGTTGCATCACATACGGAGGGGTGTCTACCAACGAGTGAAGCACTCGACTAAATGGTGAGAGTAGGCCAGCCGATGCCTACTAACCAACCCACAGGTCCTCGACGTTTCAAGTAACAAATACGTTTTGACCAAGAAAAATCCTACCGCTTGACGTGTCCGACGGCACGTTCAGTGCACGGTGTAGGGTTCTGTCAGAGCGAATGGAGCGATCTCGACCTCGAAATTGTCACCGTCGGCCGTGAGCATCTGGTAGGTCCCTTTCATCATGCCGAAAGGCGTGGTGAGTGGACAGCCGGACGTGTACTCAAATGATTCACCAGGTGCCAGCACCGGTTGTTTGCCGATGACACCTTGACCCTGAACCTCCTCAACCTGGTTCTCAGCGTTGGTGATGACCCAGTGACGGCTAACGAGTTGCACCGTATCGGTACTCTCGTTCGAAATCTTGATCGTATAAAGAAAGAACCACAGATTCTGCGGCTGAGAGTTTTCAGCGGAGTAATGAGAGGTCACGTGGACCCGGATCCCTTTAGTTACCACTTCGGATTCGTTCATGGCAAAACGCTTCGTGCGACGTGTGGAACGACTCGTCCATCATTTCATTGTATGCAGACTAACCCCAGAGGGAACCAATGCCCAGCTACGACTGATGAACCACTATATATTACTAGACGGATTATGATTTCGCTCCCGGTCCTGCTAACGGCCTACCGTTCGGGTTTGTTCCCAATGCCCGGGCCATCTGGAACCATGGTGTGGCACGCGCCCGACCCGCGTGGAATCCTACCGATAGGTCGGTTTCGTGTCTCGCGTCGCCTGGCACGTGTCCTGCGGAGTCACAAGTTCGACATAACATTCGATCGCGCGTTTCATCAGGTAATTATTGGCTGCGCGTCTCGCGGGGTTGAGGGTGACTGGATCAATGGCGAAATTATCGAAACATATTCGGCGCTCTACGAAGCGGGTTTCGCACACTCGGTCGAGGTGTGGTGTGGTAGAGAATTGGCTGGTGGACTCTATGGCGTTGCCTTGGGGGGAGCGTTCTTTGGCGAGTCGATGTTCTATCGTGTGACCGACGCGTCGAAGGTAGCACTTTCGGCCTTGACAGACCACCTGCGGACCCGCGAGTTCCGCTTACTCGACGTCCAATGGCTCACACCGCACTTGGCACGTCTAGGTGCGGTGGGGGTGCCCCGCGTCCATTACCTAGAGTTGTTGGAGGATGCTATGCAGGTCGACCCAGGGTTCGTTACAGGGCAGGGCGTTTGTGATGAGCGAGGAGCGCCCAGTAAACAAGGGCGCTTTATGTCCAAGGTCGGTTCTAAATCATCTCAACCGGCGAAGTAATCCGGTGCGTTGTTTGGTTTCCACTTGATGTTGCAGCCAAGGCTTGGTGTTTGAGGTCCAGGGACCGGTGAGCCGGCGAGGATGGCGTCCACTGCCGTTCGTAAGGACTCGCCGGTAACGGGTAGGCCATTGTTCGGTCGACTGTTATCGAACTGTCCTCGGTACACAAGCCGCCGACCCACGTTGAACAAAAAGAAGTCCGGTGTGCAGGCCGCGCCATATGCTTTGGCTATCTCCTGTGTTCCATCCACGAGATACGGAAAGCGGTAATCAAACGCTTCGATGTCCTCTACCATTCGTTCAGGGGCATCTTCGGGGAACTCAGCTGTGTCATTTGAATTGATCCCAACCACCGCGACATGCTTCGGGAGGTAGTCGCGGGCGAACACGGCTAGTGCCGGCTTCAGATGTTTCACGTAGGGGCAATGGTTGCACATGAAAATGACCACGAGTGCTGGTGCATCGGAAAAACGAGACAGCGAGACGACGTCTCCACGCGGGTCGGGCAACACGAAATCTGGCGCTGGTGTCTCCAGAGGCAACATCGTGGAGGCAGTGCGGGTCATACCGGCACAAGAATACAGGAGTTGGGAGTAAAAAGTGAGGTAGATGTTGGACTAGGGACGCTGCGTGCGTGCAGTTTATAGTGTATTACTACCGTGCTTTCGTCTTGAGAGGATAGCTACAGTGACAGGGAGTGTGGTGTGAATTACCATGCGGTCAGTCAAATCGTGGCGGCGCAGGACACATCGGACGGAGCGTTTAATGGTTAGATACCAAAGTTCCCGCGATTCTGGGCGAGCGCGATAATATGGTGAGGGCGGGCTCTGACGGCCAGAGAGTTAAGGATGATGTGGAATATGACAAACGTTGGGACACGGATGTGCAGGGTAGTAATTGTGGCGGCGGTGCTGGTTCTAGGGCTGTCGGGGACCTTCGTTGCTAGTCAGAATGACGATGGTTACTCTGAATCTGACTTCGTGACGCGTATCCGGCAGCTGACCATCACAGGCAAGCGGGCTGGAGAGGGCTATTTTCGACCAGACGGTGGCATGCTTGTTTTTCAAAGTGAACGAGAGCCCGAGAACCCCTTCTATCAGATTTACGTTCTTGATATGGAGACGGGTGACTCGCGCCGGATTTCACCAGGTCATGGTAAGACGACCTGCGCTTTTTTCCAGCCTGGCAGCGCGCTCATCATGTATGCCTCAACTCAGCACGATTCCGAATCCGAGGCGTTACAGGCTGCCGAGATGGCTTTTCGCGAATCTGGGCAAGAACGACGATACGCGTGGGACTACGACCCGGAGATGGAGATTTATACATTCGACCAGGACACTGGTGAATATGCGCGATTGACAGATGTCTACGGGTACGACGCTGAAGGGGGCTATTCACCAGATGGAGAATGGATCGCGTTTACGTCGATGCGTGACGCCTACAACCGAGAATTGAGTCAGGATGAGCGGAAGCAACTAGAACTAGACCCGTCGTACTTTGCTGAAATCTACATTATGCGTGCTGATGGATCAGGGCAGCGACGGCTTACCGATGTTTTGGGGTACGACGGCGGTCCGTTCTTCTCCCCCGACGGTTCAAAAATCGTTTGGCGGCGCTTTGACGAGGCAGGTTTGACCGCCGATGTTTGGACGATGAATCTCGACGGCACCGAGCAGCAGCAGATCACTGACTTTAACTCGTTGAGTTGGGCGCCGTACTACCATCCATCAGGCGAATACATCTTCTTTGCATCGAACAAACTGGGCTTCACGAATTTTGAGGTGTACATTGTCGATGCCGATGGTCGAAAGGAACCGATACGTATCACTTACACCGATGGGTTCGATGGACTGCCTGTACCGTCACCAAATGGCGAGGTTCTAACATGGACGTCAAATCGCGCTGGTGGTCAAGCCGGACAGATTTTTCTTGGACAGTGGAATCATGCCAAGGCGCTCGAAGCGCTTGAAGCCGCTGGGCCAAGAGATTCTGGCGGGACCAGCGAGGCGGGTGGTGATGAGTAACGATATGACGAAGCGATATCGCGTTCAATTCTCCGTGGCAGTTTTCGTCGTGGGAGTGAGTGCATTCGTAGGTCCGGTTGTTGCCCAAGAAGGATGGCGCACACAATCGCATGTTGAGGCGCTGGCGGCAGATGCATTGGGGGGACGCCTGACTGGGTCTGAAGGAGCCCAGGGTGCAGCAGACTACATTGTCGGGCAACTTCGCACGATCGGAGCGACAGTCCTTCCAGGCCAATCAGATTTCCGGCTACCTTTCGAGTTCACGGCCGGTGTCAACGATGCTGGCACGTCACTGACACTCAACCTTGATACCAGCTGGAATAGCAGTGACGACGTGCAAGCGCTGTCGTTTTCTGATTCGACCGAAGTCGAAGGTGAGGTGGTGTTCGCTGGTTACGGCCTAGTCGTGCCAGACTCGCAAGACTTCGGCTATGACAGCTATGCAACCCTCGACGTCACCGACAAGATTGTTGTGGTGCTTCGCTATTTTCCAGAGGATGTAGATCAGGAACTACGTAACATCCTCGCGCGGTATTCAGGCCTCCGCTATAAGGCAATGGCTGCCCGCCAACGTGGGGCAAAGGCATTGCTCGTGTTAACTGGCCCGCGCTCACCGAACGCTGGCCTGACGATTCCGATGACCTTTGATACGGCCATTTCCGGGTCGGGGATTGTCGCCGCGACCATGAGTGCAGCTGTGGGGGATTCACTGTTTGAGTATGTGCCGAACCGGACTGTCGAGGAAATTCAGGCTGAACTGGACACCGGTAACCCTCACGTGGCGGGATTTTCTATCGACGACGTACGACTGACACTCGATGTCAGGGTGACTAGGGAGCAGCGTACCGGCTTCAATGTTGTCGGATATTTGCCGCCGTTGGCCATGCCTTCGGTCACTGCAGACCAAAAGCCGTATGTGTTACTGGGTGCGCACTATGACCACTTGGGCCTCGGCCTCCAAGGCAATTCTTTAGCACGTGATAACGAGCGTGGTGAAATTCATAACGGTGCTGACGATAACGCATCTGGTGTGGCGGCGGTCATTGAAATCGGCCGTGCACTTGCTGGCACTGACCGTCGGAGAGGCGTCATCCTGGCGTTTTGGTCAGGTGAAGAGTTGGGTCTCCTTGGGTCTGCGAACTTTGCTGATACAGAACCAGTACCGATGCCGGACATCTCGGGTTATTTAAACTTTGACATGGTCGGACGCGCACGTGACAACAGGCTTGCGTTGCAGGCGGTGGGTTCTAGCACGGCATGGGAGGGGCTGATCGAGCAGGCGAACGTACCTGTTGGTTTCAACGTGCAGATCCAACACGATCCGTATTTGCCGACCGATGTGATGAGTTTTAACGGTGCGGAGGTTCCGAGCCTAAATTTCTTCACAGGTAGCCATTCGGACTACCATCGGCCGAGTGATGATACTTCGGCTGTTAACTACGAGGATCTTGACCGAGTGGTCAGGTTAGGTACGATCATCGCGCGTAACGTTTCCAATCGAAACACTCCATTGGACTTTGTACGGGTCGAGCAGGTAGAGCAGCAGGGCCAACGTGCGAGCTTGCGGGCGTTCACTGGAACGATTCCTGACTATACTGCTGAGGTCGAGGGTCTATTACTAGGTGGTGTTATCGAAGGTGGTCCGGCGGCGAAGGCTGGCCTCCAAGAGGGCGATGTGCTCATTGAGTTTGCAGGTCAATTGATTGCCAACATCTATGACTACACTTACGCGTTGGATGCCGTGAAGGTTGATGAGGTCATTACTGTGGTGTTTTTACGCGACGGCGAACGTCACGAGATCACCATGACTCCCACCGCTCGTCGCTAGTAGCTACGCACAGGCGGAGGCTGACCCCTGACGTGCCGAGCTCGCCTCCGTCAGGACTGTGGAACCCGAGTGATTTACCTAACGGAGGAGTTCAATGGCGACAGTCGTAGCAGTCTTTGGCCTGTTTATGATTGTCCTTGGTAGTGTTGTCATGGTGGTTCCCTGGGGCGTGACACGGCTGGCGTTGTTGCATCAGGGCAGGCTGCATTTTGCCATCGCTGCGGTTCGGCTTGTCGTTGGGCTAGTTCTGCTAATGGTGGCAGCAGAAACACGACTACCGATGTTCCTCCGGTTCTTCGGTACGCTGGTGCTCTTTTCGGGGGTCATGATGTTACTGGTCGGCCGCGAACGGATTCGGTCGTTCTCGCAGTGGTTAAGTCATCGGCCACACGCTCTCGTCCGACTCGCCGGACTTTTCGTCGTGGTGATCGGTGCGACACTGTTCTACGCGGTAACATAGACCGGCACCGGGGTCGGGTAGCTCACCGTGCGTTCGCAATCCTTGATGCAAGTTTCGTGATGGTAGGTGTAGCAGAACTCTAACGTTTGGCGGTTTACGATGGGTGGTGTGCATTGATGTCTGACTTACTTAACACACTGGGTATTGCACCAATTAATTCTGGGGGGTTTGGTGGCGACTGGGTCGGTTCAGGGCCGGAGGTTGAAGTGGTCACACCGATCGATGGCTCCCGTATCGCGTCGGTTAAGACAGTAACTGAGGACGAATACGAACAGATCGTTGGTCAGGCGGTGCACGCGTTCAATGCGTGGCGTAACGTGCCGGCTCCTCAGCGCGGTGAGGTGGTGCGTCAGTTGGGCGATCGCTTGCGCGCTGCCAAACGGGATCTCGGTGCGCTTGTAACGCTTGAGGTGGGCAAGATTGCGGCTGAAGGTGAGGGCGAGGTGCAGGAGATGATCGACATCTGCGACTTCGCGTGTGGGCTATCACGGCAGCTTTATGGCTTAACGATGCCGTCCGAGCGAGTCGACCATCGGATGTACGAGCAGTGGCACCCATTAGGAGTTGTTGGTGTGGTGTCCGCGTTTAATTTTCCGGTTGCAGTGTGGAGTTGGAACGCGGCGCTCGGTGCAGTGTGTGGTAACAGCACAGTGTGGAAGCCGGCGAGCCGAACCCCGTTAACCGCGATTGCTGTTACCCGGCTCGCCGAAGAGGTCTGCCGTGCTAACAACGTGGACCCGGCCGTCTTTTCACTGACCATTGGCGGTGGCTCGACAATCGGCGAGCGATTAGTTCAAGACCGCCGAGTCGGTCTCATTTCCGTAACCGGTAGTTGCGAGGTTGGGCACCACGTGGCCGGAGTCGTCGGCCAACGCCTTGGTCGTACGATCCTTGAGCTGGGCGGTAACAACGCAATTGTTGTCACAGCCCACGCCAATCTTGATGTGGCCCTGCCGGCCATTCTGTTCGGTGCGATTGGGACGGCTGGGCAGCGGTGTACCAGTACACGCCGGATTATCTGTCACCGTTCGGTACGTAGTGAACTAGTAAATCGATTGAAGCGTGCCTACGCCGGTGTGCGGATCGGCGACCCTCGGCAGCCGGAAACGTTGATGGGACCGTTGGCCACTCTGGATGCCGTCGAGAATCTGATGCAGGCAGTAGCGCGGGTCAAGGCAGAAGGTGGTGAGGTTCTTTGTGGTGGTGATCGGCTGGAGGATGAGGCCCACCCTGGTGGACACTACGTCACACCATGTCTGGCTACTGCGACAAACGACTTGGCCATCGTACAGGAAGAAACCTTCGGACCGATACTCTACATCATCGATTATGGTTCAGCTGATGCGATATTAGCGCAGTCGGTCGAGGAGGTCGAGGAAGCGGTGACCCTTCACAACGCCGTGCCTCAGGGACTGTCGTCGGCCATTTTTACCGAGCATCTTCGAGAAGCGGAATATTTCGTGTCGGCGTGTGGCAGTGATTGCGGGATCGCTAACGTCAACATCGGCACCAGCGGAGCTGAGATTGGTGGAGCTTTCGGTGGAGAGAAGGAAACGGGTGGTGGGCGAGAGTCAGGAACGGACGCCTGGCGAGCCTACATGCGCCGCCAAACCAACACGATCAACCGAAGCACTGAACTTCCGCTTGCGCAAGGGATCAAGTTTGGTGATTGACATTGGAGCCCGAACTACCCGGTTCTTGGTCAATCTGCACTAGGAATGCCAGCAACAGCGGTCTGTAGGAGAACGTTTGCGCCGTTAATGCAGTCCTCCCACTCTGTGAATTCGCGCGCTGAGTGACTACACCCGTCGACTGAAGGGACGAAGATCATTCCTGCGGGACAGATCTTCGCCATCACCTGAGCGTCGTGGCCCGCTCCAGAGGCCATTCGTCTGTGGCTGAGGCCAAGTTGCTCAGCGGCGGCAACGAACGCCGCTTGCACCTGCCCGTTCATTTGTACGGGCTGGATGCCGTCAACTTCCTCAATGGTGACATCTAACTCCCGTTCACGCGCCTCGGCATACACCAGTTGTTGCAGAGCCACGCCTAACTGCTCGAGGTCATGCGGTTTCGGGGCACGGAATTCAAGGGTCAGCTGTGCACGCTGAGGGACGATGTTCATTGCGCCTGGCGAGAATTCGATAGCACCAGTGTTCACCACGCTCTCTGGGAACTCTTTCATCACTAGGCGACGTGAGGAGAGCATGAGTGCTGCGGCACCCTGTCCAGCGTCGCGCCGCTCCTTCATGGAGATCGTGCCGGCGTGATCAGCGCGACCGATATAGGTGACCTTCTGTCGCCTTAGACCAACAATCGATGTGACGACGGCGATATCATCTGCCGAAGTGTTTAATCGATTGCCTTGCTCAATGTGTAATTCTAGATAGCCGGCTATGGTCGAGGGGGCACGCCTCGCGTTGAGGATTGAGTTCTCGGTCAAACCGGCTTTAGCGAGTGCCTTCTGAAATACCCCTAGGTCGCTCCCGGGGTGACGTAATTCTTGAGGAGTGATCGCTCCCGCCAAAGCCAGACTACCGAGGAACCCAAGATGTGTTCCCTCTTCGTCTGTGAAGTCTATGGCTTCGAGATTGGTCTCAAGGGCAACACCGGCTTCCTTGACGACCTGTAGTATTTCAAGGGCAGCGAGCACACCGAGCGCACCATCGAACCGTCCACCGTATCTCACCGAATCGAGATGCGACCCCAATAGGAGGACGGGCGCACCAGCTGGCCCGCAGGACAAGGCGGCTGAGTGATTACCCGCACCATCAACATGGGTCGTTAATCCTGCGGCCGTGGCTTCCATTAAAAACCACTCTCTGGCGCGGAGGTGCTCAGGGCCAAGCGCCGGCCGATGTACTCCCCCGTCGGTGGTTGCACCGATGTTTGCAAGTGCGTCGAATCTCTTGCGAAATCGGTCAGCATTGATTCGTAGCGTGTTCTGTCGGTCATTCATGATGCGCTCGCTCTCTCCGCCTTTTCCAGTTTCGTCACTTCTGGACGAGTTGCTCGATTATAATTGGTGCCGCCAAGTATCCGATTTTGCTGGCTGAGAGCGCTAGCGCATGGCGTATTGTTGGGAAACGGTCGTAGCACGAATCGAAGCGGTTAGCCTTGTAGCGATTGGCACTCAGCAGAGGCTTTCTTTCACAACGATTTCTAATGACGAAATCGCCTGAGCCTTCAAGGGAGGACACGATGACGACACGCGTTTGCTTCGCCACATTATTCCCAATGAGCCCAACAAGCAGCACATTCATGCGCTGGTGAGAACGCCGAACGGCAATGACTATGGTAAGGATTTGCTGCGGCAGCATTACGAGACCCACCCCCACGACACGCAACGCTGATTAACTCTGTCGAAAGAACGATGCTCTGTTCTAAAGTCTGGCAGGTTCTTTTGAGTATCGCCTCGGTAGCTGCCACCACCATTTCAGCTCAAGATTTTCGAGATTCCATTACGTTCGAGCAACGATTAGGCGGTTCTGGCCTGGATGTTGCCAATGCGGTCATTGAGCTGGAAGATGGGGGCTATGCCGTTGCGGGATACACCAGTGCTGGTGTGGAGAACGGAATCGATGTTTACGTGGTGAAACTCGATTCCATGGGGTTAGTCCTCTGGGCGAACGCCTATGGGCAATCGGGAAACGACTACGGTTGGGACCTCATGGAGAATGACTTCGGTGAGATCGTCGTTGTTGGGTATACGACCTCGACCCCGACTGGCGATGAAGATGTTCTCTTGCTTGCCATTGACCCCAGCGGTCACCTCCGGTGGCGCCGGCGGTTTGGAGGTGATCGGAACGAACGGGCTTGGAGTCTCGAACGGGCTCCCGACGGAGGCATGGTTATCGCCGGGCAGACGCAAAGTGTCGGGAAGCCGGACTGGGATGTTTACATGCTACGTCTGGGTCCGGGCGGCAACCAAATGTGGGCTCAGGTCCTTGGTGCCGATGGTGTCGACCGCGCGTTTGACGTTGCTGTGGCTGATGATGGGGGGTTCGTCTTCGTCGGGACGACGACGTCCGAGCTTGAAGCCCCTCGCGATCTCTATTTCATCCGAGTAGATTCCCTAGGGATGCCGGTGTGGCAGCGTGCATACGGTGGTGATTCGGATGACGTTGCTCGAGGCATCGTGTCTGTTGGTGACGGTGGCTTTGTAGTTACAGGTTATGGCAGTTCATTTGGGACAGGCGGCAACGACGCATATCTTATCTATCTCGCAGACGATGGAGTCATCGAGTGGCGGACTGAGGTTGGTCACCCTGGTGATGACCGTGCAACGATGACCGTCCAACGTGTCGGTAGTGGCTTTCTCACGATTGGGTCCACGGATGTGGATGGCGATTGGAACCTCTTACTAATTGAGACCGACGCGACCGGGGGCCGGCTATCTGAGCGCACACTGAACGCCCCTGGAGAGGACCGGGGAATTGGCATTCTGCGGGCCTCGGACGGCGGGTATTTACTGGTTGGGGCCTTCGGGGCAAGCAGCGGGGCTTCCGATTTTGGCATCCTAAAATTACGACCTTGATGGACTATACAGCGAGCAGCGGAAACGGATTCAATTGAGACGGTAAGGCGAAACTCTAGTTGTCAACCAACGAAAGAGGTTCGTGCTAGCACGGTGCCCTTTACCCGAGTGAGTTTTACCTGTATTCGGTGCTCACCAGGCGAGATCGGGGGACGTTCCACTAACAGTACGTAATGGCCTGTGAGGGCGCCTTCTAGGCGTTCGAGTGGACGCGCTGTGAAGACATTGGTTCGTGCGAAAAACCCGCCGGTTTCATCAGACACGTTCTGTAAACCCACCTCGAGCGCGTGGAAATCGGCGTCGGTGATGTCCAGTGAGAAGACCGAAGCGCGGGCGGCTTGGAGCATCTTACTCGTGTTGTCGTAACGGTTTACCATCAACACGCCATGGCGGGTTAAGAAGCCAAAGCCGTGCCCAACGAGGACGATGGCCTTTGAACCCGGTAATGGTTCTAGCGCCTCGCCGAGGAGGTAGAGCGCTTTTTCCACGCTGTAAGTGCGTTGCGTACGGGCGAGGTCCAAGTGCGCGAGTAGTGATGGGAAAGTGCCCTGCTGCATTGGTTCGGGACTGTGAAATAGGACGCCATCCTTGAGCACGGCACGAATGTCATCGAAGTTATTGGTGAAGTCGCTCCACACTTTCAGATGGGTATCAAATGAGAGGACCGCGATCCGATCATTGGATGTGAATGTGTCGAGAAACTTCCGCAGTTCGACAAGTAACCGGACGAGCCCACGAATACGTCCCTGTTCCATATCTTTTTGAATAAAGAAGATGATCAACCGGCCTTGTGGCAGCGGGCCGGGGTCGTTTACCGCTGAACGTCTAAAGGCGTCTTCCGGAGTGCCGATGTGACCCGAAACCCAAGATACCGACTCGACGGGTGCAAATTTTCCACCGATTTTGACCTCAAAGTCGTCAGTGCCAAGATCGAGGACTGGTGTTCCTGCATCGTTAATCACCCGTGCGTCAATCAGAATACGCGTGACTTGGACCTGCTCGGTAAAGCGCGGTAGTTGTTGTGCCTGGAGTAGCGGAGTGAACCAAAGGACGGTGTACGCTCCGAACACCAATCGCCATATGTTGCCTTGACGAGGGCTCATCATGTTGTCCTGATTCAAAGCCTGCTTCACAAATTGTTGTTACGGCTGTCCCTGTTCCTCTGTGTAAGGGATCGGGTCTGATTTCAAAAACCGAATCAGTGCAGGATGAAATTGTTCGGGTGCCTCTAGGTGTGGAATGTGTCCAACATTGTCAATTAGTATCAACTCAGCATTCGGAATTGTGTCGGCAACATTTTTCGCCAAGGCGGGAAAGTTTGGTCCATCTTCGGCTCCACCGATGACCAGCGTCTTAGCTCTAATGTGGGGCCAGTCATAGACGACCGGATCAGCGTAGAACACCTGTGAGATTCTACTGCGCACCATCGCGAACTGCGGCCAGTCACCACTTTGCGTCCAGCCGTATTGCAAACGAATGAAATACTCATATTCCGAACTCCAGGTGACAAAGTACCTCTCGATTCCACGTCGGATCGACTCGTAGTTTCGATTTAAGGTGCCCTGGTACTGTTCTTCGGGATCACGCCATGGACGACCCAGACGCGGGTCGGTTAGTCCGACCTGGTTGACCATCACCGCATGAGTTGTCATTTCAGGATACGAAAACGCGAAACGCGACGTTACCATTCCGCCCATCGAGTGCCCCACAATGGCAGCTTCGGGGATGCCCTTCTCATCAAGCAGCATCTTGATGTGGAGAGCCATGTCGTGCAGCGTGTAAGGGACGAGCGGTTTTGACGAGCGCCCGTAACCAATCCGGTCAGTTGCTAGGATGCGAAACCCCTCATGTCGCAACACCTCAATGGTGCCCTTCCAATATTCTGCAAAGAAGTTTCCACCATGGAGGAGCACAACCGTCTGTCCATTCGCCGCGGTGGCTGGTGAGACGTCCATGTAGGCCATTCGGACGTCTTGGCCGTACATCCTAAACGACAGATACGACACCGGATGCGGATACGGTACGTCCTCCATAGACGGGCTCATCGGGCCCCAACTTGCGGGTTGGGCTTCTATCGAGCCAGGCACCGCTAGCAGTGCCAAGAAGGTCATCGAAATGCAGACGCGGTGTAGACGAAACCCAAAGCTATTCATACATCCCTCCTAGTAGCGGTCATCATATGCCAAGATCGGGCATAGTTAGGAAGTCGTGCGATAGCGGGGTTATTCTGAGTAGCGGTTTACGTTTGACAGGCCACAGGTCTGCGGCTAAGGATGGTTACGGATTTTGATCAGCGTCATTTCACGTGTTGTCTTGGAGGTCACGATGTTGTCACGATGGTTCCCGCTCCCGTCTCTCGCTGGTGTTGCTGCGGTGCTTCTCTTGACCGCGAGTTGTTCATCGGAAGGCCCTCGTCCGGACGCTTCAGGATCTCGTGCGGAAGTACCCAGTAGTACTAGTTACGAGGATCTCCTCACACTCTTTGAGGATTGGCGGGCCTTTGCGGTTCCTGAGGCCCCCGACTACTCGGCTGAGGCCATGACCGCCCAGTTTGCGGAACTTGCGAGGTATCAGCAGCGCCTTGAGGCCATCGATTCAAGCGGTTGGCCGGTCGCGCAACGGGTCGACCATCTTCTCGTGAAAGCCGAAATGAATGGGCTCGACTTTGACCACCGCATTCGTCGACCTTGGGCTAGCATTCCGGCGTTCTACGCGACAGTCTTCGCAGCACAGAGTGATACACCCGCACGCGAGGGCCCGGGTGCCGACGGTTGGATGATCAATCTTTGGACTTATGATTACCCGTTGGCCGACGGCGATGCGGAACGCCTCGAGGCTCAATTACAGACGGTTCCACTGCTGCTTCTGCAGGCTCAATCGAATTTGGTCGAGGATGCTCGAGACCTGTGGGTTGGTGGGATCAGGGACATGCGGGTACAAGCCTCGACTCTTGAAGCATTCGCTGAACGCGTTTCCGGCACGAGCGCGGGGTTAGATGCAGCCATTCGCGAAGCGCACGACGCCACTGTTCAGTTTACGGCTTGGCTCGAGGACGAGTTGCCCACCAAGCATGGCCCGTCGGGTGTTGGGAAAGAGAACCTCAACTGGTATCTCCAGAATGTGCATCTCGTGAACTACACCTGGGACGAGGAAGTAGCGCTCATGGAACATGAACTGGCGCGGTCTCATACGACGCTGCGCTTGATAGAACACCGGAACCGCGACCTGCCGCCACTGCCTGTTGTGGCCTCTGCTGAGGAATACGATCGGCGGTTCAACGCCTCAGTTGATGAGTTCGTGTCGTTTCTTGATGATGAAGAGGTCATTTCCGTGCGTGACTACATGGCCCCAGCGCTCCGGGCCAAGATAGGGAGTTTTTCCCCAGTGCCAGCCGTTGGGCCACGCGGATTTTTTAGCGAAGTGTCCTATCGGGACCCAGTGGCCATGCGGACCCACAGTTTTCACTGGACCGAGATCGCTCGGATGGAACATGAGCCGCATTCAAGTCCAATCCGCCGTGGTCCGTCTCTGTCTAATATCTGGGGCCAGCGGTCCGAGGGACTCGCAACCGGCATGGAGGAGTGGATGATGCATGCTGGTCTATTTGCGAACCGACCTCGTGGCATGGAGATCATACAAATCATGCTCGCACAAAGAGCGGCGCGGGCACTCGGTGGACTGATGATGCATGGCGAAGGCTTTACGATCGAAGAGGCCTCGGAGTTTGCCGCCAAGTGGACACCACGGGGATGGATGCCGGCCGATAGTGACACTGTTCTCACGGAACAGCATCTCTACCTCCAGCAACCCGGATACGGGACCAGCTACATCATAGGGAAAATCGAGATTGAAAAGCTCATGGCGGAACGTGCTCGAGAGTTAGGCGACGAGTTCACCGTCAAGGGTTTCATGGACGAGTTAAGTGCTGCTGGTGTCATACCAGTCTCGCTCGTTTGGTGGGAACTGACCGGTGACGACAGCCAAATCCCTCGGATGGTGCCGCTGGAGCGTTTCCTAAACGAATGATGTAGGTTGACCGACGACGGAGGTTGAACATGGCAGTGTCCAGACGACGTTTCTTGGGAAGAGTCGCGGGCGGGTCTCTGGTGTTAGCGTCTCCGGACCGTGTTGCGGGGACCTCACAATCATCGCGTGACGTGTTTACGCATGGTGTGGCGAGCGGCGATCCACTGGAAGACCGGGTCATATTGTGGACCCGCGTATCGGGCGGTCGCGGGGATGTTGAGGTGCACTGGTGGGTCGCGACCGAACCGGAGATGCGGACAGTCATTGGGCGCGGGTCGGTTGTGACGAATGCTGCCCGCGACTTTACGGTGAAGATCGATGCGTCCGGCCTACGCCCGGGCACGACCTACTACTACCAATTCTCGGGGCTCGATGTTCCATCACCAATCGGGCGTACCAAGACCCTTCCGGTGGGTGACGTCGACCGTGTCCGCCTGGCGGCAGTGTCGTGCTCAAACCTACCATTCGGGTATTTCAACGTGTACCGATGTCTTGCCCAACGTCCGGATCTCGATGCGGTGCTGCATCTTGGTGACTACCTCTATGAATACCGGAACGGTCAGTATGGTGATGGTCGGGCACTCGACCGAGTCCCTCTACCAGACAAGGAAATGGTGACGCTTGAGGACTACCGGATCCGGCATGCGCAGTACAAAGCTGATATTGATTCTCAAGCGATGTTGCAACAACACCCACTCATTGCTGTGTGGGACGATCACGAAAGTTCCAATAACTCGTGGATGGAGGGTGCTGAGAACCACGACCCCGACGAAGGGGAGGGTGACTGGCCCACGCGTCGCGCCGCGTCGGTGAAGGCCTACTACGAGTGGATGCCGATTCGCGAGAACCGGTCAGCGCGTCAACTCCAAATCTATCGCAGCTTTCGGTATGGAAACCTCGTTGATCTCATCATGCTTGATACTCGGCTCACCGGACGGGATGAACAGGTGGACCCGGGAGACAGCGCTGCTGTGCACGCTCCCGAACGCTCACTGCTCGGTGGCTCGCAGGAGGCTTGGTTGTTCGGGGAGCTCAAGGAATCGATTGATGATGGCACGCGCTGGCGGGTGCTCGGCCAACAGGTCTTTTTTAGTGCGCAGGCTCCGAGTGATGCGATCAGAAACTCCGATGTCTGGGATGGCTATCAAGCGAATCGGAGTAGAATTTTTGACTTTCTCGAGACGCACGCGATTAATAACGTTGTCGTACTCACTGGTGACATTCACAGCTCCTGGGCGCTTGACGTTCCGCGCGACCCATGGTCCGGCTACGATTCGGCAAACGGTCGAGGTTCTCTGGCAGTAGAGTATGTAACACCGGCCGTGACCTCGCCGAGTCAGTTCACTGATCGTCCGGATGAGGCTGACGCGGCGCGCGCGGCGCGGATGACGTCGAGTCCTCACCTTAAGTTCGTCGATCAGGTTCACCGAGGGTATTTCATTCTAGATATCACAGCTGAACGGGCACAGGCTGACTGGTTCTTTGTCGATACGATCTCCCAGCGGTCAACCCGTGAGCGCTTCAGTGCTGGGTATTACACGCGTGATGGCGAGAACCATTTGATTGAGGCCGATGGACCTGTGGCAACGCGGCAATTTCCAGCCAGACTCGCTCCGCAGGCGAATCGCGGCGTTGGTGCTAAGGAAGGGGTTGCTACTGCAATCGTGAGTACATGAGCAAGCCTCGAGTTCTCGTTGTTGGTGGTGGTGTCATCGGGGTCTGCTGCGCTTACTATCTATCGAAGCAGAACGTCGACGTCATCGTTCTTGAGCGCGACGCCATTGGGAAGGGCGCTTCTTACGGGAGCGCTGGTGTCATCGCCGCTGGGCATCCGCCGATGAACAAGCCGGACCGGGTGAGGCAGGCATTGAAGAAGGTCCTTGACTCGACGACACCGCTCTACATCGCGCCCCGATTCGACCCCGCGCTCGCCGCGTGGCTCTGGCGCTTCAGTGCTAACTGCACTGATCGAAAGCTCACAGCGAACATGAACGTAGTGGGGCCGTTAGGTCATGCAACGCTTCAACTCTTTGCGCAATTGATCGCGGAAGAGGAGATCGCCTGCGACTATGAGGCGTCCGGTTACTACGAGGTCTGTCGGACTGAGCAGGGTACAGCGCAAGCCGGTCGAGACGTTGCGCTGATGCGCGCCCACGGGTTCGATGCCGAAGTGCTCACCGGTGAAGAAATCGGAGCCCGGATGACATCTCTCAAGAACGACGTTAGGGGTGGAGCCTACTTTCCGGATTCGGCAACTTGTGATCCCTATCGCTTCGTAATTGAGATGGCGGGGCGTGTACGTCGCGCCGGGGGGCGTACCGAGGCCGGACAGGTCGTGACCAAGGTCGAAGGAGGCGCTCATCCTGCGGTGCGCTTGGCAACGGGCGAGCGGTTCGAAGCTGACGCTGTTGTACTTGCAACGGGCGCGTACAGTCTGCAACTCGCGCGGGAACTCGGTTGTCGGTTACCGATTCAGCCAGGGAAGGGCTATCACCGTGACCTTGAGTTCGGAGAAGGTAGCAGGCCGCCACTTGAGGCCGCTTGCGTCTTAGGCGAGACGTCCGTGTTTTGTACGCCGATGTCAGGTCGGCTTCGCTTGGCGGGTACAATGGAATTTTCTGGGTTGAACCACCGGATACGTCCATCGCGCTTGGCGCAACTCACGGCCTCTGCTGAGCAGTATCTCAGCGGTATCGGCCCGAGCCGCGTAACCTCCGAATGGTGCGGGCTGAGACCCTGCACGCCTGATGGTTTGCCGGTGGTAGGGCGGCTACCGGGTCAGACTAAGGTGTTTGCCGCAACGGGCCACGCGATGACGGGGCTGACGCTGGGGCCGGTTACTGGCTCCCTGATGGCAGACCTCGTCACTGGCGCAACACCCTTTCCTGAAGTTACGGCCCTGGCACCGGCACGCTTTTGAGCACGCGCATGGGTCGGCTCCCTATTGTTGCTGTCATCGGATCGGGAGTTGATGAACACGATGAGCTTGCCCGGCCACTCGGCCGATGGCTCGCCGGGCAAGGCCTACACCTGCTTACTGGAGGTGGAAGTGGTGTGATGGAGTCTGTTAGCCGTGCGTTTCACTCGGTATCCGATCGGCGCGGTTTCGTGATTGGCGTGTTACCTGGCGAGGCGGGTCGACCACCCGAAGGCTATCCCAATCCTTGGGTGGAAATTCCGATCGCGACGCACCTTCCCTTTTCTGGCGAGCGGGGCACGGAAGTGCGCTCGCGGAATCACATCAACGTACTCAGTGCCGACGCGATCATCGTACTGCCGGGAGGCGCCGGTACGGCGAGCGAAGTACACCTTGCCATCGAATACCAGAAACCACTGGCCGCATTCGCAACCGAACTAGGTGACCTTCCTAAGCTGCCGCCTGATGTATCCGTGTATCAGACGCTCGACGAGGTCAAGGCGTTCGTTAGTGTGTCACTCAAGACTAGAGCGAAGCTCTAATTCGAGTACAAGGTTCTCAGTAAACTCGATGCCGACGGCAGCACGGCCCTCTGTCTGAACGCGGATTACCCAGAGCGACTGTCTTAGCGCCCGTTATTCCACCACCAGACCGAGCAAACTGGGTCAGGGACCAAATAGGCCATTCCCGTGTCACCGATCGGTGCACCCGGTGGTTCTTGGGGCACCGATGGCTGGCCAAATGCTTCGGCCGGCCTCTCGAGGAACCGCGTGATATCCCGGGCTAAAAGCGTGTTATGCGCTTGGTCATCAAGATCACCGGTGCCGGCCTCTCGTTCAAGCCGACCCGCGAGTTGCTTGAGTTCCAGTGACGCCACAGCACGCACCTGCGGCATCGTGGCTGAACCGGCTAGTCGGGTGATGCGGTCGACCACCACTCGTTCGACCGCACGTCCAATCTCTGCCTCATAACTGCTTTCGGGAGTGCGGTCAAAGCTAGCGGCAACGAGTGTATCGAGCACTTCGTCGAGACTTGGCAGTGCTGAATTCACTGCATGCTGCGTGACCATGCGCGCAGCACGGTCGCTACGAAGGATCATCCCCACGGTGTGGTCGGCTGCCACGACCGCTGGCGAGATCGGATCAAACATCAAGCCCGTATAGCGTGGGAAGAGCTCCCGGTGACGTCCGAAGCCGGCCGGACGCGGTGGCAGTCTGTAGAGAACATCATCAGGCACTGCTAGTTCCCTTGGGCTGATTGTCCTCATGAGTGCGTCAAGCGCGGCACGTTGCTCAGCGGCTGACACGGCCTCGACCGGCTCTCGACCGTCGCCCCGCATCGCATAGATGTAGTGCATCCCGCCAATTGCCGAAGCCGCTGCGTCGATCTGGAAACGGTGGTGAAGATAGAGCGGTACAAATGCCTCCTCCATTGTCGCTAGCGGCATGTCGCGGCGGATTGCCGCTTCCCCAAAGTCGTCCAACGCCGCCCGCCGAACGTTGAGCATACGTTCGAGCTCAACGGCCGGGTCGACGCCATTTGCCCATTGATGGACTCGGGGGTTAGCGTCCAGGTCCTGATTGGTCAAGTAGAGAAGGTCGCGCTCCCACGCCTGGTCCAAGATCTGCTCGAGTACCGTCGGCTCGTCTGTGCCCTGCGGAAAGTCTTGGTAGCCATACCTGATTGCCACCTTGTCCCACTCGCCGATGCCGACATCGTAGGCATCGGACAGGTCAAGGTCGCCGTCATCGTCAATTGTGATCAATGGGTGCGGATAATCGAGCACAGAGATCCGCCCCATAGTGCTCGCATAGTAGTTGTGTCCAAGCCCGAGTGTGTGACCGACCTCGTGCGCCGAGAGTTGTCGGATACGCGCCAGTGCCATCTCGGACAGCGCCGATGGCATCTCATCACCGCCTTCGTAAGGCGAGAGCAGCCCCTCGGCGATCAAAAAATCCTGCCGTACACGGAGCGAGCCCAGGGTCACAACGCCCTTCATGATCTCCCCGGTTCTAGGGTCGGTGATCGAGCCGCCGCTGCTCCAACCGCGCGTCGATCGATGTACCCAATTAATCATGTTGTAGCGAATGTCAAAATTGTCTGCTCCCTCGGGCAGTAACTCAACGCGAAACGCATCGCGGAAGCCGGCGGCTTCGAATGCCTGATTCCACCAGCGTGCCCCCTCCAGCAGGGCTGACTGGATTGGTTCAGGTGTGCCACGGTCGAGGTAGTACACAATCGGCTCGATGGCCTCACTCACCGAGGCTGAAGGGTCGCGCTTCTGGAGCCGATGCCGGCGGATGAGCCGCTTGGTCATTGAGTCACCGAGCGGTGTTGAGTAATCCTGCCACGCCACGCTCCCGAACCCCGACCGTGGGTCGTAGGCACGTGGCTCATAACCGGGATCCGGCAGCTGCACCAGCGAGTGGTGCTGTCGCAAGGTCACGGCATCAGCCGCTGGTGTCACGTCAGCGACGCCGTGGCGCCGTTCGTCTCGGGCACCAAACCCGCGAGGTTGAGGTTCACTCGTAAAGGTGACGGTGACATCGATTTCTGTGTTCTTTGGAAAACCCTTTGTACGAGGTAGGTAGACCGCGCTCCGCGACTGGTCCACCCGATATTGGCCGTCTTGTCGTAACCTGGGGATCACACCGTGGGCGTCACGCAGTAAGAAGTCGGTTGTGTTCACCAGCACCCGAGCGGCAGTTTCGGCAGCGACCGTGAATCCCCAGAGAATTGATTTGGCGAATGCGTCTTCGACCGCGCGTCGCTCATCAGGGTTATCACTCTCAGTGCGGAACTGGTAGTTCCGCTGCACCATAAAGACCTTTGGGCCAACTCGCTCGAAGACGACTAACCGAGACCGCGTCTGCCCGCGGTCAAGGCCGATGTCATTCGACCCCAGTCCGGCGGAGAGGCCTGACAAATAGAGTTCCTCGGTATCGAAACGAGAAATCTCCAACCACAACACCCCGGTGCTTTCGTCCCAATACATCGGGAAATGGCCCTCAATTGCTTGCATACCAGCTGTTTTTTCTTCGACTGTTGGCAAACCTTGCGCCACCGAAACAATAGGTATGAGTAGAAACGCCGTGAACACAATGGCGTCGAGGATGAAACCGAAGGTTTGTCTAAGCACGGACCCCTCCAAGGTTGACGAGTGAAGAAAGTTTACCTGCCTACTGCCCAGCTTTAGTCATTTGATCACGTGTTGTCCCATATTTTTCGAACCAATGACGAAGGTACAGCTGGGTGCGCATAAAGTTTGATGGCCGTGAACCAGTACCGTGTGATTGGTTCTTGTAACGCAAGAGCGCTGTTGGCACTCTCCGGAAGTTCAGCGCTCGATAAAATTGTTCTGCCTGCGCAATCGGTGTTCTCAGATCTTCTTCACCGGTAATTAGCATCGTCGGCGTGTTGACATTACCAACGTGAAAGATCGAAGAGTGCTTGATCCACAGGGTCGGGTCCTCCCAAGGCAGTTGTGGAAAACGATAGTAGGGGAGGATGTCGGTGGTGCCGGTTGTACTTAACCAGTCAACGATCGTGCAATTTGAGGATGCCGCCGCGAATCGATCGGTTTTCGTAACGATCCACGCCGTGAGGATGCCGCCACCGCTGCAGCCAGTCACAAATAAATTCTGCCGATCGATGAAACCCTTCGCGATCATGGTATCGACGCCAGCCATCAGGTCGTCATAATCCGGACCCGGATATGCGTCAGCGATCATATTGCCGAACGCACTGCCGTATCCGGTGCTGCCACGCGGATTTGTGAAGAGCACGATGTAGTTGTTAGCCACGTGTTCTTGCCAGCCGAAATTAAACCGGGCGCCGTACATGCTGTGCGGACCACCGTGGATGTGTAACTGGAGAGGATACGTCTGGGACTCATCGAAGTCCGGTGGTGTCATGTACCAACCTTGGACTCGCACGCCATCGGGTGCGTTATACCAAATCTCCTTTACTTGACCGAGGGTAATGCCGTTCAGAATGTCGTCGTTGACATGTGTCAGTTGATCCATTACTAACGAAGAGCCGATATCGAAGGCGACTACGTCGGTGGGTTTATAGAAGTCAGTTAAGGTGCCAACGGCCTGTCCTTCGCTATTAATGTCCGTTACAGTCAGAGTGTGTACGCCCTCCGTTACTGACGAAACACGGCCTGCAGTCGCACCTTCAACCGACAGCGCGTAAAGATTCTGCGTGCCCTCATTCTGTGCCGTGAAGTACACCGTTAAACTGTCTGCACTCCAGGTTAACCCGCGTGGCGAGCGATCCCAGTCGCTGGAAACTAGGCGCGAGTTTGAACCGTCGATATTCATGACGTAGAGCTTACTGTCGATCCATGAGTCGCGCGTCCAGTCGTAACCGGTGTACGCGATTTTGTTGCCATCTGGTGATACCTTGGGCTGTTGATCGGGGCCGTGGCGGTGGGTAAGTTGCGTGACAGCTCCGCTGGCAATGTCGATCGAGTAGATCTCAGACTCGCGGAAATGGTGCTCGGCGTCCTCAAGCCGTAATCCACTGAAGACGAGTTGGCTACCATCGGGTACCCACTCAACGTTGGTGTGATTGTAGTTACCGTTGGTGATTTGCTTCGCTGTGCCTCCTTCAGTCGGCACAACGAAGAGGTGTTGCCACCCTTCATCGATATAACCGACGCGATCCTGTCGATACCGAAGTCGTTCCACGATTTTTGGTGATTCAGTCCATTTTGCCCCTTCTGGTCCACTCGGCAGATCAATGGGCCAGCGGTTCTTTTGGTCAACCATCATGCTAAAGGCGATCCGGGAACCTTCGGGTGACCAGGTGATGTTTGCCGGCGCGTTTTCCACTCGCGTGATTTGAGTCACGGCTCCCTCATCATCCATCCAGCGCACGAAGATTTGTCGCCCTTCGGGTTCTCCTGAACTTATAAACGCGATCCGGTCACCTTCCGGCGACCATTTCGGACTAGAACCGTCGACTAGGAAGCGGTTGCGGCTTCCGTCACGGTTGACTATCCAGAGAGACGATTTACGCAAGTCGTTTATCTTGTCGAACCACTGCCGTGTGTAGACAACTTGGCTTCCGTCAGGTGACAGCTTGGGATCAGCGACCGATTCCAACTCGAGATAGGTTGCCAGTTCTAATTTGCGAATCTCTGGTTGTGCCCCACTGGTAGTCGGCCAGATGACGACGAACGTTAGTGCCCACGGAATCAGACTTTTGGCCATTAATCCCCTCCTCGAAGTCTCCTTTTTATCACCTCTAGCTCCCTACGTGCGGTATAACCACTTTCTGACGGGGTGATGCCATCCCCTCACCGTTAACCTCCTGACTGGGGAGTGCCATGCTGCTTGGGAAACAACTCGGCTGTTTTCTGCTGTCATCACTGATCTTATCGTTACTCAGTTGGCCTCTTAGCGCCCAGCAATTTGACTTTCTCATTCTGAACGGCCGCGTTCTCGACGGGTCGGGCAGCCCAGAGTTCCGGGCCGATGTCGGTATTCGTGGGCAGACTGTCGTTGCTGTTGGGAGACTGTCTGGCGCGTCGGCCGATCGCGTGATCGATGCTGCTGGGCAACTGATCGTGCCCGGTTTCATCGACATGCATTCGCATGCCGACAGGGTGCTCGTGTCCAACAATCGGCGGGGCCGTGAGGCGCGAAATCTTGTCCTCCAAGGGGTCACTACTGTGGTCGTTGGGCCAGACGGGCGAAATCCAATTTGGCCCGTCGCTGACGAGATTGCCGCCTATCGCAGTGGAGGAACCGCGGTGAACGTAGTACCGATGGTGGGACACGGCACGGTCCGCGGGGAGGTGATGGGAGATGGCTACGAGCGACCCGCGACCGCCGAGGAAATTGCACAGATGCAGATGCTCGTTCGTGAGGGGATGGAGGCGGGAGCATGGGGCCTCGGGGCTGGGCCGGAGTATCGCCCGGGGCGGTTTAGTACCACTGATGAGTTAATCGCCTTGGCGAAGGTCGTGGCCGACTATAACGGATTTTACTACGCGCATCAGCGCAGTCAGTCGCCGCTGCCGCGCTGGCAGACCCCAAGTATCGCTGAGGGCTGGCGGTTGACTGGGACCGACGGAATGAAGGAGACCATTGCGATTGGGCGTGAGTCGGGCATCCGAGTTGTTGGAAGTCATATCAAAGCGAAGGGGCCATCGACGTGGGGCCACTCGTCAGTGGACGTTCTGCTTATAGAGCGCGCTCGAGCGGAAGGCGTGCAGGTTTATCTGGATCAGTATCCATACGAGACCTTTGGTGGTGGCGCGGTCGGCGTTATCCCGCCTTGGGGGTTTGCGCCACCAGGCACGGATCGAACCGGCGGTAACGACGCACCACTCTGGCGTCGAGCGGGATTACTGGGCAACAATAATCTCCGCGAAAATCTCGACCATGAGGAATACGGCCCACTGCTCATTACCGATATTGAGTTTATGCTCGACCTCCAGGGTGGGGCCGACCGACACATTATTGTGCACGCACCTCGTGACCCAAGCCTTGTGGGTAAGACGTTGACAGAAGTGGCCGATGGAAACGGTCGAACACCGGTGGAACAACTCGTCGATTTCGCCATGACCGGAGATGACTCGCTTCGGTCAGGCGTTCTATTCCGACCCGTAGCTGGTCACCAGTTTGATGTTGAGAACTACATGAGGCAGGAGTACACCGCGACCGGAACAGACGGCGGTGTGACTCTGAGTCCTGTGCCAGGGCAGCATCCTCGCTATTTCGGCACCTATGCTCGAAAGCTTGCCCATTATGTGAAGGTGCGCGGCGCAATTTCATTGCCGTTCGCTATCCGTTCGTCGACTGGGCTGCCGGCTCAGATTATTGGCCTGCCTGACCGCGGCTACGTGCGCGCCGGTCAGAAAGCTGACTTGATTGTGCTGGACTTCGACCGGCTTGAAGATCGCGCCACGATTCTTGACCCGGCTCGGTCTCCTGTCGGGTTTGGTTACGTGATGGTGAACGGCACATTGACTGTTGATGACGGTCAGCCGACTGGTGCACTGCCTGGTGCAGTCATAGACCGTAACGAAGTCTGGCCTTGAGTTGTGTCCTCAAGACCGGAGCCCTCAACGCCAACTCGTGACGTCTGCGCCGACAGGTGCCGTTTCGAGAATGTGCTCTAGCATTCGTGGGAGCACCCTCTGATAGGACGTCTGTCCAGGAAACTCTGGCATGCCGGAGTAGCAGTGCGGCTGCCGGACGCCCCAATCGAAGGAGCCTTCGTAGTAGGGGGCGGTCGTCTGTTCGAGGAATGCTTCCATGAGTCGTGTCGCTTCTTCGAGGAAATAGGTATCCGTGTCGCCCATAAAAAAATGTAACTTCCCGACCAACTTCGGCCCGAGAGTTTCCCAATCGCGCTCGAGAATGTGTCGGAGGTCGTAATTGTCACGCCAGTACTCGACGATGCTCTTATCAATTTCTCCGGTCCGCTTGTCATAGAGCAGCTTTGGATACCCGTCATCACCCACAGGGCCGTAGACGTTCATGAAGATGTCCATCTGGTCGCCGGAGCGACCGCGGGAACCGAGGACTGATTCGAGGTGACTCGCGTCGCGCTGGCTGAACCGTACTTGGTCGTCGGTTCCGCGCTGCCACGGGCGGACAGCGCTTGTTTTCCATGTTGAGTTGGGATGAAAAGCATTGTCGTCTTCATAGATATTGACTAGCTGGAAGTATCGAAAATCGACGGGGTCTGGGCAGAACGTCCACACCCCATTAAACATGTCGGGATAGAACACCTGCCAGGCTAGTGACTCCCATCCCCCGGTGGATCCGCCTGAGAGTGTACGCGCCCACGGTTCACCGATCGCTCGGAACTGTTCCTCGACCCGAGGCATCAACTCCTGTGTGAGGGCGTCTCCATAGGGGCCGTTATTCGCGGAGTTAACAGCATATGAGTCGTCATAGAACGGTGTGGGATGCTGCATGAGAACGATCAAGAAACGTGGGAGCTTACCCGAGACCCAGTCTTGAAAGAAAGAGTGGCGTCCTTCAGCACGTTCACGCGCCGCACTAGTCAATTCCTGACTGGGTGGTTCTTCCTGGAACCCGGTGAAGGTACGCGGAAAATGGCCGTGCCAATACACAACGGGGTAACGTGCCTGTGGGTTTTCGTCAAAGCCCTCAGGCAGCACGACGACTGCACCGAGGTCAATGTCGTGGCCCCACCAGTTACTCAAAATGTCGCTCTTGAATTTGATGTGTTTGACGTAATTCGTATCCTCGACCGGCTCAAGTGGTGGAATGGTTTCAGTGAGCGCGATCGAAACGGTACCACCTGAGAACGGAGCGATGGTGACCGATTTTACCGAACTGTATAAATTTCCCGGTGAGCGGTTCCACTGTTGACCTTCCCAATGGTCCATGTGTGCTTTGACCGTGTGGCCATCCGCTCGGTTAAATGTCGTGTAGATGTTTAAGACCGCCTGGACGAAGTACTCTCCTGGTGGGATCTCCGAAATTGATTCGATCGGGAATCCCAGTAAATTGACATCCAGTACCGTCGGTTCACCGGGAATTAAGTTCTCGACGTCACTGCCAAAGATAAGCGGTGTTTCGAGGCTCCGGAGACGTTGGAAGCGAGGTTCTGGTTCATCAGTGTTGGATACGAGTAGCAGGATCCGTCCGTCCAGTGGGCCCTCCGCTACCTCCGGCGGCACGACGATCTCAAAATGAAATGCTGCCGGGCCAATATTGCACGTCCACGATGAGACCGTAACTAGAGCAATCAGTCCACTTAACCTTAGACGACGACATACCATGCGGGGCTCCTTTGCCTACAAGAATATTACCTTGAGTGGACCATGCACTACACCTACCGGTAACGTTTGCGATTCGACAGTCCGAAACTGAGGTCCAAATTGACGATAGACTAGGCCAGTTCTGTGAAGACTACCTTAATTTATTGGCGGTCGTAGACCGGCTTTGGTTGGAAGAGCGGAGGTGGTTATGTGGCGATGGTGCACGGTGTTCGCGGTGGCGATTCTCATGTCAGACGGGGCGACGGCCCAGAGTGACAACGGGCTCGGGAACGCACGAGCATACTTGCGAATCTCAACTCAGCTTGGCACGGCCGGACAAATTACGTACGACGAAGTAGCAGCAGTAAAAGCTGCCGGTTATGACGTCGTTGTTAACTTAGCACCGGCTCATGAAGAACGAAACGCGCTCGAAGGTTTCCATGTTGCCCAGGAGGAGATGACGTATGTTCAAATACCGGTTTCCTGGCAGGAGCCTAGTCAACGCGATTTGGAGCTCTTTTTTGACGTGATGAAAGCTAACGAAGATCGGAGCGTCCTTGTGCACTGCTTCGCGAACATGCGTGCATCAGCCTTCGTATATCTATACCGCACGATAGTCGAAGGTGTCCCGAAGGATGACGCCCGTTCTGACATGGCTAAGATTTGGGACCCCGCGACGCAACCGCAGTGGGCGTCTTTCATCGATGAGGCAGAGCGGCAGGCGGGGAGCCAGTAGGGTTCTATGCCCGACACCGATCCAGTCTCTCTTACGTGCGACCTGCTTCGATATAACACGGTCAACCCGCCCGGCGAAGAGCGCGCCTGTGCGAAACGACTCGGTCGGGTATTGGAGGATGTTGGTTTCCGTATCTCGTACTACGAATTCGCAGAGAAGCGGACAAGTCTAGTTGCGACACTGGCTGGCTCTGATAATGGTCTGCCGATCTGTTTCACCGGCCATATGGACGTTGTGCCGCTAGGGATGAACCCGTGGCGGCGCGATCCGTTTGCCGGTGAACGCGACGGTGATCGGCTTTACGGACGTGGATCCACGGACATGAAGGGCGCGCTAGCGGCGATTGTGCTTGCAGCCCGGCACTTTGCCACGTTACCCAAACGGAAAGCTGGCCTAGTGCTTGTTTTTACTGCGGGTGAGGAAACTCGCTGTGAGGGTTCTCATTACCTAGCCGCGCAACCCGACGCACTCGGCTCAGCAGGTGCCATCGTTGTGGGTGAACCGACTGCAAATCAGCCACTGGTGGGACACAAGGGACTCGTCAGATATCACATTAAGACGACTGGCGTCACAGCGCACGCCTCAATGCCCGAGCAGGGAGATAACGCGATTCATAAAATCGCCAATGTGGTTAGACAGTTGACCCACTTCAATTTTGGGGTTGAGCCGCATCCCCTAATGGGTTTACCCACTCTTAACGTTGGGACAATTACTGGCGGACTCAATATCAACTCGGTGCCTGACGAGGCGGAGATTGGCATCGACATCAGAACAATTCCTGGGCAAACGGCTGAAAGTATTCAGAAACAGTTGCAGGGGGCGCTTGGCAGTGAAGTCGATGTGATGAACATCGCCAGCGAAAATAGCGTCCTCACAGATTCTCGGAACGAGTGGGTGCAGCAGGTCTATGAGGTGATGGAGACGCGTCTTGGGCGACGACCGGAGCCGGGCACTGCCGTCTACTTCACCGATGGATCAGTAATGAAGCCGGCCTATGGCGACCCGCCGACTGTGATTCTCGGTCCTGGTGAACCAAAGTGTGCCCACAAAACCGATGAATACTGCTCAATTGAAAATTTGGCAATGGTGACTGATGCTTATCTGGAAATCATGTGCCGTTGGTGTATGAGTTCATAGCGACTACGCGAGTGAGCAGCGCGATAAATAATATCCAAAAGGACTTCCGATTGCTCCGGGGTAACCTGCTACCGCTGCAGTAACGCACCCGCACCAGCCCTGATCAGTCCAGCTTCTCCAGAAGCCTGGAAGAAGCTAAATCCTTCTCGGTCACGCCAGCCGAACGGACCACCGAGTTTCTTGCCGGCGCCGAGCGTATCGTTACGAATCTTATCGATGAGGACTTGGTACTGCGGGTCGTCCTGCGTATAGCCTGTGAAACTACCAATATCACCGCTTGCGGCAAACACAACATCTATGCCAGGCACTGAAGCGATCTGATCGGCAATCTCGATTCCGTCTGGCGATTCAATCATCACAATCAACAGGATGTTGTCATTCGCGGTTTCACGGTAGTCTTGGCCCCATAGTGCACCGTACTGTCCGCCACCGCGACTACGCCGTCCTTCAGGCGGATACTTCGCGTAGCGAACGGCAGCTTCGGCTTCCTCTACCGTTGCGACCATCGGCACAATGATTCCAAGTGCACCAATATCTGTTGCCTTCTGGATGTCGCCCTCGGTGGCGTCCGGCACTCGAATGACCGGTATCGCGGGTGCGTCTTTGCAGGCCCAAATCATTCTGGCAACTTCCGAATAAGTCAGTGGACTATGCTGCATCTCGATCCAAAGGAAATCAAAACCAGCGTGAGCCATGGCACAATAGATGTTCGGATCCGAGGTTGAGACCGTGCCACCAACTACCTGCTCGCCGTTCAGCAGCTTTTGTTTTGCCGTGTTATACATTCGATCCGACTGAGTTCCAGCTCTTGGCACGGCAAGTAGACACACCACTACCGCTAATACAGCGCCACGAATGATCGATGGTCGTAAGGCCATGATTAAGTTTCCTTCCAAGGGTTGCTATCGACTACTACCTGAGGACTCCAAGGCAGCGATCATTGACTGATTCTCGTACCACTTTAGATTCGCGGTGCCTGATCCAATGCAGGCAATATCCAACAAGTCATCTAGATTCAGATCGGCAAGGGTGCACCCTGCTGCAGCCATGTCGCCATTGTCAATCACCTGTTTCGTCCACCTGGTTTCTGAGAACTGGTAGAGCATGACCTGCGCGCCTCGGCGTGCGCCAGCTATGATTTCGTCGTTCCCGTTCCCGTTGAGGTCGCCGACAACGAGTGTGTGCCCGTCTTCAAGAGTATCGTCGATCACGGTACGCACCCAGGTTCCATCGGCTTGAGTGTAGACAACCACCTCATGGCCATGCCATGGATCAATCGTGGCAACATAGTGCTGACCATCCACGTTTCCAAGGTCGACTTCGCTCGAACCGCTGACTGGCCAGTCGGATGGGTTGCCAGCGTGGATCAGAGAACGGCTCCATGACCCATTGTCATACCGATGCAAATGCACACCGAGGAAGCTCGCGCTTAACAGTGATTGTTGAGAGGATGTTCCACCCCATTCAACGGGTTGAATGCCGTGGACGACACCGCCGTCGTTCGCGATTAGTGTTCGATTCCAGTTGTCCGGGTCGTAGGCGTATAAAGGGGTACTACCGCGATACTCTGGCGGCTGTGAGGTTTTACCAGCGAGCGGGGCATTGACGAGCCAGACATCGTTATCGAGATTGATCCAGCGCAGTCGGTGCGAAGTTGGAACACGGTCGATCTCTTGGATGGACCATGGTGCTTTTGGGTCACCAGTATGTCCGAGAATTGAGACAATCCCGGCACTTCGGTCCGGACTTGTAGAAAAGCCTTCTGCCAACGCGATCTCGGGGATGCCATCGCCGGTGAGATCATGCACCGCAAGATTAATCATGCCAGCACGGTCTGCTGCGATGACGTTTCGCTGCCAGCCAGGGTTTTCGAACCAGATGAGCTCGCTCAACCTGCTGGCGAGGGCAATGAGGTCCGTTCGTCCGTCTGCATTCAAATCAGCGGCTATGACCTGGTAGCCTCCACTGAGACCGGTAGCGATCGTGTGCTCAGTAAAAGCTAACTGTGCCCTGGTGGTTCTTGGTGCTAAGGCGAACACGCCAATGACGAAGGTGACAAATATGAGTTTTCGCATGGGCTGGAACCTAACATTTGGAGAACTTAGCCTTGTAGGAGGCCTCGTTGTGGTTACTGTCCACGGTGATCAATCTAGTCGACGGTCGGTGATTTCGGTAAAAGAGTTCCGGTCAACATATCCGGCGTCAACCATCAACTGCTCGATAATGTACCGGGCCCCGAGGATGATACAGTAATCGACCGTGCCTGCCGCAGCACGTGGCTGCTGTACGTGAGTAGGGGACGCGGATTCCATCTCCGCTAGTTGGGAGGGAGTGCTGGTCATGCTTCGCACCAAACTTGTGATCGTGGTTCTGTTAGCGCTTTTTTTCTCGGGCGCGAGATCTTCTAACGCCCAGTTGATGACGAGTACGGCGTCGACATTCAGGGCCGAGTTGTTCGCCGGGCTTAAGTATCGCACGGTCGGGCCATCTCGTGGCGGTCGTGTAACGGCTGTCGCTGGTCATCGGGCACAGCCCTCGACTTTTTATATGGGCGCGACTGGTGGCGGTGTGTGGAAGACTACCGACTACGGGAAGTCTTGGCACAACATTTCTGATGGGTACTTTGCCACGGGCTCGATCGGGGCGATCCGTGTGGCTGAATCCGATCCGAACGTAATTTATGTAAGCACCGGCTCTGATGGGTTACGCAGTAACGTGATCATTGGAAAAGGGGTATACAAGTCGGTTGATGCCGGCGTGACTTGGGAACACCTGGGTCTTGAGAACACGGGTAATTCTGGGGCAGTGCTTATTCACCCTACCAATCCTGACTTGGTGTACGTGGCGGCTATCGGCAACCCTTTTGCGCCTAATCCTGAGCGTGGTGTTTATCGCTCGGCCGACGGCGGCCAAACCTGGGACCTAGTTCTTTTCGTGTCGGAGAGCACAGGTGCCGTTGATCTGGAGTTCACTCCGGACAATCCTGAGGAAATCTACGCCACGATGTGGCTCGCCGAGCGTAAGCCTTGGACAATCATCAGTGGTGGCTTTGAGGGTGGGGTGTACAAGACGGTGGATGGCGGCGATACCTGGGCGCACCTCACGAATGGATTGCCGAACGGTTTGCGTGGAAAAGCCGACCTAGCTGTTTCAAACGGTGATCCGAACCGGGTCTACGTCTTGATTGAAGCCCCAGGTAATGAGGGCGGTGTCTATCGCTCCGATGACCGAGGTGAGACTTGGCGACAGGTCTCGGACTTTGCGTCAATTCGTAACCGTTCGTTCTATTACTGTAATCTTGAAGCCCACCCGACCAATCCTGACGTTCTGTGGGGAATGGCTGAAGGACAGTGGATGTCTCAGAACGGTGGCGAGTTATGGACGCGTGTTTCGACCCCCCACGGAGACAATCATGATATGTGGATCAATCCTGACCAACCGGAGTTAATGATCCAATCAAACGATGGGGGTGCGAATGTATCTCTCGATGGTGGAGTAACTTGGTCGACGCAGAACAATCAACCGACGGCTGAACTCTATCAAGTGGATGTTAGTGACGAGTTTCCCTACCGGCTATTTGCAGGCCAGCAGGATAACTCCACAATCTCGGTGCCGAGTTTGGTAACGCAACGGAGACCGGGAGGCCACGTTGCGCTCTGGGAGTCACATGGAGGGTGCGAGACGGGTCCAGTCGTTCCCAAACCCGGCGACCCTGCCATCGTTTATGCCAATTGCAAAGGCCGGTTTGGCCTTTACAATCGGCGAACTGGTCAGGAACAGCAGTACTACGTGGGTTTTTGGAATATTTACGGTCACAATCCGAGAGACCTTGCGTTCCGTTTCCAGCGAGTCGCACCGATCCATGTGTCGCCCCACAATCCGAACCGGGTCTACCATACCTCGCAGTTCGTACATGTGACAGAGAACGGTGGCGAGACGTGGGACACCATTTCGCCCGACCTGACTGCGTTCTCACCAGAGACCCAGGTTGTGTCAGGCTCTCCGATCACCATTGATGTAACGGGTGAAGAGCATTTCGCCGTGATCTACGACATCCAAGAGTCGCCCCATGAAGCCGGTGTGATCTGGGTCGGTGCCAACGATGGACCGATTCATGTGACTCGCGACAATGGTGCGACTTGGACCGATGTGACCCCTCCGAATATTGGTCCACATGGGCGCGTACAAAACGTTGAGGTGTCCCCCCACGATCCGGCGAAGGCATACGCGACGATCCTCCGGTACCAACTTGGGGATTTCGCACCCTACGCTTTCAGGACTGAGGATTACGGTCAGAGTTGGGTGCGGATTACGACTGGAGAGAATGGTGTGCCGGCTGACCATCCGGTGCGTGTTGTGCGAGAGGACCCGGACCGCCAAGGTTTGCTATACGCAGGCACCGAATTCGGCCTGTTCGTCTCATTTGATGATGGTGTCCGGTGGCAGCCGTTGCAGCTTAATTTACCGGTCACTCCTGTAAGCGATATCAAGGTGGTTAATCAAGACTTGATTCTTTCCACGATGGGACGTGGATTCTGGATTTTGGACGATCTGACACCGCTACACGAGTTATCACGGCAGGTTGCGTTGTCGGACACACATCTCTTCGCGGTCCGTGATACTTACCGGCTCTACGGTGTCCGTCGCTTCGGGGGTGACCCCAGTCCCGATGAGCCGAAGTATCCAGACCCAGGTGCGAACATTGACTATTATCTGGCGTCTGATGCCGCCGGCGAAGTACGACTCGAGATTCTTGATGACACAGGAAGGCTTGTGCGTAGTTTTTCTAGCGAGTCAGTACCCAAGCAGTCGTTGCCGTCTTCAGTGCGGATGAATGAATGGCACCTTGAAGCTGTGGGCACGGCGCAGCTTCCGAAGACGGCTGGCATACACCGGTTTGTCTGGGATTTGCGGCATGCCGGACCTTGGGATCCCTTAGATTCGCGCTCTGGCCGGAATGGTCCGATGGTTGTGCCTGGCATTTTCCAGGCGCGACTCACCCTCGGTGGATGGAGCAATACACAGAATTTCGAGGTGATGGTTGATCCCCGTGTTGTAGATGAAGGGACTGCATCCCAGGCCAACCTCGAGGCGCAGGTCCGTCTGGGTCTTGAGGTGCGAGATGCTCTTAGTGATGCGCGTTTCGCTGCCATGAAGCTGGATGAGGCGCGGGATGGGGCTCCCGACCAGCTACTCGCTCTTCTGAAGGAAATTAAAGAAGCCCTGGTGACCGCGCCGGTCCGTTACTCCCGACCGGTCATCATTGACCAGCTGAGTTATCTCTACAGTAACCTGATCCGGGCTGACCAACAGCCAGGAGAGGATGCCTTCAATCGGTATCAAGAACTGAACAGCATGTTGAGCGACCACATAGGCCGGTTGGAACAACTGCTGCAGACCAACAACTTCCGTGGCGAAAACTAGAATTAGTTCTTTCGTGCGACATTGGAGCTTGGCAGCCGCCATTGGGGGTTTCGGCGTTGTAGCCTTGGCCTGGTCAACGAACGGCTCTACGGCCGAAACGATTTGGGAGTACGAGATTATCGGCGAATACCCTCACGATCAGAATGCATTTACGCAGGGCCTGTATTTTGAAGGTGGGCATTTGTTTGAAGGTACCGGTCGCCGTGGCGAATCCGCACTACGGAAAATAGAGGTGAGTACGGGGCGAGTTCTCCAGCAGGCTGATTTACAGCCATTTTTTTTCGGTGAAGGAATTGCCCCATGGGTCGATCGGATCTACCAGCTGACTTGGGTTGCCGGTGTGGGGGTCATCTACGACAAGGAAAGTTTTGAACCTGTGGGACAGTTTCGATACGACACTGAGGGATGGGGTCTCACGCATGATGGACAGGCCTTCATCATGAGCGATGGATCGGCTGATTTGTCCTTCCGGCATCCGATCAGCTTCCGTGAACTCCGACGGTTGCGTGTTTCTGATGCAAGCGGGCCGGTGACTGCGCTGAATGAGCTCGAGTACATCGACGGAAACATCTGGGCCAACATCTGGCACCGAGATGAGCTGGTATCGATTGACCCTGAAACCGGTTCCGTTAATGGGCGACTCGATCTATCCGGTCTACTGGCCGGTGCACGTCCTCTGGATGAGGAAGGGGTACTCAACGGCATAGCTCATGACCCGTCGACCGGACATCTTTTTGTTACAGGCAAGCTATGGTCCCGAGTGTTTGAGATTCGCATAAGCGAGTCTAGCTAGCCTATGCCGACTCTTCTGAAGGAGCCCAGTGTTGTGAGTGCTGTGGAAAATCTTCCGAAACAGATTGAGGAATTTGTTGGAGCTGTCAACTCGGGTGACTTAAATGTCAGTGTTGCGCGCATGTGTTCTCCCGAGGGATGGTGTGAACCCGGGCAGCGGCCAGCGTTTCAGGAGATAACATTAGTACTCGATGGTATGGTTCGAGTTGAGTATGAGGGCGGAATAATCGATGTCTGTGCCGGCCAGGCGGTCGTGGCTAGGCGTGGTGAGTGGGTGCGCTACAGTAGTCCAGGGCCCGGTGGGGCCGAGTACGTAGCCGTATGCACACCGGAGTTTTCTCTCGAGAAGGTCAACCGCGACGCCGAATAGAAACATTTGGTGAAAGATAGAACCGATGTTGTGGCATGCATTCGGCTGATTGTGGAATGCCTCTGCTGCTATGGCTGTCGGGCCTTGTCGTTCTCGCCTTCGGCACATCGGTGGCAAGAATGGAAGCGACGCCATCCTCCCAGTTTAGTCCGTGTCCAGAAACCGTCAATTGCGTGTCGAGTGACGCGCGGGATATGTTGCACCGTGTGCCAGCATTCGACTTAGCCGCCGACGCTGACCTCGTGTGGGCTGGTGTTCGTTCAGCGGTTCAGGAAATGCCACGCGTCAGGATCGTGACCCTGACTGATAATCACCTGCATGCGGAGTGCCGGAGTGCGTTGTTCCGGTTTGTGGATGACCTAGAGCTTGAGCTGCGTGCCGAAAGCCGTCAGATCGCGGTGCGCTCAGCCTCGCGTACTGGCTCTTGGGACCTCGGTGTTAACCGCCGTAGAGTCGAGCGCCTGCGCGCTACTCTCAGAAATCAGCGACTCATTCGCTGACTGGCTCAGTGTTTTGTGTCCCTCGCATTGGAGCCTGTCTCTACCGTAGACTGAAGTGGGACGTTGGAAATTGCTTACCATTCCCAAGGGGCAATACTGAGGGCCACCGGAGTGAAACAGATGAATCAGAGCACGCGAGGAGCTTGGATTGCAGCGTTACTCTTTTGGGCTGCTACTACGACAGCAGCCCAGGATGTGTCGCCACTGACACGTGCTGAGGCTACTGGATTCATGGAAACGACCCGTTATGCTGAGGCTGAGGCATTTCTGCACGAGGTGGCTGACCGTTCCCCAGATATCACAGTGACCAGTTTCGGTTATTCAATGGAAGGCCGCACGTTGTGGTTGGCTGTAGTTGGCGACACGGACGGGTCGGCGGAGAGTGTACGCCGAACTGGAAAGACCCGTGTGTACATCCAAGCCAATATTCACGCTGGCGAGGTAGAGGGTAAAGAAGCGATGCTTTCTCTTCTACGAGAAATTGCCGACGGCACCTATGGCGACTGGCGTGAATCGATGGTCCTCCTCATTGCACCGATCTACAACGCTGACGGCAACGAGCGAATCGCGCTTACGAACAGACGCTTCCAACACGGACCGACCGGAGGCATGGGACAACGTCCCAACGCACAGGGCTATGACCTCAATCGAGATCATATGAAGCTTGAATCGCCTGAGGCGAGATCGTTAGCGCGGATGTTGCGTGACTACGACCCTCATGTGCTGATTGATTTACACGCAACGAATGGAACTCATCATGGCTACCATCTGACCTATTCACCACCATTGCACCCGAACACCGTTGAGCCAATTGTGAGCCTGCTTCGAAATCGTCTATTGCCGAGTGTGACGAAAGCCATTAAGGATCGTGATGGTTGGGATTTCTATTACTACGGGAATCTGCCGCGGGAGGGTTCGAGTCGGCAGCTCGGGTGGTACACGTTCGATCATCGGCCCCGGTTCGGAAATAACTACGCAGGCTTACGTAACCGTATCGGTATTTTAAGTGAGGTTTACGCGTATCTTCCTTTCGAAAAAAGAATTGCCGTAACGCGCCGGTTCGTTGAGGAACTCCTCTCCTACATCCACACTGATGGCCCGGAGATTCGTCAGATTGTCGCGGATGCTGACACCACGCCGCTCATTGGACAACAGTTGGCGGTACGAGTCGAATTCGAGCGGTCGGATACTCGCAAGGACATCCTTCTGGGTGAGGTTGCAACTGAACGGCATCCACTTACCGGCCGGCCGATGCTTCGGCGAATTGAACGACAGATTCCGACTCGGATGTACGAGTTTGGAACGTTTGCCCCAACGGAGACGGAACGGGTGCCGAGCGCGTACTATATACCTGGAACGCTCACCGATGTAATCGACCGTCTTCAGGCACACGGTGTCGTCATGACACAATTCGGCGTTCCGATTACGCGTGAGGTCGAGCGCTTCAAGATCGAGTCGTCGACTTTTGCCGAGCGCGAGTTTCAGGGCCATCGGGAACGAACACTCGAAGGCTTCTACCAGTTAGCAGAGGTTACGATGATGGCTGGCACTCGGATTATTCATCTCGATCAGCCGCTGGGTCGACTGATTTTTTCCTTACTCGAACCTCGCTCTGACGACGGCTTTGTTAATTGGAATGTGCTCGACGAGGCACTTAGTGATGCAGACCTATATCCAATCATGCGCTCGGTCCCGTGAGTGGTGGTAGAGGTTGTGAGTGGATAGGACGCGATGGTAATTGGGGAAGGTCAGCAGTGGAATCCTGATGAGTACGACCGAACCGCTCGGTTTGTGTCAGACCTTGGCGAAGACGCTTTGGCTCTTCTTAACCCTTCACCGGGTGAGCAGATACTCGATCTCGGCTGTGGCGATGGGGTTCTCACTGAACGTATCATCAAGGCTGGCAGCCGAGTGGTGGCACTTGACAGCAGTGCCGACCAAGTGTCGGCTGCTTGCAAGCGTGGTGTAGACGCACGGGTTGGTGATGCTACCTCCCTTGAGTTTAGAGACGAATTTGATGCTGTTTTTAGTAACGCTGCTCTGCACTGGATCAGGAACCACGATACGGTGTTGGCCGGTGTTTACCGGGCGCTACGGCCGGCCGGCAGGTTTGTTGCAGAGTTCGGGGGAGCGGGGAACATCGAGACCGTTCGTCTGGCACTTGTTGCCGCCCTTAATCGGCGCGGTTTCGACGGTCTCTCTTACGATCCTTGGTACTTTCCCAGTGTGTTGGAGTACTCGGAGTGTCTCGAGGGGCACGGTTTCACTGTCGACACTGCTGAACTCTTTGACAGGCCCACACGGATTACTGGAGACATAGGGGACTGGTTGGCGCTTTTTGGGCAGCATTTTTTCGCTGCGGTCGACGGTGATGATCGTGCCGCGGCTCTCAGCGAGGTCCGTGAGGCCTTACGCTCCCGTTTACAGGGAAGTGATGGTATCTGGACAGTCGACTACGTTCGCCTTCGCATCAAGGCCGTTAAAACTATCGACAGCACCAATTCAGTCGAACACCAGGAGTGAATTTGGCCGAAGTGGATTAACGCCTGAGTAGATCTTCAGAGATGACACAAATAGTTAAGACCTCGTTCCGCGTGGTAATTGCAATGACATTGGTGGTGTTCATCGGGGGCATGTGGCTGGCGCGTCGTGAGGCGAAAGAATTAGTCACGAGTTCTTTTGATAACCGGCGGCCGATTCTTGAGAAGCCATCTGATGTGGGCATAGACTACCGCGACGTGGAAGTCACCACTCAGGATGGGTTGCATTTAGCTGGATGGTGGATTTCATCGCAGAATGGCGCGGCACTTATTGTCCAACACGGCTACAAGATGAACCGTTCGGCTGAACTGCTCGGGATTGCAGCGTTACTGGCGAAACGTGGCTACGGTGTTTTACTTTCTTCCGTTAGAGCGCATGACGTTAATGGTGGCGAGGTGATTTCGTTCGGCCTTGAAGAGATGCAGGATTTAACGGCTTGGATCGAGTTTGTGCAGCAAGTTGACGGCGTGGATCCAGAGCGGATCGGTATATTTGGAAACTCCATGGGCGGGTCCCTTGCCATCCAAGCCGCCGCGCAGTCCACCGCGCTCAAGGCAGTGGTCGCGCACAGTGCGGTCGCTTCCATTCGTAGCACGGTCGAAACAAGCGTTCGTCACTTTACAGGACTGCCGCCTTTTCCATTTGCGCCAATGATCATGTTCTGGGTCGAGCGTGATTGGAACATCAACCCTAGCGTTCTTGATTTTACCCAGTGGATTGATGACCTTAGCCCGAGGCCGGTACTGCTGATGCAGGGTGGAGCCGATGTTGTGATCGAACCATCAAGTGGGCAGCTTCTTTACGATGCGGCACGTGAGCCCAAAGAGATCTGGTTTGAACCAACCCTCGACCATGTTGCGTTCTATGACGAGCGGCCAGAGGAGTTCGAGCGGAGGGTTGTCGGCTTTTTTGACCGTTACCTTCTCAGTCCCTCGGCTGAGTCCCTGATTCATTGAAGTTCCGTTAATACCAGACGCTAGGTGGACACTCTGTTCGCCTTTATGGTCCCATCGGGTCGGTAAAGTTAGGACTGGCTAAGGTCTCTTAATCGGGTTGTCGACTTGGCCTCCCAGAACCCGTGTGGTCGGCGAGGATCCTCTTCACTTCATCCGCGACATGTTGGACGCAGGTGTCGATCTGTTCCTGCCTGGTGCGGAAGCTAAGTACGCAGACTCGTGCTAAGAATCGGCCACCAGCGGTGCAGCCAGTCATCAGGATTTTTCCTCGATCTCGAACACGATCGAGGAGAACAGTCGTCGCCACATTCTGTTCGTCCAGCGTTGACCCGGGCCATTCTAGGTGAAAGGCGAACAACGATAACTGCGGCGGCGCATCCATGACGATGCCAGGAAGATGACCAATCCGACTAGCTGCCTTCAAGGCCAGCTCGCGTTTCTCGGACACTGCGGCGCGAAGCTTCTCGGTGCCGTAGAGTTGCACGGAGAGCCAAACTCGTAGACCGGGAAAACCACGCGACAGGTCTGGGCCGTGTTGACTTGGGTCGTAACAATTATCCGGATCGTCTGGCATTGCCGGCATGTAGTCGCCAGTGGCCGTGTGAACGCGGCGCAGAGCGGCGCCGTCGCGTACCAGTAAGGCGCCCGTCCCATAGGGTAAGAAAAGACCCTTGTGCGGGTCGAGCGTCAACGAGTCCGCGCGCTCGAGACCAGTAAGCAGTGGCCGAAGTTGCGGGCACATGTAAAAGAATCCCCCGTAGGCGCCGTCGACATGATGCCAGAGCCCCTCTTGGGCGCAATAATTCGCGATTACCTCGAGTGGGTCGACCGCACCCGTGTTGGTTGTACCGGCCGAAGAGACTACGAGGAATGGGTTGAGCCCTGCACGACGATCTGCCTCGATTGCTCGAGCCATTAGGTCAGTGCGCATTCGGAACTGTTCATCGACTTCGATGCGGTGTACCCGATCGGGCATGATACCCGCTAGGTTTGCGGACTTGGCCACTGAATGGTGAACTTGTGCCGACGTATAAATGACGCCGGGTCTGATATCCGCTCCGAGGTGCTTCTCTCTCGCGCACAGAATGGCGTTGAAGGTCGCCATGGAGCCGCCGGTTGTGAATAGTCCACCTGCTGATTCGGGAAATTGCATCCATTCCCGAATCCAACCGAGTGCGTTGGCTTCCAATTGAACAAGCGCTGGAGCGCTCCGCCAAATACCGGTGTACCGATTCGTGGTGTTCTGGATGAAATCGGCGATAGCAGCTGGATACAGGCCACCGCCAGGGATGTAACCCAAAAAGCCCGGGCCCGGGGTCGTCAAGGACTTGGGAATCCACTCGCGGAACAACTGTTCGAGAATTGGTTCAAACGCACTACCTTTCTCGGGTGCTGGTTCGAGTAACGTCCGGCAATAGGTATCCACGTCGACTTCACCAGATACAGGTTGCGATGCCAGACTCGTGATGTGCTCGACGGCACGCGCCAGCGTGGCATCACCCATCTGCCGCATCTCATCGGCCGAGTACTCAAGGTTGGCTAGATCCGTGTCGCCCTGGACATCAGTAGATGTAGAAGACATCGTCATCAGCGGTGGCCGCATCGTGAGAGGGTCATATTGGTAAACGGTTCCGGAAGCACCTCAAGATGGTTTTCAAGGAGTTCTTGCTGCGTAGCGCGGACGTGAGGGATTCTGTGCGATATTCCAGGCGACTTGGTGCACGAGTCTAGCGATGGTTTCGAGTTTCTGGTAGTTAATTTTTTCAGGCCGGTCGTAGGGTGTGTGGTAGTCGGGATGGAGTCCCGTGTGGAAAAAAATCGCCGGGACCCCATTCTGTAAAAATGGCCATTGGTCGCTGCGGCGCAACAAATTTGAGGCATTGTTGTCATACTCCATCTTCAATCTGAGTCCGTAAGCTTCGTTTGCTTCCTGTACTTCGGTTTGTAAGTCAGGGCTATAGGTGTAGCCCATGATGTTGACGGAATTCTCATTGGACTCGGCTGTTTGAATTTCTAGTCCATTGAAACGTCGACCGCCACCGACAGGCACCTCCTCGTTGCGCCCCACCATATCCATATTTAAGACTGCAGCGGTTTGGTCGAGCGGTACAATCGGTTGTTCAGTGTAAGCCCAGGCGCCAAGCAAGCCACGCTCTTCAGAATTCCAAGCCGCAAAGAGCACCGACCTTCGTGGCCGCATACCGTCAGCAGCAGCTCGCGCGAATGCCTCGGCGATTTCTAATAGTGCAACCGTGCCAGACCCATCGTCATCGGCACCATTAAAAACCTGCCCATTAGCGACTCCGTCGTGGTCGTAGTGTGCGCAGATAATGATCAACTCGTCGGACAGCTCCGGGTCAGAACCCTCAAGCATTGCGACTACGTTACGGTCCGGGATCACGCGGCGGTCCACGGTGGCAGTTATCTCTACCGTTCGCTCGGTCATTAGAATCGGTGTCACTCCGCCGTCGATTTCTGCTACCTCGCTCAGTTTCTCGAGGGTGTAGCCAGAGCTATGAATCAGTGTTGAGGCCACGGCAGGAGAAATCTGCGCGACCGGAATACGGACTTGGTCCGTCCAGGCCGACAACGTGTAGCGTGGTACTCGCCGCGGATTCACCGGCCAAGTGGAGTTAGCCTGTCTTTGGAAATTGTCAGGACCAGTGTGATTGTGTACGTCGGAGACGATCAGTAGAGCCACGGCACCTTGCTCCTGAGCGAAAAGTGCCTTCCGCAAGTTACGAGCCACTTCCGACCTGACGACACCGTCGAACACGCTGTTTTGGTCGCGCTCACCAGGCTCATGGTCAAAGACGAGGACGACTTTGCCGGCGATCGTGCCACCACTGTAGTCGTCGTGCCCGCGCTCTGGAGACACGATACCGAATCCAGCGAAAGCCAAATCACCCCGTGCTCGGCCACTCGCACTGAAGTTGAGTGGATAGTAGTCTTGGAGCAGTCGAAGACTGCGTTCGGAGTTGGCGTTATCGGCCGCGACCAGCAACTGGTTATTATCTGCGAGCGATGCTGTTGTCAGGTTGTACTCGTGGAAGAAGGAGCCATTTTGGCCAACCGGGGTCAGTCCCAGACGGTCGAACCGCGACTTAATGAACTCTGCCGCCAACCGGTTTTCCGCCGTGGCGGCGAGCCGTCCCTGCATGCTGTCTGAGGCTAGAAAGAACAAGTCAGCTCGCAGTTCGGATTGACGAATCGAATCGTTCTGAGGGGCCTCCTGTTGAGCTAGGAGCACCGGAATCGCCAGTAAGGTCAACACAGCGAGAATTGGTTTCATCTCGTCTCCTTCCGGAAGGCTCAAAGTATACCCCGACCGTTTAGGCTGAGACCTTACTGAACCGCCTGGAATAGTTCGCTTACGGTGAGGCTTTCCTGGCCCTACGTATGCATTCTTACTTGGTCAAAGGAAGTGGAGCGCTCCTGCAAAACCATGATTCTAGGGCTTTTCGTGCTAGCATCAAGGCCCTGCAGGAACATTGTGACGATACGAATCTCCCACGTGTTTCCGCTGTTCAAGCTGCTGCTCGTAGTCTGGTTTCTTCTGCTCGGTGGGTCAGGATGTTCAGAGAATCCGCCGCTGGAGTTGTTTGATGTCACCGAGAAGTCGATTGAGGAGCTCCAGGTGGCAATGGAGACCGGGGCCGTGACGTCAGAGAAACTCGTCGAAATGTATTTGGCGCGAATTGAGGCATACGATCAACGCGGCCCAGCGATCAACAGCATCATTGTCCTAAATCCTGAAGCTGCCGAGACAGCACGCGCGCTCGACGAAGAACGGCAGGTCTCTGGCATCCGTAGCCCCCTCCACGGAATTCCGGTGTTAATCAAGGACAACTACGACATGGCGGGTCTACCGACAACGAACGGCTCGATTGCAATGGCCAGCGTGAAACCGCCCGACGATGCTTTCCAGGTGCGCCGATTGCGGGAGGCCGGTGCGGTGATTCTTGGCAAGACCAATCTCCACGAGTTCGCGCGTGGAATCACAACTGTCAGTTCACTTGGGGGACAAACTCGGAATCCATATGACACGTCCCGAAATCCAGGTGGTTCGAGCGGTGGCACGGGTGCGGCCATAGCCGCAAGCTTCTCAGCAGCGGGCATGGGCAGTGATACCTGCGGGTCCATTCGTATTCCATCGATGCATAACAATCTTGTTGGACTTCGAGGGACCGAGGGTCTGTCGAGTCGCGATGGCGTTGTTCCCCTCTCGCACACTCAAGACATCGCTGGCCCCCTCACGCGTACCATTGCCGACCTTGCCATTATGCTGGATGCAACTGTGGGAACTGATCCTGCCGACTTGATCACCCTTGATGCTGACAGCCAGATCCCCTCCACCTACACCTCCTCGCTCAACGCTGATGGCCTAGACGGTGCCCGGCTTGGGTTATTAACGACGCTTGTTGTACAGGAGCCTGCGGACCAAACCGTAGCGGACGTCATTACCTCGGCCGTCATCGACCTCGAGCGGCTTGGCGCGACTGTGATTGAGGTAGATATTGATGGTCTAACCGATCTTCTTGACACCTATGTGGTGTTAAGTCACGAATTCAAGTTTGGCCTTGAGGCCTATCTCGCGGCAATCCCTGACTCGCCAGTCAGTTCACTGACGCAAATCCTCACCGATCAACTCCATCATCCATCCGTTCGCGAACGGCTTGAACAGTCGAACGCCGTTGAGTCGCTTGACACCGATGAATATCGGGAGGCGCTAAGTCGGAGGGAAGTCCTTCGTCTCGCCGTGTTTACCGCCATGGACGAATTTGAGATCGATGCACTGGTCTATCCTACGCTGCGCCAACAGGCGGCGCGCATCGGTGAGCGGCAGGGCGGGGACAACTGCCGATTGAGTGCGCAATCCGGTCTCCCAGCGATTACAGTGCCTGCTGGGTTCACTACTGACGACATGCCAGTGGGATTGGAAATGCTTAGCCGCCGATTTACCGAACCGAAACTTATCGAATTCGCTTACGCCTTCGAACAGGGCACGAAACATCGACGACCACCATCGTCGACACCACCACTCCCCTAGGTCTCAATTTTTTCGCTAAATTCAACAACTGAGCCACATCATTGCATTTCTAAATCCTTTATGATTACTAATTAGAATAGATTGTGTTTGGCGAGACGCGCGGATTCCCTAGCTCGGTCGATATCAATTAACATTGAACGGCGGCTCTTTGTAGTGTGCGTGGGAGAGTGTGTCGGTAAGGAGAGGTGCTCGTGGGCAGAGCGTGAACAAACCCGAAAAAGGAAAAGGAAGTTGAAGACGGCGATGGAACGGTTGGCAGCGGTTTTGTTGGTAGTAGTCACGGGAATTGGCTTAGAGGTATCGGTCGCAGCACAACCATTTCAGGGTGGCAATGGCAACGGGAAGGAGGCTTTGTCCGATGCAATCGCCGAATCGATTGACGACGGACCAGTGATCGATGGCCAGGTCCTCGAAGATCCAATTTGGGTTGCCATCGCGCCGGTCACCGGATTTACCCAAACTACCCCAGAAGAAGGCGCACCAGCATCTGAACGGACTGAAGTCCGCATCGCCTATTCCGCCAACACGCTATTTTTTGGAGTGATCTGTTACGACAGTGATCCGTCGACGATCATTGTTTCGGATAGTCGTCGGGATTCGCCGCTCAGTGAGACCGATAGCTTCCAGATCATTCTCGACACCTACCTCGATCAGCAGAACGGTTTTGTATTTGGCACCAATCCTTCCGGTCTCGAGTACGACGGTCAAGTTACAAACGAAGGTCAGGGCACTGGAAGGTTTGGCGGCGGAAGCGGCGGCGGCGGCGGTCGGCAGCAGCAAGGTTCGGGGCAGGGCCTTAACATCAACTGGGACGGTTCATGGGAAGTTCGTACTCAGGTCACTGACTTCGGTTGGAGTGCCGAATTTGCGATTCCGTTCCGAACACTACGATACCCGCAGGAGGCGCTTCAGACCTGGGGATTAAACTTTCAACGGAACATTAGAAAGCGAAACGAGAGAGTGTTCTGGTCGCCTTTACCTCGCCAGTACAATCTTTACCGTCTGTCTATGGCCGGTAGGTTGACCCAACTGCAGGTGCCGCCCCAACGAAATTTGAACATTGTGCCCTACTTGCTTGGCAACGCCGCTCGCTCGGCTAGTGCTACCAACGGTATGCCAATAGTTGGCGACGTCGGGTTCGATGTGAAATACAGTGTTACCCCAAGTCTAACGCTAGATGCGACCTATAACACCGACTTCGCACAAGTAGAAGTAGACGACCAGCAGGTCAATCTAGACCGGTTCAACTTGTTCTTTCCTGAAAAACGTCCATTCTTTTTAGAGAATGCGGGGTTGTTCGGAGTCGGCAACGCCGGAACGACGGAGTTGTTTTTTAGTCGTCGAATCGGTATTGGTCCGAACGGGATGGTGCTCCCTATTCTTGGTGGTGCACGACTGTCAGGTCAGGTGGGTGGGAACGTGAATGTCGGGCTGCTCAGTATGCAGACCGAAGAAGTTTCTGGTGTCGCACCATCGAACAATTTCACGGTAGCGCGAGTTCGCAAGGACCTACCCAACCGGTCGAATGTCGGAGCTATTTTGGTCAATCGTCAGGCTTCTGGCGATCTGGCCAAATCGGACGATCACAACAGGACTTTCGGTATTGATGGCCGATGGGGGATCGGGCAGAACGCAACCATTAATGGTTTTGCGGCGCGCACAGAAACGCCCGGACTAATTGGGCTTAATCATGCTTATAGCGTGAGATACGCATACAACTCGCAGGCGTGGCAACACGACTACAGGTATGACGAGGTCGGAAAGAATTTTAATCCCGAGGTCGGGTTTCTCAGGCGCACAAACTATCGCAGCTTCAATGGCCGTGTGAATTACACTTTTCGGCTAGGTCCAGACGCACCGTTCAATCTACACGAACTTCGACCGCATGTGAGTTCGAACTTCTTTTGGGACTTCAACGGCTTCTTGGAAAGTAGTCGCACGCACATCGATAATCACTGGGAGTTCAAGAACGGGACTCAAATACACAGCGGTATCAACCTCACGACTGAAGGTGTCACAGAGGCCTTCAAGATTATGCCTAGTGTAATTGTTCCACCGGGAACCTACGATCACCAAGAGATTCAGCTTGTCGTCATGACGAACCAGGGTTCAGCGTTGAGTGGGCAGTTGTATTCATGGGTGGGGGGTGCTTTTGGTGGAGAACGGGTCACGATCCGGCCATCGGTCCGCTATCGGGTAGGCGATTCATTTAATACCGAGTTCAGTCTCAGTCGGAACGCCTACGATCTACCCGGCGGCAAATTTGTGACGAATCTCATAATTGCCCGTACGTCGTACTCGTTCACCCCCCGCGTGTTTATCCAGAGCCTGCTCCAGTACAACGACAAGGCTGATTTGTGGTCAAGCAACCTGCGCCTTGGAATTCTTGGCCAAGCCAACACTGGGTTGTTTCTTGTGTATAACGATACGCATGGTCTCGGTAGTGTAACTTCAGAAGTAGCAGGACGCAGCCTTACCCTGAAGTACAGTCACTTCTTTGATGTATTCCGGTAGTGTGCTGAGGTGCTGATGCGAGTTCAGCGTGGATCCTTGCGTTACACTGCCATGATCACGTACCGTCTGCCGATATGACTGTGAGATCGTCCGGCCCTTGGATTGAAATGCACGATGAAGACATACCTGCCCTCGAACCAGCGCTTCGTGATCTCTATAACAAGTTACGGGATCCACGTGGCCACGTTGACAACATCCTAAAGATTCATAGTCTCCACCCTGCATCATTGCAGGTGCATTATGAGTTCTACAAACTAATGATGCTGGGTTCATCACCGCTCACCAGGATTCAACGGGAGATGATCGCTGTCGTGGTGTCAACCGAAAACGCGTGCCATTATTGAATTCGCCATCACGCAGCGGGTCTGCGTCGGCTCACTCGTGACGACAGCTTGGTCGAACAGTTGACAGACGACTATCGTGAAGCTGACTTGTCCCAAGCTGATCGCGCTATGCTCGACTACTCGGTTGCACTAACCCGCGAGCCATGGGCGGTCCGGAAGGTTGATGTTGAACGTCTGCAAGCTGCTGGGTTTAGTGACCGTGCGGTATTGGACGTCAACTTAGTAACTGGCTACTACGCATTCGTAAACCGACTAGCCGGCGGTTTGGGTGTGCCACTTGAGGAGTTCTGGAATGCCGACAAGACGACGATCGAGAAAACCTAGCCGGCAGTTTCAGGGGCTTGTGCGGCTATTAACCATGGTCGTGCTAACCGCGCATCCGGCAGCCGCTCATTATCAAATTGATACTGGTAGCGACGTCGACCTAGCGGGTGTTTGGCAAGCCGAGAACTATATCCTCATGGATGGCACTGAGCATCCGGTGGTTGGCAAGATCTTCTTCACGGAGGATGACTGGACCGTACTGTTTTTCGTTCTCGACGAGTCCGAAGTACCGAGACGTGGCTCCGGAGAAGGCGGTACGTTCACTTTGACTGGTGACCAATTAGTACTTACACTCCGATACCACCTGTCGGCGGGTGAGGCGATGCCTGGGCTGGCGGCGAGCGAACTAAGGATGGTGGCGCGTGGGCCGGGTATCAGCGCACCTGAGGAACCGTGTCAAGTGATACGCAACGGCAATCGGCTACAGCTGAACTTTCCGAGCGGCAACGCGATGACGTTCAACCGGCCGATGGAAGTCCGCTAGTAGTGTCCCGGTGGTTCGCGGCTGAGTCAGGACTTGAAGAATTCCTTCTTGAGTCTCAGTAATAGCGGAATTGAGAACAGTACTGACACCAGGTTCGGAATAGCCATGAGGCCGTTCAGTGTGTCGGCCACACTCCAGATAAGTTCTAGTGAACCGGTTGCGCCCAGGTAAATAAAGACTAGCCAGAGAATCCGATAAGGTAGGGCGATCTTAGCGCCGAACAGATAGACGATGCCGGTTTCGCCGTAGTAGCTCCATCCTATCACCGTCGAGAAAGCAAACAGCATGATGCTACTGGTAACAATGATGTTGCCGAAGATGCCCGGTAACCCAGAGCGAAACGCCTCGCCCGAAAGTGCAGCGCCAGTCATGCCCTCGATCTGCCAGGTGTCGGTAACCAGAATGGCCAGCCCGGTAATGGTGCAAACGAGGACCGTATCAACGAATACCTCGAAGATGCCGTAGAGTCCTTGTCTCACAGGGTGGTCAGTCTTAGCGGCCGCGTGCACCATCGGAGCGCTACCTAGGCCCGCCTCGTTAGAGAAAAGTCCGCGTGCAATACCAGCCCGCATCCCAGCGCGCACGGTCGCACCGGCAAAACCACCAGTCGCGGCTGCGCCATTGAACGCGCTCTCGAAAACGAGTGCGACAGCACCAGGAAGGTCGGCATAGTGGAGCAGAAGGATCAGTAAACCGCCGCCGAGGTAGAGCAGGCTCATGAATGGCACAAGCACCTGTGTTACCTGGCCGATTCGCTGGATTCCACCAAGGATAACTGCTCCTGTCAGTGCCATGAGGACGATACCGGTAATCCTCTCATCGACACCAAAGCTAGATTGCAGACTGTCGGCCACCGAGTTCGCCTGCACCATATTGCCAATACCGAACGCAGCCATTGAAGTGAGCAGTGCAAAGATTCCGCCCAGCCACGGCAGCCCGAGTCCTTTACGTAGCGTATACATGGCGCCGCCACGCATGGTGCCAGTGGCATCAGGCTCCCGATAGTGCAACGCGATTACAATCTCTGCGAACTTCGTGCACATACCAAGTAAACCGGACAGCCAGAGCCAAAACAGTGCACCGGGACCACCCAATGTCAGAGCGGTAGCTACACCCGCGATGTTGCCAGTACCAACGGTCGACGCCAATGCGGTGGACACCGCTTGGAACGGACTTACGTCACCGGTTCCCGCAGTCCGCTCCGTGAGTTTTCCCAGCACCTCTTTAAGCGCAAAGCCCAAATACCTGAACTGGACGGCTCTTGTTAAAACCGTCAACACTGCGCCCGTACCCATTAGAAGGATGAGCATAGGCGTGCCCCACACATAGCCGTTTAACCAGGTGTTGGATTGTTCGATCGTTTCAAGCATCGTTTAGGGTGTCCTTCCGAAGGGTGAGTATATCCCAGCTCACCTTTCCGGATGACTGTACCGTGTAAGGGCCCGAAGTCGAGGATTACCCGGCCAAGAGCATTGCGAGGAGAGCCTTTTCAGTATGGAGCCGATTCTCAGCCTGGTCAAAAACCACCGACGTTGGCGCCTCGATGACCTCGTCCGTGACTTCTTCGCCGCGATGCGCTGGCAGGCAATGGAGAAAAAGCGCGCCTGGCTTCGCCTTGGCCATCAGTTCAGTGTTCACTTGGTAGGGGAAAAATGTGTTTTGCCGTAAACGAGATTCATTTTCTTGGCCCATCGAAGTCCAAGCATCGGTGTAGACTGCGTCGGCGCCGGAGACTGCCTTGTGTGGGTCGATAAATTGCTCGACCGAAGCCGAGGCGTTACGGCCGATGGCCTCATCAACGACGCGATCAGATAAACCATATCCATCTGGTGATGCGACTCGGATCCGTACACCGAGCATGGCGCTGGCTTGCACTAGTGAAGTGGCGACGTTGTTGCCATCGCCGACAAAGGTCAAGACCCGCCCAGCCAGAGTGCCCCAGTGCTCGCGCAGGGTCATCATGTCAGCAAGTGCTTGGCAGGGATGCTCAGTATCACTGAGCGCGTTGATGATGCGAAGCCGGGTTGTTGCGCGGGCGGCTTCTACAAGGCGTTCCTGCTTAAACGTTCTGATGATTGCCGCGGCTACCCACCGCTCGAGATTTCTCGCCACGTCGGCCATAGTCTCGCGCTTGCCCAGTGTTTCGTCGACGCTGGGATTTATAATTTCTCCGCCTAACTCACGCACCGCGATCTCGAATGTTGTGCGGGTACGGAGTGAGGGCTTGTCGAACAATAACGCGACATGCTGGCCCGCCAGCAGGCTTGCCGTAGGCGCACCCTGCCCCTCCGCACGCCTCCGCTTGAGTTCTGCGGCTACGTCAAGGCAACGCTCCAAGTCGGCGTTGGCCAGGTCAAGAATCGAGAGAAAATCTTTCTTCATCGTCGGATAATCACGTCCGGTATTCTGAATTAATTCGTACGTACTCAGCACTGAGATCACAGGTCCATACAGTCGCTTCGTACGCTCCGACTCCGAGGCCAACCTGAATCTTGATATCTGTCCCACGCAAATATTCAGCAGCCGTGGGCGCAGCTTCGTCGAATGGATGACCATGTTCGAAAAGGATAGTGTCACCGATCTGTACAGTGGCACGCGCTGGATCGAAGGTAACACCCGCTCGCCCTACCGCAGCGACCAAGCGTCCCCAGTTCGGGTCGCCGCCATGTAATGCTGTTTTAACTAGTAGAGAGTTGGCGAGTGTTTTCGCGGCACGTCTAGCCTCGTCAGTTGTTTGTGCACCGTGTGCCCGGATGGTGACTAATTTATTGGCACCTTCGGCACCCCGGACGATCGCCACGGCGAGTTGTCGAGCCACAGTTTTCAGCGCGTCCACAAATATGGGAAAAGAATCTTTGTCAATCTCAATGTTGCCAGCACCACTCGCGAGTGCGAAGACGGAGTCATTGGTCGAACACTCACCATCCACGGTAATGGCGTTAAAAGTGTCTGCGACCGCGTCAGTCAGCGCTTTTTGCAGGTCCGGAGCGGTGATTCGGACATCTGTTGCTAGTACGGCCAGCATAGTCGCCATATTCGGTTCGATCATGCCGGCACCTTTTGCCATGCCGCCGACACGAAACTCACCGGTGTCAAGGTCTACCCTTATGGCCGATTCCTTAGGACCGATGTCCGTCGTCAAAATGGCCCGAGCGGCATCGTCATGACCCTCCCGGCTAAGTGCTGTCGTTGCGTTTGCGATTCCGCTAGCGACCCGGCGGCCATCAAGGTTGACGCCGATAACTCCTGTGGACGCGATGAGAACATCCACCGGATCGCACCCCAAGCACTCCGCGCCCGCGTTGGCCATCGACTGAGCAACCGCCAGCCCGTCTTCACCGGTACACGCGTTCGCACAGCCACTGTTGATGATGACTGCGCGGGCCCTGCCACTACTGGTTCTAAGATGTGATTTGGAAACTAGAACGGGGGCGGCTGCCACGAGATTCGTTGTGAAAACCGCTGCGGCGGACGTCGGGATTCCGGCGTCGACGATTGCAACGTCCAAGCCAACGGGTTTAATGCCACAGGCAACGCCAGCCGCGCGGAATCCGGCTGGTGCAGTGACCCCACCTGCAATCCAATCATTGGTACCCATTACAGAGTTGTTTGAAGGGTCGTCGTTTCAATCATGACGCTCTAGCTTCGGCCTCGGCGACCGCCGCTTCAAGAGTAGCGAGCGCCGTAGAAAGTTCATCTTCGGTAATCGTGAGTGGCGGCAGTAGGCGAATGACGTTTCCCGCAGTCCGATTTATGAGGAGGCAGCGTTTGAGCGCGGCCGTCACAATAGCGGTTGCATCAGTATTGCCGTCAATCTCGATACCCCACATCACGCCCTCACCACGAATGTCGATGATAGAGGGATGCCGGTTAGCTAGCTCTTGTAACTGCTGGTGGGCGAGAGCACCGATCGTTACAATGTGCCCGAGTAAGCCTCGGTCCATCAACTCTTCAAGGAAAACGAGAGCGGCTCGGCAAGCTAGGAGGTTTCCTCCGTAAGTACTCCCATGATCGCCGTAGGCGACTGCTGCCGAAACGCGCTCTCCCACGAGCGCTGCCCCAATAGGAACGCCAGCTCCAAGTGCCTTCCCGACCGAGATTAGATCAGGCCGGAGATCTAACGCCTGGAAGTAAAAGGGCCGGCCGGTTCGGCCAAGACCGCATTGCACCTCGTCGGTAATGAGCAGTGCGCCGGTGTCATCGCAGGCTTTCTGTATGGTACGAGCGATGTTCTTCGAGAGCGGCCGGACCCCTCCTTCACCCTGAAGTGGTTCGACTATGACAACTTGGGTATTGGTCGAGATCGCCTCGGTCAGCGCAGCGGCCTCTCTGGGCACGAACCTAACGCCTGGCACGAGGGGCTCGAACGGCCTTCGATAACTTTTCTCCCACGTAATTGACAGTGCACCAAGTGTTCGTCCGTGGAACGAGTTCTCAAGTGCTACGACCTCGGTCCGCGACACATCACCTTCGGTGTGCCAGTAGCGGCGCGCGAACTTAAGGCATGCTTCTACCGCCTCAGTACCACTGTTGCAGAAGAACGATCGAGGAAGTCCCGAGAGTTCAGTCAACCGTGCTGCCAGCTGTCCCTGAAGTGGATGGTAGTAGAGGTTCGATGTATGGAGTAGCGCCTTGGCTTGTTCGTCGATAGCGGCAGCAAGCCTTGGATGTGCGTGTCCCAGGGAGGCTACTCCGATACCGGACACCAAATCGGTGTACTCCTGACCTTCATCGTCATACAGATGAATACCGCGACCTCGTGAGAACACAATTGGCGTGCGTTTATAAGTTTGTAAAATGTGAGTCGCTTCAGTGTCGAGGACGTTTCTATTCGTCACGACCCGCCCCCTTCTTATTCGTTTTCTTCGTCAAAGCAGAAGCCTGCGGATTCGTGGGCCCATCACCCGCGGTAATCACCGTTCCCGGTAAGAGGTCGAGGTCGTTGGCTCGTCGACCGTCGGCAATGATGACGCTATTGACACCGTTCCGGCTTGCCAGCCGGCATGCGTCAAGTTTAGCCACCATCCCGGCGGTGATGTCACCGCTCGCCACAAGTTGTTCAACGTCGGCATCGTCAAGCCTTATCAATGACTGGCCATTACTATCCAAAACACCAGCCGTTGCACCCAAAATGATGAGCTGGTTCACCTCCAGGTTCACTGCTAGTTGAGCGGCGAGCATGTCGGCGTTCACGTTAAGTAGCTGTCCATCTTGAGTAACGCCAATGCACGCCACGATTGGCGTGTAACCCGCTCGTCGCAATCGGTCCAGCAATCGTGGAGCCTCCGTTGGCAGTGGCTGGCCCACCAAACCAAGGTCTGCGGTATTCCCGTCAAGCGCGCGGTATGGACTCGCGCGGCGGCAAAGACCGATTCGGTCATCTGCTCCGGTTAACCCGACGGCAGGAGCACCGGCTCGGGTAACTGCTGCCACGAGTCGGGTGTTAACCCGACCGGCCAACACACCAACAACGACATCGAGCGTTGCTTGATCCGTAATGCGTAAACCATCCACCACCCGTTTATCAAGGCCCGCCCGTGCAAGCTCAGAGTCGATTTCGCGACCACCGCCGTGTATAACGACTACCGGACGTTGAGCCGCCGCTTGGGCAATCAGAGTGGCTATGCCATCCAGTCCTTCGCTCGTGTCGATCAGCTCTCCACCAAGCTTCAGCACAAGCGGTCCCACGTCGACACCTGAAAGGGACTTGGACACTGTAACCTCGGTTAGAGCAACCCATCGCGCTCGTCGAAGCCGAACGCGAGATTGAAAGCCTGGACGGCCTGGCCAGCTGCACCCTTAACTAGGTTGTCCAAACAGGCTACAAGGACCAGTCGGCCGTCGTCAGAGACTGACCATCCAATGTCACAGAAATTGGTGTGGGCAACATCCTTGATTTCCGGTAAATTCGTGCCGCGAAGTCGGACAAAAGGGCTCTCACGATATGCTTCGTGGAGTGCCAGACCAACCTCATCGGCGCCCAGTCCTGGCCTCAACCGACCGTATATCGTTTCCAGAATGCCCCGGTCTAACGGGACCAGATGGGGTACGAAGGTGACGGTCTTCTGCAGTTCCTGCTCAATCTCGGCAGCGTGGCGATGTGAAAAAATGCCATAACTCGCAACGTTACCGTGGCATTCCGAGAAATGGGTTCGTTCACTCGGTGTTTTGCCGGCACCAGAAAGTCCAGATTTCGCATCAACGACGAGATCGTCAGCCAATAAATCGGCTGTGATCAGTGGGCGGAGCGCCAAAAGAGCCGCTGTCGGGTAACAACCAGGACATGCGATGAGCGTCGCATCACGGAGCGCATTTCCACAATGTTCCGGTAAACCATATACCGCTGTGCTAGCCACGGTATCTGATGCCGCCGGATACCACTTGGCGCGCTGTTCCGAATTACGTAGACGAAACGTACCGGAGAGGTCGAATACTCGTACCCCGCGATCAACTAGTACAGGAACAACTTCAGCGGTGACCGGATCGGGTAGCGCTAGAAAGGCGGCGTTTGTCTTTTCGGCAAGCTGGTCGACCGAAAGAGGGACGAGTTCACCGTCCCAAATGCGTGCCATCTTGGGCAGTGATGTTTGTCCCGTTCCAGAGGACATCGCAGTTGTTAGTGTCACACGTGGGTGTCCAGCTAGAAGTGCGAGTAACTCTTGACCCACGTAGCCGGTGGCGCCAGCCAACCCAACCAGAACTCTTTGCATATTCATCCAAGTAATGTATATTTATACAGACAAGTGTATATGTATACCAAATTGTAGCCGTTACGGTCAATAAAAGCAGCACATTTTTGTTTCTTGTTAACGAATAGCTATGAAGCAATTTCGCCAAGCAGCAATCGTTGAACTCGTGACTGGTGAGGCCATTCACAGTCAAGAACTTCTACGAAAACGTCTCAAGCGACGGGGATTCGATGCTACTCAGGCCACACTTTCACGTGATATTAAGGAGCTTGGACTTGTCAAGCGCGCAGCGGACGGTGCCTATCAGCGAGCCGATGTGGTGCAGATGCAGACCATGGGTCCACGCGCCGATGTACAGCGCGCCGTGGCTGATTATTTGAAGCGTGTTGAACGGGTTGAGCAGATGATCGTCCTTAAGACTGACCCAGGTGAGGCACAGCTGTTGGCATTAGCGATTGATCGGGCTACTTACGACGAGGTGGTGGGTACCGTTGGAGGCGACGACACGATATTAGTGATCGCTCGTCATCGCCGAGCCGCGGCTGAAATGGTTAAGCGATTCGAGACCTGGGCCAAGGCCTGAGGTCGGAAGGAGATGAAGTGACAGAGAGGATCGTACTTGCGTATTCAGGTGGTCTCGACACCTCAGTCGCGATTCCGTGGTTAGCCGAGCACCATGATGCAGAGATCATTGCTGTAACGCTCGACATGGGTCAGGGCAAAGAGCTAGACGACGTGCGTGAGCGCGCGTTAGCAGTCGGGGCGGTCCGCGCGCATGTGATCGACGTGCGTGAAGAGTTTGTCCATGAATATCTACTCCCGGCTCTTCAGGCTGGAGCACTGTACGAGGGGCGATATCCCATGGCAACGTCACTGGGACGACCCTTAATCGCGAAGTGTCTCATCGAGGTCGCGGAGAGCGAGAATGCCGGAGCGATCGCGCACGGTTGCACCGGTAAAGGTAATGATCAGGTCAGAATTGACGTTTCAGCTCGTGCCTTAAATCCCTCAATCCAAGTGATTGCACCCGCCCGTGTCTGGGGGATGAGTCGGCCCGAAGAAATCGCCTACGCCAAGAAACGGGGCATTCCTGTGCCTGCAACGGTTGACAGTCCTTACAGCACCGATTCGAATCTTTGGGGGCGGTCGATTGAGTGTGGCGTACTCGAGGATCCCTGGACAGAACCACCGGAGGACATCTACACCCTCACCCGTCCGTCGGGAGAATGTCCAAATGCGCCAGCCTACGTTGAAATTCAGTTCACTGACGGTGTACCAACTTCGGTGAATGGTGTCAGGATGCCGCTCGTCGAGCTTATTCATAGTTTGAGCACAATTGCCGGCTCCCACGGGGTAGGTCGGATAGATATGTTGGAAAATCGTCTGGTCGGTATCAAATCGCGAGAGATCTATGAGGCCCCCGCTGCGATTGTTTTGCACATGGCACATCACGAGTTAGAAATGATGGTCATTCCTCGTGATCTTGATAGAGTGAAGCGTCATCTAGCTTGCACTTACGCCGACCTCGTCTACGATGGATTGTGGTTTACGCCAACACGTGAAGCGATTGACGCCTTGGTCGCGTACGTCCAGCCGCGTGTGACAGGAACAATCCGGCTCAAGTTGTTCAAAGGTGACTGTAGGGTGGTAGGCCGTCAATCACCTTACGCCCTGTACGATTACGCCTTGGCGACTTACGACGATGAAGATCAGTTTGACCACACTGCTGCAGAAGGCTTTATCAAAATTTTTGGATTGCCGGTTGAGACGGCGGCACGAAAAGGGCCAGCCGCACTGCGACCGAACGTTTCGATGAAATCCAAAGTTAAGAAAGGCGATGCCTGACTCAGCCACAACCACATGACTAAGCATCTCTGGTCAGGGCGTTTCGCCGACGCTCCGGACGCCGACGTCTTCAGGTTTCAGTCGTCGTTCGTCTTTGACCGTCGGCTATTTGAAGACGATGTCAACGGGAGTCTCGCTTGGGCCGAGGCGCTCAGGGCCGTGGGTGTCCTGACCGCCGATGAGTCGGAAGCAGTTTCCACTGCGCTACAGGACATCCTCAAGGAGGGTCAGCTAGATCCCGCCTTCATTTCTGGGCCTGATGAGGACGTGCATGCCTTTGTTGAGCGTAAGCTCGTCGACCGTGTGGGGGAAGCTGGTAAACGGTTACACACCGGGCGGTCGCGCAACGATCAGGTAGCACTTGACCTTCGGCTCTATGTTCGTCGCAGAACCCGAGAGATTCAGCGCAGTCTACTTGGCTTGGTCTCTGTTCTTGCCGAGCAGGCGGCGTCTGCAAATGGGACGCTCATGCCAGCCTACACGCATCTGCGTCGCGCACAACCGATGCTCGTCGCACATTTCTTTCTTGCCCATGCCGAAGGTTTCCGTCGTGACTACGCACGATTCGACAATGTGCGCGACCAAGCCGACGCCATGCCACTTGGTTCTGGCGCTGTTGCTGGTTCAAGCTACCCTGTTGACACTGAGGCTCTGGCGTCACGCTTAGGATTTTCCAAGGTCGTAGCCAATAGTCTTGATGCCACCGCCGACCGTGATTTCGTTGCTGATTTCTTGCATGCGTGTGCGTTAACGATGATTCATTTAAGTCGGTTTGGTGAGGACGTTATTGTTTTCAGTAGCGAGGAGTTTGGATTCTTTGAGCTTTCCGACTCGGTTACCACGGGCAGCAGTCTCATGCCTCAGAAGAAGAACCCCGACCCGCTTGAGCTAGTCCGTGGAAAGAGCGGGCGGGTGATCGGAAGGTCGGCTGGATGGCTCGCGAGCATGAAGGGTTTGCCTAGCGGATACAACAAGGATCTGCAGGAGGATAAGGAGGCGCTGTTTGACGCTGAGGATACCGTTCTGGCTTCGACGGCAGCTGTGACCACCGTCGCGCGAACGCTCGCAGTATTAGGTGCTCGCACTAAGTCAGCTGCGTCTGGGCTGTTACTTGCCACCGAGGTAGCTGATTATCTGGTCTCGCGCGGAATGGCGTTTCGGGATGCACATACCTTGGTCGGTGGAATGGTTCGTGACTTGCTGACATCAGATCGCGACTTTGAATCGCTATCGATGACCGAGTGGAAGGCGTTTAGCGATTTGTTCGAGGATGACATCCAGATTCGGATCACTGCTCAAGCAGCGGTTAATACACGAAAGACAACCCAGTCAACAAACCCAGTTGCTGTTGAAAATGCCCTGTCTTATATAATCGCCTGGCTCGAAGATGCGCGGGTCGAAAGTCTTGACGGTTGATAGCTTGGTAGAGTGCGGTGGTGGCTAGCCACGAGGCGGTTGCGTTTTTGCGGGCTCTTCTGCTAGACTCGTTCCGCCTGCACGAGTACTCCTTTTGAATTCCTTGGTCTTGGTAAGGCTTTGATGCAAGAGCGTCGGCTTCGGCTGGGTGATAGCGTGGATGATTATTGTCCGCGTGAGCGCCGCATCACGGATCACGCCGTTGTGGCTATGGTGTCTGACGAAATCAGACAGACTCGCTGTACAACGTGCGATGCTGAGCATGAGTACAAGGCTGCAAAAATGCCCCGATCCCGAAAACACAAGCTGCCTGCAACAGATGCTGTGCGTTCCAGTGAAACCGAGGTAACAGCCGAAGCTGGTTCAACTCCTGCAAACGTGCTCCATGGGTCTGCTGCTGACAAGACGCCGCTTGTGTCTGAGCCCACATCGAAACGTAGTGCTGGTTCGGTGCACCGGCCTTTAATCCGCGCGACACTGCCACGTGTTGAGGGACAGGTACCGGAGCGGCGTGTTCCTGAGTTTACCGTCCGTCAGTCGAACACGCGAAATGGGAACGGCCGTAGCGATAATGGCAGGGGTCCATCTGGAAAACGTCACTTGGGCAACGGTGGTCGTACGAATGGTAACGGCTTTGAGCAGCGGTCTCGTGAGCAGGATCAATTCCAGGACCGAGCCGAGCCAAGTAACCGCCGTCGAGGGCGGACGTCAGGGCGCTCCAAGTCGCGGGCTTCGCGCTCAGCCCGGCGTGAAAAAAAGTCGTCTTAAAGAACTCCACTGCTCGGCCGAGACGGTAGGTTAGGCGGGCACGCTCGCTAGCGTCCGTTGGAGGTATGTTCAACATGATCGATCTTTCCGGAAAACAGGGTCTAGTTGTTGGCGTCGCGAACAAGCGATCTATTTCTTGGGCGATTACAGAAGCGGCTGATCGAGCTGGCGCACGGCTCGCGTTGACTTATGTCAACGAGCGGTTCGAGCGAAATGTGAGCAAACTTGCGGCGACGCTGACACAACCACCCTTGGTTCTGGAGTGTGACGTCACTCAGGACCAGCAAATCGAGGCAGTAGCTGATCGCTTAGAGCAGGAGTTTGGTGGTCTGGACTTTCTAGTCCACGGCGTGGCCTTCGCCCCACGTGAGGCAATCACTCAACCGTTCCTAGAAACGACCCGAGGGGATTTCCAGGTTGCGCTTGATGTCAGCGCTTATTCATTCGTAGCTCTGGCGCGAGCGGTTGCACCGTTGATGGCACTTAGAGGAGGCGGTAGCCTTCTCACGCTTACCTATCTTGGTAGCGAGCGGGTTTTTCCAAATTACAACGTAATGGGGGTTGCGAAGGCCGCGCTTGAAGCCAGCGTCCGATATCTGTCGAGCGAACTTGGCACTCAGCAAATCCGCGTCAATGCCATTTCTGCTGGGCCGATCAAGACATTAGCCGCAAGTGGCATTTCGGGTTTCTCCAATATTCTGTCAGTCTACCGTGCTCATGCGCCGCTTCGACGTAATATCGATGCTGGTGAAGTGGCAGACGCGGCAATATTTCTCTTGAGTGATGCAGGGCGCGCTGTAACGGGTGAGGTGCTGTTTGTAGACGCTGGCTATCACGCTATGGGTCTTGGGGAGATTCGTAACGAGGGTCAGTAGGCTAGTCCCTTAGGCCGTGGCACAAATGGTCTCGCCTGTCGTCAACGAGAAATATCCATTTGGTATCGTGTCATTCTTGCCCGAGACGTTTGAGGCATGAAATTGCCAGCCATCAGGCGTATGCGGGGAACGTTAATAAGGTTAACACTTGCCCGTCGAATTTCGACTTCGATCGGAGCAGTGCTTGTGTTTCTTACGGTGGTGCTCAGTCTGGCCGACTTTAAGTGGGAGTCGTGGCTCACGGATGGTTTTGCGCTGTTCACGGGTGCATTTGGCGCTGCTTTACTCGTCGTGGGGTTCTCAGGACGCCGTGCCGACTGGGTCGACCCTAGCCGGATCGAAGATTGACCGCATGATACCTCTTCCTTGAGGTTCCAACCCTTAGCTACACAGAGTTAGCGGGTGTGGTCGTCTCACCATCTAGCCTCACCATCGATGCTAGAGGCTGTCCTAACCTGGAGTTCCTACTCAGAACAATTCTCTCGCAGCACTTAATAAAGATCGCGACAATCAGGCGGGAGAAGAGGTGTTAAGCTTACCCGGCCGCCGTCTTTCCCTGGCGGTTTCGTCGGTCCCGGACTGAGTTAAGGTCCGTGGATGTCCTCGTGTATCGGAGGAACCCCATGCCTCATCGCGCTCCTGGTTCGTCAGGTTCTCACGGTCATAACCTCCTCGACGGAGCAGCAATTCGGTACTACCGGCCTAGGGGTAGTGAAGACATCCGTAGGCTGATCGATGATGGATTTCAAGCGTTTAACGCTGGCCGTTTGTCCGAAGCTTGTCACATTTTTTCGGACAAAATGCTTGCGCCGGAGACCGATACGACGATCGGATTGACCGTGGCCGGCGCGTTAACGCCAGCAGGTCTTGGTGGATGCCTAATCGAATTAATGAATCGAGGTCTCGTAGATTTCATCATCAGTACGGGGGCGAACCTCTACCACGACCTGCACTACGCCATGAATTTTACGTTGCACCGAGGCTCGCCGTTTCTTGATGATATCGAGCTTTACGAGCAGGGGATCATCCGCATTTACGATGTGCTATTTCCATCCTCAGTTCTTCTTGAAACAGATTCGTATATCAGGGATTTTCTCGTCCGGCAGCGGCTCCAGGGACCGATGTCGAGTGCCGAGTTTCATCATCGCCTAGGGCAGGATCTGCTTCAGAGGTTTCCAGGGTGCGAAGAGCATTCGGTCGTAGCGTGTGCAGCAGCCGTAGACCTGCCGGTGTACACCTCCTCACCCGGTGACAGTTCCATCGGTATGAACATTGCTTCAAATGCGTTACTCGAAGGCAGCTCCTTCATGATCGATTCGAATCGGGATGTCAATGAAGTTTGTGCGATCATTCTCTCAGGTCATCAAAACGGGTGTGTCATTCTTGGCGGCGGGTCGCCTAAGAACTTCTATCTTCAAGGCCAGCCGACGTTGTGGGAAGTTTACGGCATTCCAAAAGGTGGCAACGACTACTTCATTCAGATCACCACTGATCAGGTTGTGTGGGGCGGACTCTCGGGTGCCACTCCGGCTGAGGCCGTTAGTTGGGGTAAAGTGAATCCAGGTGTCCTGCCCGACACCGTAGTGGCCTACTGCGACTCGACCATAGCGTTTCCACTATTCTGCGAGTATGTGATCGGGTCTGAGCGCGGTCATCGGCCCCGTAAGGGACTGATGCGTCGACGTGACGAGTTAGTTTCTAATTTAATGCAGCAGGCAGAAGCGGCTCGGGGTGCGAAGCGTGATGTAGGGAGTAAGTGAGTTTTGGGTTCGGGCGAGTTGCTCATGTGCAACGAACGCCTTTTCATAATGGGAACGCTGTCCTCGGAGTTCAAGTCGTGTCTTCAGGCGATCACCGAACAGCCAAGAATCTACGCTGACGCTAACGTAACCGCTGGCCTCGTTGCCTTTATGCGAGACAGGCTACGCTGGGACGTCCTTTTCGTCATCGAGCATGACGATTTACGGCGCGCGAGTGATCAAGAGCACTTCCGTGTTGCACGTTGTCTTCTTCGTACACTTATTACTTTCGATCGTGATTTTTTGAGGACAAGAAATTCCCACCCTCCGAAAGCGGGGGAGTGGTCGTGATTTCCGGGCCCGATCAGCGAACACTCAGGCATCTCCTCCGAAGCCTTGATCGAGATATCTTTGGTGGGCCAGTGCAAAATGAGCGGCGTAAGGTGCTTTCGATGTCAACGATTCCACTCGAAGGCCGTAAGCTCGATGTCCATCCAGGATGGCATGAATAATTAGAAGCGGCTCTTTCTAGCGAGGTGGCTTAGCAGCGTATTTCGTTGGGTCGCAGATGCCAGTTTCACTGAACGCGTCCCGCCGCTCGCGGCACTTGCTGCAAAGTCCGCAGTGCTTGTCTCCTTTTGGCCGCATACACGATAACGTGAGTTCAAACGGAACTCCGAGTGTTTCCCCGAGCTTGATAACCTCTGGTTTTCTGTACTCCGCGAGCGGCGTGGCGATGGTGATTCCATGTGCCAGTCCTAAAGACAACGCCTGCGCCATCGCATTCATGAAGTCTGGTGTGGCATCAGGAAATGGATTACCAGCGAGTGTGCCCAGGACGATTCGGTCAAAACCATGGTGCGCACAATACGCGGATGCCTTGGTCAGCAGCATCGCATTTCGCCCTACGAGATACACATCAGAATCTGGCGTGTCATATGCTGGCGGGTCGCCACGTACTGCCCAGTGAGAGGTTGTGTAGATATCGCGCATGTCAACGTTTAGCTTGCTGATTTTTCCGATGTTTACAAAGGGCGGCGAAGCTACTAATCGATCGAGGATCGCGAGTTCCGCGGTTTCCCAGGCAAAACCCACGCTGATGTAAATTGGTCGAACTCTTTCGGCATCGGCCGAAGACTCGACAGCGAGAAGAACCGCACTGTCGAGACCAGCCGAACACAGAACGGCTGTGGCTTGACCTCGTTTTGAGTCTTTCGCTACCATCGCTGGTTCATTGCTTAGTATTGCGCGTGGATGTGGTGGATCAAACTCATCGAGGTCTTCTATGTATTCTGTCGTCAAGCGAGTGGATTTCTGCTATGGACATCGTTTACTCGATTACGAGGGTGTGTGCAAGCATCCTCACGGTCACAACGCCGTCGCCGAGATAGAGATCCGCACAGCGGCACTCGACCAGCGAAGCATGGTGTGTGATTTTAGCGACGTCAAGCATTTGGTGAAGAGCTGGATTGACCGAGAGATCGATCACAAGATGATCCTGAGAAGTGATGATCCACTTGTTAAGCCGCTTCGTGAACTCGGCGAACCGGTTTTTCTAGTCGAGAGCAATCCGACGGTTGAACGGATAGCACGCCTAATTTATGAGCACGTGCAGCAGTCTGGGCTACCGGTTGTCCGGGTCAAGGTCTGGGAGACGCCCACGTCGTCGGCAACCTATGAACCCGAGGCAATTTCTACCAAAGCATAGATTTCCTCAACCGTTAGACTTCCACTAGCAATTTTGATGCTGCCCGCGTCCCGATAGTCACTTGGTGGTTCCCGCTACTCAAGATGCTCACGCTGTCGGCTGATGTGTCCCGTGCGATGACTTTGATTGCTTGACCCGGTTTCAACTTGTGCTGTTCGAGAAAACGAAGAAAATCGGCATCCTGATTCATGACCCTGGTCACGACTAAGCTAGTGTCGATGGGACAGGTTAACAAGTTCTTGTGCAGATGCTGCGCCACAACGCCTTCTGGGTCTGGAATTGGGTCGCCGTGTGGGTCAACGGCCGGCCTACCTAGTAGTTCGTCGATCCGGTCAATAAGTCGATCGGACACTGCATGTTCGAGTTGTTCGGCGTCCTCGTGAACCTCGGCCCAGCTCATTCCCATGATCTGCACGAGGAACAATTCGACTAGCCGATGACGGCGGAGCACCATGGCCGCTAGATGCTCGCCGGCGTCAGTCAGACGGACACCTGAGTATGGCTCGTAAGCGACCAACCCTGACCTGACCAGAGTCTTGACCATTGTTGTTGCGGTTCCCGGTACGACCTCGAGCGCAGAGGCGAGTTGACCCATCGGAACAAGTGCCTGTTTGTCTTCCGCCGCTGTCTGCGCCTGATAAATAGCCTTCAGGTAGTTCTCGACTGTGCTGGATGTTGCCATGGAATATTTCTCCAGTGTCGCAATTTCACCTTCTAACGATAGACATTTTATTTTTGATATGTCAAAATATTTATTCCGAGTGGACAGATTCTCTATTTTTCCTCGATAGATTGGTCCGATGAAGATGAAGCGGTTGTCCCGTCGTTCATGGCTACAAGTAGCAGGTCTGGGCTCACTTGCCGGGGGCACGGCACGCGTTGCTTCACGCTCGGTGAATGCACAAGCCGTTGGCCGTGTTTCAACAGAATCCTTCGACCCCAGCCTTTACCTCCGTAGCTGGAATTTCTCCGACCTGCCCGAAGCGGAGCGCCGACGATTCTATCGTGAGACACCGCGCCCCGACGGGACGATGTTACGCGAGTACGAGATGGTTTCGATCGACCGAGAAATTGAGATTGCTCCGGGGGTGTTCTTTCCGGCCTGGACCTATAACGGACAAGTGCCAGGTCCTACCCTCCGTGCCACGGAAGGTGACCGGGTTAAGATCAACTACATCAATCAGGGCGCCCACCCGCACACCATCCACTTTCACGCGGTGCATCCTCCTTCGATGGACGGGGCGTTGCCTGAGCATGACGTGGAGCCAGGTGGGCACTTCGTGTACGAATTCGACGCCGAGCCGTTCGGCGTGCACCTTTACCACTGTCACACTGCGCCGTTGAAGCGTCATATCCACAAAGGGCTCTATGGCGTGTTCATCGTTGACCCGAAGGATGTTGGTGGTGTACCCGCACGTGAGCCAGCGGATGAGCTTGTGATGGTGATGAACGCGTTCGACACCAACTTTGATGCTGAGAACGAAGTGTACGCGGTCAACACGGTGGCGCACCATCACATGCACGAGCCGATTCGTGTCAAAGTCGGTCAACTTGTCCGCATTTATCTTGTAAACCTGACCGAGTTCGACCCGGTCAACAGCCTCCACTTGCATGCCACCTTCTTCGACGTCGCGCGCACGGGTACGCGGCTTGAGTCAACCGAGACGACTGATACGTTGATGCTGTGTCAAGGAGAACGCGCCGTGATTGAGACCACATTCCGCTATCCCGGCCAGTTCATGTTCCACGCGCATCAGGCCGAGTTTGCCGAGCTCGGGTGGATGGGACTGTTCTCGGCTGAAGAGGAGCGGCGTGACACCTGAGACGTCAACCTCGATCGGTCGGCTGTGGCTGATCGCACTGGCGCCGCTCGTGCTGTTGGGGGCACTTCTCGTCGTCATTGTGCAGACTTGGCCGAGCGACGTCATCGGTACCGATGCATACCCTGCGGTTGAGGAGTTGTCCTTCGCTGCGGCGAAATTGAGGCCGGACGAGATTTCGCTCACGGTTATTAACGATGGGCCCGACCCAGTAACGGTCGCTCAGGTGCAGGTCGATGAGGCCTACTGGGCCTTCACCTCAGACGCGGGTACGACGCTAAATCATCTGCAAAGCGCTAGGCTGACGATTCCCTACCCTTGGGTTGAAGGCGAAAAGCATGTCGTGCGTGTGGTCACATCGACCGGTGTGACATTCGACCACGAGATCGCCGTTGCGGTGGAGACTCCTCGGCCCAACGTGCGGTATTTTGTCGCGTTCACGTTGATCGGCACTTACGTCGGCGTCATCCCGGTCGCCCTCGGGCTACTGTGGTTTCCACTGGTCGGCCGCCTCGGACGCGCCGGGCTGGCGTTCCTGCTCTCACTGACCGTTGGATTGTTGCTGTTCCTGCTGGTGGATGCCGGGCAGGAAGGGCTTGAGATGGCCTTGGTGGTACCTGAGTCGTATCAAGGCGTCATGCTGTTTGTCTTTGGCGCGGTCGGCGCCTATCTGGGTCTCGAGTCGCTCGGCAGATGGTTGCGCAGGAAGCAGCAGGCCGCCGTCGCGGACGTGGCGACGAGCGGTTGGACACTGGCGCTGTTGGTCGCCATTGGCATTGGATTACACAATTTTGGTGAAGGGCTGGCGATCGGTGCTGCGTTCGCGCTTGGCGAGGCCGGGCTTGGCACTCTGCTCATCGTTGGCTTCACGCTGCATAACACCACGGAAGGGCTTGCAATCGTGGCGCCGCTAGCCCGTGACCGCGCTCGGGTTGGCGAACTGGTTCGGCTTGGCGTGATCGGCGGTGCGCCGACCATCGCCGGGGCATGGCTGGGCGGGCTGGTGTACTCACCACTCTGGTCGGTGCTGTTTTTGGGTATCGGTGCTGGGGCGATCGCTCAGGTTATCGTGCAGATCGTCCGGCAGACAGCGCCCGAGGGGCCGGTGCTCCGTTTCATGTCGACCGCACCTGCCTTGAGTGGCCTCAGCGCTGGGTTCGCGATCATGTACGCCACGGGCATGTTGGTGGGATGATGATGACGGTCACCAGAGGAGCGAGAGGGCAGATGGTTGTAGCCATGCTTCTAGGCTTGGCCGGGCTGGCCATGGCCGGGTTCATGCCCCTTTTGACCGATGCGTCGCTCGAGCCCCGCGAGATCGTCGTGGTGGCGTCGGACATGGCGTTCTACGTCGATGGCAACGCTGAAGCGAATCCACGAATCCGCATGGAAGCTGGCGAGACAGTAAGACTCGTACTGTGGAATAAGCAGCCTGGCGTCGTACATGAGTTCGTGGTCGGTGCATGGCAGGTGGCAACTCCTCGACTCCGAGGCCGTGAGCGCGACTCCCTTGTTTTCCAGGTGCCCGAAGCGATTGGTCACTATGTCTACGAGTGCAGCCCGCACAGTGCAATGATGCGGGGTTCAATTGAGGTTGTCGACGTTCAGTAAACTCGCTGGTTTCGCCTCCGCCAAGCTTTTCCTGCCTTCTCGTGCACAGCATCGTTGCGTTATAGCTATCGATTACTTGGTGTCCTGATGACTCATTATTTGGGATTGAAAGAACGATTGATGGATGCTGTATGACCAATATTGAAACGTCCGAATGGTCGGGTGAGGGTACGTTCACGCAGACGTTGATTGATGCTATGACGTTGATCGACGATGTAGGGCTACTCCGTGTCGAGGACTCGCCATCGACAAAAGTTGATGTTGGCTATCAGTTTATTAGCAACGAGATCTATGTAGGGTTTTGTACACAGTTAGTTCAAACTCGAGTCAGACGTTTCGGCTTTTTGCCAACGACCGTAATGGTTGAAAGAAACTGTATATCGCTCACTGATTTGGGACGGTTGTTGTCCGAATTACCGTCAGTAGGTGAGGCTGACTATATTGACGATGGAATGATGCAGTACCTCCATACGGAACGCATCGTGCCACCGTACCAGACACGGGGGTACAAACTCGTGGAACTCGTACGGATTTACGAAGTATGAGAATGAGACTTGTCCGGCAGTTGTCCCGAATTTCAGATGGTTCCCAGCCGTCGGAGTCGGGATCGCTCGGCTTGGCCGATATCGAGTAGCTCTTCGAGAACCTTGTCTGTGTGTTCTCCGAGTGCCGGTGGCGGATTCTTAACGGAGCCTGGTGTTTCAGATAGTTTGACGGGAATCCCCAGAACGCGAACCTTGCCAGCGACCATGTGCTCAAGCTCAACCACCATCTCGCGTGCAGCGAGTTGAGGGTCAGCTAGGACTTGAGCGAGGTTACGAACGTCACCGCACGGGATACCAGCAGCTGTCAAGTCCTCGATCCAGATCTTCCGAGATCGCGTTCGTAGTGCACGTTCTAGCAACGGTCGAAGTTCGTCGTAGGCTTGCACTCGGGCGCGATTGGTTGCGAATCGTGGATCCGTCACGATTTCTTCGAGTCCGGCCACACTGCAGAACTTACGCCACAGTGCATCGTTACCGACGGCGAGGACGAACTCGCCGTCGGTAGCTTCGAAGGTCTCGTAGGGCACAACGGTTGGATGACGATTACCTAGCCGTTCTGGAATGCCGTCAGTGGCAAAATGAATACCTGCCTGATAGGTCAAGAGCGCTGCCACTGAGTCGAGCATACCAACGTCGACGAGTTGTCCCTGATTGCTACGCTGGCGCGCAAAGAGGGCTAGTGATGTTCCGTAAGCCGCAAACATACCGGCCGTAATGTCAGCGATGGCTACACCCAACCGGTAGCCTGGTCCGTTGGCGTCACCAGTGATGCTCATCAGGCCACCCTCAGCCTGGATAGCTGCATCGTAACCAGGCTCCTGGTGCCGAGGTCCCGTTTGGCCGAAGCCAGAGATTGATACATACACCAGCCGTGGATTCCGGGACCTCACATCGGTGTAGCCCAACCCTAGTCGATCGAGTGTACCAGGACGAAAGTTCTCGACGAGCACGTCGGCGCGCTCGATCAGAGCGTCAAGCACTTCTCGCCCTTCGGGGGTCTTGAAATCGAGCGTGACGCTTTCCTTGTTTCGGTTCACACTTAGGAAGTAAGTACTTTCACCGCTAACGAAGGGTGGTCCCCACCCACGCGTGTCGTCCCCGCGTTCAGGATGCTCAATCTTGATCACCCGGGCCCCCATATCAGCTAACAACATCGTGCAGTACGGACCTGAAAGGACACGCGTGAGGTCGAGGACGGTCAATCCGTCGAGGGGGCCTGGAGTTGTTGCGTGGGATTTCGGCGATGAACCCATTATTTTGCTCTGCGAGTTGGGATATCAATTGAATTGAGTTGGTTGAGTTTGGACATTCTTCTTCGAATCGTCACTAGGTCAGTCAATAAACCGAAGGCTGTCTGTGTCAACCCACCTTCGCGCTGGGTTATCACAATCTCACCTAGAAGATCCGTCATCAGCACGACCGCGTTTGCTTGGCCGTCAAGATGGGCTAGCGGATCATTAGCGTCTAGCTCTGCCGGTGCCACGGTTCCACTGACAAGACCCTCGCGCCTAGCGACCGACGCTACCAACTTAAACCGCCTACCGTGGAGAAAAGCTTCTCGAACGGTGCTCTCAGTTAGTTCCAAGAGCCCGGTTCGTGCAATTAATCGCGGTGTCAGACGGGCGTCCATCAGCACATTAGCCAGTGCAGCGGTTTTCGCCGCTGTGTCCCATCCTTCGACGTCGAGTGAGGCATCAGCCTCAGCGATGCCTTGAGCTTGCATTTCAGCCAATGCCTCGGCCGCGCTTCCTCCTTGTTCCATTACCGTTAGGATGTGGTTCGTGGTCGAATTAAGCACACCTCGGAAGCCAGTAATCCTGACTGTTGGTAGGGTTTCACGAACCAAATTAAGAGTTGGAATGCCGTCAAGCACTGTTCCTTCCAGCAAAAACGAGACGCCTGCTGCTTTTGCTTCATCGCGAAGAGCATGATACGCGAAGGCGGCGGGGCCCTTGTTGGTGGTAATGACATGGGCTCCAGAGTTGATCGCCGTGCGGACATGCCCGATTGCTGGCTCACCCGTGGAGACGTCGAGTGTGGTGGTTTCAATCACCACTCGAGGGTTGTCGTCTGAAAGGTCTGCAAACCTTTCGATAAACAATTGCGTGTCGGTTGGAACAGGTTCAGCTTTGGCGTCGTGTAACATGCCAAGCTTGCCGCCAGACTCAACAAGCCTAATCGCGCTACGAAGGTCGAGTCCTTGGCGCCGCATCGCCGTGCCGTGTCGACTAGTAGTGATTCCAATGACACGATAGTCAAGGTGATGATCACGCAGAAGAGCTTTGCGTTGTTCCTCGAGTAGTTTGACGAATCGCCGACCAACATTACCGAAGCCTATTAGAGCGAGGTCTAGCGAGACGAGTTTTGGATCACGCTCAGGCATTAGTGACGGTGCGGTTCGTGGCAGCATCTTGCAGGAGTCGGGGGTATCGGTTGGAGGCAGACGGTTGAACGTGCTGGTCTCCGAGCGGCTGGTACGGGCTCATACATGGGGGCCACAATTGTTTTCGTTGTCTCAATTGTAAGGGTTCTCGAAATCAGAACGTGAATTGGGTATTTAGCTGGAGGTTAAAGCCTGGGGCGTCCACGCCAGAGCCGTGCCAACGATAGTTGCGGTCGGTAAGATTTTCTGCGATTACCGTTAGAGCGACCTGAGGGTGGACCTGCCAGGCTGCACGTGCCCCAAAAGTCAGGAATCCCGGTGTCTTGACGAACAGTGGAATGCCCTCATTACCGCCAAGCACCCGGGCTTGGACCTCTTCTAGGGTCTCACCGGTCGCTGTCAATCTTCCGTTTTGCACCAGACCCAAATTAGTAGCACCACCGGTAAAGAATTCTGCGATAGATGCGCGCGTGCGCCAACCCCCAATCCGAGCGTCGGTGACATCCCCTGGGCTTAGCCTGGTCTGCGCGAATGCAAGATTCGATGTAATTTCGATCCAATAGTTCTGTTCAACCGGTTTCCACCGTATGCGAAGACCGCCGAATGGGGGCGGCATACGTCGGAGGTAGTGGCTATTGTTTAGTTCTTGCCCGTTGACAAGCGAGAAATATCCTGCAGCTAGCCAACCCGGTGCCATCTGCATTTGGGCGTCGGCTTCTATGCCGACCACCCGGGCACGGTCACCGTTCGCGCGCGTAACAATTGGGCGTGGGTCATCTTTAATGAATGCATGTCCGGCTGCATTTTGCCGTATAACCGTGAACCCAGCAACGGTTGTGCCAACGATAGGAAGAGGAAAGATGGCCGTCCGTCGTTGAAGGACATCGCGCAACTCAAGATTGAAAACGTGCAGCGAGCCCGAGAACCGCGTTGTCCTCAGCTTAATTCCTGCTTCGACGTTAATTGCAGATTCCGGTTTGAGACCGGTGATAGGGAGGCCTGTGCTCACTGCATCAGCGCCATCACTGTCTCCAAGAAGGCCTCCGAGTTCACTGGCCATCTCAGAGGTTATTTCAAAACCGTTACCGCTGATGCCAATCGAACCCAAGTCGAACGCGTTCGCAGCCCGGAAACCGCGACTGACGGCAAATGTTACGTTCATGGTATCCGTCAAGCCAAGCACTGTGCCGGAATGAAACGTCAGGGCGTTGACCGGAATGCGCTGTGAGCGAACGTTAAACTTTGGAGCTGAGCGTGTGCGAAAAAGAAAATAGCCGTGGCGAATACCGGCACGGAGCGTCAGGCGCCCTGGTACGATTTCGGATGCTGTCTGCAGGAAGAGCCCGCTACTCGTGTAACGCGTCCCATCGGGAATCCGCGGGCGAACTGTTGTGAGCAACTCAGTCGAGGGATCTTGGAGTGTCCGGGCTGCCGCGATGTACTCATCATACAACTCGCCACCGAAAGCTAAAGCGTGCCGGTCCGCGATGACCCGAGCTCCGCGCACTTGATATCCGATGGCTAGGACCCGACCCTCCTGTCGCTCAATTCTTGAATTGGGATGACTCTGCTCAAGCCTCCCATCCTGTTGCCGGTTCAGTGAGAGGCTCGCCGACCATCTGTCAAGCCAGCCCATTTGTTCCCGCTGATAGCGGATGTAGCCAAAATCGAGCCGCTGAGGTTTAAATTCGCTCCGGTATCGACCGTCGCCACCTAGGCCTCGGTCATGTCGGCTGACCCCGAATTGTTCTTCATGGAGAAAGAATGCGTTGAGTGAAGCATTATCGCCCGCGTCAAAGGTCGCTGCGAGATGGGCGCCGGTCTGTGAGAAGTTAGTGTCCGGTAATTTGTTATAGAGCGTCTTCGAAGGTAGACCGAGAAACCGAGTAACGGCGGAATGCGAATCGCGTCCTCGGCCTGTCCGCAACTTGCCCACACGCCGGCCGCCACCGCCTAATCGGACCGCCCACGTGTCCTCTTGAACCACAACCGTGGCATTGCTACTGCCACTCAGGTCTGCTGAGCCAAAAACGCCCTCTACGACACCGGTCACTTGACGGCCTGCCAAAGAGAGCGTTGGTACCATGCTTAAGACGTTGATTGTGCCCCCGATAGAATCGCTTCCGTACTGTACTGATGACGGTCCTCGCACGACCTCCAATCGTTCAACGAGTGTCGGGTTGATCCACCCTAGGTATTGGGTGGCGCCGGTCCGAAAGGTTGATGTGTTGAAGCGAACACCGTCGAGTAAATAAACAATACGCTGCGCACTAAACCCTCGAATAAAAGGGGAACCCTGTGCTGTGGTGGTCTGTTGGACCAGGACGCCGGCTTCTTCGCGTAACACCTGGGGCAAGATCTGGTGCGGGCGAGAACTAATCTCCCCACGAGTGGTTACCGCTATGGCCTCGGGAACATCGAAGCTTTGTTCGGCTGTGCCGAGTGCCGGTGTTACTACAACCTCGGTCTCGAGGGGCCCCAACGACAAGGTAAGCTTGGCGTCGACCACGGAGTTCTCCGTTAGGTCGACGTCCACGCTTAATCTGGCGAAGTGTTCCATGTCGACCGCTACAAGGCACTGCAGGGGAGGGAGATCCGGCATGGTGAACTGGCCCTCCCCATCCGTCATGCCTTCTCGCACCTGGTCGTCACACACCACGGTGATTGTCGCGCCTGGGATTCCACCACCCAGTGCGTCTTCGACCTTGCCCGAGAGGGTCCGATCAGTTGTTTGGGAGGGTTGACCGAGGCTAATAGCGACCGCCCATAGTGCAGTTAACTCAACGAACGACATCTGGGTCAGATTACTGGCTCAAAAGAAGGACTGTCAAACGGTGCCGGGACTGCTGCGGGGTCGGAAGGGCAGCGGTCTCTCTATTCGCTGGGTCTCAAAAAATGCAGAAACACGGACTTCTTGTGAACTTTGTTCATTGACAGCAAGTCAGCCCGATTTCTATAATTCCGACTGGAACGGTCGTATATTGATGAGCCCTGTTTTACAGCAGAAAAAGATACCGTTAATGCCTAATTTGATCGGGCAAACGCCCCTCATACGGCTACGGTTGTTCGAGCGAGACATACCTGGAATCGAGGTGTACGCCAAGGCGGAATGGCGAAATCCAGGAGGTTCGGTAAAGGACAGAGCAGCGCGACGGATTGTGTGGGAGGCTGAAGAGCGGGGCGATCTGACAGTTGGAAAGGTTTTGCTTGATGCCACCTCTGGTAATACGGGCATCGCCTTTGCGATGCTTGGTGCTGCACGAGGTTACCGTGTCAAGCTATGCATACCAGCAAACGTGACGCCTGAACGAAAGCGAGTCTTACAGGCGTACGGCGCTGAGTTGGTGCTAACTGATCCGCTTGAGGGGTCAGATGGTGCAATCCGCGAGGCGCGCCAGCTTTACGCTTCGGCGCCCGATGAGTATTACTATGCTGACCAGTACAACAACGCTGCAAACTGGCAAGCGCACTATCACACAACTGCCTGCGAAATCATCGAACAAACCTCAGGCCGGATGACTCACTTCATTGCCGGTCTTGGCACGAGCGGCACGTTCGTCGGCACAGGGCGTCGACTGCGTGAGTATGTGAGCGACCAAGGTCGAGAAATAACTCTGGTTTCGGTGCAACCCAGTTCTCCGCTTCATGGTCTCGAAGGCTTAAAGCATATGAAGTCAGCAATCGTTCCTGGCATTTATGATGCGACACTCGCTGACCGTGACCTTCGGGTTGAGACAGAGTCCGCTTATCGGATGGTCCGTCGCCTTGCACGGGAAGAGGGCATCTTGGTCGGCGTCTCCAGCGGCGCTGCTTTGGTAGCGTGTCTCGAGGTGGCCGAGCAGGGAGGCGAGGGGGTCTTTGTCACCATCTTCTGCGATTCAGGCGAACGGTATCTCACCGAGCGATTTTGGGAAGATACGAACTAAATATGGACTCTACTGTATCTACTGGGGCCATACTACAGCGACTCAAGTTGGCACAGCCCGTTCTTGACGCGATCAGGCGTCACGGTCGGCAGGCCTACCCCAATGAGTGCTGTGGGGCCTTGATCGGGCAAGAGGATCACGTCATTGAGACGCTCTTCCTGCCGAACACGACTGCGGAAGGACCGCGCCAGCGATTTCTCATCAGTCCGGAAGACTACCGATTTGCTGAAGAGCGAGCGTTTGCTGCTGAGCATGAGTTATTGGGTTTCTATCACTCGCACCCTGATCATCCGGCTCGTCCTTCTCAACATGACCTCGCACACGCTTGGCCATTCTTTGTCTACGTCATTCTGGCGGTTCGAGAAGGAGACCCTGTCGATTTAACAGCCTGGCGGCTGCTAGACGATCGATCGGCGTTCGGCGTCGTTGAGGTTACCTATGGCGCTTCAGGTCGCCACCGCACGTGAACTTGGTGTAATCTGATTACTATGTCGATTAAAGTACTTATCCCTACCCCACTGCGCCCGTACGCGGGTAAACAGGATGTTGTATCGATTGACGGTGCGACCGTGGGTGAGTTGCTGTCTAACCTGACAGACCAGTACACCGAACTGCGCAAGCACTTATACACAGACGAGGGTCGATTGCGAAGCTTCGTCAACGTGTATGTCAACGACGACGACATTCGGTATTTGGAACGTGAGGAGACAGTAGTAAAGAGCGGCGACACGGTTAGCATTGTGCCTTCGGTTGCTGGTGGTGCAGGTTCGGCGGTGATCGAGTCTCGTACGACGCCTGAGCTAAGTAATGAGGAAGTGCAGCGCTACAGTCGTCATCTGATCATGCCAGAGGTCGGTATGGACGGTCAGCGCAAGCTTAAGGGCGCACGGGTTTTGTGTATTGGTGCTGGGGGGTTGGGTTCGCCGGCCGCTATGTATCTTGCAGCCGCCGGTGTTGGACAACTCGGCATTGTTGATTTTGATGTCGTTGACTTTAGCAATCTGCAACGCCAAATACTTCACGGCACGCCAGACGTCGGCCGGTCGAAGTTGCAGTCGGCGAAGGACCGTCTGCAGGCTATCAATCCAGCCGTTCACGTGGAGACTTATGAAACTGCGCTGTCTTCTGAGAACGCCCTTCAACTTTTGGAGCCGTACGACGTTGTCGTGGATGGTACTGATAATTTTCCTACACGCTATTTGGTGAATGACGCATGTGTGCTACTTGGCAAGCCGAATGCTTATGGGAGTATTTTCCGGTTTGAAGGGCAGGCTTCAGTTTTTGCCTTGAAAGGTGGGCCCTGTTACCGGTGTCTCTACCCCGAGCCCCCGCCGCCAGGTCTCGTACCGAGCTGTGCCGAAGGCGGAGTGCTTGGTGTTCTACCAGGAATAATCGGTACGATTCAAGCCACCGAGGCGATTAAGATCTTAATTGGGGTGGGGGAGCCACTTGTTGGACGGTTTCTCATTTTTGACGCTTTACGTATGCGGTTCCGCGAACTCAAACTCCGCCGAGACGTTGATTGTTCAGTTTGTGGTGACCAGCCAACGGTGCGAGAGTTAGTAGACTACGAGCAGTTTTGCAACGTGACAACTACGCCACAGGCAGTTGTGTCGATTAAGGAAGCCTCAGTTGAGAGTCTGAAACGTCGTCTCGATGCGGGAGACGATTTTCTTCTGTTGGATGTTCGTGAGCCGCAGGAGCACCAGATTTGTGCTATTCCTGGCTCAACACTGATTCCACTTGGGGACCTTCCCTCTCGTCTCGTTGAACTCGAAGGAGGCCGGGAAATCGTAGTGCACTGCAAGTCTGGTGTTCGGAGTGCGAAGGCGGTGAAGCTGCTCCAGGAAGCTGGTTTTGTTGACGCAGCTAATTTGAAAGGCGGCATTCTAGCTTGGATTGAACGCGTTGACCCGTCTTTGCCGAAGTACTGACGAACTGAAGGCTTCGAATGGTTCTAGGAGAAGTCCTTGTTACGCTCTTACTCGTTGGCTCAGTTTGTAGTGTTCCTATCATTAAGCAATTACGGCGGTCAGAACAATGCTGAGATTATCGAAAAAAGCTGACTATGGGCTGATTGCAATGAGACATTTGGCATTACTGCCAGAAACAACGGCGTCCAGTGCTCGTGAAATTGCCGAACGGTACGATATTCCGGTCGAGCTCCTCGCTAAAGTACTTCAGCGACTATCGCGTCGAGGTTTACTCGTGTCACACCAAGGTACGAGGGGTGGTTATCGCCTAGCAAGGTCAGCCAGGGCAATCTCGGTGGCCGATGTGATTCAGGCAATCGATGGACCAGTTACGGTGACCGCATGTTCAGTGGGTTCGCCTGACTGTGATCAGTACGAAAAATGTAGCGTGCGGGATCCGCTGTGGCGGATTAAAGGCCGCATAGTTGCAGCGCTTTCAGCCTGCACAATATTTGAGATGGCGACTGATACGATGGAGGATGAGGTTTTTCGTGAGGTTTCGAAAGAAAAGCCTGACGGAATTGCGATCGTGCTCGCGCCGACAACCGACTAGTAGGGGCACGAACTGGGTATGGACATCGACCCTGTCACTTGGTTTGATGAGCACTTTCGTAATCCTCGGAATGCTGGTTCACTTCCGGCAGGTGATACTGACGTCGGCACTGGTCGGGTGGAGGACGCCCGGAGCGGCGATGTGACACGGCTCCAGGTTAGAATCGATAAGGTTTCTCGTGAGATCTTGGATGCTAGGTTTAAGGCTTACGGGTGTAGCTTCACGATTGCGAGTGCGAGCTTCATCGCCGATCTTGCGATCGGTCGTACGATGGTGTCAGCATTAGCAATTACCTTGGATGAAATTAATGAGGCACTAAGCCTGCCTGTTACGAAGCAGTACTGTGCTGAGTTGGCCCGCGATGCTATGCAGTTGGCGGTTGTTGACTATGAAACGAAGCAAGACGCTAAGGCTCACGTGATCTCGGAGCAAAATCGATGATTCAAGTAACCGAGGCTGCGGTTAAGCGCATTCGGACCCTCATGGCAAATCAGGGTGTTGTTGGCGGTGGACTCCGCATTAGTGTCAAGGCCGGAGGATGCTCAGGTTTGAGCTACGTTTACGACTGGGCGTCTGATCACCGTGATGGCGATCAGGTGTTTGAGAGTAGTGATGGTCTGAAAATTTTTGTCGATTCCAAGAGCTATCCGTTTCTTAAGGGAACGGTGCTTGACTGCGATGAGAACATGCTTGGCCAATCCCTTGTATTCAATAATCCCAACGCTTCGACCTCCTGTGGTTGTGGTTCGTCTTTTGGTGTCTAACGGAACTCATAACTTTTGTTTTCGTTCCGTTCCGCCTGCCCGTTCGATTCTTGGCTTCCATTTTTCCAAAGAATCGCTGTGCTACACTCTCGATGATGGGCGTAATGAGTGTGTTGTATGCAGTGAAAACCGATGTCATGCGTGGTTATTACGTTGCTATTTCAGCGGGCGTCGGATTAGTGGTTAGTGCGTTCTTTCCGTGGTTATACATCGGAGACCGCACTCTAGGGGGAATCCCTGGTATCGCTGGCTTCTGGATATTTGGCTTGGGTGTGCTTGCGGTGGTGTTGGCTACGCTCAGTCTGATCACACGAAAGAATTCCAGGCACCCGCTCTTGCTTGTCGGACTGACTGCTTTCGGTATTCTATTCGTGGGGCAGCAATTTCTCGAACGGGCGGCCACCGAAGAAGCGTGGGCCGTCGCGCAAGCGACCGAAATCATTGTGGGCCGACCGATTACCGAACCACAGGTTCCACTGACTGGTATCGGTGCCTACGTTGGCCTTACGGCATCCGCCGTCCTCATTTTGTTCGGACTCACGATCATTGTGAGTCGGGTCGCCGATTCCTATCCAGAGTCCGAGAACGACGATCTTTGATCTGTTAGTGAACCCAATCCCTTAAAACGATGAAAATTACTGTTGCACACAGTCCAGATTCTGACGACGCGTTCATGTTTTATGGCCTAGCCAGTGGTGCTGTTGCTACTGGCGTGTTCGAAGTGGAACAGGTTCTTGCCGATATTGAGACGCTGAATCGTGCAGCCTTTGAGGGACGTTATGAGGTTACCGCTGTGTCGTTTCACGCCTACGCCCAACTGGTCGAGCGTTACGCGCTGCTACCGCACGGCGCCAGCATGGGTGATCGTTACGGACCAATCGTCGTGGCGCGCCCTGACGGTCCCAAGGAAGTTAAGGGAGCGCGGGTCGCGATTCCTGGAACTCTGACGACAGCTTATTTGGTTCTTCAACTCTATGAGCCAGATTTTGAGTACACGGTTTTGCCGTTTGACGAGATCCAACCAGCTGTGCTTGCTGGCAATGCTGAAGCTGGCCTCCTGATCCATGAAGGGCAGCTCACCTATGCCGACGATGGTCTGTGCAAGTTAATTGATTTAGGAGAATGGTGGGCGCATCAGACCGACGGATTACCGCTGCCCTTGGGTTGCAACATTATCCGCCGAGACCTCGGTATAGAGGAAATGCGGAGTGTCTCGAAGATGCTCCGCGAAAGTATTGCCTATGCACTTTCACACCGTTCAGAAGCGCTTGAATATGCTGGACAGTTCGGCCGTGGGCTTGATACGGCACGGACTGATCGGTTCGTTGGGATGTACGTGAATGAGCTGACGTTGGATTATGGTGCACGTGGCCGGGAGGCTGTGGCGAGGCTTTTCGGTGACGCGTTTGCCCGACAACTGATCCCGAACCAGATTCCGATTGAATTTGTCAGCTGATTGCTTCTGAGTCGGGAGTCCACAAAACGAGTGCCTTCATTAGTTATCGATTTGGCAGTGGTGCGTCGGGGTGTAGAACGAGAGCGAATCGGGTAATGGCCTGAACAATACGCGGTCCGGGGATCACAAGATCATTTCCAGTCAGGAAAATAACGTTCTGGTTTTGGACGGCTGGCAATGAAGGTAGAGCGTTCCACACCTCTATTTCCTTTTCGATTTCGGTGTCTGGAAGCCGATTTACTGTCCTTACTTCAATTACGATCTCAGGAGCAGCCTGCAGAATCATTTCGGTTGTCACCTGCACCGCTCGGTTCAGAGTGCCGTCGAGCACGTTCTTAGCCCCGGCTAGCTCGAGCATGTCATGCTGAAATCCCGAGCCACCACTGGCGAAGAGGTTGCGGAGAGAATACGGTTCCCGTGCGATAACTAGGAGTGTTCTCGGGTGATGACGTCCGGACACCGCTTCCGCGATCCCTGTTAACCCATCTTCAATATCGAGGGCCACCTTGTTCGCTTCCATCATGTGGCCAGTGCGCTGACCTAACTGGCGGATAGTTGTGGGAATATCGGCCAATGTACCGTGTGAGTACACGAACAGTGGGATTCCTGCTCTCGTAAGTTGGGTCGTCAGGTCGACTTGTGTGTCGTAGGGGACGACCAGGTCGGGACGCAGTGCGATGATGGCCTCGACATCTGGGTCAATTAAGCCGCCGACGCGCGGTAGATTGCCAATGTCTAGGGGGAAATTATCGTAGCTCCCGACTCCCACTACCTGCGGACCAGCACCGATGGCGAACAAAATCTCAGTGACAGCCGGAATTACCGACACGATCCGTTGTGGTGTCTGCGTCTGTAAGTCGGCAACGAACACAAGCCACACAGCGATAACGAACCAGTTCCTTCGTCGAGTCATCGTCGTCGCACCAATAGCCATAGAAAGAACGGTCCACCGGTCAGCGCTGTGATAACACCAACTGGTAGCTCAAGCGGTGCCATAACGGAACGTGCAGCAACATCACACGCAACTAGAAACGCGGCCCCAAGGAAAGCAGAAGCCGGCATGACAATCCGGTGGTCGGCTCCAACGACCAGCCTAATGAGATGGGGAATCACGATACCAATGAAACCGATCGGACCGCTTAGCGACACAGCTGCACCTGTTGCGAGGGATGCACTCAGAAACGCCACGCGTTGAACGCGGAGAACGTCCACGCCTCTGGCGGCAGCGCTGTCACTACCTAGGGTCAAGAGGTTGAGTGCACGTGGAAGGGTCCCGAACATCACGAAGGCGATACCTAAAAGAGGCAGTGTGGCCAGGATCGGTTGGAATCCACCGACGTCGAGATTGCCCATCAGCCAGCGTACTGTCTGGAAGGTTTGTGCGAAATCTGACGAATACTGCACGAACATAATGAGCGCCGAAAAGAAAGAATTGAGCGTCACTCCCGCGAGTATTAGGACAGTCGTTGACAGTCCTCGATGTCTGAGCGTTGCCATAGCGTAGACAATGCTAGCCGCGCCAAGCGACCCGAGTAGACTCGCAATCGGCACCGCTGGGATTCCAGCCACCGCACTAGGTAGTCCGAGGGTGATTACTAACATTGCACCGAGTGAGGCACCAGCTGACACACCAAGGGTAAAAGGCGTGGCGAGCGGATTCCGCAGTAAGGCTTGAAACACGACACCTGCAACTGCTAATGATGCTCCGACGAGGATTCCCGCCAACGCCCGAGGTAGCCTTGCGATAAAAAAGATCTGGGCGTCAACGTTATCTCTGAAAGGAACTGAAGTGTCGAAAACTCGTGCCAAGGTGATTGGTGTTGGACCGATGAGTGGAGCGACGATGAGCGTTATTAGCGCAAGTCCACCGAATCCGCTAAGAGCCACTATCAGTTTTCGACGAAGACTCCAACTTCGCTTTGCCGAGGGCATGATTGGCGTCTCATCGCCAGAGTTCGAGGTTTGGTGCGATGGTCTTTTCATGGTGCCGGTCAGTTCGTTACTCACCTGTGTCCATCAGATGCGTCGGTTGCACGCCGTGCCAGTGGGGTAATGGTCAGATGTCCGGCTACGGCATGTTGTTCGACTACGGCGTCCAAGTCGTAAAGGTCTTTGACGGTGTCCGGCCGGAGAATTTCGTGGGTAGGTCCGGCAGCGAGGACACATCCCTGTCGAAGAAGCACGACGTAGTCACAAACACTGGTGGCGAAGTTGAGGTCGTGAGTTGAGACCACTACTGCTGTGGATCGGTCTTTGTTTAAGCGACGGATAGTCGATGCTATATCCAACTGGTAACCGAGATCGAGCGATGCGGTTGGTTCATCGAGGAGAAGTGCCTCGCTGGGCCGGCGGCCAGCGTCGGCTGCGCGCCGTCCGAATTGTGCCAAGGCGCTGGCGATGACAACACGCTGTTTTTCACCTCCGCTTAGCGTCATAAACGAGCGCTGCTCGAGGTCAGCTGTGCCGGTCTCAGTTAGTGCGGCACGGGCCAACTCGACGTCCTCGGGTCCTTCAACCTCGAAAGTCTGAAGATGGGGATAACGTCCCATCAAGGCGATCTCAAGGACGGAGTAGTCAAACGCAAGGTAGGTTTCTTGTGGCACCATTGCCATCCGTTTCGCTAATTCGGCTTTAGGGATGCTATCGAGGTCACTGCCGTCGAGTACGACTTGGCCCGTGGTAGGACGTAGCAGGCCTCCCAGTAGGCGCAACAGTGTTGTCTTGCCTGAGCCGTTCGGCCCGAGGATGCCCAGTAATCCTCCTGAAGCTAGTTCAAAAGAAACATCATTCAGGACGAGGTGCTTGTCGTAGGCGAACGAGACATTAGCGACTTGTAGCAACTTGCACTCCAATGATCGCGCCTCTCCCAGGCGCAGGAAATCCAAAAACCTCTTCATATCCGTGATCGAGTAAATTGGTGATTCGTGCAAAGAGATCAAGACCGGTCATCACGGTGAGCGTGCCGCCAAGATTGACCACGCTGTGGCCAGGATTTATGAATAGGCCGTCAAAAGCACCGAACGACGGCTCAACATCGAGACTTCGGCCGCGTGCGAGAAGCCGGCCAAAGGCTGTTAGGGGCCCCTTCCGGTAAACCAGATCAACGGTGCTCTGATGGTGTGGTCGCCGCAGCAAGGTGTCTCCAACCCGAAATGGTGGTGGAGCTTGGCCTGAGGATCGGTCGACCGCGAGGATCTCGGTGTCGAGCCAGGTATAGGTCACCGTCGCCTCCAGTCCCCAAGGCGTGCGCGCAGAGACCGCGAGTTCGAGACCTTGCGTACGGGCGTTTGAGATGTTGTCTGTCCTGAACCGACTTGCGTCTTGAAGAGACCGGCCAACCGCCACGATTAAATCATCGTAGCGATTCAAGAATCCAGTTCCATCGAGAATAATGGCACCTCCTGCGATGGTCTGTTCGATGCCGAATTCAAGGCTGCGGTTGCGCTCGGGTTTCAGAGTCGGATTGTCAGTAAAGGCAATTTCGAACGCGTCGGGTGGTCGGATTCCCGTACCCGCGCTACCGTGCAGCCGAGTCCAATACTGCTTCTGCTGTCTCTCAGGTCGAAGAAAATACGCAACTGAGAGCTTCGGATTAACCGACACGATCGAGTTTGGGTTGAAGGCCGGTCGTGGCGAGAATGCGTTCGGGTCAGGACTCAGGGCATCGCGTCGGATTTGCTCAGCACGCACTCCAGCAGTGACGTAGAAACGTTCACTAACTTCGTAACGTAACTCTCCGAAAGCGCCGACCGTACGGCGTTTGATTGGCGCACGGCTGGCATCTGGACCGGTGATAAAACTACTCTCTGCTTGCTCGTGGTGCAGTTCTCCGCCAGCCGATAAACCAAGGCTCGGCGAAATCATCATGTCGGTCTGACCGCGCACTGTTACGCGGCGAGACTCAGATTCCGAGACTCCGAACGGGTTAGTGAACACGCCATCGTGATTGCTCCAAGAAACGTGCAGATGTTCTGTAATACGATCATTTAATGGAACTGCGGCGGCCATTGAAAGCAGCTGCATATCGTTCTTGCCCCGCGATACTGTGTCGATCGTTCTGACGTGTCCGCGCGGGTCGCTTCCAAACGGTCCTGGAAAGCCCCGTTCGTAGGAACTCAAATGCCCAAAACCGCTGATTCGAATGTCTCGGCTGCCATCCCAGCCAAACCTGAACGAGCCAATCTTGCGCTGATAGTCGTCGTTCGTAACGGGTTCACCAGTAGCCGGTGCTTGGCCCGTGAAGCCGTCAGTGGCAAGGCGCTCACCGCTGGCACCCCAATGCCAGGCTCCATATGACCCCGAAACGGTCCCAGCAGCCCGGGAAGTCCCGAAGCTCCCTCTCTCGACGAGCCCCGAGGTGCGGTTTGGTCCGCCGCGTTTTGTGATGACATGCACGACGGCACCGATAGCGTCTGAACCATACAAGGCACTTTGGGGTCCACGCACGACCTCGATGCGCTCGATGTCTACGGTCGGAAGGTGTGCGAAATCGAAGCCACCACCAAAAGTGTTGACACGTACTCCATCAATAATCACCAGCGTAAAGTTTGATTCGCCGCCACGTGGAAACAGTGAAGTGACGCCGCCCTTGCCTCCGCCCTGTGTAACTGTAAGCCCAGGGACGAGGCGTAACCCTTCGGAGACGGTGTCAATCTGCTTGGCGCGAAGGTCGTCGCCGTCGATTACCGTCACGCTATCCGGTGTGTAGGATAGCGGACGATTAACTTGTGACGCGGATACGACTACCGATTCAGCGATAGCGCTGATGCGTAGTGAGACCGTTACATATTGCACCATGCCAGCCTCGACATGGACTGGCACCACTTCACTGCGGAAACCGGGAACCGATACGTGGAGTTTGTACTGTCCGTTTGTGAGTTCGATAAAACTAAAATGCCCGGCGGAGTCGGTCGTGGTAGTGGTCCTTATTGTCCCTGCTCGTGATAACAACACGCTGGCAAACTGAACCGGGCGCCCGGTCGGGTCGACGACGGTGCCGGAGAGGTTATTTCCAAAGGCCGTTCCCGCAAGGGGAGAAGTTAGGAGAGTGAGTAGAAGGAAACTGAACCAAGGGATATGCGGTAAACGGGACACTGAATTCCTCTTTGGCGTAATCGCGCGCCAAGATTGCCCACGGGATGAACCGGGGCATGCAGAAGAAGACGAGCCCAGAGGCCAGGTGTCCTGACTCGCGGATCGATACGAAGCGACAGCACCTTCCCATGCTCTTCACGAGCACAGTGGTGGCCAAAAAATTCGAAGCACCGAGTCGCTTCGCTCCCCGCTTACAGTGGCGGTACCGTGTGGGCCTCGCACCCACTTCGCATGACCACTGGGAAGCGTCGGTTGTGCGGCGGAGTATAGCATGGGAGAATGACGAACCAGTCTGCAGGCTTTCGGAACCGTTGTTTATTGGGTTGCGCTAACGATATAGAACCGAAGTAGTTCTTGCTTGATCCATGCGACTTCGACTTGAGGCCTCACGCCTATTGGACATCGCCGACCGGCTTGAGGCTGGTGAGCGGCTTAGTTTTGCCGAAGGCATGCGGCTGTTCGAAGCGCCTGATCTTCTAGCTGTGGGCTGGCTGGCCAATCGCGAACGAGAACGCCGACACGCGGATCAGACTTTTTTTAATCAAAATATTAGGATTGAAGCCACGAATGTTTGTGTAGCGAGTTGTTTGTTTTGTGCTTTCGCACGGCTGAAGCCGGGCGACCCGGGGGCCTACACGATGTCGTTGGAGCAGGCCTGGGACAAGGTTCGTGACCGTGAGGATCAGGCGTTGACGGAAGTCCACGTCGTTAATGGTCTTCACCCCGACCTTCCGTTTGGCTACTACGTTGAGCTGTTGCAGGGTTTTAAGCGGATCCGTCCAAATGTTCATCTCAAATGTTTTACGGCTGTGGAGATCGCTTTCTTTGCCGATCTCTATGGGATGTCTGACGAGCAGGTTTTACGAGAACTGATGGATGCTGGGCTGGACTCTTTGCCTGGTGGTGGAGCTGAAATATTTGCCGAAAGAGTGCGGCGGAAGATCAGCCACGATAAGTGTGGAACGGAGCGCTACCTCGCGATTCATCGGACGGTGCATCAATTAGGGATGCGTTCGAACGTCACCATGTTATACGGTCATATCGAAACACCGGCCGAGCGCTTGGACCACATGCTCCGTGTCCGCGACTTGCAGGATGAGACAGAGGGGTTTCAGGCATTTATCCCACTGGCATTTCATCCCGATAACAACCAGATGCGCAAGTTGCCAGCGCCGACCGCCGCCGACACTCTGCGTGTACACGCAGTCGCACGGTTAATGCTCGACAATGTTTCGCACATAAAGGCGTTTTGGGTCGCAACCGGTGTCGACGTGGCCCAGACAGCCCTTTGGTTTGGAGCAGACGACCTCGATGGCACTGTGCACGAGGAGCGTATCTACCACATGGCTGGTGCGCGGACTCCTGAAGCGATGACGACGCACGAAATCGGTCGGCTCATTAGTGCTGCTGGCCGACAACCAATTGAGCGCGACACGCTTTACAACGTCTTGTCGGTGACTGCTTAACGCCTGTAACTGGACCACCAAACACTACCTTTGCTGTGCTAGGATACGAATAGCGCCAGGCTCCACTCCGCTTTTAAAACTTGGGTGTAGGGACTGGTCTTTTTCGCTTCCTGTGATTGAGCAAAATTTCACAATCACAGGATGGAGGCATCAAATTAGACGATGGTTGTAGGCTCCACGCAACTCGAAGTGTTGAACGAGTACGAACGTCAGCAGATCGGTGAACGTCAGCCGCTCCCTGAGCGTTACCTAGGCGTATCTGACGAAGAATTGGAAGTCCGAATTTCGGCAGCGCGGTTGGCTCTTGGGGATCGGTTGGTGATCCTTGGCCATCATTACCAGCGCGATGAGGTTTTCAAGTTCGCCGACTATAGCGGTGACTCGTTCAAGCTTGCCAAGGTTGCAGCAGAACGTTCAGACACCGAGTTCATCATCTTCTGTGGCGTCCACTTTATGGCTGAAAGTGCGGATGTACTCAGTGCTCCGTATCAACGGGTCATCCTACCTGACCTTTCTGCTGGTTGCTCGATGGCCGATATGGCAGCGGCAGACGAACTTGAAGTCTGCTGGCGCGAGCTCGAAGAACTAGGTGTTACCGATGTCGTGCCCGTGACATATATGAACTCAGCCGCGGACATTAAGGCCTTTTGTGGTCGTGAGGGTGGTGTTGTCTGCACTTCAAGTAACTCTGTTGCCACGCTGCGGTGGGGTTGGGAGCGTGGTGAGAAGATTCTTTTCCTGCCTGACCAACACTTAGGGCGGAACACCGCATACTCCATGGGTGTGCCGCTTGATGAGATGGTCGTTTGGGATCCACAGCAGCCGATGGGCGGCCTGAGACCAGACGAGGTAGCGGCTGCTAAGCTAATTTTGTGGAGAGGCCACTGTTCTGTCCACACTAGATTTTCGGTCGCTCAAATTGAGCAGTTGCGCTTGGCTGAACCCGAGGTGCGCGTGATTGTCCATCCCGAGTGTACCTGGGAGGTTGTGCAGGCGGCTGATGCTAGCGGCTCCACAGACACGATCATTCAACGCATTCGGGAGAGTGCTGTAGGTTCGGTGTGGGCGGTGGGCACCGAAATTCATTTAGTGAATCGCCTTGCTAAGGAAATGGCACCTAGTAGAACGGTCTTGACCCTTGATGGGCTTGGGTGCCTGTGTTCCACCATGTTCCGTGTGTCGCCGAACCATCTCTGCTGGGTTCTTGAATCTCTGATCGAGGGCGAAGTTCATAACCAGGTTGAAGTGCCCGATGACCAGAAACATTGGACCCGGGTTGCTCTCGACCGGATGCTTTCTATCCAGTAAACTCCAAGGTCTTCGATCCGCTGCGGCCGCACTGGTGTTCAATCGGGCGCTGGATCTCACTGTAAGGAGGATTTTCGATGGTCCACGAATTGCCGCCACTTTCGTATGCCTACGACGCGCTTGAGCCTCACGTGGACGAGCAGACGATGCGCATTCACCATGGCAAGCATCACGCCGCTTACATTAAGAACCTGGACGCAGCGCTCGAGAAGCATCCGGACTTACAGTCGAAGGGTTTGGACGAGCTTATGGGTGATCTTGCCAGTGTGCCGGAGGACATTCGCACAGCGGTTCGCAATAACGGCGGGGGACATTGGAACCATTCAATGTTCTGGCAAGTCATGGGACCGAATGCTGGAGGGGACCCAACGGGCAAGGTTGCCGAAGCGATCACGGCTTCATTCGGTAATTTTGACAGCCTTAAAGATCAATTTGCAAAGGCGGCGGCGGGCCGATTTGGTAGCGGTTGGGTGTGGATCGTAGTCGATGGTAACACGCTGTCGGTTGTAAGCACGCCGAATCAGGATAATCCGCTTATGGATGGAAAATGCGCGATCCTTGGACTCGACGTGTGGGAGCACGCATACTATCTGAACTATCAGAATCGGCGACCTGACTATGTCAAAGCGTGGTGGAACGTCGTCAACTGGGTCGAAGTTAACAAGCGACTCGGTTAATTCGGTCTAACCTCACGGGAGCCAGCCGTTGCTGGCTCCCTCTGCATGCCGGAACGGCTACGATTGTTTCCGGCGCTGGATTCATGTCGCTTTCTGCAATTATCTTTCTCTTTCTGACGCATCTCGGTATTGGAATTGCGTGGACGCTGATATTGGTGTCGCGGCCCGCCGGGGTGAAATTCTTTCGCTTTAACGCTGGGTTGGTGGTCGCGATACTGGCCGCGGGAATGGCATTTCGTCCAGACGCGGCGGTACTTGGTGGCGTGGCATCTGGCACCGGATTCATAACGCTGTCAGTGGCAACTGGTGCATTCTTGGTCTACCTGGCAACCATCGGGCGCGTCATGGTTGTACTGCGGCGCGGGCTGCTCTGGATTGGCTTGGCCGCCGGCGCCGTCACGCTCATCGCCCAAGCAGTAGCGGTTAGTTCGTCAATGGCAATGGGTTCTACCATGCTTGTTACTGCGAGTTTTTTGTCATCCGCGGCACTCCTTGGTGGATCATGCACGGCGATGATTCTCGGGCACTGGTATCTCGTATTGCCATCAATGGATGTATCACTCCTTCAGTCGATGGTGAAATTTCACATCGGTTCCGTCATCGTGCGGATTACGGTTGTTGCCGTGGCTGTCTGGCTTGGGATCTCCGCCTGGGAACCCGGCCTAGAACCAAACTTCCAGCGATATGTACTTTCAAGTGCTGGCGTGTTTTTCTGGCAGCGGGTGCTGTTCGGTTTACTGGGTCCAGCCGTACTGTCATACCTCACGTGGGAGACGGCAAAGATTCGCTCGACGCAATCGGCGACAGGCATTCTTTATGTAGATTTCTTCACCGTGGTTGTGGGCGAAATCTTGGCGAAGTATTTGTACCTATTAACCTCGGTTGCGGTTTGAGGATGTGTCGAATGGAAGTTGTCGTGCAATGCCCCAGCTGCAACGCGGCTTTACCTGTCAAGGCGTCCGAAAAACCCAACGAAATTCAGTGTGGGAGCTGTCGGAAAATTATCGCCCTAACGATAACTTCTTCTGTTGCAACCGACACATCGGTTGATACCTGTCCAATGTGTACCGGGCAGGATTTCTATATTCGCAAGGATTTCGACCCAAAGGTTGGCCTGACAATCGTCATCTTGGGTGCTACAGTTAGTGCGGTTTTCTATTATTTCGGTAGGGACCTTACCGCTTACGGAGTACTGGCGGTAGCGGTTCTCGTTGACCTTGCGGTTTATCGCCGTCTCGGCGATGTGACTATCTGTTACCGTTGTCATGCCGAGTTCCGAGGCCGCTACGAACGAATGGCCGAGGGCTTCGACCTACACACCGCGGATGTACTGGAGGCAGAGTACGCTAAACAGGTGGGCCGTTAACGGTTCGGCGGTCTTCTCTCTACGTCGACCTAATCTTCTTAGAGAAGCTTAGAAGAGCTTCACAATGACTTCTTCGCCTTTTTCCACGATGTCGGTTTGAGCGGGGATCTCAATGTAGCCGTCGGCAAGCGACATGCTCGTAATGTCGCCTGATGCCTTAAAGGCGGGTACAGCAGAGCCGTTGCTAAGTCGGACTGTATAGAACTGGTGACGCCCCGTCGTTGACACGACTCGCTCTGCGATCGGCAGTGTTAGTACCCGTGGTCGATATGGTGGTAGGTGTGCTATCCGTCGAAGGATTGGGATGAGTAGCATGTAGGCGTTTGATAGGCACGAGGTCGGGTAACCTGGCATCCCGAGCACCGGAGTGCCTCCAATCCTCCCGAAAACCGTTGGTTTACCAGGCTTAACGGCAATGCCATGAAACAGCACCTCGCCCTGGCTATGCAATACGTCGAGAATCAGGTCGCGCTCGCCGACAGAACTACCGCCGGAAAACACCAGTAAATCGTGAGCAGTGCATGCCTGAACGGCTGTTGTTAACGCTTCGACTGTGTCGGCTGCGGTGGGCTTTCCGATGGCTAATCCGCCATGGTTCCGCACGATGGTCTCTAGGGTAAATCGGTTGATATCGTAGATTTGTCCTGGACCGAGCGACTGACCGGGTGGGATGATCTCATCGCCTGTCGACAACAGAGCCAGTGACGGCTTTGCGTATACCTCTATGTCGGAGACTCCGATGGCCGCGAGTGCGCCGATACGTCCGGCGCTAAGGAAGTCGTCACGTCGGACGAGTGTCTGACCCGGCACGATGTCAGCGCCTCGGCGGCCCACGTTCCGGCGTGGGTAAACTGGTGTAAAAATACGAACCTGATTATCGACGTCACGATCGGTCTCTTCGACCATCACCACAGCGTCAGCACCTTGAGGCATAGGAGCACCCGTCGCAATCTGAGAGCACTCACCCCGACCGACACGGCGGTTAGGTATCTGACCGGTGAAGACGGTTTCCACGCACTTCAACGCTTTAGGTTGGTAACGGGTCGTACCAAAAGTATCTTCAGCGACGACCGCAAAACCATCCATCGCCGCGCGATCGAACGGAGGAACCTCCTGTTCCGATACCACGTCGCGCGAGGCAACGCGGCCGCCGGCCCCCGAGAGCGCGACACGCTCGCTTCGCTCTAAGGGTTTTGTAGCTTCCTTAATGAGTGCAAGCGCCTCATCAAGCCCTATCGTTTCACGAATGGGACGCATGTTCGTCGTTACCATGGTGGCTGTAAATCACGTACGACCTAACGGGAAGCTTCTCGAACGAGATGTCCAAGTTCAGGAAGTATGAGTTTCGTTAACGCCAACCGAACCGCATGCTCTGAGCCCGGCAAACCGAAAATAATCTTACCCCCTGCCGTACCAGCGAAGGCTCTGCTCAACATCGCGGCGGGACCAATTTCTGCAAAACTTAAAGCGCGGAAAAGCTCGCCGAAGCCTGTGAGCCGTTTCTCCAGTAGTTCAGTGACCGCTTCGTAGGAGCGATCACGTGAGGAGATGCCAGTGCCTCCTGTCGTGATAATGGTCTGAATCTCATTATTCTTGAGTTGCGTGGCGACAGTGGTACGGACCTGATTAGGTTCGTCCTTGACGATTTGCCGATCGACTACCGTGTGCCCTGCTGCAGTAAGCAGTTCAATGACGGTTCGACCACCCCCATCGGTTTCCTTGGTACGGGTGTCCGACACGGTTAGCACGTAGCAGCGCACGTGGGTGGGCGCCTGTACACGGTGCTCTAAATGACTCATCGGATAGATTATACAAGGCGACGTTGCGGACCGGTGCCTTTCGAACTACCATCGGCGCATATGTCGCCTCCCCTGCGCACAAGGCCACGTGCAATCACATCCGTCATACTTGCGATGGTTGTATCGGCCGGCCTACCTATCTACAGCCAACAAAATGCGTCAACACTAGACCCAGAAGCTCGAACGTGGGTCATGAACACGCTCGGTACCATGAGTGTGGACCAACAGATTGGTCAACTGATTATGCCATCCCTGTTGTCGACCTACACAGGCAGTGATACCGAGACTTTCGATTCGCTGGTCGCGCTGGCTCACGAGCAAGAAGTGGGTGGCTTTCTAGTGTTCGGCGGACGAGAGTTGGCACCAGACGTACTACTTAATCCAACATACGGCACTGTTACACTCGGTCAGCCAATGTCAGCGATGTCACTGATCAATCGGCTACAAAAGATCGCTCGAGTACCTTTGATCTTCTCAAGTGATTTTGAGGCCGGTGTCGGTTTTAGAATCGGTGGCGGCACGGTGTTCCCCCGTGCGATGGCATTTGGGGCAGCGGGCGACGAACGGTTGGCCTATGAAGCTGGTCGGATCACGGCAATCGAGTCTCGGTCCATTGGAGTACACGTGAACTTTGCACCGGTTGTGGATGTCAACAACAACCCACGGAATCCAGTGATTAACACGCGCTCCTTTGGCGAGGACCCAGCATTGGTAGGGCGGCTTGCTAGTGCCTACATTCGTGGTACGCACGACGGCGGGATGCTGGCCACGGTCAAGCACTTTCCAGGCCATGGTGATACCGATATCGATTCCCATGTTGGCCTGCCAATCATTCCACATGGTCGAGAGCGTTTACAGCTGCTCGAGTGGTCCCCGTTTCGTGACAGTATTGCAGCGGGAGTGGATGGTGTTATGACTGCGCACATTGTCCTTCCGATGCTCGATCCCGAGGAAGGGATTCCTTCTACCCTTAGCCGCACAGTTGTTGAGGGGGTCCTACGCGATGAATTCAACTTCGATGGATTAATCTTTACAGATTCGATGCAGATGGGTGCGATTAGTAACCAGTGGTCGACAGAAGATGCAGCAGTCCGAGCAATTTTGGCAGGGAACGATATTGTTCTGCACCCAGCCGACGCCGTGGCCGCGATAAATGGTATTCGTGCGGCGGTGGAGGAGGGCCAAGTATCGCTTGAAAGGATTCGAGAGTCGGCGACTCGGGTGCTCGAAATGAAGGCACGCTTGGGGCTTCATCGAAATCGCTTCGTTGATTCAGAGAGACTGCCGGAACGGGTTGGCGGACGGGAACATGGAAGCGTTGCCGACCGGGTGAGCGAACAAGCGATGACTCTGCTTTCCGATTCTCGTGGTGATATACCGTTCAGGCTATCGCGAGATGCCACAATTCTCTACCTGTCGGTTCTTGATCGCCCATCTGGTTGGCGGATCGGTGCACCCAGTCGAACTTTCATCGCGGAGTTACGAGACCGTTGGCCGAATGTCACGGCTGTGGAAATTTCTAATCAAACCTCGCGTCAGGCACTCGATCTTCTGCGATCAACCTCTGGACAATTTGATGCGATCGTCGCGTCAGTTTTCGTACGGACGACTCCTCGAGACGGCGGAATGGACCTCGCGCCCTCGCTTGTCTCACTACTCGAACGACTGGGTAGTATGACCGAGGGACGACACCAACCTTACGCAGTGGTTTTATTCGGCAGTCCCTACACGGCTCTGGCACTTCCTTCGGTCCCTGCTCTTTTACTGACCTACGATTTCTATGATAGGGCAGAGCGTAATGCCGTACGTGCACTGGCTGGCGAGTCACGTATCGGCGGGAGGCTTCCGGTCAGCCTGCCTGAGATGTTTCCTCGTGGCCATGGCTTGGATCGGTAGATGTGTTTGCGATAGCGGCATTAACGAATATACGTGCATGCTATAATCCGGGGTTTCCGTGATCGAGAGTAGACCAGCGGATCTGTAACATGCGACGGGCGCCCTTAGCTCAGCTGGATAGAGCGTCTGGCTACGAACCAGGAGGCCGCAGGTTCGAATCCTGCAGGGCGCGCCAAACTAACCCGACCGCCACGCAATGAAACGGCTCGCTTGGTTTACCCCACTACCCCCCGAACGTTCAGGAATTGCGACCTACAGTTCCGAGATCTTGGGACTGCTCACCGACGTCTATGATGTCGACATTATTGTCGACTCGTTACCGCTGCAACATAACGGGGATGATCGACACATCAGCGCATACGATTTTTCTTGGCGGCAGATTAAGGATCCCTACGATTTAATCGTTTACCAGCTTGGTAACGCAAGATGTCATGACTACATCTGGCCGTACATGTTTCGTTACCCAGGCCTTGTAGTTTTACACGACGGCCAATTACACCAGGCTCGGGCTCGCCTGTTGCTTCAGCAGAAGCGTTATGAAGACTATCGTGCTGAGTTTGAATACAACCATCCTGATGCAAGAGCCGACATTGCTTATCTTGGAATTGCCGGACTCTTGGGATCTCTACACTACCTCTGGCCAATGTTACGAACCGTTGTGAACTCGGCGAGAATGGTAGCCGTACACAATACGACACTCGTTCGAGAGTTACAGGACAGGTTTCCCGAGGCACGTATCGACCGAATCCGAATGGGTGTGCCGAATGCTTCCGAAGCCTCAAGAGCAAAGCACATCCGGGCCAGACACAACATTTCTCAAGAGACTGTAGTTTTTGCTGCGTTCGGTCGGGTGACGCCTGAGAAGCGAATTGCCCACACGTTTAGAGCACTTGCGGCCATCGCCAGCCGCACGCCGCATGTACACCTACTAATCGTTGGTGAACCCGTTCCCTACTACGACGCAATTGCGGAGGCCAAGAGTCTGGGCGTTTCTGACCGTGTCACGTTTACAGGTTACGTGGAAGATCGCGATCTGGACGATTACATTGCGTGCGCTGATGCCTGCCTGTGTATGCGCTGGCCATCGTCTGGTGAAACATCCGCGTCGTGGTTACGGTGTTTAGCAGGTGGCCGTGCCACAATTGTTACTGATCTGCACCACACGATTGATGTACCGGCGCTTGTAACGCGGGGCACCTGGACACCATCGCCGTCAGTTCAGCTCGATAAGATCGCACCGATTGAGCAAAACGTGTCGGCTGCCACTGGCGGACCATCTGGGTTACCTCTCTGTGTCAGTATCGACATCTTGGACGAGGAGAACTCGTTGCAGGTGGCAATGGAACGGCTGGCACGTGACCGGGCGCTACGACGGGACCTCGGTAACCGAGCGAAAAGATTCTGGGCGGCTCACCACACCCTGAAGCACATGCAGGCTGATTATTTAAGGGTCATTAGCTTGGCCCTGGACAGTCCCACAGGGGTCACGCCTCCACTTTCTCACTTACGGCCAGATGGTCTAGAGACTGCACGTGACATCCTTAAGGATATGGGGATGTCAGTTGATATCCTCGGGAGTTCCTGACCTCTATAATTGCGCGGTTGATGATGAGATAATGTTTGTAACCTGCTGTTAAACAATGGCTTAGCCTTGACTTGCGTCGGGTGGTCTTAGTAGGCTTACTCACGGTGAAGTTGTCTGATGCGTTGATCATGCTGGATACGGTCAATACTCCCTTTCTGTTGATTGCCTCGATACGCGGGATGGTTTATGAGCGATGATCCGCTGTCTGTTGCCGCCGAAAAACGTCTGAAGCTTGAACGGGAAAGGATCGACCGTCAATATAACGACGCGTTGACGGCACTCGATCATGCACTGCAGCAGTTTCCTGAGCTTCCAGTTTCACCGGCATTACCTGACGACTCCCTTGTCACCAGACTAAACGAGTTGGCCCGGCTAGTTCCTGAAGAGGGTGTAGATTGCGGTGTCGGATGGCGAGGACGGATTAGGCGTTTCGTATGGCGATTTATAGGACCGGTGTTTCAACGACAGCATGATTTCAACCTTGCGTTGATCGACCACATTAACCGCAACGTTGAGCCCACTCGCCAGAGGGCGCATGCTCTTGACAAGGTGCTGACGGCGATTCGCGACTCATTTGCTTCCCAAGCTTTCTTTCAACACAAGCTCATGTTGTACGCGCAGCAAATCACCCCCTATGTAAATACTAAGCAACCAAGTATGCCGCTCAGTGTGCAGGAGTTTGGGGTAGGCCTTGCTGCGGGTCTCGATGCGGTTGGTGATGAAATCCAGAAACGCGGCGAGGCGAATATTGTGAGGGAACGGCGGTTTGAAGCAAGGGTTGAAGAACTTCGGGCGACCGTTGGTGCACTGCAGCAGAAGTTACTTCTGTTGACAAGGCAGCTAGAACCACAGGAGGCGGGGAATATTAGTAAATCAACCGAGAGTCGAAGTAGCCGACGTCAGGCTGCGCTCGCTACAGAGCCTCCCCCTAAGCCGCACTTGACCGAAGGCCAGTTGAGCACTGCGGACGGCGCATTCAAATACGTAGGTTTTCAAGATCAATTTCGCGGAGCACCTGAAGAAATTCGAGCACGCATGAATGAATACGCACCTGATTTCACTGGGGCGGTTGACGTGTTGGATGTAGGGTGCGGCCGGGGTGAGTTCCTCGATGTGCTCAAGGAACATGGTGTGCCGGCGCGTGGCCTCGACATCAACCCGGAGATGGTCAAGGTTTGCCAAATGCGCGGTCTTGATGTGGTGGAAGGTGATGTGGTCAGCTATCTGGAAGGTTTGGATGACGGTTCACTCGGTGGTCTTTTCTCGGCCCAGGTCGTCGAGCATTTACGACCAGAGTATCTGGTACGCCTACTCGAACTGTCATACCAAAAGCTTCGACCAGGGTCTCAGATCGTGCTCGAAACGATTAATCCTGCTTGCTGGGTCGCGTTCTTCGACGGTTATATTCGCGATATCACGCATGCGCAGCCCCTGCATCCCGATACACTGACCTATCTATTGCATGCAACCGGGTTTCAAGGCGCTACTATCCGATACTGTGCTCCATATCCTGAACACGCCAAGCTGCAAAGGGTAGCGGTATCGAACCAGTTCAAGAAATCTAAGGATGCGGATGAACTAGCTTCCCTCACGGTGGCGTTTAACGATGCCGCTGACAAGATCAACAGCTTCTTGTTTACCCATTTGGACTACGCGGTCATTGCTAAACGCCTCTAAGGTCCATGGAATCTACAAGGTCGAAACGATTTTCGTCGACGATGCGTGAGCCGTTCATGCGTGCTGCATTGGCCGAGGCAAATCGGGCTGAAGCGGCTGGCGAGGTTCCCGTTGGTGCAGTCGTTGTTGTTGACGGTGAGGTCGTCGGCTCTGGATTCAATCAGCCGATTGCGACGCAGGACCCGACAGCTCATGCAGAAATCGTGGCGCTGCGCGCGGCTGGACTGGCGTGTAGTAATTACCGTCTCACGGGTGCCTCACTCTATGTCACAGTCGAACCGTGCTTGATGTGCGTCGGCGCCTTGATTCACGCACGGATCGGCATGTTGGTGTTCGGGGCCACCGAACCCAAGGCTGGAGCGGTTCAGTCTATGTGTCGGTCACTGGACCATCCGTCACTGAACCACAAGGTTGTTGTAATCACTGGGGTGTTAGAGGCCGAATGCTCGGCGGTCCTACAGGGATTTTTCCAGCGACGTCGTGAGGGAAATATTTTGACGACGCCTCTCGGCTGATTAGCAACGTTAATTTTGATTGTTTGACCCAACGGAGAGGTACCGAAGTGGTCGTAACGGGGGCGCCTCGAAAGCGTCTTGTCGGGTAACCGGCACGTGGGTTCGAATCCCACCCTCTCCGCCACTCTTTTCTTCAGGCGTTTTTCATGCGCTTGGGCGGTGGATTACCTATCGTAAATCAATCGTCTGGGGCTTCCACCTATCACCGTTCCACCGAATCCGCTTAGGTTACCCAAGGTCCCGGAGCGTAAGTTCTCAATGGTCGTTCGAAAGAGACCTGTCGGGTTCATAGGGCGACCCGAGACCGCGCTTTAGGTCTTGGATAGGAATTCGATTGCGGCCCATTCCTTGGCACTTACCGGCATGACGGAGAGCCTCGAGATCCGCACGAGAGGAAAAGCTGCAAACTTGCGGTCCGCTTTGATCTCAGCCAGTGTCACCGGGCGGCGCAGCTTGCGACTCGGAACGATATCGACCGTATGGCGCTTACCGGAAGTGTCCGACGGATCGAGGTAGGCGTTACCGATGGCACGTGCGATTCCGACAACTGCTTTCTGGTTTCCCGTATGGTAGTAGAAGATTCGATCGCCTTTTTTCACTGAGCGGAGGTGCTTTTGGGCCAGGGGATTCCTTACTCCAGTCCAAGAGGTCTGGTCATCTTTGACAAATTCTTCAAAGCTATAACTTGACGGTTCTTCCTTAAACAGCCAATACATGGTTACTCCAAGCGGACCGTTAATATTCAGCGTCGTAATGTGATTGGCGGAGAGAGTGGGATTCGAACCCACGGTAGAGTTTCCCCTACACACGCTTTCCAAGCGTGCTCCTTCAACCACTCGGACATCTCTCCGGGTAAGTCGCGGACGCTGAGTGTATCATGCTGTTCGCGGCCGTTAGGTCGGCCTGCTTGCTTGGTGATCAGACGCAAGCTACACTGAACCTCGTTCGGGACAGACGTAGTGGTGCTGTGCGTACGTCTGGTTCGTCGTGACTTATGCCCTACCAAGTTATTGCTCGGAAGTGGCGTCCCAAGAAATTTGATGATGTGGTGGGACAGCGCGGTGTCACCCAGACGCTGCGGAATGCAATCGAGAGCGAGCGCATCGCCCAGGCTTTCGTCTTTGCGGGACCTCGGGGCGTTGGGAAAACGACAACGGCTAGGATTCTGGCCCGCGCCTTGAACTGCGTAAAGGGTCCCGTCCCTGACCCGTGTGGCAAATGCGATCCCTGCCTTGAGATTGCCGAGGGGCGTGATCTCGATGTCCATGAACTTGATGGCGCGACACACACGGGGATTGATAACGTTCGTGAAGTCATCATTGAGGGCCTAGCGATGATGCCGGCGCGCGACCGCTACAAGGTCTTCTTGATTGACGAATTTCACCAACTGTCGAAGTCCTCTTTTAACGCGCTTTTGAAATCGATCGAAGAGCCCCCACCGTACGTTGTGTTCATGATGGCAACGACTGAACTCGAAAAGGTCCCGGACACTGTCTTGTCCCGGTCGCAGGTGTTTGAGTTTAGGAGCATTGGGGCTTCCGAAATCGCTGACCAACTTCATCGGATCGCCAAGGTTGAGAAGATCGACATCGATGCCAGCGCCTTGGCGCTGTTAGCACGCTCGGCGGAAGGGAGTATGCGCGACGCCCAGACCGCACTCGATCAAGTTCTTGCCTTCGGTGGTGAGCACATCACGGCGGAGGATGTCTCTACTGTCCTCGGGCTTGTGGGGCGAGATCTTTTGCTCGACACCATCGAGGCGGTCGCGGATGAGCGAGCAGCGGATCTGTTTCAACTCTCCGGCCAATTTGTCGAGGCAGGTTACGACCTTCGGCAGGTGTGTCGAGAACTGTCACGGGTGTGTCGCGATCTACTGGTCCTGGCGATTGACGTGTCCCGTTTTGAAGACCCCGAAATTGCACCCGAGGGCGACCGTGACCGGTTGCGGGCGTTGGTACAGCGTTTCTCTCGGGAGGACCTCATGCGGGCGTTCGACGTGCTCAGTCGGGCCGAGGCGGACCTACGCCGATCCTCTCAGCCTCGGTATCACCTTGAAATGGCGCTGCTTCGCTGGATCCATTTACGTCACCTGGTGCCGCTTGCCGAGGTGATTGAGGGACTTAAAAGCGACACACCGACTAAGCGCTCTGGTGACTCGGACACGCCCCCCCGAGCTCCTCTTAGCGGAGGGTCAGCGCCGGCGATGCGTCCTCACCCAAGTGCGAAGAGTCAGGTGAAGGCGGTTCCTCGCCGGGTGGCACAAGTCAAGACCAAGCCTGTTAAGGCCGAATCACCACCGACCGGTCGAGCGGCGGAAACCCTGTCGGACGGAGGTGAAAAGGACTTGAAAAGTGCGTGCATGGCGGAACTCCAGCGTACCAAAAAAGTTCTTTACGGCACTGTTATAGCTCAGGCGCGACGCATCGTCTTGGACGGCGATCGGATCATATTCACATTCGGGACGAACCAGAAGACACTTCAGGACCAACTTAAAGACCAGTGTTCATGGGTGGAGAAGACGGCATCCCAGATCGCTGGTAAGAAGATGAGGGTGGTAGTCGAGCAGGAAAACGTTGATGAGCTAGTTTCGACGTCACCGTTGGCAGCCAACGAGTCTCGGAAAGCCGAGGTGATGGACGACCCTACTGTGCAAGCGATGCTGGATGTACTTCCTGGTGAGATTCGGGACATTGAGAAAGCCTGATCGTGGTCTTGCCGTCGTGTTATTGAGACAGGCACATTAGATGGATGCAATGAACATTCGGGAGATGGTGAAGCAGGCTCAACAGATGCAAGAGCGTCTGCAGAAGCAGATGGCGGAGACGCGGGTCGAGGCAAGCGCTGGTGGTGGCATGGTCACGGTTGTGATGAATGGATCAAAACAGATTGTATCTGTGAAGATCGATCCCGAAATTGTCTTGAGAAATGACGTTGAAATGCTGCAGGACCTTATTGTAGCTGCCATTAACGATGCCCATCGTAAGGCAGACGCCAAACTGGCAGGTCAAATGGGTAGCCTCAAGATTCCTGGGTTGACTGGATGACCGAGCTTGACTCACTCGCGAAGTTGATGGTGCAGTTGCAGCGTCTACCTGGTATCGGTGCCAGGAGTGCGCAACGACTGGCGTTTCACTTCCTTAAGAACCCTCGCAGTCAGGTGGAGGAGCTTTGCGAAGCGCTTCGTGAGGTTAAGGACCGAATTACGTATTGCTCGGTGTGCAGCAACATTACCGATGTAGATCCCTGCTACTACTGCACGCACCCAAGCCGTGATCAATGCCTCATTTGTGTTGTTGAAGAGCCCCACAATGTCACTGCGGTCGAAAAGAGTGGTGAGTTTAAAGGGGTTTACCACGTACTGCTGGGTGCGTTGTCGCCACTGCAGGGTATTGGCCCGGACGACCTGAAAATTAAGGAGTTATTAACTCGAGTAAGCGATAGCAAAGTTAATGAAGTTATTTTGGCCACCAATCCCAATGTAGAGGGGGAAGCCACGGCTATCTATCTTGCAAAGCTCCTCAAACCGCTTGATGTACGAATCACACGTATCGCCATGGGAGTGCCAGTGGGCAGCGACCTTGAGTACGCCGATGAAGTTACAATGCACAAGGCGATAGAGGGACGTCAAGAGTTGTAGGGTGTAGAGGTGCCGTGTACTCTCACCACCGTAACTGTTCGAGATTGCCCACCTAGAAAATCTTCTTCAGTACTGCCGCAGTCGCCGATGCTGCCGCCGCCAAAGTTGGGCTGCTTAGTTGGTCGCGGAGCCGTTGAAAGCCGACCTCGTCATCGACGTCGTACCACGACTGGACCAATTCTACGGTTGTTCGCGCTTGCTCGGCCGCAGCGATGGTGTCGGACAGAGTCCACGGTGTACTCCATCTAATGTTTGAGAAAAGATCCGGAATGGACGCCGTGGCATCGTCGCGACTCAAGCCGACAAGATAGTACCCTCCGTCCTCAGCCGGGCCGAGCACCACGCATCTTGGTCTGTCGAGTCTGCGAAAGGCATCTTCCAGGATGCGACCTGGAAGTGATGGCAGATCTGACCCGATGATGACAACCCGGCGGAAGCCCTCTTTAAAGAGATCTTCGAATAGGGTGCGCTCGCGGGTCGCCAGATCGTGGCCTCGTTGCAGTAATAACTCGTCGGGACTAAGTCCCATCAGTTCGAAGTCACTGGCATTGCCCTCAGGTGTATACGCCAACCGTAGGGTGACGTCCGATAGGGACCGGCAAACACGCATCTGATCGACGATGAAGGCGGTGTAGAGGTCCACCCGAGCCCTTGTGTCGGGGACCGCTTCGGCTAGACGCGTCTTAACTTTACTTGGGTGGGCTGGTGAGCGGGCCATGATTGCGACAACTGAGCCCTCAGCACTCGCTCCCCTTAAGGTGGGCTTTTCTGGCATTTGTGGAATCGTATAGTTGCAGGTATGCGGATGCCGCTTACATAATCTAGGATGATGTTTCCAGGCTCCTTACACCAGCCACTCGCCACCATTCTACTTGTTGGGGGTCTCCTGACGTGCTTTCTTGGATACCGTCTATTCCGTTTCGTGCTTGCTGGGTTCGGGCTATTTTTCGGCGCGATTGGCGTAGTGTGGATGATTGGTAGCACCGACTTGATGGCACTGGTGGTAGCGGTGCTTGCGGGGGCGTTAGTCGGCGGATTGATGTTCTTCGCTGTTTATTACGTGGGTGTTGCAATTATCGGGGCTGGATTGGGCGCGACCTTTGTCTACCTTCTGTGGATTCAACGCGCTGACGATCCCCATGCATTGTTGGTTATTCTTTTTTCCATCGTTGGGGCTTTTGCCGCTCTCTTGGTGCAGCGCTACGTGCTAATCATTGGCACTGCCTTTGGCGGTGCTTGGACGAGCCTTGTCGGCGGTCTAGCGTTGACCGGTCGGGAGGACGCTGTGATGGCGGTGAGCAACCTAGGTGCGTGGTTCAGCTATCCGCTCGATATCGTAGCTGCAAGGCATGAGGCATTACTGGGTGGTTGGCTAGTGGTTGGCCTGCTTGGCTTCGTTGTACAGCTGAGGAAGACTAGAAGGGCGCTTGACGGTCGCCGAAAATGACCGACGTGGGCACCCCCTTCGGATTGACCCGCCTAGCATGGTTTCGGTACCATTGGGTGTTCAACGGGGCAATGGGGTGTGAAATGTACACGCTGTCGCTACGTAGGAATACTGGGGATCCTCAGTAGCTCAACGGCAGAGCATCCGGCTGTTAACCGGAGGGTTGTAGGTTCGAATCCTACCTGAGGAGCCAACTTTGGAGCGGCCATTTCAATCGTAACCTCTCAACAGAGTGCCTACCGCTGCGGGAATAAGATTTTTCGGGCTTCAAATCGAACTTCCAATACAAGAGCAGAACCGTAGGTCCAGGGAAGTTAGTATAATGCTGGCGCTTGTAGCGTGATGTGGCAAAGTCGGTACATACCCTCCGTGCTGATTCTCGGCGCCTCTGTATTGCTTGTCGGCGTTGCCATAGATGCTTGCTCTTTTGACGCTACAGCGAGCCCCGACCAGCCAATCGCGTTTTCTCATCGGCTTCATGTTGAAAACCAGATTGACTGCTCGTATTGCCACGAATACTACGATCGATACGCCGTCGCTGGTATTCCGCGCGTGAGTGTTTGCGTTGACTGCCACGAGTTTATGGAGCCGGTTGAACCGAATCCAGACTTGGACCGCATTTTTGAGTTCGCCGACGCCGGACAAGAGATTCCTTGGGTGCGTTTGTACGAACTGCCGCAATATACCCACTTCAACCATAAGTGGCACATTCAAGCAGAGATTGAGTGCCAAACGTGCCACGGAGATATCGGCGCCAGTGACCGGGCAACACGCCACATGGTCTACGACATGGATTGGTGCCTTAGCTGCCATGAGTCCCAAGAGGCTTCGGTAGATTGTGTGACCTGCCACAAATGAAACGACGAGAATTTCTTAAGAGTTCGGTCGTCGCAGGGACGGCCGGTGTACTGCTCGATGCGTGCGCGCCTCCGGGTTCTGAGCAAATTATCCCGCTCTTAATCCCCGAGGAACGATTTGTTCCTGGGGTGGAGGAGTTTCATGCGGCTACCTGTTTTGAGTGTCCGGGTGGCTGCGGGCTTCTCGCTCGGAAGATCGACGGCCGTCTTGTCAAGGTCGAGGGCAACCCGGCGCATCCGATTTCGAAGGGTGGAAGCTGTGCACGCGGGCAGGCATTGCCGCAAGCGATGTATCACCCCGATCGCCTGCAGTCACCTCTTGTCCGTGAAGGTGAGCGAGGCAAGGGGCGCTGGACCGAGATTGCATGGGACGATGCATTGGAACGCTTGGTCACGGAGTTGATACCACTCCGAACGGAAAGTTCGGGACTGGCCTTTTTGACTGGGCAACTTCGTGGTCACCGGTGGGAGCTTGTAAGGCGGTTCGTAGCGGCGTTCGGCGGAGCGCATCATTGGTTGCATGAGCCATTCGGCGACGACTTGGTGCGACGCGCTAGTGAGTTGACTTTGGGAATTGAGGCTTTTCAGACTCACGATGTTGAACATGCGAATTACGTTCTGACATTTGGTGCGGCACTGGTAGAAGCGTCGCGATCACCAGTGCGCTTTGGGCGAGGTTTCGGCCACCTCCGTCGTGGTCGACCTGGTCAGCGCGGCAAACTGGTTGCAATTGGCCCACATCTATCCGTGACTGCCGCACACGCCGATGAGTGGCTGCCGGCGCGGCCTGGAACTGACGCAGCCCTGGTGCTGGGTATTGCACATACGCTAATACGTGACGAACTCTACAATAAGGTATTTGTGGATGAGCGCACGGAGGGCTTTGAGGCGTTCCGTGAACGCGTGTTGGAAGCATTCGCACCGGAGACAGTCTCGGTAGCAACTGGTGTTCCTACCGAGCAGATCGAGCGGATAGCCCGAGAGATGGCAGAGTACGGTCCGGCGGTAGCGATTGCAGGCGATGCTGCTGTGACTGGCCCGAATGGCTTAGCGACAGCGGTGGCTGTTACCCATCTCAACGCGCTGGTGGGCGCGTTTGGTCGCGAGGGCGGCATCCATTTTGATCCACCGCCACCGTTCGCGCCGTACCCTGTTCTTGACGAGCCGTTTGTGTTGAGAGAACCGACGCCGTTGGCCAATGTCCTTTCTGACCCGACGATTGACGTCAAAGCACTGTTGGTAGCTGGCACAAATCCGCTGTTTACGTTGCCTGCCGCGTCGGGAGTGTCTGACCTTTTTTCCAACATTCCGTTCATTGCTAGCTTCGGTTCATTTCCAGATGAAACGTCTCAGTGGGCTGACTTACTGCTGCCAGAATCAACAGTGTTCGAGCGATTCGATGATGATGTGCCGGCGCCAGGGGTCGGTAAATCGATGGCTTCGCTGTCGGGACCTATGTTCGTGAGGCCACTCTACGACACGCGCGCAATGCCAGATGTGCTCCTACAGATTGGGCAGCGATTGGGCGACGACATGGCGGTCGCGCTGCCGTGGGAGTCTTATGAAGCGGCGCTTCAAGCCGCGTGGAGTGGGCTGCACGATTCTCAGCGTGGGTCAATTGTTGAGACTAGCGCTAACCGCTTTTGGCGGAGTGCGCTCGAATCGGGTGGGTGGTGGGATGACTCCATGCCCGCTCAGAGCCAATTCGCGACGACCAGCAACCGTTACCGATTTGATGTGGCACCCTTGCGGGCGGGAGTTGGTGCGGCGCCAGAGACTTCGACCGAAAGACCGTTCCTATTGCATGTCTATCCGTCACTTGCTTTTGGTGATGGCCGGAGTGCGCACCTGCCGTTTCTCCAGGAACTTGCTGACCCGATGACTGACACGCGGTGGGGTTCGGTTGTCGAGGTGAGTGTGCCTGCGGCTGAGGAGTACGGAATTGCTAATGGCGATCCGTTACTCGTTAGCTCGGCGCAAGGCGAACTTGTCGCTCGTGCGCGGGTCATGCCGGGACTTCGCCCTGAGGTCGTGGCTATGGCGGTCGGGCAAGGGCACACCAGCTACGGACGGTACGCGACAGACCGAGGTGCGAATCCCTTGGCCCTGCTTCCGCCACCAGGTCCAGTCGATGGTTCAGGAGTAGCACTAGTGGGAACCGCCGTTAGTATCCGGAAGGCGCCTGAGGTTCTAGCAGCACTTCCGCGTGCGGCGCAATCGCTCAAGGTGTAAGGAAGGAACCGGGATGGCAAAGTGGGGAATGGCGATTGACATTGATCGTTGCGATGGGTGCAACGCTTGTGTGGTGGCATGTCGAACCGAGAACAATGTTCCAACCGCCGGGCCGGAGCAGGCTGAGAACGGACGAGCGATCGAATGGATCAGGGTCGAGCGTCACGTTGAGGGAGAATTTCCCAATGTTCGCGTCCGGTTCGTTCCTGTGATGTGTGTCCATTGCGACGAAGCGCCTTGTGTGAAAGTCTGTCCCGTTTCCGCGACTTACGAGACCCCGGATGGTTTAAATGCCCAGATTCACCCTCGCTGCATTGGTACGCGGGCTTGCGGACAGGCTTGTCCTTACACGGTTCGTTACTTCAACTGGGGTGAGCCGTCGTGGGAAGCGCCACTTGAGCAAACGATCAATCCCGATGTGGCGGTGCGCTGGAAGGGCATTATGGAGAAGTGCACTTTTTGTGTTCAGCGCATCCGACGTACAAACGACCAAGCGAGGGATGAGGAACGCGAGATCCGTGATGGTGAGGTGAAGCCGGCATGTGCCCAGGCGTGTCCGGCTCAGGCGATTGTCTTTGGTGATCGTGAGGATCCTGAGAGTGCCGTGTCGAAGCTGTCGGAGAGTCCTCGTGCCGAACGCCCTCTCGAAGAGCTCGGCACCGGGCCTCGGGTGGTCTATTTGAAGGAAGGAGGCTGGGGTGACGGCTTCAGGCCGGGATCGAACGATTGAGGATTCGCTTCTTCGCCCCGTTTTTGAGACCGGCCGAGGGGTCTGGATCACCGTAGGTCTCCTCGTTGCAGTCATCGCCTACGGTGGTTATCAGTGGTTGCTTCAATTACAAGACGGCATGGTGATCGCCGGTATGAATCAGCCTGTCTATTGGGGTCTCTACATCACCAATTATGTCTTCTTCATCGGTATCAGCCATGCCGGCACTTTGATTTCAGCGATTCTTCGTCTGACGGATGCAGAATGGCGCCGTCCGATCACTAGGGCGGCGGAGGCGATCACGGTCTTCGCGCTGCTGATGGGCTCGAGTAATGTGCTTTGGCATTTGGGTCGCCCTGAACTCATCTACGTCCCGTTACTGTCTCCGCAACCGTTGTCACCGCTTATATGGGACGTGGTGTGTATTTCGGTGTATTTGTTGGGAAGCATTACCTACCTGTATCTGCCGCTCATACCCGACCTGGCGATTCTTCGTGACCGGAGCCCCAGACTCCGCTGGTTCTATCGCCTTTTAGCACTTGGTTGGCAGGGAACAAGTCGGCAGCATCAGCTTCTTGAACGAGCAATCGGTGTTATGGCTGTGGCGATTATTCCGATTGCAGTCTCTGTTCACACCGTTGTGTCGTGGGTGTTTGCGATGAGTCTCGTGCCGATGTGGCACAGTGCTATCTTTGGTCCTTACTTTGTTGTTGGTGCGATTTTCTCCGGCATTGCCGCCCTTCTCATCGCGATGGCGATACTTCGTAAGACATTCCACCTGGAGGCATTCTTCCGGCCGATCCACTTCAACAATCTCGGTCTGTTGATGTTGACGATGGCCTGTCTCTGGTTCTATTTTACGTTTGCAGAACACCTAACGGTCTGGTACGGCAACGAACCCGACGAGATCGCGGTGCTCAATGCTAGGCTGTATGGACCGTTTTCAACCGCGTTCTGGTCGATGATCACCTGCTGCTTCATAATTCCTCTCGGTATTCTCTCGTTTAAGAGAACTCGAACGGTGATCGGAACAGTTGTAGCCTCGTGCGCAGTGGTTATCGGTATGTGGCTTGAGCGCTATATCATTGTCATAAGCTCAGCCTCCTATCCACGTTCGGAGACGATGTGGGACGGGGGAGTGTATACACCATCGCTTGTGGAAATTAGTTTGACGGCAGCAGAGTTTGCGGCTTTCGTGCTGCTATATATCGTCTTTGCGAAACTATTCCCACTTGTGTCAATTTGGGAGATTAAGGAAGGCGATGAGCGTGACATTGACGCCGTTACAGACATACTTGAGCTTGAGTCTCCAGGTGGTCGTGCGAAAGCCTGATTAATCCCTGTGTTATCATCCCTAATCTTTGATGGCCGGGTGCCTGATACTTAGGAGTGTGGGGGCAAAGACAGTGAAGCGTAAGTTATTGTTGATTGTGTTAGCCGCGTTTGTCGGGACGGCGTCGCTAGTGGTGGCGGCGGTTCAGGATGGCTGGGATGTTCCTGAGGATGCGAAGGCGGTTGAGAGCCCCTTTGCAGCCGATGATGAGGTTATTGCAGAAGGCGCAACGCTCTATCAGCGGAACTGCCGTATGTGTCACGGCGAATCTGGTAAGGGTGACGGACCAGCAACTGCCCGGATCAAGCCGGCCCCGCCGGACATTACTACTGCCGAGGCTCAGGATCGGATGAGCGATGGCGAAATGTTTTATAAGATCACAGTCGGTAAGCGTCCCATGCGCGAGTTTGAAAGCAAGCTGAGCGAAGACGAGCGCTGGAACATGGTGCATTTTTTGCGCACCTTACGGGCTGGATAGCGTGTTTACGTCGGTCGTCGGTGGCCGAGGCGGGACAAGCGGGTCCCGCCTGAGCTTTGTACGGCCCTTCTCTTTGGCACCGGCGGTATAATTCCCACCCCACCTTGGGGTTTACAGTTAACGTTCTTTAGTTGGCCGAAGTATGGCTGCGACGATACGTTATGGGCTTAGGCATGGTCCTACGGCCGGCCCGAGGTTTTAGAGGAGGTTTGTTATGTCGCGTCGGGGCACGATTGGGCGAAGAGGCTTTCTCCGGGCGGCGCCAGCCGCGTTAGCGTCAGGTTTACTGGCGCGATCGGCGGTTGGTCAGAGTGAGGTCGAGCCAATTCCGCCATCGTCGATTGATGGAGCCGAAGCACTGTCCGGCTTGGAATTCACACCGGCCGAAAGGACAATGATGCAAGAGGGGTTGGAGAGGAACCGCCAGCGTTTTCAAGCCCTGCGGGAATTCGATATCCCTCACGACATTGAGCCAGCGGTAACTTTTCGTCCGAAATTGCTTGGGCGTACACCGACCGGTTCAGCTACCCCAAATGCACCGCTATCCTTACCGACGCCGGTGTTCGTCAGTGTTAGTGACTCCGTTGAGGACCTGGCGTTCGAGTCCGTCTGGACCTTGGCCGATTTACTGAAGCGCCGGATAGTGTCGTCGACGGCGTTGACGAGGATGTACCTGGACCGTCTCAAGCGCCACGGAGACACGTTGAAATGTGTCGTCACTCTTACCGAGACGTTAGCACTGCAGCAGGCCCAGCAAGCGGATATGGAAATATTACAAGGGCGTTATCGTGGGCCGTTACACGGAGTGCCGTGGGGTGCGAAGGACTTGTTAGCTACCAAGGGCATCCGGACGACTTGGGGTGCGAAGCCATATGAGGACCAGGTCATTGACCTTGATGCAACGGTAGTAGAACGGCTCCGCGATGCGGGCGCCGTTTTAGTGGCCAAGTTATCGATGGGCGCCCTGGCACAGGGTGGTGTTTGGTTCGGGGGTTCGACCAGAAATCCGTGGAACCTTGAGCGGAGTTCGTCTGGTTCGTCGGCCGGACCCGGTGCTGCAACAGCCGCCGGGTTAGTCGGTTTTTCGATTGGTACCGAGACGCGAGGCTCGATCATCTCACCTTCGGCCGCGTGTGGTGTCACCGGCCTCCGCCCGACGTATGGCCGTGTCAGCCGGTACGGTGCAATGGCGCTCAGTTGGACGATGGATAAGATTGGTCCCATGTGTCGGTCAGCTGAGGACTGCGCTCTTGTGTTTAACGCGATCTATGGACCGGATGGACGCGATGAAACCGTTGTCGACGCAGGATTCGAGTGGGAATCCGATCTCTCGTTCGCTGGTTTACGCATTGGATATCTTCGTGAGGAGTTTGAGGTGCCATCCGATAACCTCTCGGACGAGCAGCGCGCGCGATGGGAGGCTCAGCGGGTGTCGTTAGCAGCGGCGCTGGAGGCACTGCGAGGAGTCGGCGCGGATCTCGAGCCGATTCAGTTACCAGATTTTCCAAGCGATTCGATCGGATTTGTGTTGACGGCTGAGGCCGCAGCGTCATTTGATGATTTGACGCGCAGTCGTGGGATTGATCAACTCACTTCACAGAGTTCGCGATCTTGGCCGAACACTTTCCGTACGTCCCGATTCATTCCGGCGGTCGAGTATATCCGAGCACAGCGAGCACGGACGCTACTGATGGAGAAGATGGAGGAACTGATGGCTGACTATGACCTGTTTGTCTCACCATCACGTAGCGCGAGTCTTGGCATTACGAACCTGACTGGCCATCCAGCGATTGCTGTTAAGGCCGGGTTTGCTGAGGGGATGCCTGTGTCGCTAATGTTCACTGGGCGGCTATATGATGAGGCAACGATTCTGCGTGCCGCCTCGGCTTTTGAGCGTGCTACTCCCTGGCATGCGCAGCACCCGACGGTCTGACAAAGAATAGGCGAACTGATGAGGTTAATGAACCGGGCCTGGTGGGCCAATCTGAAAGGACACCTATGCGTATTATGAAACTGGCAATTATCAGTCTTAGTGTCTGTTTTCTAGTTCTCGAAGCGTCAGCCTTTCAGGCCGGCAAGCGAGTCATCACGCGAGACACATCGTCTAATGCGCCGTTCAGCCCAGCCGTTGCAGCTGGTGATTTCATCTATCTGTCGGGCACGTTAGCACGCGGTGAGGGCATTCGCGAACAGACGCGCGGTGTTTTGTCCAACCTTGGCGAAGTGCTTGAACTTGCTGGTGCCGACTACACTCGCGTGGCGGCCGTGACAGTGTATCTTCGCAACACGAGCGATTTTCAGGGAATGAATGAGATTTTTCGAGAGTACTTTCCGTCCGAACCACCTACGCGCACAACGGTCCAGACTGACCTGGTTCGTGAAGACGCATTGGTTGAGATGTCGATGATTGCTATTCGTCCAGGTGCGGAGCGAACGGTGCTTCAACCGGAGGGGTGGCCTACCGGCACGGCCCCATACAGCTACGGTATCAAGTCGGGCGATACAGTCTTCCTCGCCGGTATCCTAGGGCGGGACTACAGTAGTGCTAACTCGAGTGTCGGTAGTGACATTCAGGCGGAAACGCGCGCTATCTTTGAGAACGCTAGGCAGATTCTAGCCGCTGCCGGCATGTCTCTTAACGATGTCGTTGCGTCGCGTGTCTACATCACCGACACCACCTTGTTCCGCGATATGAATACTTCCTACAGTGCGCACTTCCCTGAAATTCCACCGGCACGTGCGACTGTACGGGCCAATCTCATGGGCGATCAATATCACTTGGAGATCACATTGATCGCTGTCGCTGGGGCGAAGACACGGATTACTCGACCTAACGCTGACGGCACACTTGGTCGCGAGAGTCCTGTGCTGAGCCACGCCGTGCGGGTGGGGAACCGACTCTACCTGTCAGGCATGCTTGGAGTAAGTGATGAGACGCGCACTGATACACAAGCACAGGCGCGGCAGACGCTGGCCACGATCGGACGGACGCTTGATGCCGCAGGATTCGGTATTGATGATCTGGTTGATGGTGTTATTTACCTCACGGACATGAGCGAGTGGGGAGAGATGAACGTGGCTTATCGAGAGGCGATCACCGGTAATTTTCCTGCTCGTGCTGCAGTGGGCACAGGGCTTATGAGTGGTGATGGTCGCGTTGAGATCATGTTCACGGCCGTTAGATAGGTTGCGAGACATATGGTCGTTACGGTCCAGCATCGGCTTGAGACCTCTGGACAGGGAGACGCGCACGACCTTACACCTGTATTGACGGCGGCCTTGGTCGATGCCGGCTTAGTGGAGGGCATTGCCACGGTGGCTGTCGTGGGTTCGACTGCGGCGATCACAACGCTAGAGTTCGAACCTGGTGTCATCCGCGATCTTAGCGGGGTCTGCGAGCGGTTCGCACCGCGAGCGGGAGATTACGCGCACCATCTCCACTGGGGGGATGATAACGGGTCTAGCCATGTCCGTGCCGCCCTGTTCGGACCATCGGTAACCATTCCGTTTACCGATCGGTCATTGACGCTCGGTACCTGGCAGCAGGTGACACTCGTGGAGTTTGACACCGGGCCCCGCCAGCGCGAGGTTGTTATCCAGCTGATGGGAGACTGAGTCCTGGGGTAGGAGTAGCTCTTCATGTTCGAGACATCACGCGAGGTTGAGGTAACTCGAGTTCGGGCCGGCGTTCGCGATGCTCTCCGCGACCACGCCGCGACTGAAGAGCCGATGGAGGTCAGAATCCATGGTGAGCCATTCGCCGTAATTATGCGGACCCCAGGGCGTGATCACGACCTTGCGGCGGGATTTCTCCTTTCAGAACAGGTCGTGCGAGGGCCGGACGAGATCGGTCTGATTCGTCACTGCGCGGCTCCTGAAACTCCCGAATTGAAGAATGTCGTGGACGTTACCTTACAAGGGAAACCTGCTGTGGAACGGATCCGAGAACGTCGACAAGTAGTGACTAGCTCGTCTTGCGGTCTCTGCGGTCGTGTCACCTTGGACTCATTACACGCCCAGATACCTAGCCTTGACGATGCCTGGGAGGTCGCCGGCGCCTCGGTTCTAGCTTGGCCCCGGCGGCTTCGCGAGGCCCAGGATGCCTTTGAGAGGACGGGTGGAATGCATGCCGCCGGGCTTTTCGACGCGTCGGACACATTGGTTGATGTTGCGGAGGACGTGGGTCGTCACAATGCCGTCGACAAAATCGTTGGGCGAATGCTGCTGCTGGAGCGATTACCGCTCTCGTCCTGCGGTCTGGCCGTAAGCGGGCGGGCGTCGTTTGAGATTGTTCAGAAGGCGCTGCTGGCTCGCATTCCGCTTGTGGCGGCCGTGTCGGCTCCATCCACACTCGCGATCGAGTTGGCCGAAGAGTCTGGTGTCACACTTCTTGGCTTCGTTCGTGATGGTGGCTACAACATCTATTCACATCCTAGGCGAGTTGTTTCAGTCTAAGGGCCGTGATCATTGTTCAAGTGGTAATCCGATGCTCTTTTCTTGTAGCTTAAACTCGGGACGTGCCCCAGTAGCTATCCGTCTGGTTTACTAGAGTAGGTAAGCAATGAAGAACACCGTAGACAAGTGGGACGATTTCGCCAACTCCGGTTGGATGAGTCAGTGGCGGCCACCACTCTTTCTTTTGGCTTTCATGGCAACGCTGAACTCGTTCGGCACCATTGCTCAGGTGGAAGCTGGGGCAATAGTCCAGGAAGACGAATCTCGAGGGGAGGATGCAGTCAGGATCTGGGAGGAACCACTCACATTACCAACCTACCGCGTTGACCCGCCCGATCACAATCCAATGTTCTTTCGCAACGAGGTCTACCAGGGTGCCAAGAAGAAGGTCTACCCCTACCCGTTACAAGACAAAGTGACCAGAATTCTTGAGACCAAGACCTATACGGCCGTGCATCTAGAAAACGAGTACGTTGCACTCACTGTCCTGCCAGAACTGGGTGGTCGGTTGTTTACGGCGACCGACAAGACTAACAATTACGATTTTTTCTACCGGCAGAACGTCGTTAAGCCAGCGCTCATCGGTATGTTAGGTGCTTGGATTTCTGGAGGCATCGAGTGGTGCGTCTTTCACCATCATCGCAACACAACCTTCATGCCAGTCGACTACACGCTTGAGGCACACGCCGACGGGAGCAAGACTGTCTGGGTCGGCGAAACCGAGCGGCGGCACAGAATGCGCTGGATTATCGGTCTGACTCTATACCCGGGCCGGTCATACATCGAGGCGACGGTGAAACTATTCAACAGGACCGCACAGGCCCACTCGATCCTCTACTGGGCTAATGTAGCGGTGCACGCCAGCGACGACTACGAGGTATTGTTTCCACCGAGTGTGCAGGTCGCAACCTATCACTCAAAGAACGAGTTTATCCACTGGCCGGTCGGGCAAGGTGCTTATCAAGGGATCGATTACGAGGGTGTCGACCTGAGCCGTTGGCCAAACCATCCTGAACCGACCTCGTTTTTTGCTTGGAATCTGGCCGAAGATTTCTCAGGTGGGTACGATCACGGTAAAGACGCAGGCGTTGTACACGTTGGCAACCACCACATCGTGGCTGGGACAAAACTCTGGGAATGGGGTCCAGGCCCTCGTGGGCGGCTTTGGGATCAAATTCTGACTGATGAAGACGGACCGTATGCTGAACTAATGGTTGGTGGCCTTTCGGATAACCAACCTGATTACAGTTGGATTAAGCCCCATGAGGTGAAGACCTTCACGCACCACTGGTATCCAGTGCAGGAAATCGGTGGTTTCACGAAGGCAAATCTTGAGGCGGCGGTAAACCTTGAGGTCTCATCGGAGTCCGTGCAACTCGGGTTTAACTCCACCACCCACGTCAAGGATGCTCGGGTTTCGCTGGTGGCCAAGACCAGAACGCTGCTTGATAGCCGGGTAGTTATTGGGCCTGGCGTTCCCTTTACCGCGACCGTTGACCTACCAACTGGCGTGAAGGCTACTGACGTGGAAGCGACGCTTTTTGATGCAGAGGACCGTGCCCTGATCAGCGATCGTCCGAGACAGGCTGTTGCGCTTCCGGAACTTCCCGAACCCGTTGAGCCGCCGGTCGCGCCTGAGGATATCGCAACTGTAGACGAGTTATACCTTACGGGTCTCCGACTTCAGCAGGGGCACAGCCCAGTTATACCGCCTGAGCCTTACTACGAAGAAGCACTTCGGCGTGACCCAAACGACGTGCGGGTAAACACGATTGTCGGTACGAATCTGAATAAGCGAGGACTCTTTCAAGAAGCTGAACGCTATCTGCGAACGGCACTGAAACGGTTAACGAGTGGTTATGTCAGGCTGGGTGATACTGATGCAGAGTATCAACTTGGCTTGGCACTTCGTGGACAGGGGCGGTTCGGTGAGGCTTACGAGCAATTCTATCGAGCCTCTTGGGATGCAGCATTTCACTCGGCGGCCTTCTATCAATTAGCTGAGCTTTCGATGCGTGAGGGAGAATGGGGCCGCGCGTTGAACGAAATCAAGCAGTCGCTATCCACGAACACAAACGACACTAAATCACTTGGAATAGAGGCTGTCGTTCTCCGAAAGCTCGGCCGTATAGATGAGGCGCTCGTGGCAACGTCTCGTGCGCTAGTAATTGACCCGATGGACACGTTCGCCCTTAATGAGCGCCTTCTGACACTTCGAGTAGCCAATGCTAACGTTGAAGCGGCTACTGCTCTCGATGCACTTACACGCACGTTACGTGATGATGCTCAGACGTATCTGGAGCTCGCTACTGACTACGGTAACGTCACGCTTTGGGGAGAAGCGATTAAGGTGCTGGAGCGTCTTGTGGAGCGCGAGGTGATTTTTTCTAGTTCTTATCCGATGGTGCACTACTACCTCGGCTATTTCCATGGCCAGTCTGATAATAAGACTGAGGCCGTTACCAGTTACCAGCGGGCCGCCGGAATGCCGGCCGAATACGGTTTTCCGTTCAGACTGGAAAGTATTGAGGTGTTGGAGGCCGCACTCAGCGCACATCCTGACGACCATAGGGCCCATTATTATCTAGGCAACCTGCTCTACGAGATCCAACCCGAGCTGGCGATCAGTCACTGGGAGAAGTCGCGCGATCTCTTCAACGGTTTTTCAACTTCTTACCGGAACCTCGGGTGGGCCTATTATCGAACGCGGGGCAATCTCACAGCGGCAATCGAGAGTTACGAGCGAGCAGTCGCGCTTGACCGAAATGACACGCGGCTCTACGTTGAACTTGACGAACTGTATCAGGCCGCAAACGTGCCAATCGATACGCGCCTCCATATGGTTTCGGTCAATCACGAGGTCCTTGAGCGGCGAAGCGATAGTCTCCTTCGGGCGCTCATGGTGCAGGTGTTGGCAGGTGACTACGGAACAGCCATTAGGACTCTTGAAGCAAACCAGTTCTTTGTGGCCGAAGGCGGTGGGCGCGTGCACGGCGTGTTTGTGGACGCGCATCTCTTACGCGGGTTAGCCCGGTTAAAGGGCGGGCAGGCTCGTGAGGCGTTGGCTGACTTTGAGCGGGCCTCTGAGTACCCCGAGAATTTATCAGTCGCGCGGCCTAGGAACGACCGGCGTGCTTCTCAGGTGGCCTATTACACTGCTCTTGCGCATCACGCGTTGGGGGAGACTGAGCGATCTTCCGAGTATTTCCGGCGCGCAGCGGATCAACCTGGCACCGAGCGCTGGCCAGACACGTGGACCTATCAGGCGCTTTCGCTTGAGAGATTGGGTTACGCTGATGAGGCACGGGAAAAGCTTGAGGCGGTGGTCAATGCGGCCGAGATTCAGCTCGCAGAGACCAGAGATGATGTAAATTTTTTCGCCAAGTTCGGGAGTCGCGCTTCCGAGGCCACTCTTCGTGCAAGGGCTCTTTCGATGCTTGGGTTCGCACAGCAAGCGCTCGGTAGGACGGAGGAGGCCAGAACGAGCTTTGGGCGTGCAGTTGAACTCGATGTGTCGCAGGTGTGGGCGCAGTACTATTTCATCTCGCTTCCCTAAACGGACACTGGCGCGTACTACTCTTAGCAGGTCACGTTTTGCGTACAGGCAACCCCCGACGCATGATTGTTGTTTTGGTCGCACTGCTTTGTGCTGGCATCCAGTCGGGTGCTGTATCGGGGCAGCCTGAGGCAGGTAACTTCTTGCTCGATACGACTACCCTGACGATTCCACAGGTTGACTACGAGCCGGCCATTTACTATCGCGATGGTGATCCCTATCCACACCTCGATTTGCAGAAGGTGGATCGGCATCGTGTTATTCGTAAGGAACATGTCGCTGTTGTGATGGAGAACCAATATGTCAAGCTGACTTTACTGCCAGAAATGGGACGAGTCTATTCGTTAATCTACAAGCCAACTGGAAATGAAACGCTCTGGCAGAACGATGTCGCAACGGTTGGTGGAGCTTCGAATGACACCGGCTGGTGGCTCTGGATCGGTGGCATCGAATACACGTTACCCGGTGACGAACACGGCACCACGTGGGCAATGCCATGGGCCTGGGAGATTATTGAAGACTCCTCTTATCGGAAGGCCATCCGGATGCGAGTCCGTGAGCCGGCCACCGGCCTTGAGGAGTCGCTAGACATCGCCATTGTGCCTGGGAAAGCCTACTTCACTGCGCGGGTTCAGATAAGGAATCCAACAAGCACGACAGTTGAGTACGCACATTGGGTCAACCCACAGTGGGCCCCAGGTGGTGAGAACGGATTGACCGATCATACTGAGTTCATCATTCCGACAGAACGTATTCTCATCGAGAAACGCTGGCAAGAAAATCTTGGGCCGAGCCCTCAGGTATGGGATGGAAATCCCCTCCGGTTTATCCAAGGCTGGAGCCGGATGGGTGATTTGATGGCTGAAGGGTTGACGTCCGGGTTCTATAGTGCCTACTCACACGACGCTGATGAAGGGATCGTTCGGGTATTCGACCCCGAAAAGACACCCGGCGTCGACGTTTGGACCTATGGCTTTAGGCCGCAACGAATTCCGATGGGCTCGGGGGCGTCGAATGCTGGATATGTCGAGATGTGGGGCGGGACAAGTCCAACTTATCCAGACGCTCGCCAACCCCTCGAACCGGGCGCTTCCATCCAGTGGACCGAGTGGATGTATCCGTATCAACGGACGCGTGGACTCGACTACGCCGACGAAAACGTAGCGATCAATTTCCAGGTTGTTTCCGATGCGCGTCGGGTAGTCGTTGGGCTTTGTCCGTCTGGTGATTGGTCAGGATCTGTGGAATTGTGGCGGGGTTCTGATCTCGGTCTAGCGGATGAGCGAGAGCCCCTGCGACACTGGGAGGTTACGGCCAATCCGGAGCGACCATTTTTCCAAACGCCGAACCTTCAAGAACTAGTTGTTTCGGAATTTGATGATCTCCGCTTACGAGTGGGCTCGAATCGGAGCGGGTGGATAGTCATAGACTAAAGTGTTTCCGGTATGTCCAACGGTCTCCGAGTAGCGATCCCTTCCTCAGGCAGTGCGTTGTGGGCTGCGTGGATCGCCCATCTCTACACGGCAATAGGCGCCGTATTGGCGCTATTTGCAGTTCAAGCGTTCGCGGTTGGTGATCCGCGTGAGGGATTTTTGTGGCTTTATGCCACGGTCGTCATCGACGCGAGTGATGGCTGGTTTGCGCGCCGTCTGGCTGTTGACCGACGTGTTCCAGCACTCGACGGTGCACTATTGGACAACATTATTGACTACCTGACGTTTGTGTTTGTACCAGCTTGGGTCATATCGTTTGAAGCGGTAGTGCCTACGGGTTGGGGAATACCGCTGGCCAGCGCGATGCTTCTGAGCAGCGCCTACGGTTTCAGCCATCGCGAGGCGAAGAGCGTTGACCATTTCTTTCGAGGATTCCCATCCTACTGGAACATCGTGACGTTCTATCTGTACACTCTCGGTGCGCCGACTGTGGTCAATGGACTCATCGTTGCCGTGCTATGCACGTGTGTGTTTGTACCGGTTGGGTTCTTGCACCCGGCGAGGACTCCAACGCTGCGGGGTTTGACGCTAGCCGCTAGCGTCGTTTGGGCTGCACTGCTTCTTGTGCTGGCTTGGTCCTTCGATGGCACTCCTGACTCCCTGGCGGTGTGGTCACTCCTTTTTCCTTTGTATTATGTGGGACTATCGTTTGTGCTGTATGCGCGACGCGATCCAGCCGTCCAGAGACCAGTGGGGCTTTAGGTGTTTGAGCAGAGCGTTGGCGTGTTGCGCAGGTAGAAGGGACCTAACCTGACTCTTCTAGGGTCTAATGCTGCTTGACATTGCTATCGTTCCCGTTAATCTTTCATTGCGAATCACAGTGTATGCGAAATGATGTGGAGATTCGTTATCCAAACCTAATGCATCGTCAGCTTTGCCAAGTTGTCGCGTTACGTTTTCAACACGCCACGGTGGAGATTCCTCAGTGACGTTGTTATCCCCATCGCATAGTAGGGTAATTCCCGCTGCATCGTTTGCGAACCAGGTCGTTGTCTTTACCGGCCGACTTGCATCATTAAGTCGCAAAGAGGCGTGCGTGTTGGTCCAACGGCTCGGCGGCAAGACTGCCGATGAGGTGAACTCCCGCACGACTATGCTCGTGGTTGGTGAGGGTGTTTCAGAGCGGTCGGGTTCTTTCCAGGTCAAACATCAGGAACCATCTCGTGGTAGCGAGAGCAAGAAACTCAAAAAGGCTGAGGAAGTGAATGCTCGGAGACCTGGGAAGGTACATATTCTCACCGAAACGGACTTTTGTGGTCTGGGAGGGCTACCCGCGCCTGAGGTGCCGGGGCATCAACTCTACAGTGTTCGTGAAATCCGAGAGCTATATCCGACAGTTCGTGATGATCATCTCCGTTATCTTGAGAAGTGGCGACTTATTGGCTCTGTAACCCGAACCAACGCAGATCGCTATTACGAGTTTCCCGACCTTGCCGTCATCAAGCAAGTGAGCGTTGAGCTCAGTGAGGCGAAGCCATTTCGCGCGATCGTCCGCTCTCTTGTTTCCCAGCGGGAGGGGCAGCTCACATTTGATTTTCAGCTTGGCCGGAACAGTTCGGCGCAGCCTGCCAAGGTGGTGACGTTGCAGGTGCAAAGTAAACCAACCTTGCCTGATCTTAGGCAGATCAAACCAGGAGCTATGGATTGCCAGTCGGATCTGGCCGCCCGATATTTCAGTGAGGGAGCTGATTTGGACGAGGGTGACGCGGAACAGCAGGAGCGAGCAATTGTCGCCTATCGGCAGGCGCTTGCGCTCGACCCGTCATTGGTACCGGCGCTGGTGAATCTTGCGAATCTACACTACGCCCGCGACGAACTCATTGAAGCTTTGGCACTCTATGAGCGTGCGATTCATTTGGAACCGGATTGTTTCGAAGCATATTTTAATCTGGGAAATATCCAACACGATCTCGGTAGATTTGGAGACGCGCGCGACTGTTATCAATTGGCGGTGCGACTTAATCCCAGCCATGCGGACACACACTTCTACCTGGCGGTAACTCTAGAAAAGTTGGGCCGTTCCAAGGACGCTCGTCCGCACTGGCAGCTGTATCAGCAGCTGGTGCCAGATGGTGAGTGGGTCGCGCTGGCTAAGGAATTCTCAGAATAGGGTCTTGGGCGGCAGGTTTAAATCACCGAGCTGTCAGGTCAACGCTAACTATTAAGTGTTCCCGTTGGTGTCAGGCTTTCTTCTTGGAGCCCGCCGCACCTTAAACAATTTACACTCAGCGCACCAGGCCTCGGGATTGAAGTCTGTCATGCCAGTAAACGGAAGAACGTCTCGGTGTGAACAGTAGCTGGGTTCATCACCATCTGGCATCGTATGCCAACGGCATGAACGGAAACGCAAGATGGGGGAACCACCCTCGGTTTGCGAAACTGATTCAGATTTTTCGTTTCTCGATGCCGACTCGACTGGTCCGGTGTGTGGGTAGTCACTCATGAGTGCCGGTGTTGGTAGATTGCTCCCCAGTTAGCAGAGAACATTATCCTTGCACCTCTCTGGGCTGAAATGCTCACGCTGGAGTTTCGCAGTGTTGATCGCAAGTAGGCTAACGAGCGCGGAATGTGATGATGCCACGCGCCGGGTCGTATGGTGATACACCGATAGTCACCCGGTCTCCCGGCACGACTCTGATTCGGAAGCGTCTCATGCGGCCGCTTAGCTGGGCGAGTACTTCGTGCCCCGCGTCACACTCTACTCGATAAAGTCCGCCACTGTGTACTGCAACGACCGTTCCTTGAACGTCGATTAAGTCCTCTTTGCTCAAACGTGAATCCCTTCCGCCGAGTAGTGTCCCACAAGCTGACGCATCTGTGCAACGTCAGTCAGAGCCATGGTCACGTATGTATTTGCTTCGACCAGGACACTAAATGGTCCTACTGTCACCGTAAGGCACAGCTGCATTAGAATCTAAGACTGTGGCAAGCACATCGTGGCTGTTCGCCCGATATCCCACCGGTAGCGTATGCTAACAGAGTTGATGTAGAAAGCACCGAGGCTGTTTTTCTGGTTCCCATTTCTTGAAATTGGCCCGCGCCGTCGGCATTGCTCAGTGGATGCTAGAGGTGGAAGGACTCACGGTCGTCCGTATGGAGGTTGCATCGAGGTGTTGTTGCTCATATACGTTGTTTTGATCACGTTTCAGATCTGGGCCATAGTCGACTGTTTGCGTTTGCGGTCGCGCTTATGGTGGGTGCTGGGGATTTTGTTTTTTGGACCGATTGGGGCTCTAGCGTATGTGTTTAGTGAGCTTCGCCGTGGACGCCAGTTCGGGCAGACCTCGACCATTGAGACGGTTCCACGCAATCCTCGAATCGACGAGCTCCAATCGCTACTTCTTTCGAATCCGGCACCTGGTCTCTTTGTTGAGCTAGGTGACCTACAGGTAAGCGAAGGAGATCACCAGTCTGCTGCTGAAGCCTACCGTCGGTCGCTGGAGGCCGACCCGGAGAGCGTATATGCCCGCTACCATTTCGGCCTAGCGTTGGCGGCGCAGGGTCGACACGCGGAGGCGGTCGAGGCATTGCGGAAGGTATACGCTGATGACCCGAAGTACGATTACGGTGAAGCGGCAGAGAGACTGGCTGACGCGTTGTTGGCTGCCGGGCAGGATAGTGAAGCGCTGGAACAATATGCTTCTGTTGTTAGTGCGTGGGCCCGCGCACGCCCAAAATTTTATTGGGGATTGCTGCTCGACAAAATGGGACGGAAGGCCGAGGCAAAGTCCGTCATGCAGGAGATTGTTGACCAGGAAGATGCTGTTCCAGATTACCTCCGGTCCGGAGAGTCGCCTTGGATCAAACAGGCGCGGCGTTACCTTGATGGATGGCCACCTGAAACTCTGTTCAACTCATAACCTGAGCGAAGGCCGTTTACGGATGGCTTTTCTACTTGAACGAAACGCCGATACTGAGTACCACCAGCCGCATTCGCGGCAGTGCCGGTAGCTTGTCCGTCCCGCCTTGGGGACTGATACCGTAGAAGCGAAGGTCCAATGAGAACCCGAGGTGATCTCTTGCAAACCACCGTCCACCACCACCATAGTTGATCGTTCTAAACCGCCGGTCGTCTCGCTCGGCCTCAGATGAGCCCACGTTAAAGGTAGAGGCGCCGAGACCGCCGCTCATGTAACTCCAACCGCTCGTGCCGCTGAAGTTGAGTGAGAGTTGTGGCGCGATTGTGGTGAACTTTGTCCGGATAACCGGCAGGTCAGGGTTGCTTGTGATTTCCTCAGAAGTTGGTGATCGCCTGCCTTGAGAAAACAGTGTCTGGACACCGACACCGAAGGTGATGGTCTTCCACTTCACCGGGTAAACGTGCCCGCCGACGTCGACACCGAGTCCCCATGATGGAAGTTGCAGAACCGACAGTTTCCGTTGGCTTGCTAGGACCTCGTTCTGGCCGAGTCTCGGCATGGCGGCGCGGAGGTCGACCGCAAACGGCCCCACGGTCACTGGGTCCTGCGCGTGCGCGTCGGGAGCCATGGTCATACACAAGAGCACAAAAAGGCTACATGTGAAACCAAGACGACAATCACGGAGCATGCCCCAGTATACAAGCCGGCCCGGATGACTGGCCGATTGTAGATGGTACAGTTCGATACTCGCTGCCACGACTTTAGTAAGGCTATACTGACGCTGCGTGGGCGGAAGATAATCTGACTTGGAGCCAAAGACGGTGAAGATGGTGACCCTAGAGGCGATCGATGCCGCGGCTGAACGCATTCGAGGTGTGGCACGCCGAACACCGATCGTGGAGGTGTCGCCCGCCACAGGTGACTTACCAATTCTTCTCAAGTGCGAAAACCTGCAGGCGGCAGGTGCGTTCAAGATCCGCGGCGCCTATAACACCCTTGTGCAGCTTGATGCAGGGGCACGTGACCGTGGCGTGATTACCTATTCGTCTGGCAACCATGCTCAGGCGGTCGCACTGGCGGCTCGTGTGCTAGGCGTGCCGGCGACGGTCGTGATGCCAACGACAGCGCCGAAGATCAAGGTGGATGGAGCGCGTGAATTCGGCGCGGAGGTGCTTTTCGAGGGTACGACTTCACGAGAACGCGGTCGCCGGGCGGAAGCAGAAGCATCGGCGCGCCAGTTAACTTTGATACAGCCTTTCGATCACGAGTGGATCATTGCTGGTCAAGGCACCGTCGGCCGTGAGCTTTTGGAGCAGTGTCCGACCGTGGCAACAGTCATCTTGCCAGTGGGGGGTGGCGGGTTAGCCGCAGGCGTGTCGGCAGCGGTCAAACAGGCGAAGCCCGGAGTGCGAGTCATAGGGGTGGAGCCGGTTGGTGCGGCAACGATGACAGCCTCGCTTGAGGCCGGGCAGCCCGTCACGCTCGATAGTGTGTCGAGTATCGCTGACGGTTTACTACCGGTACGTCCTGGCGACCTGAACTTTGCTCATATGCAACGCTTCGTTGACGAGTTTGTTACCGTTGACGATCGGTCGATCGCTGAGGCTGTCGTTTGGCTGCACCGCCATGCGAAGCTTGTAGTAGAGCCGAGCGGTGCCGCGTCGGTCGCCGCTGCCCGCCGGATGGGCGCCGACCTTGCTCGACCAGTGGTGGCCGTCTTAAGCGGTGGCAACATGGCCCCGGAGACGCTTGTCGCCTGTGTGGAACTAGCTGGTTAGTCGTCAGTTCGTTGGGTTTGTTGCCAGGTTTCAGCCAGGTCGATTGCTTCTTCCACTGTTGTCACACTTCCGTCGAGTTGGCGTTCGTAAATAGCTCGGAGAACAGTTCCCAGTGCTGGTCCGGCACTCCATCCTCGGGCGATTAGGTGCCGCCCTTTGAGTAGCGGTTTCGGAGGGGCATGTTCTACCTTTAAGCTTCTGGCCCGCTCGATAAACCAATCCATCGATGAGCAATCGAATTCACCAGTCCGGCCGAGACAATCCGCCGTACTCAGCCGCGCAAGGAGTTCTAGGTCCACTTTTGATGCTAATCGCCGAAACGCGCCATCACCGACGTTGTCGTGCGAGCGGTGCCACATCCCAGGCTTGAGGTGGTGAGCCACCATGCCAAGCACCTGATGTCGCACGTCGAAACCGTCGATGGTGTGTATGTTCAACCGATCAAGGAAGGTGATCGCAGGGGGGATGCCTGCCGCCTCGTGGTCGAGCGATCGAATCCGGCCATCAATGACCCGGGTAGTGGCCGGCTTACCGAAATCATGACAGACGGCGCCAAGCATAATCGCAGTCTGCGCTGGACGCGCTAAGTCATTAATACGTCTGCGTGCCTCATCAATGACCAATAAAGTATGGGTCCAGACATCTCCCTCTGGATGCCATTCAGGCTCCTGCGGGCAATTTATGAGAGCGACTAACTCGGGGAAGAGCTGGTCAATGATACCTAGTGACTGCGCTAGCGTGAATCCCTGTGACGGCTTGGATGCGAGTAGAAGCAGTTTGTCGAATTCTCCCCATACACGTTCGGCCGGAAGGTCGTCGAGGGGAAGCCTTGCGCAAAGACTTGCCGTCTCCACCTCAAGGCTGAATTCGAAACGTGCAGCAAACTGCACCGCCCGCAACGCGCGTAGGCTATCGTCGCTGAACGTGTTCGGGTCGACGGCTCTAAGCAGACCATCCTTGAGATCAGCGCGTCCAGCGTAGGGGTCGATATATTCTTCAAGCAGCGGATCCCAGCCGATCGCGTTAATGGTGAAGTCCCGACGCCGGAAGGCTTCATTGTGGGAAAGATTGGGGTCGCCGGTGACCGTGAAACCACGGTGGCCGCGACCACTCTTCGATTCTCGGCGCGGAAGTGCGACGTCGATGAAGCCCACTTTGTAGACGGTGAAGCTCTCCCCGACGGCGTTGACCGAACCGAAAGTTGCTAGCAAGCGACGGAGTTGTTCGGCGGACAAGCCGTAAACTTCGAGGTCGATATCCTGGGAGGGGTGACCGCGCAGCTGATCACGTACCCAACCGCCAATGAACAAGGCGCGCCCACCGGCCTCTCGAACTGCTTGGGCGATCTTGATGGCGAACTCAACCTCGGTACTCATAGTGCATGGAGCATAGGCCGCGCCAGACGAAAGCCGTAATCAGTGTAACGATAGGTCGGGTCCAGCTTGCTCCGCGCGGCTACACGGCTTACGGTCGTGGCGTGTCGCCACGCTCCTCCTCGGGACGCCCGGCGAACGCCAGAGACTGGGCCGGTTGGGTTCAATGCGGGGGACCGCTTGTAAAAGTCTGCGGCATGCCAGTCCGCACACCACTCGTGGATGTTTGCAGCGATGCCAAAGAGCCCGAAGTCGTTGGGCTCTCCGAGCATCACGGGCCACGGGCCGTCGAGTGGGCCACGACCACCGTTGGGTACCCACTCGGGAATCGTGTCGCCCCACGGGTAGTGACATCCCTGTCGTTGTCCTCGCGCGGCGCGTTCCCATTGCGCTTCCGTTGGTAGGCACGCCAGTTGCCCTTTGGTCGATAGCCAGTGGCAATATGCCACAGCATCGTTCCAACTCACACCGACCGCAGGCTGACCTGGACGAGACAGTGCAGGTGTTCCCCAATCACGCGGATGCGGATGGCCGGTGGATGTCAGGAACACGTTGTATGCCTCTCGAGTTACTGCACAGGTTGCGATTTCGAAAGCATCGACCCACACCCGGTGTAGAGGCTGCTCGTCGGCCTGACCGGCTGTACTGCCCATCACAATCCAACCAGCCGGTATCGATACAAATCCACCTAGTGTCGGCACACGATCTGTCGTGACCGGGTCGGACGCACCACGGCCCAATGAGTGATGTTGAAAAGCTTTCACGACCATGGAAAGTCAGTGCGTCGCTTGGTCGGAACTTGGGGAGAGTAGATGCTGAATTGAGCGGGCGTAGTAACGCAAAACAATCCGCTCGCGTACCCGACACCTTGTGCCGTCGAGAATCACGATGCCTCGCTCGATCATCGGTTCGATCGCCTCGTCAAGGGCTTGTTGACCGGTTGAGACAGCCAGATTTGCGTTATTGCTTCGCAGCACTTCGATGAGCCCGTCGATTCGGTCAGTCAGTTCCGCAAGCTCGATGGAGGGACGCATGGCTGCCGAGACTAGGGCGGTCGGCAGCACCTTGTGCAACTTTCCGATCAAGTCACCGATCCGACTGGCTAGACCCATCACCTCGCGACGGGAACCAGGATCGTAACCGCCTAACGGAAGCGGTGCACCGAACGTAACAAAGGCTCGAGATTGATACCCTACCCCGTAGCGCACCATCTCGGCGAGCTCCCGCGCAAATGGCCGCTGTTGCCGTTTGACGCCCTGATGCGCTAGCACCTGATCTTCAAGTACGAAGTCGTAGGCTACGGCCATCGGGACGATCTTTAGGTCGTCTCGACCGGCTTGGAGCGCTGCATGTAGCAGTCCCGTTTTCGGTGTTTTCATGGCGCCGTTGTATGAACGGCCGCCTTCGAGATAGACCAAAAAGTCATGGCGCTTTAACAGCTCTGCGACATAGGCCTTCAGCGTTACCAGATACGCCGGGTCCTTTGTGTTGCGTCGGATTGGGATCGCACCAGTCACATGTCGATGCAGGAGGCCCAGTGCACCGCCGAACAGGTTGATGCCGGCAGCGATTAGCGGTGGTCGGATTCCGTGGTCGTCAAGAATGAGTGGTTCAACAAGGTAATCAAGATGGCTCTTATGATTTGACGCATAGATCACGCGCCCCCGGCCGGTTGCGGCCTCGGCTATTTCAACGGCCTCGGGCACTCTCGTAATTTTTCTAAGGATCGGATACAGCGGATGCTTCAGCGCTCTGTAGAATGGATAGCGCTGCGTCGTACGAAGTTCCTCTATATAAGCCTGTACCCGTTCGCGAGCTTCAAGATCGCTTTCGCCAGGACCACCGCGAAGGTATCGGGCAACCTCGTCATGCGCAAGCACCGCTTGAGTGATGTCATCCAGCATCCCACTGGCACTATATCATGTGTTTTCAAGCAGATGCCGTGAGTGAAGGTGACTGAGTTGGGATTGGTTAGCCCCCGCGTCGGGCTTCCCAGTAGAGCAAGACCAGGGCGCCCGTGATGTTGGCGAGCATCAACGCTGTTGATAGTGCGTGGAGGCGTCCGAATCGGGCACGGCGTGGGTCGTCGGATTCCAGGGAGGCGACTGGCCCACCAATTTTCTGCTGCATCCGTTCAATTGTCGGGGAGACCCCACGGCCTGAATAGAGGCTGATAAGTAACATCGCCACGATGATGACGAAGCGGATTTCGAAACCGACGGGCTTCGAACCGAGAGCCGCCATGCCGATTAAGCAAGCCAACAGGAGTCCGGCGATGGCATAGGAGGCAATGTGAAACCGCTTCAGGGTCTCTCCAAAGACCCGACCAGCCAACGTGCGTCCGGTGTCGGGATTATCTTGCTGCAACACTGCGAAGGTCGCTGGTGCGGTAATTCCCCCCAGTGCGACCATCCCGCCAAGCCAAAGTGCGAGCAGCAACACATACGCATACCTGAACGCAATCATCGCTGGCATTATAGCGGACTGTTGGGAGGCGTCTGTACCGAGGCACTAGCTGCCGGACGACGCTATGGTAGACTCTTGGCTTCGGAGTCGAGTGTTGGCGGTCGATAGATCATCCCTCGTGCCCGCGTTGCGTAACGTCGCTGCGCGCCTTCGTATTGATTCGATCCGGGCGACATCTACCGCTGGAAGCGGACATCCCACCAGTTGTTGCTCGGCCGCTGACGTTGTTGCGGCCTTATTCTTCTCGGAGATGCGGTTCGACCCCGAGAATCCACAGTATCCCCACAGTGATCGATTTGTGTTGTCAAAAGGGCATGCCGCGCCATTGCTCTACGCGGCATGGGCGCAGGTGGGTTTCGTCGGAGATGTCACTGCCCTACGCCGGGTCGACTCTGATCTGGAAGGACATCCGACCCCGCGTCTTCCATTTGTGGATGTCGCAACCGGCTCCTTGGGGCAGGGTGTCTGTGCAGCTGTTGGTATTGCCCTCAACGCTCGCCGGCTGCAATCGCCATATCGCACTTACGTCCTCCTCGGTGATGGCGAGTCTGCGGAGGGGTCGGTGTGGGAAGCTGCGCAGGTCGCCGAGCAACACAAACTGGACAATCTCTGTGGCATCACTGACGTCAACGCCCTCGGTCAGAGCCGGGCGACTCAGTGGGGCCATTCGCTTGAACAGTTCGCACAACGATGGGAAGCGTTTGGGTGGCGGGCGATATTGGTGGACGGGCACGATTTGGACGCGATTTTGACTGCATTCGATGAGGCGCGTAATACGCAGGGCCGCCCGACAATGATCTTGGCTCGGACCCTCAAGGGGAAGGGCGTATCGCTGTTCGAAGGACTGGATGGGTGGCACGGCAAGGCTCTCAAGCTTGGCGATGACATGAACGCGGCGATTGCGGAGCTCGAAACGCAGATGGTCGACGGCGCTAGTTGTCCACCCGTAGCCGCACCTGTGGATGCTCCCGTGGAACCCACGGGCCCGGTGGATGTGAGTGGGATGCCCGCGCCTGCCTATGACTTAGGAGCGCAGGTGGCGACCCGGACTGCCTACGGCACCGCGCTGGCCGCTCTTGGGGCGGTCGACCAGCGCGTGGTGGCATTGGATGCGGACGTTAAGAATTCCACGTTCAGTGAGACGTTTGAAAAGGCGCACCGTGCGCGCTTTTATCAGACCTACATCGCCGAGCAAGTTATGGTGGGCGCGGCTATGGGGCTGGCCAGCCGCGGCGCTATTCCGTTTCCGTCCACGTTCGCGTGTTTTCTGTCTCGTGCTTACGACTTCATCCGCATGGCGGGTATCAGTAACCTAAATCTCAAGCTCGCTGGGTCGCATGCTGGTGTGTCGATCGGTGAGGATGGTCCATCCCAGATGGCACTCGAAGACCTTGCGATGATGCGGGCGGTCCCCAACTGTGCCGTACTGTATCCATGCGATGGCGTCAGTGCTGAGCGTCTTGTCGCTGCGGCTGCCGCACACCAGGGCATGGTCTACATGCGGACCTCACGCCCTAAGACCCCAGTTATTTACCCGCCATCAGAGCAGTTCGTTATTGGGGGATCAAAGACGTTGCGGGAGAGTCCGAACGACGTTGCGACTGTTGTCGCCGTTGGTGTAACGGTGTTTGAAGCCCTGGAAGCGGCTGACTTGCTCGCCAAGGACGACGTTGCGATTAGCGTCATCGATGCCTATTCGCTTTCGCCCATCGATGCGGCGACCTTGATTCGAGCTGGCAAGCGCTGTGGCAACGCCCTGATCACTGTTGAGGACCATTATGTGAGCGGTGGACTCGGTGATGCCGTGAGTGCGGCCGTCGGCACCGACGGCATCGACGTGCATCGCCTGGCGGTGTCCGAGATTCCACGCAGCGGCAAGCCTGATGAATTACTGGAGAAGTACGGGATTTCCGCCGCGCGGATTGTTGCAGCCGTGCGACGTGTCGTCACCGCATCCTAAGCTCCCGTTCTCACCCGTCACCAAAGCGCAAAGGAGCAGTCCAAACTGCATTTGCGGACCGGACAGTCGGACAACGGTTAGTCTGGTGTGAGCGGCGGTCTGGGCGGAAGCGTACGCTTGTGTGCGCCCGCATCCGTCAGTTGCCCGATACGCTTGGCCGACTCGGGGGATACGGCTTCTGGTCCATCCTGAAGGTATGCGGCGAGTTCTGCGTAAGAGAACCCCATCTCAGTTTCGTCCTTCTGTCCCGCCCAGAGTCCAGCGCTCGGTGGCTTCTCGATGATGGGCGTGGGAACCTCGAGCTCCCGTGCTAGGTCTCGCACCTCATCTTTAAGTAGGTTCCCAATAGGCAGCAGGTCGACGCCCCCGTCGCCGTATTTTGTGTAGTAGCCGATCGTTACCTCGCTCCGATTTCCGGTGCCGGCCACGAGATAGTTCATCGCGTTCGCCACGAAGTAGAGTGAGGTCATACGGAGCCGAGGTTTCACGTTGGCCAATGGGAGGCGCGATTCAAGGTCGTCTGGCGCTTGGGGCAGATTGCCCAGTGAGGCGCGCAGTTCACTGGTCAGCGTGTCATACACCGCATCGAGATTGATAGTGATGGTAGGCAGGTCGAAGTGGTCCGCCACGAGCCTCGCATCGGCGGCGTCCTGCGGTTCACTATGGCAGGGTAGGACTACGCCGACGACAGCGTCGGGCAGGGCGAGTTGGCAGAGACGGGCCACGGTCGCCGAATCGATACCGCCACTCAGGCCCACAACCAGACCATCTGCGCTCGTTCCGTCGACATGCCGACGGATCCAGTTTGTCAGAGGCTCACTGAGCAAAGTCATCAACCTTTGACTATACGCCGCCGGTCGGGGGCCCTGCAACGACTTCGGTGACAGGTAAGTCGGGTGGGCTGACACCCGAACCAGCTGTGTAGCCAGGATACGCGAGTTCGTCTTGGAAAAACGTGGTCTGCGTGGACAGGAAGAGTAGTGGGACCCAGACCAGTAGAACGATGCCCAGGGGGAACACCATCAGCAAAGACTCTATATGTAGATAAATAGTTGCTACCCCCCCAGTTCCCAACACGATGGCGGCTATCTGTGCATTGAGCAAATAGAGTCTAAGGACCGCGCCCGGTCGCCGCACGGCGAACCGGAAGCCGGCGGCGACGGCGAAGACCATACTGCGCCGGTCTTCCACCACCGTCCGAATCTTGGCGTAGTCGAGCACGATGTCGCAGAAGATGTAACCGAGACCGAGGAGAACCAGGTAGTAGCCGAATTGGTAGTAAAGCCATACGTAGAGGCTGCCACCTAGGATAAGAGCGGACAGCAAGTGGAGGCGGAGAAGTCGAAAAAAGAACGTGCCGCAGGCTCTTTGGAATGCGCCAGCCCGCATTGGACGGTTCTGAGCATATCGATGGAGAACCCCACCGGTGCACCACGCCCGGATGATCGAGTAGACAACCAAGAATTCGAATACAAATGGGTATTCACTCACAGTTTCCAGTCCGGGAGTAAGAAGATCAGTCACACCCACCATGAGAAAGAGGATTGCGAGCAGAACCATCAGCGCGGGAGAGGACAACACGCGCCGGAGGCCATCACGAAATGCGGGTGTAATGCTCATCTGATCAGTAGACGTCAAGTCCGTTCCACTGAACGTGGGTCAAGGTTGCCTGTGTATGCCGCCGCAGTGAAGCACACCAACGTTGGCTTGAGCCATGTAGTTTCAGCGTTAGGAGACAAATCGTATCACCGTTCAGCAGGGTGCTGTGTTCCCGCGAGTGCCTGCCAACGACCCGAGTATAATCGTGGATTGGTTATGCGGCGGCGTTACGAGAAACAAGCGCTCGCGGAGACGGAGGCAAGGACATGGCAATTCGGGTAATGCATTTTGGTCTTGGACCGATCGGGGCTGCGGTGGCACGCCAGGTGGCGACGCGGCGAGGATTCAAGGTGGTGGGCGCGGTTGACATTGACCCGGAGAAGGTGGGTCGTGACGTCGGTATCGTTGCGGGGCTGAAGCGTCGACTCGGTGCGAAGGTCTCGTCGGATGCGCTAACCGCGCTGCGGCGTAGCAAGCCGGATGTGGTTGTGCTGTGCACGAGTTCCTCGCTCCGTGTGGTGACCGCGCAAATCGAAACGATTCTCCGGGCTCGGGTGCCGATTGTCTCGACGACCGAGGAATTGTCTTACCCAGTGTCATCGAATGCGCGGTGGGCACGGAAAATTGACCGTCTCGCCAAACAGGCGAAGGCCGCCGTGCTTGGGACCGGCGTGAATCCCGGTTTCACGATGGATGCCTTACCGATCACGCTGACTGGTGTGTGCGAGCGCGTTGACCGGGTCGAAGTAGACCGAATCCAGAACGCGAGTACGCGACGTCTACCGTTCCAGAAAAAGATCGGGTCCGGACTCACGAGAACGCAGTTTCGGAACAGGGTGAAGGAGGGTACCGTTCGTCACGTGGGCCTGGCGGAATCCGTTTCGATGATTGCTGATGCCCTGGGATGGAAGCTCGACCGGATCGCTGATCGCATCAAGCCCAAGATTGCCACTAAGCGTGTGGCGAGTCGGTTTCTTACGGTGAAGGCTGGTGAGGTGTGCGGCCTTGTGCAGGACGGTATCGGATATCGCGCTGGTAAGGCGGTCATTAAATTGCATATGGAGGCGTATCTGGGGGCTCCAGAATCGTATGATGCCGTGCGCATCACCGGGTCCCCTCGCCTCGCGATGAAATTGGCAGGGGGCGTGCACGGCGATGTTGCTACCGCGTCGATTGTGGTGAACTCAATCCCGAAGGTATTGGCCGCACCGGCTGGGCTGCAGACGATGCGGGACCTGCCGATCCCTTCGTATGTATCGAGTTGAGGTGGTAATCCGGTTGCGTCGGCTAAACGACATATGGATGTCGGGCGATGGCATTTCTTGTCTCCAGTTGACACTGGCCGTGTCCGTCTCTACATTCGACTCGTGGCTCCTAGGCGAGGGTTCATTTTGTTGAGGGTGTTATGAAACTTCGAGGCGTGCTCGCACCGATTCCGACACCGTTTCGCGATGAGGCGATTGACCTCGATGTTCTGGTGCGTAACCTGAGGTTTTGGCTGGGCACCGAGCTATGTGGGATTGTGGTCCTCGGCACTAACGGTGAAGCAGCACACGTTGATGACGACGAAGCGGACCTCCTTATCGCCAAAACACGCGAGGTGGTGCCAGCCGACCGAACGCTTGTGGTCGGCACGGCACGAGAATCTACCCGAGCCACAATCTCGGCGACACGGCGCGCTGGGGCCTTGGGTGTGGACGCTGTGCTCGTTCGGACCCCGTCATTCTTTCAATCACTAATGACGCCCGAGACGCTGGTCGACCATTTCTTGGCTGTCGCCGATGCGTCCCTTGTGCCGGTTCTCCTCTATAACATTCCGCAGGTGACCGGGGTGAGTCTGGCGGCCGAGACAGTCGCGAGGCTGGCCGAACACCCAAACATTCCGGGGATTAAGGAGTCGAGTGGCAACGTGTTGCAGGTGAGTCAGCTTGTGAGTGCCACGGGACCCGAATTTCAAGTCGTCGTAGGGTCGGCCCAGACCTACTATGCGAGTCTGAGCGTTGGTGCGGTGGGTGGAATACTTGCTCTCGCCTGTGTGCAGCCTTCGCTCTGTGCTCGACTACATCAGCTTACCCTTGAGAATCACTCTCATGAAGCCCTGACGCTTCAACAGCAACTAATCCCGCTTGCCGAGATGGTGACCTCACGATTCGGTGTTCCGGGACTAAAGGCGGCTATGGACCTGATTGGTGTGGGAGGGGGCGACCCACGCTTTCCGTTGCGCCGGTGTACGGATGAAATCGTTCAGGAGATCCGGACAGCGCTGACAGTGCTCGAAGCGTCCTCAGGAGTGAGTCAGTCGGTGTGATGACCAATACGCTGGACCGTGTTAAGCGTATGTTTGACAGTGTCTTACGATGAATTGGCGCCTTGACACTGTTCAATGCAACAGGGCAGAATGAAATTGCTATGGAGCAGACGCTCCTTTTGAACGCTACATACGAGCCACTCAAGGTGGTGCACTGGCAGAAGGCGATCACGCTTTTGTGCCAGGGTAAGGTTGAGGTCATTTCTGAGTACGACCGGGAGATTCGGTCGGTCTCGATTAGTTTTAAGCTGCCATCAGTCATCCGGTTACTCAGCTATATCAGGATCAAGAAGCGGTTCAATTCCGTGCCGTTCTCTCGGGCGAACATTTACGCGCGTGACAATCACACTTGTCAGTATTGTGGGGATGCTTCGCCGACGACGGATTTGACCTTCGACCATGTTGTGCCGGTCGCCCAGGGCGGCCGGAAGGATTGGGAAAACATCGTCACGTGCTGCATCACGTGCAATCGTAAGAAAGGCGGTCGCACACCGGCGGAGGCCCGTATGCGCTTGATTCGCAGACCGCGACGGCCTAAACGCGCCCCCGTGGTTCGTGTAACGGTTGGGTTACGTGAGACTCCAGATAGTTGGCGGGATTACCTCTACTGGAATGTCGAGCTCGACGAATCGTAACGGGGTACACAGCGCGTTCGTTTACCACTTACGCGCTTCTCTCTGACGTCACTATGTCTTGCGCTTTGCCTTCCCACCATGTATCCGGCGTGCGGCCGACTTGGGCAGTTGCCGGCGGCCGAATTACCGTCGAGGGCCAAGGGTTCGACCTCAACCCTTTGCCCGAGGTACGGATCGGTGGCCGACCGTGCCGTGTTGTATTTGCATCGCCGCGAGCGCTAGATGTGGTTATCCCAGACGGTGTTGAGGAGGGTTCCGCTTCGGTCCAGGTTGGGACGATGGAGCCAGGTGCGGTATTCGTCGAGGTGGGCGCACCCATCGCCGAAGGACTGCACCAGGTGGACAGCCCCGTCTTCGACCTGGCTGGAAACCTCTATGTGACCTATAGCGGTACCAGAGGAGAGCAGGCGCCGATTGGTATTTTCCGGATCAAATCCGACGGGAGCCGAGAACCGTTCGCCTCGAAGGTGCCCAATCCGACGTCGATGGCTTTCGCACCGTCGGGAGATTTGTATGTCAGTAGTCGGTTTGAAGGTAAGGTCTATAAGGTCACTCCGAAGGGGGAAGTCGATGTCGTGGTCTCCAAATTAGGGTCTACGAGTGGGATCGTATTTGATGAGGCAGGCACACTTTTTGTTGGCGATCGATCTGGTCAAATCTTTCGCGTCGAGGCTTCGGGACAGACGAGCGTCCTCGCATCACTGCCATCAAGTATCGCTGCTTTCCATCTAGCGGTAGGGCCTGGCGGCACGTTGTATGTGACTGCGCCAACATTATCGACATCAGATTCGCTTTACCGCATCGATGCCAGCGGTAAAGTCGACGTAGTACACGCGGGCTTTGGTCGCCCACAGGGCCTGGCCTTCGACGCTGACGGTAAGCTTCACGTCGTTGAAGCCTTGGCTGGTGCCGCAGGCCTCTACGCCCTTACCGATCGGGGATCCATGCAGCTCACTCTTGCCGCGGAAGCCCTCGTCGGTGTTGCGTTTGGTGCCGCCGGTGAGGTTGTCGTGACATCAAACGATACCGCCTACCGCCTCTCGCCAGGTGAAGGTCGATAGCCGCCCAGCACTGATTTTTTGATGACGGTCGTGATAGCATGACGGGTTCAGGATCGTCAAAAACCCGCTGCTGTACGGCATGACACACAGCCACATCAAGGTCCGCGGCGCGCGCGTTCATAATCTCCGAAACATCGAGGTCGATATCCCGAGAAATCGACTGGTGGTCATTACCGGCTTGTCCGGTTCGGGTAAATCCTCCCTCGCGTTCGATACCGTGTATGCGGAGGGCCAGCGCCGTTACGTGGAGTCCTTATCGGCTTATGCGCGCCAGTTTTTGGAGCAGATGGAGAAGCCGGATGTTGATTTGATTGAGGGCCTGTCTCCCTCAATTTCTATTGAACAAAAGACAACCGGTGCAAATCCCCGTTCTACCGTTGGCACCGTGACAGAGATTTACGACTACCTCAGATTGCTCTTCGCCAATATCGGTGTTCCCCATTGTGCAGAGTGCGGACGGGAGATCACCTCACAGACTGTCGAGCGCATCATCGACTTAGTGATGCTCGACCCATCTGGTGAGCGGGTGAACGTGCTCGCCCAGGTCGTTCGTGGCAGGAAAGGTGAGTTCAAGAAAGAGTTGGCCGCTTTGGCGGCGAAGGGTTTCACCCGGGTCCGTATTGACGGTGAAATGTATGCTCTGGAAGACCAGTTCAAGATCGACCGATACCGGAATCACACGGTCGAGGTCGTGGTCGATCGTCTGGTCGTCAATCCTGACCCTGACGTGATACGCCGGCTGGGTCAATCGATTGAAACCGCGCTTGAGCTTGCTGACGACACCGTTATCATCAACACTCACAGTGGTGGCGACCGGCTGTTTTCACGGCGGCTTGCTTGTCCCCACTGTGGGATTAGCATGCCGGAGATGACGCCGCGTGCGTTTTCCTTTAACTCGCCGCAAGGAGCCTGTCCCGATTGCCAAGGGCTCGGTCTTGTCCATGACTTTGATCCGTCTCGGATCATCCCCGATCCCGAGAAGACGCTTAGTGACGGCGCGATTGCTCCATGGGCGCACGGCGATGAGAAGTCTGTCAAAGCAGCTCTCAATGATCTACATCGTCGTTATGAAATTCCTTTGGATGTGCCGTTCGGTAAACTGTCGCGAAAGATGCGCCAGGTCGTTTTGTTTGGGGTAAAGAGTTCGGGCCCTAAAAACGGCAGCCCAGGGCGCCGGACCAAGTCCCGTAGGACGACTCAAGCGAAGGCGGGTTTCGAGGGTGTAGTACCGAACATGCGTCGGCGCTACTTGGAGGGTCGATGGGCCGACAAGGAAATCTTGGAGCCATATCGCGCTTCCGGACCGTGCGCTTCGTGCGCAGGAGAGCGTTTGAGGCCGCAGAGTTGCGCTGTGACTGTTAAAGGCGCAACGATTTCGGAGTATGTCCGACAGCCAGTTAGTGACGCGCTCCTACGTTTTGAGGCGATGGAGCTTACTGAACGGGAGGTTCAAATTGCAGGTCGCGTTGTAGGGGAGATCCGTGACCGCCTGCGCTTTTTGAATGACGTCGGGGTTGGGTATTTGACTCTGGGGCGGAGCGCGGCGACGCTGTCAGGAGGGGAAGGTCAACGGATCCGGTTAGCAACGCAGATTGGTGCAAACCTCACCGGGGTACTTTATGTGCTCGATGAACCGTCAGTTGGTCTTCATCAGCGTGACAATCAACGTTTGTTGACTACATTGGCGCGTCTGCGTGATTTAGGGAACACGGTCGTTGTAGTCGAGCATGACGAAGAGACTATCAGAGCAGCTGACTATGTGATCGACCTGGGCCCAGGGGCGGGGGAGCACGGTGGTCAGGTTATCTTTCAAGGTCCAGCCTCAGAATTGCTGACCCGTGGAGATAGCGGTTCACTTACTGGCAGTTACTTGCGAGGGGAACGCGCGATTCCAGTGCCTCCCACACGTCGACCATGGCAACGTGGGACGATCAAGATTCGTGGGGCACGTTGTAATAATTTGCGAAAGATCAACGTGACCATTCCGCTAGGTGTGTTCACTGCGATCACTGGCGTAAGCGGTTCTGGAAAATCGACGCTGGTCAACGACATTCTTTATCGTGCACTAGCCAAGGTGCTCTATCGCGCCTCGGACGAACCTGGTCCACACGACGGCATCGACAATGCCGAACTAGTGGATAAGGTTATACAAATAGATCAGCTACCGATCGGCCGTACACCACGTTCGAATCCGGCAACTTATACCGGCCTGTTCACCTTCATAAGAGAGCTGTTTGCAATGTTGCCCGAGGCCAGGGCACGTGGATTTCGTCCTGGCCGTTTCTCATTTAATGTTAAAGGTGGACGGTGCGAAGCGTGCCAGGGGGATGGCGTGACTTCTATTGAAATGCACTTTCTGCCGAATGTGTACGTGACGTGTGAGCAATGCAAAGGAAGGCGATACAACCGCGAAACGCTCGAAATTAGGTATCGAGGGAAATCGATTGCCGAAATCTTAGACCTGACCGTCGATCAAGCGACGCCATTGCTCGAAAATTTTCCACCTATTGCGACCAAACTGCAGACCCTCCGCGCCGTTGGTCTTGGCTACATCAAGCTCGGTCAGTCGGCGACAACGCTGAGCGGCGGTGAAGCGCAGCGGGTCAAGCTGGCTAAGGAACTCTCGCGCCGCGGGACCAGCCGCACCCTATACATTTTGGACGAACCGACGACTGGACTTCATTTTGAGGACACACGCAAGCTATTGGACGTGCTAAACCAACTCGTTGACCAGGGGAACACTGTAGTGGTTATTGAGCACAACCTTGATGTGATTAAGTCTGCCGATCACATCATTGATCTCGGGCCCGAAGGAGGAGAGGCTGGAGGACAGATCGTTGCAGAGGGCACTCCAGAGGACGTTGCTGCTGAAGCGAAGTCCTTTACAGCTAGTTATTTGAGACGATTTATTAATGGTCGCAGCATGGAATGAGTGTGATAAAGTGCCCGGTCTGGGTAGCTTTGCGTGGGGTTGTCCTGTAAGGCTGTTGTTTCGCTCATGGTTGTTCCTTTGGAAACGATTTAGATGCGCTTTCAGCAGACTCTGCGTCGCTCCGTCACTTGCGCTGGGATTGGGCTTCACTCTGGCCAGAAGGTTTCTCTTTCTCTGAAGGCTGGGTCGCCTGACTCGGGTATTCGGTTCCGTCGCGCTGACCTTGGTGGCCATGAGATACCTGCAATGGTCGAAAATGTTTCTGGTATCCACTATGCGACAGGTCTAGGAGTGGATTCTGCGTCGGTAGAGACGGTCGAACACCTCCTTGCGGCACTAATTAGCATGGGAGTGGATAACGTTATTATCGAGTTGAATCAGCGAGAAGTGCCGATTATGGATGGGAGCGCGGCACCGTTTGTCTATCTGATCCAGGAGGCTGGGACTAGGCGTCAGGCGAAGGCACGGCGCTTTTTGAAAGTCACACGCCCCATTTCTTTATCGATGGGCGATAAACAAATTGCACTGTATCCGTCAGAGCATTTTAAGATTACCTATAGCATCAGCTTCGACCATCCGTTACTCGAGCACCAGTCGCGGGAAATCCAGTTGAATGAGGAGAGTTTTGTCGACCAGATCGCGCCCGCGCGAACGTTCGGCTTTCTCAAGGAAGTTGAAAGGCTGCGGCGGCAAGGACTAGCGCTCGGAGGTTCACTCGACAACGCGATTGTGCTCAGCGAGTCTGGTGTGTTGAATCGTTCGCTACGTTTTGAAGACGAGTTTGTACGTCATAAAATCCTTGATGCGATTGGGGACCTTGCGTTGATAGGGTACCCGCTGATTGGACACCTCGTGGTAAACCGCGGCGGTCATGCCCTGCACACCGCGTTTGCATCAATGGTCCTTGAGAATGATGAGGCTTGGGAGGTAGTAGAGTCTACGGTCGATGCAGCAACAGGTGCCGCAGCTCTTGTGCCCGTCAAATCTACGACCTGACCAAGTACTTTCTTCACAGTGGTTTAGTTCGAGTAGCGAAAAGCGGCTTCAATTCCCGCCTACTGGGCTGTGCGCTCCGAATTGGTCGATCACTGGCGGAGAATTTCTCCCGATCTACAATGTTAGCGAGCCCTGACGCTATTCGGCACGCGCGATGAAACCTCAATTGCCCATCCCCTTAGTGTAGAGAACGTGTCTGACGAAGCATTTGATAATTCACCCGATGGGCTCGCGTGTCAGGCCGTGCCACTTGCGCGAATAGCTCAAATGGAAGGCACGCCAGTCTACGTCTACGCGGCTCATGTCATCTGCCGTCAGTTTTCGATGTTCGATGCCGCATTTCAGAAACATCCTCACGCTGTCCACTATGCGCTAAAGGCGAACTCAACTCTGGGAATACTGCGTCTATTGCATTCTCTGGGTTCCGCTGCAGATGCGAATTCTTCAGGCGAGATCGATGTGGCCTTGCACGCGGGTTTCACCCCGAATCAGATCGTCTTTACTGGTGTTGGAAAACGGACCGACGACCTAGCCAAAGCGGTGTCTCTGGACCTCAAAGCAATTAATGCGGAGTCGGTAGGAGAGTTGGAACGGATTGATGCGATCGCTACCGCACACGGCCAAAGGGCTAACGTGGCGCTACGCGTAAACCCCGATATTGAATCGATGAGCCACCCACACATTTCCACTGGCGCCAGTCGAGATAAGTTCGGTGTTGCGTTGAGTGAAGCACCAGCGATTTGCCGTGAGATGGCGACACGGCCCGGGCTCAGGATCATAGGTATCCATGTACATATTGGTTCCCAAATCGTTAAGGTCGCACCACTCCGCTGTGCGGCTGCCACGGCTGTTGACCTAGCGCAATCCCTTATGGCTGAGGGTCTGCCACTTGAGTACGTGGATGTAGGAGGAGGGGTTGGCATATCTTACGACGACACTCCTGGTCTCGACCTCACCGAATATGCAGAAGCTTTACTTAAGGAAGTGAGCGGTTCAGGACTAACGCTCGTGCTTGAGCCAGGAAGGTTCATCGTTGGGCCAGCGGGAGCACTCGTCTCACGCGTCATTGACGTAAAGTCACACCCTGATGGCAGGACCTTTGTTGTTTTAGATGCGGGAATGACCGAGTGTCTGCGTCCCGCGCTCTATGGTGCTCGCCACCGCGTAATTTCGGTCAAGTCTCGAGTCGGAGTGGATTACGCTGTTGATGTTGTCGGCCCTGTCTGCGAGAGTAGCGATTCGTTTGGTACTGATTACAAATTACCACCAATGCAGGTTGATGATCTCGTGGCAATTCTTGACACCGGAGCCTATTGTGCTGCTATGTCCTCGAATTATAATCGTCGTCCGATGCCGGCTGAGGTCTTGGTTGAGGACGGGGCGTGGACCCTTATTCGACGGCGTCAAACTGTGGAGGCAATGTTGGCTCAAGAGGTGTAGTGCCTCTCTTAGTGGCCGACACGATTGATCAGATGGCGGGACTTCTTATTGCATTCGAGGGGCTAGATCAAAGCGGGAAAGAGACCCAGGCCAAGCACCTTCGTGATCACCTAAGGGAGCAGGGTCATAAGGCTCGCGTCGAATCCTTTCCAGATTACGGCACCACAATCGGCGAAGAAATCGCACGCGCATTGCAGGGTGAGCGCGAATATGCGCCCGAAGTGATGCAGTTGTTGTATGTTGCGAATCGATTTGAACGTCGCGCCGATCTAAATCGCTGGTTGGCTGGTGGCCTCATGGTAATCTGCGACCGCTATTTGGCTTCCAGTATCGCCTATGGTGAAGCGCAGCACCTGGACCCAGTGTGGTTAACGGACATGCAGCGGCATCTGCCAAAGCCAGACCTCACAGTTCTGCTTGACATTTCAGCTGACACGGCAGCTCGTCGGAAGGTCCAAGACCGCGATCACTACGAGCGAGATCTAGAGATGCTGACGCGGGTACGAGAGAATTACTTGAGGCTAGCGAGTGACGAATGTTGGGTCACAATTGACGGGGAGCGGTCGAAGGCTGAGGTTTCGGAGGCGGTCATTGTGGCCGCCACTGCACGATTTCCACCGCCGTAATCACCTTCATCTGCTTCGTATCTTCGGTCTGGGTCGGCTGTCGCAACACCTCTGGCAATCATTCAGCCATTTCTGAATAGTCCACCTCAAGTCGTTCGGCATCACCCCAGAGTTGCTCTAGGCCGTAAAATTTTCGAACGTCTGGAGTGAACACGTGGACTACGAAGTCGAAGAAATCCAGCAATATCCATTCGGAATGTTCAGTTCCTTCAATGACCGCAGGCTTTGAGCCGCTCTGTCGGAGTTGATCTTCGATGCCTTCGGCGATGGCTTTTACTTGACGGGGGTGAAGGCCTGAGCAAATAACGAAAAAATCGGTAAAAGCAAAGGCAGTTCTTAAATCCAACACGACAACGTCAGAGGCTTTCTTTTTCTGTGCCGCAAGGACACTCGCTCTAATAGCCTTGGGTAACCCAGGAAGCTCACCCTCCTGTCTTTGTGTATCACTCATTGAAAGTGCCTGCCGCTTGGTGACGGTCCATAAAGGCGGTGCGCGTGGATATACTCTGCGATGCCTCTCGGTACGAGGTCATCTATTGATGCCCCGACGGACAAGCGGCGGCGGATCAGACTGGATGCGATGTCTGGTGCGTTGGCCTCAATCGAAAAAATCGCTGTCCGTCCCTTATCGGGGAAAGGGCCCAAGTCCTCAAGGCTTACCTCGTGAAATCTGTGTGCTATTTCTGGAAGACTGTGCCGGAGTGTGCTCAAGTCGTGGCCAGGTCGTGATAGAACGACGAAGTGCGACTGATCGAGTAACTCTGGATAGCCCTGCCAGTTGGTGATGTCTGCAAAAGCATCAGCGCCAGTGATGAAGAACAATCGCAATCTTGATTGGCCCCCATCAATCAAGCGCTGTAGCGTTTCTGTGGTGTATGTAGGCACTGGACCCTGTAGTTCTAGGTCAGAAGCGGCCAAACCTTGGTGCCCCTGGACTGCCAGTTCCACCATCGCTAACCGGTCCGAAGGCGACGCCATTGGTGCCGATAATCGATGTGGCGGTACTCGGGTCGGGATTAGGAGCACACGGTCAAGTTTGAACACCCGCTTAGCGGTTTCAGCGATGGAGACGTGTCCATTATGTGCAGGGTCGAATGTTCCGCCGAGCAAGCCGGTTCGCTCGAACATATTCATTTTTGTGTTGCCGGCGGGACCGATTGAGCGGTTCCCGACACAGTTTGCCAGAGGGCCTCAAGCAGCGGTTGCAGTCCCTCACCGGTGACGGCGGAAATTGGATAAACGGGCACTTCCTGCTCGCGAAGCACTGCACTAAGACGATCGAGCCTTGACGGTTCGTCTAATGCATCAATCTTGTTCGCGGCGACTACCTGAGGTCGCTGGTCAAGCGGCCTGACTTCGTCATTTGGATCGGTGGAGTAGAGGGCTAGTTCACGACGGATCGCATCGTAGTCGTTAAGCGGGTCGCGACCCGACGCCGATGATACGTCGATGATGTGTACCAGAACCTTGGTGCGCTCAAGATGACTGAGAAACCGATGTCCTAGGCCATAGCCACTGTGGGCGCCTTCAATAAGACCTGGTATGTCCGCGACAACAAAACTGCGGTTATCTGACAGGCCCACGACACCAAGATTAGGAGACAGTGTGGTGAAGGGATAGTCTGCAATCTTTGGTCGTGCGGCTGAGATGTGTGCGATGAGAGTCGATTTTCCCACGTTCGGGAACCCGACGATTCCTACGTCGGCTAGCAGCTTTAGCCTCAGCCGTAGTTGCCGGTCTTCACCTTCGAGTCCAGGTTCCGCATGACGGGGCGCTTGGTTGGTCGAAGTTGCAAATCTGGCGTTGCCGCGGCCGCCCAACCCACCTTTAGCAGCGAGCAACTGCTGACCAACATCGGTCAGATCGGCCAATTCGATGGGTCCATCTTCGGCCATTTCATAGACGATGGTGCCCACTGGCACTTCGAGTTCGAGGTCGCCGCCGTTACGTCCACTTCGATTCGCACCCTCACCATGTGCGCCGCGCCGCGCACGAAACTCAGGATGAAATCGGTAGTGAACCAGTGTGTTGTGATGGGGACTGGCGATGATGTGAATGGAGCCTCCACAGCCACCATCGCCGCCGTCAGGACCTCCTCGAGGGACGAACTTCTCTCGGCGAAAACTCAGGCAGCCTCGACCGCCGTGGCCGGCGGTGACGTGGATGTCGACTTCGTCGACGAACATGGGAGCGGTTGCAGCGCCCAAAACATTATTGAAGCGCGGTAAGATGACTCGAGATTCAGGTTTCGAGGGGAAGCACGCTAATGACTCGGCCACGAGCTCCGTGGTCCTCAAAGCGCACTCGGCCAGAAGTCTTTGCAAAGAGCGTATCGTCTTTACCCAATCCAACGTTGAGGCCTGGTCGAAAACGTCGCCCGCGTTGCCGGATTAGAATAGCTCCACCAGGGACTAGATTGCCGTCGTATTTCTTGACACCCAGCCGCTGGGCATTACTGTCTCGTCCGTTCCTTGAACTGCCTTGTCCCTTTTTATGTGCCATCGCTTCGTACCTAGGGGAAATATGGCTTTATGTCTATGCGCGAATGTCTTTAACCCGGACACGCGTTAGTACACTCCGGTGCCCTAAAGTCCGTCGCATCCCCTTGCGACGCTTCTTCTGAAAAACTCTAATTTTCGGTCCACGGACCACAGCATCGACAACACCCACAACTGACGCCTCCGTCACATAAGGCGAACCAGTAACAATCTCTCCGCCGTCCTTGCCGATCAGCAGTACTCGGTCGAAACTGATTTCCTGTCCAGCTGCCTTAGGGACTCGGTCGATCGTGACCAGCGTGCCCGGGCTCACCCGAACCTGCCGCCCACCGCTTTGAATGATTGCATACACCGCCAACGCTCCTTAATTCATATTCGAGCCATGCCAATCCAAGGACCCCAAATAGCCTAAGTGTGAACCGACGGGCTACCACTGGGAAGCTAGGATGGGCACCGCCAGCACCCTAGAGTATCACTCCGTTAGATGTCTCTGCAAAATAAGAGCTTGTGAGGGAAACGCCAAGATCAGGCCAAGGCTACCTTAGTAGTATACGTGTGCCGCGAATGGTCTGCGTACTTAGTGCGCTCAGGAAGGTTGGGAGTAGTCGGTCCATTAACTCAAAATATGAGGAAAGTGCCGGTGTGTTCTGCTCGGCCTCGTACAGGATCTCTTCTCGGTGTGACTCAGTGTACAAAGTGGCGCCTGTCCGTCCATCAATGAAGACGAATTTCGGGCTAAGAACGTAGCCAGTACGCTCTCGGTAGGCACGAATTGGAACGACACGTCGTCGCCCGAACGAATCATAGGATTCCTGCTCCTGCGTAACAAAGCCGGCGCGCGCATGTGGTGTGAACAACACCGTGCCTGTCACGATCAGCGGTTGCTGGTGACTGGCACCAAGTTCTTGCCAGAAGCCGAGGTCAGCAAAGACCCGCTCGTATTCCTCCAACTCCTGTTCCTCAGCGATCGTATTTGGTTCGGCGAGCGGAACGGCATCATTAAAGCCCTCGCCGACCTCTTTTCGGAGAGCCATTTCGGTTAGTGACAGTACATCGGCCTCAACCACCCGAAGATCTGATCGATTTCTGAGTTGACTACGTAACAGACGCGCAGTCTCACGGTTGGCATCGACTTCGTCACTACCGCCGACAATAAATCCGGCGATGAGAATGTGACTGAAGGACGAGACGTCGAGCTTTGGTTGGAGAGGCGTTTCGATCGCCACTTCGTGAAGCGAACCTGCGCTACTGCATGCCGTTAGTAAAGCGAGAGCCACTGCGCTGCTAGCGAGTCGTACGCTCATTGAGCTCTTTGAATAGGTCAAAATTCTGCTGTATGGTCAGATTGTCAGGGTCGAGTTTGCCAGCTTGCTCGTATGCTTTACGAGCATCATCGAATTTGCCCGCATGTTCGTAGGCGATGGCAAGGTTGTTCCAGGCGGCTGCATAGGTGGGATCAATCTCCACAGCTCGGTTCCACCGATATGTAGCTTCACGCCACAAGCCGCGTTCGGCGACTTCGATGCCAAACTCCACCTGACGTTTCGCATCAGAGCGGTCATCGGCTGAGACGGCCGTTGACATGGTAGCTAGGGTCAACAGGAGAGCGATACGCAAATTCATTTCGACCACAAGAATCTCTAAGGTTCAACTATAGTCAGGGACACTTAAGCGGTGCAAGTAGTTTCACTTGTTCCGTAATAGAAGCTGTCCCGCTGGCATTCTGTTCTGGAAAGCCCCTTCCAATTCAGGACATTATTTCGGTTTAAGCAAAGGTTCTGGAGTGACTGGACGATACCTTTTGGGAGAGTGCTCGTTCCTAGCTGGAGGCCACTCATTAAATGCCTTTAGATAGGGCGTTTTTTCCGTATAAACGGAAAATGGTAACGTAGTTCAGGGGGTGTCTTTCGGCATTAACCACGCTGTGGTCGGCCGACGGAAGAGGTTGAGGGTTGCAACGATGCCTAAGTCGCTAATGGTGGTTGAATCGCCCGCGAAAGCAAAGACCATCAATAAGTACCTCGGCAAGGACTTTAAGGTCGTCGCCTCAATGGGACACATTCGTGATCTACCGAAGAGTAAATTGGGTGTAGATATTGACGAGGGGTTCATTCCGGCGTACGAACCGATTCCTGGCCGAAAGAAGGTTATCAAGGAATTACGAGCGGCGGCTAAGAATGCTGTCCATATTTATGTAGCAACAGACCCGGATCGTGAGGGCGAGGCGATCGGTTGGCACCTGGCCAGTGAACTTGCCGGGAAGAAGCGTAAGATTCACAGGCTTACCTTCAACGAGATTACGAAGACTGCAATTCTTGAAGCACTCGAACACCCCGGTGACATTGATCAGAGAATGGTCGATGCGCAGCAGGCCCGTCGTGTCCTAGACCGCCTTGTTGGCTATAAGCTTAGCCCGCTCTTGTGGGACAAGGTGCGCCGCGGACTAAGCGCTGGTCGGGTGCAATCGGTGGCTTTGCGACTGATTTGTGATCGTGAGCAGGCGATCGAACGATTCCAGCCTGAAGAATACTGGCATATCTTCGCTAGGCTTGCAGCCGGTCAGCCACACGAGTTCGAGGCAAAACTAACAAAGCGGGACGGCGAAACGATCAAAGTCGGTAATGAAGGCGAATCGAAAGTAGTTCTCGAAGCTGTTGCCAACGAGCCATTTATCGTTGACAAGATCGCAACAAAGGAGCGCAAGAAGAGCGCAGCCCCACCGTTCATAACAAGCAAGCTCCAACAGGCATCGAAAATGCCGGTGAAGCGGACGATGATGATTGCTCAGCAACTCTACGAAGGTATCGAGTTGCCTGACGATGGGTCCGTCGGGCTCATTACCTACATGCGGACTGATTCAACTCGTGTCTCGTCCCAGGCGATCGAGGACGTTCGTACCCATATCGCGCAGGTATTCGGTGACGATTACTTACCGAAGACACCGAATACCTTTCGTGCGAAAACCGGCGCTCAGGATGCTCATGAGGCGATACGACCAACTTCAATGCGGTATGACCCCGAGACGGTTAAGGAGCATCTGACACGTGAGCAGTACTCGCTATACCGGATGATCTGGAACCGATTTGTCGCGTCTCAGATGCCTCCTGCTCGATTCGACGACACCACTGTTGATATCGGCGCCGGTCTTTATACCTTCCGGGTAAAGGGATCAGTGCTGAAATTTAAGGGCTGGATGGCCGCCCACGATCTGAACGCTGAGGAGAACGCGACTGAGGGGAATGGCCAGAAAAGTAACGAACCTGGGGACGACATTCTGTCTGGCGCCTTACCGGTGATGCAGCAAGGAGAACAGTTAGAACTTAAACAGCTCCGTCCCGAGCAAAAATTTACGCAACCACCGCCACGGTTCAGTGAGGCAACGCTCGTGAAGGAACTTGAAGAGAATGGCATCGGTCGACCTAGCACGTATGCGGCGATCATTGGGGTGTTACAGACGCGGGAATACGTCGCGAAAATTGAAGGGCGGTTTAAGCCAACTGGTCTCGGCAAACTAGTGACGGAACTACTTGCTAAGAGTTTTGATGACATCCTCGACGTCGAGTACACGAAGGACTTGGAAGATTCACTGGACAAGATTGAAGATGGTAAGGCCGATTATCGCGGCACCATCGAGAATTTCTATGGAAAATTTAGTGCTGACCTAAGTCAGGCGGCCGAATCGATGCCAAACATCAAGGTCGAGGGCTTGCCAAGTGACGAGGTCTGTGACAAGTGCAATTCCCCGATGATTAAGAAGGTCGGTCGCTTTGGTCTCTTCCTTGCGTGCAGTAGCTATCCAGATTTCCAACTGACGCCGGTCGCGAGAAAGTATTTGGCGGAACGGGCCCGGAGCGGCTCTTCGATGAAACTTGGCCGTATTGGGCCACGCCAGTTGCTCGCACTGGAAACGTTGGCCGAAGCCAAGAAGGGGTTGGCCCAATCGGTGCTTCTCAAACACGCCGTAGCGGGGGCGACGTTGCAGCGTTTGGTTGTTCGGGGCTTGCTGCAGGTCGAAGGTCAGTGCCAGAACACCCGTGAACTCGAGAATGGCGATGCCGGGCAGGATGAAGTGGATGAGACCTGTGAGAACTGCGGTAAGGATATGGTCGTCAAGAGGGGACGCTTTGGCCAGTTTCTGGCTTGTTCTGGATATCCAGATTGCAAAACGACGCGAAAACTCATTTCGACGAAGCAAGGCTTGGCAGCAGCCAAGCCGGACCAGATCCTTGATGAAAAATGCCCTCGCTGTGACTCAAATTTGATCATTAAGCAAGGAAGGTTTGGTGAATTCACGGCATGCACCAGCTATCCGGAGTGCCGCTACATTAAGCTGAAAAGTACCGGCGTCACGTGTCCGAACGACGGCGGTGACATCGTTGAGCGAAAATCCCGTCGAGGGAGGGCATTTTACGGATGTGCTAATTACCCGGACTGTGATTTCACACTCTGGAACAAACCACTATTGGAGTCCTGTCCGAAGTGCCAAGCGCCCTTCCTGACGGAGAAGGTGACTAAACGGCACGGTCGCCAGTTGCTCTGCCATAAGGATGAGTGCGACTACATCCGGTCTGAAGAACTTGCGGTTGTGTAGCGTGACACCTCTGGCGTGACCTGGCCTGTCGGCTGGTCACGCCGCTTGATCTAGGTTCCGATACTCTGCACGCGCAATTAGAAGAATCAGACATTTGGCAGATAGGTTGCAATTCGAAATCGTTTCATGATTCATGTGATTGGCGGCGGTTTGGCTGGTAGCGAGGCGGCTTGGCAAGCGGCTTCAATGGGTGTTGAGGTCAGACTGTATGAAATGCGTCCGGTTCGCTCAACTGCTGTTCATTCCACCGACCGCCTCGCTGAACTCGTGTGCAGTAATTCCTTCCGTGGTAATAAATTGGAAAACGCTGTCGGGCTTCTCAAGGAAGAAATGCGGCGGATGGGCTCCCTCGTGATTCGGACTGGGGACCGGACCCGGGTACCTGCAGGCACGGCGCTAGCTGTCGACCGTAAACTCTTTGCTGATGAAGTGACTGCGGCGGTGCAGGCGCACCCGCTGATTACAATAGACAGGACAGAGATTGAGGCGATTCCTAAGGGACTTACGCCGATGGAGCCGTCAATCATCGCGACCGGTCCGTTGACGTCTGAGCGCCTATCGGCCGATATCGCAGCGTTCGTTGGTGCCGATCATCTGTACTTTTACGATGCGATTAGTCCAATTGTGCTTGCCGAGACAATTGATTGGAAGCGTGTATTTCGGGCATCGAGGTGGGGACGCGACTCGGTTGAAACCTTATCCGTCACATCTTCTGATCAGCAATCCGGTGATTATGTGAACTGTCCACTAACGGCCGACGAGTACGGCCGCTTCTTCGAGGCCTTAACGAACGCAGAGTCAGCCACGGTTCACGATTTTGACCACACCAAATTTTTTGAGGGATGCCTTCCCATCGAGGTAATAGCCAGTCGCGGTCGTGATACCCTGCGGTTCGGGCCGATGAAGCCAGTCGGTCTTATCGATCCACACGGCGGCGGGCCTCCGCCCCACGCTGTTGTGCAACTCAGGCAGGACAACTTAGCTGGCGATCACTTCAGTCTCGTCGGCTTTCAGACCCAACTGAAGTGGGGTGAACAAGATCGTGTACTTCGTCTAATCCCCGGCCTAGAGCAGGCTGAATTCGTGCGATTCGGTATGATTCATCGCAATACGTATATCAACGCGCCCACGGTTCTACGGCAGACTTGGCAAGCGCGTCAACGTGAGGACCTTTTCTTTGCCGGACAGTTGTCAGGGGTCGAGGGATACGTTGAGAGTGCGGCATCTGGCCTAATGGCCGGATTAAACGCCGCCGCTATCGTGCAGCGTCGGGAACCACTCGTTGCCCCTCGGACCACGGCGCTGGGGGCACTTGCATACTACGTGTCGCACGCCGTTCCTAGCGACTACCAGCCGACCAATATTGCTTTCGGTATCATGCCGCTACTGGCTAAGGCGCCGCGGCGAAGGGCCGCACGCCGTCTAGCCACCGCCGAGCGGGCACTTCGGGATTTAGGTGTGTGGCGGTCTGAAGTTGGACTTGAATGCGATGCTCAGTCAACTCAAAGCTTTTCTTGAATATTTGCGGTTGAATCGCAATCTTTCGGTGCATACCGTCCGCGCTTACGAGAGCGATCTGAATCAGTTCATCTGTTTTAGAGCGAAGGTGCTCAGACGGTCTGCTGATCAAGTACCCCTCAGCGACTTTGACCGGTATGCTGTCCGGGAGTTCTTGGCAGAACTGTATAAACGAGGCCTATCGGGAAAATCTCAGGCCAGAAAGCTCTCCGCGATTAAGATGTTTGGACAGTATCTTCAACGAGAGGAGCAAATCGACGAGGATCCGGTCAAGAGCATCATTAGTCCCAAGCTAGTGAGAAAGCTTCCAGCCCATCTTGAGGTGAACGAGATGGCACAACTTTTGGGCATGCCTGATACAAAGTCGTGGCGTGATCGTCGAGACAAAGCGATCCTCGAAGTGTTTTACGCGTCGGGTCTACGATTGAGTGAATTGGTTGGGCTTGACGTTGAACACCTTGACCTCAGCGAACGCCTGGTACGTGTCAAAGGTAAGGGCGGGCGGGAACGAGAGGTGCCGTTCAACCAATTTGCGGCGAAAGCCGTTCAAGATTACCTAGACCATCCCGAACGAAAAAAAGTGATTAAGAAGGCGAAGTTGTTACCGGTATCGCGTCGCGCGGTGCGACCCGTGCGTGTTCGAGAGAACCCTTTGTTCATAAATTATCGTGGCCATCGACTATCGACACGTAGTGTTGACCGCCTCGTGCGTCGCTATGTCAAAGCTTGGGCGGTAAAGATGGGTGAGGACCCTAAAGAGTTTAAGCACATCAGTCCGCATGCGTTGCGCCATTCATTTGCCACGCATTTGCTGGCGCGGGGTATGAATCTGCGGGCCATTCAGGAGTTGCTAGGGCACGAGGAGTTGGACACAACGCAGATATACACGAACCTCACTGACGACCACCGAACGATGGTCTACAGGAAGTCTCACCCAAGGGCGTAACCACCCGTCTCGCTTGTCGAAGGTTACTTGCGCTTACTCTCCGAAGTGTTCTGCAGAGTTTCCCACTCATGCATGAGGTCGCCGATCTCCCACATGAGCGCTTGGTGTTCTGCGACTAGGGTGTTCGCTGATTTTGGTTCTTTGTAGAAATCTGGCTGGCTCATTGTTACTTCAAGCTTCTTGAGAGCAGCTTCCCGGTCATTGATTTCCTGTTCAATCGCGGTCACGCGGCGGTGCTGGGCTTCGACAGCGCGCTGCTGCCGTTTGCGAACGTCTGCTGCTAGCCGACGGCGTTTACGAGCATCCGCTGGTGCGCGTTTCTGATCAGCAACCTTGGTCTTACCGGTGACCTCCTGTGTGGATTGTTTGATTGGCCTTGTGGTCGACGTTTTGTTTATCGCGATCCGTTGGGTTCGATTCCAGCAAAACTCCTCGTAAGTTCCTGGGTAGACTAACGCCTCACCCTGGCCGACTTCGATAATCTGGGTTGCTAGCCGATCCACAAAGTAGCGGTCGTGCGACACGAATATCAAGGTGCCATCAAAAGCCATAAGTGCTTCGAGAAGCACATCCGTGGAATCGATATCGAGATGGTTCGTCGGTTCGTCGAGGAGTAATGTATTAGCTGGGTGCAATAGCATTCGCGCCACCGCTAACCGCGTTCGTTCGCCACCAGACAGAACTCCGACCCGCTTATAAACGTCGTCCTCCGAGAAAAGAAATGCCCCGAGGATGTTACGAATCGCGGGCACAGCGTCAAGCGGTGCTCCAGCGACCAACGTGTCATGAACCGTCAGTGTCGGCTTGAGTTGGCTGGCTTCGTCCTGTGCAAAATACTGCATGGTGAGCTGGTGGCCCTCGGTTCGGGAACCTGTGTCAGGTGACTCGACCCCAGCTAGAAGCCGCATCAGTGTTGATTTACCAGACCCGTTTGGCCCGACGAGCGCGATTCGACTACCGCGCTCGATCAACAAATCGAATGGACGGAGGACTTCAGTGCTGCTATAGGTCTTACTCGCGCCCGTCAACGTGATCACGCTACGGCCGCTCTTACGGCAATTGGGAAACTTAAAGTGCACGACTTTTCGCTCGGGTGGCACTTCAATCGTTACGATTTTGCTAAGCATTTTTATACGACTCTGTACTTGCGCGGCCTTCGTTGCTTGGTAGCGAAACCGGTCCACGAATTGGCGGACTCGCGCGATCTCGTCCTCCTGTCGACGCTTTGCTTCTCGGAGACGTGCGAGGCGAGCATCCCGTTCACCGATGTAGGTGCTGTAAGTACCGGGATAGTCAGTGAGAGTCTTCAGGCTAATCTCGGTGATCCGGGTAACGACAGCATCGAGAAAGAAGCGGTCGTGTGAGACGAGCATTACGGCGTGCGGATACCCGGACAGATAGGTTTCGAGCCAGTTGCGTGCCTCCAAATCAAGATGATTCGTCGGCTCATCGAGCAGAAGTAAATTAGGGCGTCCGAGCAGAAGGGTGGCCAGGGCGATACGCATCTGCCACCCACCAGAGAACGTGTGGCTTTGACGTTTTCCATCTTCCTTCGTGAACCCTAATCCGCGAAGAATCGTCTCAACTCGTTGATCAAGTGCATAACCATCCTGGCGCTCAAAGGCTTCCTGTGCCTCACTGTAGCGTTCCAGTAAACGTGGGTGTTCAGCTGCTGGTACTGACGCATCGCCTAGCTGGTTCTCAAGGCCGCGCATTTCTCGCTTCAAGTTAAGGAGTTGCTGCTGACCACGCTTAACTTCGTCGACAACGGTTCGGCCTGAGTGTACAAGGCCATCTTGGGGAAGATACCCGACCGTCAACCCGTTCGGCCTGACGACACGTCCCGTGTCAGGGTCCTCGGAGCCAGCCATCATTTTCAGCAGAGTGGTCTTTCCAGCGCCGTTCGGCCCGCAGAGGCCTACCCGATCGCCAGGACCTAATTGCCAAGTGACTTCCTGAAGTAGTGTACGGGCGCCGAAACCTTTTGAGATGGCAGAAAGATGAATCATGACTAGTCGCTATCTGTGGTGCGACCGCGCAGGGCTGACGGGACTCCTCGTTGGTCAGGAGATCATGTTACCAGAATAGATAACCCTATGATTTAAATGGGTTTACATTCTCCAGGCTGCGATTTGAGGAGCTGGTCGTCGACTGCTTGCGTCCGATCACCGACCGTTAAGACCAATCTTGCGTCTAATATATGGAGTGGGAGGGGTGCGCGTATGTGTTCCGTTCAGTTTATGACGGTAAATGGAGTGTGGGGTCTACGAGGATGTTTGGTGCGCTAATGGCCTGGACCGACGAGGAATTGGTGTCCCGCTCGGTTCGTGGTGACCACGATAGTTTTAACCAACTCGTGGTCCGCTGGCAGAGACCAATTTACGCTTTGGCCTACCGAGTGATTGGACACGAAGAGGACGCACGGGATGTATGCCAGGAGACCTTTCTTCGGGCATTCCGCGGTATTAAGGGTTTTAAGGGAGAGGCGAAGTTTTCATCTTGGCTGTACCGGATTGCGCTCAATCTTTGCCGCGACAAGAATCGTAGTGCCCAACGGTCACCGCTAAATAAGGTGTCGGACGACGTCGACGTGCTTGACCTGGCACCGGCTGATGTAGCTGGTAGTTCGCTTGAAGACCAGGTTGGCTGGAGTGAGTTGGGTAGTGAAATCTCCCGGGCAATGATGACAATTCCGGATGAACAGCGCACAGCGATCGTCTTGAAGGAATATCAGGGTTTCACCTTTCGGGAGATTGCTGATTTCCAGGGTTGTCCGGTGAGCACGGTAAAGACGAGGGTGTATCAGGGGCTCACTCGCCTCCGACAGGAGCTTGAGTCCCGAGGGATTGACCGTGTGGCGACGTTTCCGTCACGAGCCCCGGACGCAGGGATGCGGCAGAGAATGAGGAGAGTGACATGATGGATAATCGGCACGACGACATCTGTAACGACAAGCCGTTGCTGGTGAGCTATCTCTACGACGAGTGTGGTTTGGATGAACGCGAACGTGTTGAGGCTCACCTCGCGGTGTGTGCACCATGCCGCGACGAGCTCCAAACGCTGACGGGTGTAAGAGGTCGCCTCGTGGACTGGACACCACCTGAATCGGCGCCGGACTTCCGTGTGGTTCCGGCTGATGCGGTGGCTGTGCCGCGCAGCCGGCCGTGGACCCTCTGGCAGGCAGCGCCGGTCTGGTCGTTGGCTGCTGTCCTTGTTTTGGTGGTTGTCACCTTGGTCGCGAATCTCGAAATCCGATATGGAGACGACGGACTAGTCGTGCGTTCCGCGTGGTCTGACGGCGTTCTCTCATCTGAGCCAACCCAGAGTGGTACGGAAGCAATATGGCACGCCGAACTGGCCGCGCTTGAATCTGAGCTACGGCGAGATTTTGAAACGTTCAGTTCTGGTGCGCTGCCCCAAACGAGCGAGACTATCGGTTCTGAAGTGAGTGAGGAATCGGTCCTTGTTCGTGTTCAGCGGCTGATCGAGGAGAGTGAACGCCGACAGCAGCGCGAATTAGCGCAGCGCTTTGCGGTGCTTTTGCGTGAGGCTGATGCGCAGCGGCAGGCCGACCTGGTCCGTATCGATCAACAAATGGACCGACATCAACACCTGTTCGATGCTGAAGTAGTGCAACACGGCGAACTCATGGATTATTTAGTGCGGGTGTCGTCCGGACGCTAGTTGTGGGAGGTGCACCTTGAAAACCATGATCTGTCTTGTCTTGATCTTAGTTGCGACCAGTGTTTCGTCGCAGGCCCAGCCGTCATCGGAGGTTGCGGCTGGAAGGGCAGACTCTAGTCAGTTGCGATACCAGTTGCGAGTCGTGGAGCGGGCGTTTGAAGAGGCAGTTGAGCATAGCGCACGGAATTTCGCGTCAAGGATGGAGGAATCGACGCCCGGGGCCGCACGATTTATGGGGAATACAGGGGCTCATGGTTTTAGATTAGACGGCTACGGTCTATTCTTCGACGTGCAGATACCGGTGCTGCGACGTAGTCTCTCTTGGGTGTTTCGCCACTTGAATCGACGACGCGATGAGCTTGGACCCACGCTGCAATCGTTGCGGGAACATGTGCGTTCGTTGGGTAACGTGGACGTGCGGGACTCGCTTGAGGAGGCTCTCCAGAGTTTAGAGTCGCTAGTTGGTCACCCGCTGCCACCGCCATCGCCACCGCCACCTGATGTCGACCCGAGCGAGGTGTACGCGATGGAGATTCGGGACGCGCTCGCTAATGCAATGTTGGACTACACTGACTCACTGCCGCTGGCGGCGAACGAGTGGCTGACCGTAGCCACTACGTCCAGTGGCAACCGCGGTGACTCGCCGACCGACCTACCAAGGGGTCTTGGGCTGATGCTGCGGGTGCGCGGGAATGTTCTTATCGCTCTCAGGCAGGGGGAAATAGCTAGGAGCGAAGCGCTGAGCCGGATCGAGTACTCAGAATTCTGATCTACAAGTTTCATGCAATACGTTTATCGGACCTCTCGTGTCTTGCAAGGGACTCTGCTAAGCCTTGTCCTCACCGTGGTGGGTTTTCTTTCCGGATGCGGAGGAGAGCCGCTCGATGTTACCAGCGAGTTACTCGTCACCGACGTAACGACAGGTTGGTTCGATAGTGGTATCCAACCGGATGGAAGGAATAAACTCGTCCCGCAGGTATCGTTTCAACTGAAGAACGGTGCACAGAACCGGATCTCAATTGTGACTGTCATGGGGGTCTTTCGGGTCATGGAGGACGTGCAGGAGTTGGGAAGCTCTACGGTGATGGCGATAAGTTCTGAGGGACTACCGGTCGGTGATTCAACCCAACCGATTGTGATGCGTGCGCGGCTTGGTTACGCGAGTACTGAACCCAGGCTCCAAATGCTGCAGCACCGGTTGTTCGTGGACGCGAAAGTCGAATTATTCGCCAAGCATCGCGGCTCTCAGTGGCTCCAAATTGGGGAATATGTCATCGACAGACAACTGTTGACGGATTGAAGTCCACGCCGTCACGCATGCTGACATATTTGCCGTAAAGTACACTAGGTGCGTGAGGCTCGTGCTGGCGGCTGGCTTGTAACGTTGACACTCTTTTCCTCCATTCGGTAGACTCGCGCCGTTGGTGTCCCGGTACTTTCTCAACCGCCGATTCTAGGACACGGCTGTTTCCCAAGCTCAAGATGCATCACAGCACGACAGTTCTCGCGGTACGACATGAAGGCCGAACTGTCTTGGCCGGTGATGGCCAGGTCACTTTTGGCCAGACAGTTGTTAAGCAAAGTGCCAGGAAGATACGCCGTCTCTACAACGACCGAGTTCTTGCGGGCTTTGCCGGTTCAGCTGCCGATTCATTCGCGCTGTTTGCCAGGTTCGAAACCAAGCTCGACCAATATCGTGGCAACCTTGAACGGTCAGCAGTTGAACTTGCCAAGGACTGGCGTACGGATCGCGTGTTGCGCCGACTGGAAGCGATGTTAGTTGTTGCAGACAAGGATTCGACGTTCCTGCTGTCGGGTACCGGAGATCTGATAGAGCCGGATGATGGCATTGTCGCTATCGGTTCTGGTGGGCCCTATGCGCTCGCGGCTGCCAAGGCACTGGCTGGACACACGAACCTCGATGCACGCCAGATCGCCGAAGCGGCAATGCGAATCGCCGCCGGAATCTGTGTGTACACGAATGACTCGATTTCAGTTGAGGAAGTGTAATAGTTCTTGATGGGGATGTTTCGTGGTCGTTGAATTCCACTGATGCCAATCTATCTGCCCAAAACTACCGTCTCTACGGCTGATTCGCTAACACCGCGCCAGATCGTTGCCGAACTCGACAAATTTGTTGTCGGGCAGGCCCAGGCTAAGCGCGCGGTCGCGGTCGCGCTTCGGAACCGAATGCGACGGCAGAAACTCTCGCCAGAACTGGCTGAGGAGGTTGCACCCAAGAACATTCTTATGATTGGTCCAACGGGTGTTGGCAAGACCGAAATTGCCAGACGTTTGGCCCGTTTGGCACAATCGCCGTTCATAAAGGTTGAAGCATCGAAGTTTACCGAGGTCGGCTACGTGGGCCGTGATGTCGAGTCCATGGTGCGTGATCTCACTGAGCTTGCCGTCGATATGGTCCGTGACGAGCGGCTGGTCGAGGTTAGAGAGCGCGCCAAGCAAAACGCTGAGGAACGGGTGCTCGATCTACTGCTGCCACCGATCGAACCTACGGGTAATAGCGATGAAGTGAACGCGGCACGTGAACAGGTGCGCCGGACACGTGAGAAATTTCGCGAGCAACTCAGGGATGGCCAGCTTGACAATCGACGTCTTGAGGTTGATGTCCGTGACAAGTCGTTTCCGTCATTTGAAGTAATAGCGGGCTCGTCGGTCGAAGAAATCGATATCAATGTCAAAGACATGTTGCCAGGGTTGTTTCAAGGGCGTAGCCGTAAGCGAAGCATGCCTGTGCCTGAAGCTCTGGAGTATCTAGTGCAGGAGGAAGAGCAGAAGCTCGTCGACATGGAATCGGTCGGGTGTTCAGCCGTTGAGCGGGTTGAACAGGCTGGCATCATTTTCATTGATGAGATCGACAAGATTGCCGGGCACGAGGGCAAGCATGGGCCTGATGTGAGCCGGGAAGGTGTGCAACGCGATGTCTTGCCGATTGTCGAAGGCACGACAGTTAATACAAAGCACGGCATTGTACGAACCGACCACATTTTGTTTATAGCGGCCGGCGCGTTTCACGTCGCGAAACCCTCGGACCTTATTCCAGAATTACAAGGCCGGTTTCCGATTCGTGTCGAGCTTCAGGCGCTCGGTACGGAGGAGTTCGTCCGAATCCTTACTGAGCCGCGAGGAGCACTGATCAAGCAGTACATGGCTCTTTTGGCAACTGAGGGACTCGAGTTGAGTTTTGAACCCGACGCAGTGGACCGCGTGGCCGAATTGGCAACCCTAGTCAACGAACGTGCAGAGAATATCGGGGCACGTCGGTTACACACGGTGATGGAGAAGCTCCTCGATGAAATTTCGTTTGAGGCACCTGATATGGCTGAAACATCGATTACGATCGACGCGGCCTACGTCGATCGGATGCTGGCGGAAATCGTTAAGGACGAAGACCTCACCCGATACATCTTGTGAGTCAAATCCGGTACCCTCGCACGGTGGTCATATTCCTTCTGGTCCTAGTCACAGCAGTGGGCTGTGGTAAGAAGGGGCCGCCACGGGCTCCGATTAGGATCGTGCCCACTGAGCCCACCGAGTTCGAAGCTCGTCGACTTGGTGCGGAGGTGTACCTCCAGTTTGAAGTGCCGGCTACTAACACTGACGATACCGCACCGGCTGATCTGGACACCGTAGAAGTTTATTCAGTCACCCTTGGTCCATTGCCGCCGGGGGTCAGCCCGCTGACTGATGAAGAGTTCATTGAGGCGGCAACTCTGGTGGCGACGATTAAAGTTAGGCCGCCAGCAGATCTGGAGCTGGCCGAGCTAACCCCACCAGTAGGCGGTCCATTGCCTGAACTTCCAGCGCAGGGTGCAACTGTTGTGGTGCGTGAGGTGTTGACAACGGAAATGTTGAGTTCGGCCGACCTGTCGGATGTCGACCGCCGTTTCGATATCGACGAAGACAATGAAGACGATGCTGAAGTGCCAGTGGTGACTGGACTCCGTTGGGTTGAGACACCGGCAGCTTTCCCGTTTCTTCTGGAGCGACCACGACGTACCTACGTGGCGGTTGGCCTGACGGCCGATGGTGATTATGGCAATATGTCCACCGAGCTTAGAGTTCGGTTGGATGCAGCTCCTAATACTCCGGGACCGCCTGAAGTCAGCTATACGGCGGACGCTGCAACGATTACTTGGTCACCCGCGCCTAATGCAATGCGCGCTGTGCAGGCACCTACCCTCGACTTATCGGCACTGGAAGCGATGGCGCCGCTGGAACTCCTGGTTCTACTCGAGTCAACGCCCGCGATTGCCTCCGCTGAGCCCATGACCTATAACGTCTACACCTACAACCCATCTGGTGAGGTGCCGGCCGCTGGGGATGTGGTAATGCCCGTCCCGGTTAACGCGGTGCCGCTCGAGACGTTTGAGTTAAGCGACGTTAACGTGGAGTTCGGCGTAGAAAGGTGTTACATCGTAACGGCAATTTCGACAGTTGATGGCGATCCGATCGAGAGCGAGGCGTCTTCTCCAACCTGCGCTGAATTCCGCGACACGTTTTCACCAGCTGCGCCGAGGAATCTCGCAGCGGTTGGAAGCGTCGGTGCAGTCAGCTTAATCTGGGAACCAAATTCCGAAGCTGATCTTGCGGGCTATCTGGTCTTGCGCGGCGAGTCGCCTAATGGCACACTCGAGCCGCTAATGACGGTGCTGCTGACGGAGACGAATTACCGAGACACCACTGGCACGACGGGTGTCACTTATGTTTACGCTGTTGTGGCGGCTGACGGGGCAGCACCGTCTAATATTAGCGAGCTGTCGAACCAGGTGACCGAGTCACCTCAGTAACCAAGTCCGCCGTCTTGCGGGTGGCGCCCGCATCAGGAAGGAGTGCGCCAATGAAGTTGTTCGTTGATTCGGGAAACGTTGCTGATATTGCCGGTCTTGTTCCGCTTGGAATCATTGATGGTGCTACCACGAATCCATCACTTCTAGCGAGGGCGGGCGGTGATTCACGAGCGATACTTAAGGAAATTTGTCAGACGGTTCAGGGGCCGGTCAGCGCTGAGGTTGTAGCGACAGATGTCAACGGTATGATCCAAGAGGGCCGCGAGTTGGCCGGAATCGATGAGCACATTGTTGTAAAAGTGCCGTTTGGGAAGCCTGGCGTGCAAGCTTGTGGAAAGCTTGCGGATGAAGGCATTCGAGTCAATGTGACGCTGGTTTTTTCATCAACCCAAGCGCTCCTTGCAGCCAAGGTTGGAGCGACTTTTGTTAGTCCGTTCGTCGGCCGACTGGATGATGTTGCGACGTCAGGCATGGAATTGATCAGCCAGATTGTCGATATTTACGACAACTACGAGTTTGGTACTGAGGTGCTGGTGGCGAGCATCCGTGGGCCGCTCCACATCGTCGAAGCTGGTCGTCTTGGTGCTGACGTGTGCACTTGTCCGCCGGCCGTGATTGAAGCACTGTTTAAGCATCCCCTGACCGACATCGGCCTTGCGAAGTTCCTCGCTGATTGGGAAAAGGCACAGGGCGCAAAAGGGTGAAAAAAGAAAACGACTAGCATCATGGATACGGGAAATAGGAAACTCGCCGATATTGAACGCCGGGCCGATGAGGCGGGTGGTGAGGCTCGCCGCGCGAAGCAACACGCGGCAGGGAAGTTGACGGCGCGCGAGAGGATCGACCTATTTTTCGATCCAGAGACGTTTCAGGAGATCGATCGTTACGTCACGCACCGTTGCCGCGATTTCGGTATGACCGACCAGGTTGTACCAGGTGACGGTGTGGTCGCTGGATTCGGCCGTGTGAGCGGCCGTCTTGTCTTCGCATTTGCACAGGACTTTACGGTTGTCGGAGGGTCGTTGTCAGAGACGAACGCCGCTAAGATCGTCAAACTGATGGATCAAGCGGTCAAGATGGGGTCGCCGATCGTTGGTCTAAACGACTCGGGTGGCGCGAGAATTCAGGAGGGTGTGCTGTCTCTTGGTGGTTACGCCGACATCTTTCTTCGGAACACACTGGCGTCCGGAGTTGTACCCCAACTCTCGGCCATCATGGGACCCTGCGCCGGCGGAGCGGTTTATTCGCCAGCCATCACTGATTTCACTGTCATGGTTGATGGTACAAGCTATATGTTCGTGACCGGTCCGGACGTTATCCAGACGGTCACGCATGAGACGGTGACGAAGGAATCGCTGGGAGGCGCGACAACACATAACGCTAGGAGTGGAGTCGCCCACTTTGCGGTAGCGGACGATCACGAATGTTTGTCCTTGTTACGTGACCTTCTCAGTTTCCTGCCGAGTAACAACCTTGATGATCCGCCAATCGTAGAATCAAGTGATCCTCCGGATCGTGAGGACCTAGCGCTCGACCGCCTGGTCCCCGAAGCGCCAAACCAGCCGTACAATATTGTTGAGCTCATCAATTCTGTTGCTGACGATGGTATTTTTCTGGAGGTGCATCAACAGTTTGCCAAGAACCTTGTCGTTGGCTTCGTGCGTCTCGGTGGGCACAGTGTTGGAGTTGTAGCCAACCAACCGACTCATCTGGCGGGCACCCTCGACATCGACGCCTCAGTCAAGGGAGCCCGGTTTGTGCGTTTCTGCGACGCCTTCAACATTCCGTTGTTGACCTTCGAGGACGTACCTGGTTTCTTGCCTGGTACGCAGCAGGAGTACGGCGGCATAATCCGTCACGGTGCTAAGTTACTGTTCGCATTCGCAGAAGCGACTGTGCCAAAGGTAACGGTGATTACCCGTAAAGCTTACGGTGGGGCCTACTGTGTGATGGCAAGCAAGCACATCCGCACCGATCTCAACTATGCGTGGCCGACCGCCGAAATCGCTGTCATGGGGCCAGAGGGCGCAGTCAACGTGTTGTACAAGCGAGAACTTGAGGCAGCCAAGGACCCTGAGACTCTGCGTGCTCAAAAGTTTGCTGAATACCGGGAAAAGTTCGCTAATCCCTACACCGCGGCGGCTCGAGGCTACCTCGATGCAGTGATCCAACCTCGACGAACTCGTCAAATTCTGGTTGCCGCTTTTGAAAGCCTGACTAGTAAACGGGACAAGAACCCTCCGAAGAAGCACGGCAACATCCCGCTATAAGGGCAAGCAGCTAGCCCTTAAGTGCTAGAATAAAAGGCAGATCGCGCATATCGTTTGTCTGCCTGGTCATGGTGCCTGTGCTGCGAGACCGTAAGAATAAGACATGAAGGTCCTGGTCGCGAACCGTGGCGAAATCGCCATCCGAATTATGCGTGCCTGTCGTGAGATGGGTCTTGAAAGCGTCGCAGTGTACTCCGAGTGTGACCGCTGTGCGCCACACGTCACCTATGCTGACGAGGCGTATGCGATTGGGGCAAGCGAACCGAAGGAGAGTTACCTTAGTGTCGACAAGATACTAGAAGTGGCCGAAAGTGCTGATGTATGGGCAGTACACCCGGGATACGGTTTTTTGTCTGAGAATGGAGAATTCGCGGCTTCCGTTCGGGCAGCTGGTCGGGTGTTCGTTGGCCCTTCGGCAGATGCCATCGCGCTTATGGGTGGAAAGGTGGCGGCTCGCGAGAAAGCAGTGGCTGCCGGCGTTCCAGTTGTACCCGGTACTGGTGCGCCGGTCGACCCCGCTATTTCTCACGATGAGATGATCGCTCTCGCCTCTACCATCGGCTATCCCTTGCTGGTCAAGGCAGTGGCCGGTGGAGGCGGGAAGGGGATGCGACTGGTTTCTGAGCCATCGGTGATCACTACGGCGATCACCACGGCGCGTTCTGAAGCTGGGTCAGCGTTTGGCGACGATGCAGTGTATCTTGAGCGCCAGCTTCAATTCCCGCGACATATCGAAATCCAAATCCTAGCCGACGAGTACGGTACGGTCGTGCCGTTTGTCGAACGCGAGTGCTCAATCCAGCGCCGGTATCAAAAGTTGGTCGAGGAGTCACCCGCCTCAGGAATGTCACTTCAACGTCGGACGGCCATGGCCGACGCAGCCGTGTCGATCGCCAAGGCGGTCGACTACACAAATGCTGGAACTGTTGAATTTCTGGTCGATGAATCAGGCGACTTCTATTTCCTTGAAATGAATACACGTTTACAGGTCGAGCATGGGGTAACCGAAGCAATTACGGGAGTTGACTTGGTTCGGTGGCAGCTTCGTATCGCTCAAGGCGAAAGGCTCGATATTACTCTAGAGCATGCGCTTAAACCGACTGGACACGCCATCGAATGCCGGGTTTATGCTGAAGACCCTGATGCGTCATTCTTGCCATCTCCTGGACGTATCCGTGGCCTGCAGTCGCCTTCGGGACCAGGTATTCGCGAGGACAGCTGTGCTGTTGTGGGTGGCGAGGTGCCTGTTTTTTATGACCCATTGATTTCGAAGGTTGTTGCATGGGGCGCGGATCGAACGCACGCTATCGCTAGGATGCGTCGGGCGATGGACGAGTTTAGGGTGCAGGGTATCAAGACGACGATCCCGTTCTTTCAGTGGCTAATTCGCAGCCGCGCGTTCGCCGAAGGAGCCATAGATACAACGTTTGTCGACGCTATCCTAGCCGAACGAGATGGGCGAGCTTTCACTGATCCCTCATCTGAAGCGGAGGAGGTCGCCGTGATTGGTATGGCGGCGCACGCTTTTCTGGAATCCGTTGGAGGGGAAACAACAGAACCCTTGGAAACGAGCTCGCCATGGCGTCGAGCGGCACGGGCGGCCGCATTGCGCACCTAATTTACTGGAAGTATGCGTTTCGGCATTGAAGTCAACGGTCGGGTGCGAACGGTGATGGTTAAAAGGCCAGTGGCGTCAATTGGGCACCACCTATTAGTGGATGTAGACGGGCGGCAACACAAGGTTGATGTTCGTCGCTTGGGCACCGGCAGGCTATCGATAATTCGCCTAAACGGGATGCCAACGAGTCACGAGGTGGCGCTGGTGGCTACCGGCCGCCGTGCACAATTTGACGTCCAACTTCGTGGGGGGGTGTTTCAGGTTGTCGTCGATAGCCGACGGGCAGTGCGTCAAGTGAGGGAGGAGGACGTCTCCGGAAGAAGAGATGTCGTTGCTCCGATGTCCGGTCGGGTCGTGCGACTGATGGTTGCAGCTGGGGACGAGGTCTTGAAACGACAGGCTCTTGTTGTCGTTGAGGCAATGAAAATGGAGAACGTTTTGACGGCACCGAAAGAAGGGCGCATAAGGGAGGTGCCTGTTCGTGAAGGGATGACTGTTGAGGTTGGACAGACGCTAGTCTCTTTTGAGTAAGTAACTGATTGGATGAGCTGCGTGTGAAGGAATCCAGAACAGATTCGAACGCTGATGTGACGATGCCTGCTGTCAAAGGTGGTAGGTGGAGGTTTGCCCGGCTACCTCTCGTCTTGGGCGTGGGGCTGGTTGCGGCTCTTGTAGTGACGAGCGTAACAGTGGATGTTGGTCCTGCACTCCGCGGTCAAGTTGAACAGATAGGGTCTCAGCAAGTGGGCCGGCCGATGCACGTTGGAAAGTTGTCCGTCTATCTCTTCCCCGGTCGTTTTCTGGCTGAGGATTTGGTTATTGAGGGTCCGACGCCTGACGATCGTCCTTTCCTGCGAGCGGATCGCATCGTTGTGTCGATGCCCTGGTCATCATTGTTCCGTCGTGAACTCCTCTTCGATTCTATTGAGATAGCTGATTGGGAGATGGTTCTCGAGAGTTTTCCTGACGGTAGCCACACATTCCCCGATCTTGACGGTTACCCGGCTGATATTGAGAGTGCAGCAGTCGCGAACGGTTCTGACAACGGAGATCTGTTTATTACCACGCTCAGCTACATCCGTGCCCATCGTGGGACAGTTATTTTTGATGATTACGGATCGAACTGGAGCGCCGTGACGCCCAACTTCGATATTACCGTGACCAAACTTAAGGATTATCGAGGACAAGTCACGTTTTCCAATGGCACTGTGCAGATCGGATTGTACGAGCCAATTACAGCATCGGTACAAGCGGATTTTATAATTGAGGGTAGTGATGTCATGTTCGATCGACTTGACTTGGAGACGAGCGGCACCATTTCCCATCTGGTGGGTAAAGTAGAAACAGCGAATTGGCCAGAGCAACACTACGAGGTGCAATCAGAAGGAGATTTAGGAGCTCTCCGGGACATCTTTTTTGCTCATGACCCGTTCACTGTAGGCGGAATGGGTCATTTTGGTGGAACTTATCATAAGTACGAGAATGGCTATGATCTCCGCGGAGATTTCCGGAGTGATCTAGCAACGATTAATGAGCAGCCGTTCCTTGAGCTTTCCGGCTCACTCCATTGGCGCAACGATGATTTTGACGTTTTTGATACTTCCTCTATTTTTCACGATGGTCCATTGCAGTTCGAATACGCACTGAGGTCACCCGATCTTCCCGACGGTAACACTGGTCGTCTTGACCTGAACTATCGGAATATTGACTTGCAGCTGCTTACCGACAAACTAGCCCTTGCCGGTGTTCGTTTGCAGGGTCAATCGACGGGGTGGAACCGCATGTCGTGGCCACGCGGCCATTTCCAAGAACACGAAGGTGAAGGGCATGTTGAAGCGCTACCACCGGATGGCGTTCAGCTCCAAGCTGCATTGGTTGATCAGACGGTGTTAAACCCCGAGACCGCATCATCGCAACCCTTCCGGCGCTTTTCTATCGGTGGGTCGACGAGCTACCGGTTGGGGCCTAAGTGGATCGACCTTGCGGTTGGCAGTTGGATTGCTACGCCGCGGACACGTATCGTGTTTGAAGGACGGACTGCCTACGGTGATGATTCCGAGATCCCATTTAACCTGACGAGCGCCGATTGGCAGGAGACCGATCAAATTCTTGCGGGTGTCATGACCGCTTTTGGCGAACTGACAAATGAGTTCGAAATTTCTGGCCGGGGCACGTTTGACGGTGTCATACAGGGAACGATTTCAAGTCCACGGGTTTCGGGCGTGTTTGCTGCCAAAGGGATGCGTCTTTGGGATGTGATGTGGGGTCGGTGGTCGGGTGAAGCGATCATCGAGGACGGGTACTACGAAATCACGGACGGACATGTGACTGACGGAGGTTCGGAAATCGAATTCGATGGGCGATTCGCTTTTAGCTATCCGCGAACCGATGGTGATGAAGAAATGAACGCCACGTTCAAAATCACCGATCGGAGCGCTACAGATTTTCTTACAGCATTTGAGCAAGAAGGGTACCGTGTCGAAGGGTTGCTGTCTGGCGAATTACATCTCTATGGACATTACGAGGCGCCGTTTGGGTTCGGTCAGATGTCGATGCGCGACGGTACAGCATACGGTGAACCAGTTGAATCTGGTGTTGCGGGGCTCCGTTTCGAAGGTGTAGGTGTTCGGCTCGATGGTGTGGAGATGGTCAAGGGCGGCGGCGTCGTCACCGGTGCTGCATTCGTCAATTGGCTAGGCACCTACACATTCAATGCGGATGGTTATGGAATTCCGATGTCGGAGGTGGCGACGGTCGAGAACCCATACGCACCCCTTTCGGGGACGCTCCAGTTTACCGCTTCAGGTGTCGGGGTGTTTGAGACTCCCAACTACGATGTTCGTGGTCGGGTGGATAGCCTTTTCATGAGTGAGGAGGAAATTGGGCAGGTGACCGGACGCATCGGTGTGAGAAACGAGGAGTTGGAGATTGAAATTGAAGCGGCCTCACCGAGGCTGGCGATTTCAGCGCTAGGCCGAGTTGCTCTGACGACGGAGGGTGACGCTGAGTTAGCATTCCGTTTCACCGATACCGCGCTCGATCCCTACATAAGGGTTTTCGAACCTCGACTTCAGCCGTACACCACGGTCCTTGCGAGTGGATCAACCCGAATTGTGGGCGAGCTCAGTAATCCTGAGCACCTTCTGGTAGATACGACTATTGAGCACTTGCAATTAGGACTCTTCGATTACGAGTTACGCAACGACGGTGACGTTCGCATTGCTTTAGACCAGGAAGTCGTCCGGATTGAGCAGATGCAACTAGGAGGGGAGGGCACCGCCCTAAATCTTTCTGGCGAAGTTCGCCTTCGAACCGATGAGGTTGCCATTCGGGCAACGGGTGATGCGAACCTCGGAATTCTTCAAGGTTTTATCGGCGATATTCGAAGTTCAGGCAACGCGGAACTTGTGGCTGAGATTCGCGGTTCGATCGATGTGCCGGTTCTGGATGGGTTCGCGGCGGTAACCGACGGCCGACTTCGACTTTTCTCTCTGCCACACTCACTGGAAGCGGTCAACGGTCGAGCTGTTTTTGATGCTGAAGGTATTCACTTGGATGATCTGTCGGCCACGCTCGGTGGCGGCTTAGTGCAGTTTGGGGGACGGGTCGGTCTTGACGGCTATCTGCCTGGTGAGTTGGACATGACACTGACTGGCCAAGGGATGCAATTACGCTACCCAGAGGGGATCCGTTCTGTGATTGATGCTGATCTTTCATTACAAGGGTCCTTTGAGGATCCGATACTTGTCGGTGTTCTTGAGGTGGTTGACGCGACTTGGGTCAGACAGTTTGAAGTCGATACCCAATTCTTGAATTTCTCGACTCAAGACGAAACCTATGATCCCGAAAGCGAAATTGAGTCTCCGTTCCCAATACGCTACGACCTTCAGATCAATGCACCTGGAACACTTCGTGTTGAAGATAGGAATGCTCGTGTGACCGCCAGCGTTGACCTCAGAATGCAGGGGACGGCACAGCAACCGCAGTTACTCGGTTATATAGAGGTCGATCGTGGCGAAGTATTCTTTGAGGGTAATCGGTATTTTGTAACTAGTGGGAGCGTAGATTTCAGTGACCCCACTAAAATTGATCCCTTCTTTGATGTTGAGGCTGAAACAAGTGTAAGAGTGCCGGGTCAGATTTATCGTGTGATTTTTCACGCCGCTGGTACAGCTGAACGATTTGTTCCTGACCTCACTTCGGATCCACCGCTACCGGCGATTGACATTCTTGCCTTGTTGCTTGGTAGTGTCCACGATCCTGCCGAGGGTGAGCTCAGGGCGATTCGTACTGGAACCGAGGCCGATCGACAGTTACTGCAGGCGCGGGCGGCACAACTACTAACGAATCCGATCTCGTCAGGCTTTGGTCAAGTGGTTGAGGAGTCGTTCGGTGTTGATAGTTTCCAGATTGGGTCGTCGCTGAGCGATGCGACTTCGAGACAAACGGCCGAGTTAAGGCCAACAGCGAGGCTAACTATTGGCAAGCGCGTTTCTGACCGGGCATATCTAACTTTGTCGCGTGCCCTGACGGGTGGAGAGCGCGATTTACTTATTTTGCTAGAGTATGACCAGAGCGACCGGCTTTCTTGGGTGCTATCCCAAAATGAAGACCGTACTTACGCAATTGACTTTCGTGTGCGTCACGCCTTCTAGATGATCCCACTTAACCACTCGTCGTGCACCGAGGGCCGGAAGTTGTGGTTTGCGGTGCGTCACTTAGCCAGTTTGGTTTTGGCAGGTTGGTTCACTTGTGTCTCTTTAGGTGCGGTGGCGGATGTCAATACCTACCTGGGACTTCCAATTGTTGATGTGAAACTCGACTTCGGGGGTGCAATGCCAACTCCTGGGAGTGAAGAGCTAATTGTTACAAGCGTGGGGACACCGTTATCGATGACAGACGTTCGCGAGAGCATCTGGCACCTCTTTAGCCTAGGCTACTACAGCGATATTCGCGTGGATGCAAATCTACGGGATGGGGGCGTTGTACTGCTCTATAAACTGACTCCAATTAAGATCGTCGATCGGTTCGCATTCCGGGGAAACTTAGGATTGTCTCGCGGCGATCTCCGTGAGGCGATTGACGAACGCTATGGCGAGCGGCCTCAACTCGGTCAGGTAGACGATATCGCAGGGTTTCTGCGTGAGTTATACCGCAACCAGGGATACTTAAACACAAGTATCGTAATCTCGCCGGTCGACCGAGGTGGTGGTCTAACGACACTGACCATAGAAATTGCTGCCGGCGAGCAGGCTCGTCTTGCGACGCTTGTCCTTGTTGGCCAAGTGCTCGAGGAAGAGGCGAATATTTTTCGACGACTCGACCTTCGAATCGGCGAACATCTCGATCGCGAAGCGCTGGAGCAGCATCTGATCGATTACGTTAATAATCTGAAACAAGATGGGTACTTTGAAGCTGTGGCTGACCACACTGTGGAGGCTAGGCCCGGTGGACTTCAACTCGATCTTACTTTGACGGTAGATGCGGGGCCCCGTGTAATGGTCGAGTTTAAGGGAGACTCGCTACCGGCTGAGATTCAGGATGCCCTTGTAACAATAGACCGTGAGAGCTCGGTTGATGAGGATTTATTAGAGGACTCCAATCGTCGACTCCTGGACTATCTTCAGCAGCGTGGCTTCCGACGAGCAATAACCGACTACACTCGAACCGGCGATGAACAGGAACTGAAGATTGTTTACCACGTCGACCGCGGGCCAGTTGTACGAGTTGGCGGCATTGAGATCGAGGGCCATCAATTGTTCCCGCGTGCTGTATTTCAGGACAGGCTTGGGGTCGTCGTTGGTGATCCGTTCGTGGAGGCGACTTTTGATGAGAGAGTCACCGCGATACTTGCTGCTTATCGGGAAGCTGGCTATCCGAACGCCAATATAACAACGGAGGTTGTAGAAGAATCCAGTCCTTTGGGTCCTATGGTGCATCTTCGACTCACAGTGGCCGAAGGGCTTCGCATGGTCATCGGTTCCATCGAAATCGAGGGCGCACCAAATTCTGTCGTTCCAGATCTCCAGGCGGCAATAGCGGCGCGCCCCGGTGTAGTCTACGAGCGAGCCGTTGCTTTGGCGGACCGAGACGCGATCCTACAGCGGCTGCTTAGTCTGGGCTATGAGACTGCGAGCGTTCGCGTAGACGCCTCTTTTGACCCCGGTACCCGCCAAGCCCACCTTACTCACGTTGTTGAAGCCGGACCGCAAATTCTCGTCGATCACGTCTTAATTACCGGGCAGTTCCAGGTTAGCACCGCAACAATCCGTCGAGAAATAACACTGGTGCCTGGTCAACCGCTGAGCCAGGACCGACTTACTGAAAGCCGGCGGCGCTTAGGAGCACTTGGATTATTCCGCAGGATTAGGATTACTGAAATTAGCCATAGCAGTGATACCAGACGCGATGTTCTGGTAGCAGTCGAGGAGGTGCCAGCGACAACACTCGGCTACGGTGGCGGGTTCGAAGCTGGAACTAGACTACGTCGGGGGCGCGGAGAAAGTGGTGCTGCAGTTGAGCAAGTCGAGTTTGCTCCGAGAGGCTTTATTGAGATCGGCCGAAGAAATCTGTGGGGCAAGAACCGCTCAGTTAACTTATTTACGCGAGTGAGTCTCCGGCCAGATAACGATCAGATCGTTAATGATAATTCGAGCAACTTTGGATTCAACGAATATAGGATGCTGGCCACATTTCGCGAACCGCGCGTTTTTAATTCGACTGGGGAACTACTGTTCTCGGCTTTCATTGAACAATCGATTCGATCGAGTTTCAATCTCAAACAGCGTGGTGTGCGCGTTGAGTGGCGAAGGCCTCTTGGCTCAACCACAATCTTCACTGGTGGCTATACGTTTAACCGAGACCAGTTGTTTGACGAGCGCTTCAATACGGAGGAAGAGCATCTCATCGACAGGTTGTTTTCCGGGATTGCACTATCGACGTTTTCAGGGGCGTTCATTCGGGATAGCCGTGACGACCCATTCGATCCAACGCGTGGCGAACTCTTGAGCGTTGACACAGGGTTGGCTGGCCGGGCGATAGGCTCTGAGGTTGGGTTTGCGAAGACGCTAATGCAGGGGTTTTTTTACCGGCGTTTACCCGGGACATCATCGATGGTCTTTGCCTCTGGGCTCCGGGTTGGGTTGGCCACTGGTTTTTCGAGGGCAGTCAAGGTCATCGATAATAATGGGAATCCAGTTTTAGCAGCAGACGGTCAATCAGTTGAAACCGTTATACGTGATCTCCCTGCGAGCGAGCGGTTTTTCGCTGGCGGCTCAACGACGGTGCGGGGCTTCGCCCTCGACCGTTTGGGCGATGACTCAACGATTGACCAGGATGGGTTTCCCCAAGGTGGGAATAGTCTGATCATCGTCAATAATGAACTCCGGTTCCCGATTTGGGAGAGTCTGGGAGCTGTTGCGTTCCTTGACGTAGGTAATGTGTTTAAGACAGTCGAACGAATGACGTTTGGTGGTCTTCGTGGAGGTGCCGGTTTTGGTTTGCGTTACCGGTCACCCATCGGGCCGATCCGGGTTGACCTTGGATTTAAACTCGACCAGCGCGATTTCGGTAGTGGAGTCTTGGAGAGTTTGACAGCTCTTCATGTGAGCATCGGACAGGCGTTCTAAAGATGAAATACAAAGGCTTGCGACGATTTCAGGCGGTGTGTCGGTTTGCTGTGTTCATATGGGTCGCTTCCGCCATCATGTTGCATGCGCGAACCGACATTATTGATCGGGTGATTGCAGTGGTCGGCAGTGACGTCATTATGCTATCCGATGTGCGGGCTGTCACTACGTTTGGTTTGATACCAGATGCTCGCAACGAAACTGATGTGCTCACGCGGTTGATCGACCGAGCTTTAATCCTCGCAGAAGTAAACCGGTTTATTGTTCCCGAACCAAGAGTCGGTGTTATTAAGGCCAAGCTCGACGACTTGCGCAGTAGCTTCCCAACGCACGAAGCGTTTCTGCACGCGCTTGCAGAGGTTGGTATGACCGAGACAGGCTTGGCGCGCGTACTGCTTAAGGGTTGGCGGGTCGAGAACTATCTTGAACAGCGATTCGGATCGATGGTCCAACCAACAGAGGCTGAATTGGCACAGTATTATCGCAGGCAGATAAACCATTATTCGGTAGGCGGGGAGAGACAGCCCTTCGATCGGATTCGCGATCAGGTGCGGCGGGATTTACAGGAGGAGCGCCAAGGAGCGCTCATTGCCGATTGGATCACGAGGCTGTCTCTCCGTGTAAAGGTGACCCGTCTAGACGAGGAAGGGTAGGAACTGCTTCACTGCGATAAGTGTCGCACGATCTCCAGTACGTTGAAGCCAGTATGACTCACTATCGGCGCGATAACACTTCTTCTTGAAAGAAACACGACGCCCCACACCACACCGAGCATCGTGGTGACAAGGGCTGCGTCCCATCCCTGTATTAGATGCCCTAAGCCGAACATGACACTGAAGACCACGAGGCCGACCGGTGCTCCACCTAGGTGTTCTTTGAACCGGTGAAGGATGAAGGCTCGTTGAAGTTCTTCGCGTACGCCTCCGGCGACAATCGCCACCAACCCGAAGATAATGGCGTCGCGAGGTGTTTGCAAGAGCGACTCGAGCGGATTTTCTTCTACGTTATGGAGCCACGGTGCAAAGTTTTGGATGAGAGTCAGAGTTAGGAGTACGAACAAGACCACGCCAGGAACGAGTAGTACGCCGAGACGGACTTCGCGTCCGATCGACCGACTCCCAAGAAAAATCCTACGTGCCGATTCACTGTGGCAACGAAGAAACCATAGAATCAACGTTATCAATACTGCTGCGTCCACGAGCGAGAGTGTAGCGATGTAGAGTAACGACAGTCGTCCGTCGCTTAGTAACGGGCGTAGGCCGATCCATGCGAGCAGTTGAATCAACATCAGCTGTGTTGGGAAATCGGAACAGAGTACTACCTCACCGAAAGCCCTGATGCGTGTTTTCAAACCTTCGCGTTGTCGGTTGAGCAACTGAGGTGTGTTGGGCACAGCCGGGTTAACTGCGGATGGTGGGTCGACGGATGAATCGATCTCATCTAAGTACACGGTCTGACTGTACCAGTCCTTGACCGGTCGGGGAAGAACCGTGACAGAGCTTGTACATCTGAATTGCAAGTATTCAGGATTAGGCCAGTTTTACCAACATCTTGCGTTTGACCTAAAGCTTTACCCCATATCTTGTAGTTTGAGGCTTGACAAACCGATAAGCAGGACGCATAGTTGACCGCCGTAGGATCTAACAGGCCTGCTGAGGATGGTTCCTAGCCTCTCGGTTCGGCCCTGCGAAGGGCGCAGCTCAACAGAGAGGCGTAGAAGGAGTTATTTTCAGCATCCTGCGACGGCCCGGGACCTTGGGGTAAGGTCTCGGGCTCGATTGTTTTCTGAGAGGTAAGTATGGACAGAGGCGCAGCGCAGCAACCACAAACGACTCAAGATGGCTTGCCGGAGTCGACGCGGCGCTCCAAGTCGGCAGCGTCCGGACTGGAATTTCAGCGGTTCTTCACTCGGGACGGTGTCGATCCGTTCGACGAAATCGAATGGGAAACGCGCTCTGCCGTAATCGGTAATGAGCGAGGCGAGAACGTCTTTGAACAGCATGACGTTGAGATTCCGAAGGACTGGTCACAGCAGGCGACAAACATCGTTGTCTCAAAATACTTTCGTGGCCAACTAGGAACAGACGGGCGTGAGCGCAGCGTCAAGCAGCTCATTGGCCGCGTAGTTGAAACGATCACTGAATGGGCGCGTGAAAAAAAATATTTTGCAAGTCCCGGTGACCTGCAAGCCTTCAGCGACGACCTAAAGTATCTTCTCGTGAACCAACGAGCAGCGTTTAACAGCCCCGTTTGGTTTAACTGCGGCTTTGAAAAGGCACCGCAATGTTCAGCCTGCTTTATCAATTCTGTGCAGGACACCATGGACTCCATTTTGACCTTGGCCAAGACCGAGGGGATGTTGTTCAAGTTTGGCTCTGGCACGGGCTCAAATCTTTCTTCCATCCGCTCGTCCCAAGAAGCGTTGGCGGGTGGCGGCACGGCGTCTGGACCGGTTTCGTTTATGAAAGGCTACGATGCATTTGCCGGTGTCATTAAGTCAGGTGGTAAGACCCGCCGGGCTGCGAAGATGGTGGTCTTAAATGCTGAGCATCCTGATATTGAAGCATTTATTAACTGCAAAGTTGAAGAAGAGCACAAGGCTTGGGCGCTCATTGACGCTGGCTACGATGGCTCGTTTACCGGACCGGCCTATGCTTCAGTATTTTTTCAAAATTCAAACAACAGTGTTCGCGTGACCGACGAATTTATGCGCGCGGTGCTGGATGACGGTGCGTGGCAGACGCATGCTGTGAGTGATGGTCGAGTTATGGACACCTATGAGGCGCGAGACTTGATGCAGCAGATTGCCGAAGCGACTCATGTATGCGGTGATCCTGGAATGCAGTTCGACTCGACAATTAATGACTGGCACACGTGTCCGAACACTGCTCCAATCAATGCTTCCAACCCGTGTTCGGAATATATGTTCCTTGACGATTCAGCTTGTAATTTGGCCTCGTTGAATCTAATGACCTTTGTTGATGAGGCGCGTGACTTTGACCACGCGTCGTTTACGGCGGCGGTGCGTACTCTGCTCACGGCGCAGGAAATCATCGTTGACTGCGCAAGCTATCCAACGAAGGCGATTGAGCGGAACAGTCGCGACTACCGTCCCCTCGGATTGGGTTATGCCAACCTGGGCGCGCTCCTAATGTCCAGAGGATTGCCTTATGACAGCCAGGCAGGCCGAGACTATTCAGCCGCGATTACGGCGCTGATGACCGGCGAAGCCTACGCGCAGTCGGCACGGATTGCTCGTGACCACGGCGGTTCGTTTGATGGTTACGAAAAGAACGAGGAGCCGTTCCTGCGAGTCATGCGGAAGCATCGCACGGCACTGAAGGATATCGACCGGACAAACGTACCGAGTGAGCTTTACGCTGCGGCCAAGCAGTCGTGGAACGACGCGGTCGATTTGGGTGAAGAATATGGCTACCGTAACGCTCAGGCAACCGTGCTGGCTCCAACTGGCACGATCGGGTTCATGATGGATTGCGATACGACTGGTGTTGAACCCGACATCGCGCTTGTCAAGTATAAGAAGCTTGTTGGTGGTGGCATGATGAAGATTGTCAACCATACGGTACCGATGGCGCTGGACCGTCTGGGCTATTCGTCGTCAGAAGTTGACGAGATCATTGCTCATATTGATGAGCACGAGACAATCGAGGGAGCCCCGCATCTGAAGGATAAGGATGTTCCGGTTTTTGACTGTGCTTTTAAACCTGCACAAGGTGAACGGTCGATTCACTATATGGGACATGTCAGGATGATCGGTGCCACTCAGCCATTTATTTCAGGTGCTATCTCAAAAACTGTTAACGTGCCGAAGGAGGCGACAGCTGAGGAGATTCAGAAGGCCTATGTTGATTCGTGGCGGCTAGGTACTAAGGCAGTGTCGATCTACCGTGATGGCAGTAAACGGACTCAACCTCTCAACACGTCGCGTGATGCTAAGACCGGGATGATCGGAGTAGTAGAAGGCCTCGTTGGCCAACCGGTCCGCCGTCGACTACACGATGAACGTCAAGCGATTACCCATAAGTTTGAAATTGCCGGTCACGAGGGCTACATCACGATTGGATTGTTCGAAGATGGTTCGCCGGGAGAAATATTTCTGGTTATGGCAAAGGAAGGGTCAACGATCTCAGGGTTCGCTGATGCGTTCGCGCAGGCGGTGTCCTATGCACTGCAATACGGCGTTCCATTGCAGGTGTTGGTCGACAAGTTTACACACGTGCGGTTTGAGCCGTCGGGCATGACGAAGAATGCGGAAGTGCGGTTCGCGAAGTCGATCGTCGATTACATTTTTCGTTGGATGGCGACAAAGTTTCTCTCGAGCGAGGCGCAGTTTGAGGCTGGCGTCAACCAGCCGATTGCGCCAGAAGGGTTGCCGGTCGAGGAACCCAAATTGCCGCTCGATCAGACAGCGGGCAATGGTAACGGCTCGGTTGAACGAGTCACAGCCTCGTTCGCTGCTATCCAAAACCATGAAGATGCGCCGCCGTGTTCGACGTGCGGTGAGATTATGATGCGCAGCGGTAGTTGCTACAAATGTAATAATTGCGGCACGACGAGTGGCTGCGCATAGGTTCGCGGAGCACCAATTGGAACGGGTCGTTGCTGGTGGGCAACGGCCCGTTCGCTTGTACGTCCCTCTGCGCTTTTCGCCCTGAGTTTTTCGCCTTGGGCAAGATAGGAATGGGATGGATCTCGGACTAAACGACAAGATCGCAATTGTCACTGGTTCAAGTAAGGGCCTTGGTTTTGCGAGTGCCAAGGCGCTCATCGAAGAAGGGTGCCGAGTTACGATCTGTGCTCGTAATGCCGATCGGTTAGCCGAGGCTGAAGATGAGTTGAGGGCTGTCTCAGGACGAGTTAACTCCGTTTTGGCTATGCAGGTTGACGTCTCGACGGCCAGCGGCATCTCGGAGCTTGTCGACCAGACCGTTGAAACATTTGGTGGACTCGATATTCTTGTCAATAACGTCGGGAAAGCTGGTGGAGGCGACATTACCGCTGCGACCGACGAAGACTGGCAGGCTGCATTCAACGTCACTCTGTACCCGGCCATTCGTGCGTCACGCGCTGCGGTTCCGCATCTTCGCAAGCGTAAGGGTAGTGTCATTATCATGATCACGTCGATTTGGGGCCGCGAATCTGGCGGGAGAATGACCTACAATGCTGTCAAGGCAGCCGAAATTAGTTTGGGTAAGTCGATGGCGCAGCAGTTGGCCCCCGAGGGGATTCGTGTTTTGAGCCTGGCTCCTGGTTCCATTTTGTTTCCTGGCGGTTCTTGGCACACCCGTCAGCAAGCAGATCCAGAAGGCATAGCAAAATTCATCGAACACGAGCTTCCGTTTGGTCGATTCGGCAGGCCTGAGGAGATCGGTGAAGTAGTCGCTTTTTTAGCTTCGTCTAGGGCCAGTTGGGTGAGTGGGGCCTGTATACCGGTTGATGGCTGCCAGTCTCGTTCTCTAATCTAGCAACATTCCGATTTTCACATCCAAAATCGTCTTTCTGGATGTTCCCAAACTGGAATACTCTCCAGAACGTTACTTTTTCGTTAGCCCGTCCTCTGAGTGAGAAAGGCTACGCTGCCGAGGGATTTCGTAGTCACGAAAGTGAACGGGTGGGATTCTAGCAGTGCGTGGATTCCCGGGGATGGTGGGAAGCTATCTCGACACGTTCTAAGATTCTGCCGACTTCTTGGCCTTCCTCCGCTCGAGCTGTTCTTTCACTGAGGCTACGGTCTGAGAACCGAACTTCTTGGTGAAGCGCTCAACGCGTCCTTCAGTGTCGATCAGTTTCTGTTTTCCCGTGAAGAATGGATGACAACTTGAACAGATTTCAAGATGAAGTTCCTTCTTGGTCGACCGAGTTTTCCAGGCGGCACCGCAAGCGCACCGCGCTTCGACCTCAAAATACTCAGGATGAATGCCTTCCCTCACTGTCTGTTCTCCCCAACTACAAGCGAAGCTAGAAGTATATCACGCACTCGTGTGTGTCGATCTAGCGCCAACAGTTTGTCCGGTGCTTCATCACCTGCGGTCTGAAGCTTGAATGATCATTTTCCAGAGGTCTTTAAGTCCATCCCCACTCTTGGCCGACAATAATAAAACTCGTCCTCCGGTACGGCTACCAAGCGTTTGTGCTACACGTTTGTGCTCCGCCCGTGGCACAGTATCAGCTTTGGTACCCACCGTTATCGTTGTCAGGCCATGGCTCTCCAACCAGGCGTGAGCATCTCGGTCGGATTTGAGATCGGAATGCCGAGAGTCAACTAGGTGAAGTGCCAACATGGCGGAACCGTCAGCGACTGATGGTTCTCTGGCAGCTTTGAAATAATGTTCGGTAATCTTCGCGAATGACTCGGCGCGTCGTGTTCCTCCTCGCGCGTAACCATATCCTGGTAGGTCGACAAAATCGATCGTCTGAACTTGATTTGCAGTAACGGCAAGCCGTACTCGGTAGATATTGACGAGATCAGTCTTGCCAGGCGAACGGCTTGTGCGTGCTAGTTTGCGGCGTATGAGAGCGTTTATCAGGCTAGATTTTCCTACGTTGGATCGGCCGACGAATACAATCTGGGATCTGACTGGAGATCTCAGGCTGGCAGCGCCGGGAGTGCTTGAGATCAGATCGACCTGCAGGATTTTCACGGCTAAATATTCCGGGCAGTGGACTGGCCGTATCCCAGTTTTCTGCTACCCGATCGCGGCTCAGTGCGTGATCGTATCGTCCGATGAAGCCGGAGCCGACTCGGATGCGGTTGGCAGAGTTGCCTGTAGTGGTCGACTCATGGCGATTTTCAATACCTCGTTCATTGTTTCGACCATGTAGATATTGAGCACGTCAGTGACATTTTTAGGGATGTCCGCCAAATCCTTTTCGTTGTCTTTAGGCAGGATAATGTCCTTTAGTCCGGCTCGATGGGCAGCTAACACCTTTTCTTTAACGCCGCCGATCGGCAGCACTTTACCGCGCAATGTGATTTCACCAGTCATCGCGACGTCGCGCCTTGTCTCTACGTTGGCAAGCGCCGACACGAGAGCAGTCGCGAGCGTAATACCAGCTGAGGGGCCATCCTTTGGAATGGCTCCTTCAGGTACGTGCACGTGAACATCGGTTTTCCTGTGGAAGTTACTTGGAATCCCCAGTTCATCCGCTTTTGCGCGAACGTAACTCATTGCCGCCTGCGCAGATTCCTGCATAACATCACCCAGCTTGCCGGTGAGCGTTAGCCGCCCCCGTCCAGGCATAAGCATTGCTTCAGTTACCAGCAGTTCTCCTCCGGCCTCTGTCCAGGCTAGACCAGTTGCCACACCGACCTCGTTTTGCTCTTCAGCCATCGACGGTCGGAAGCGGGGTACCCCCAGGTACTCAGTAATCTTTTCTGATGTGAACTCTTCGGAGAACTTCTTACCTTCAAGTACCACTTTGCGTGCGACCTTTCGACAGACAGAGGAAATCTCCCGTTCAAGGCTTCGGACACCAGCCTCACGGGTGTAGCGTTGGATGATTGTCTGGAAGGCCTCATCAGTGAAGGTCAGTTGCTTGGTGGTAAGGCCGGTGGCCTTAATAGCTTTCGGCGAGAGAAATTGCTTTGCGATTTCGATCTTTTCCAGTTCGGTATAGCCAGGCAGTTGGAGGACCTCCATTCGGTCGCGTAACGCCTGCGGCACCGTGTGTAGAACGTTTGCGGTACATATAAAGATCACATGCGATAGGTCATACTCGACATCCAGATAATGGTCGAGAAAGGTGTTGTTTTGCTCAGGGTCAAGGACCTCTAGCAGAGCTGCTGACGGGTCACCACGGAAATCCATCGACATCTTGTCAACTTCATCCAACAAGAAGACCGGATTCAGGGTGGTCGCTTTCTTCATCATTTGGATGATTTGGCCCGGGAATGCGCCAATGTATGTGCGCCGATGGCCGCGGACTTCAGCTTCGTCTCGCACACCACCAAGTGACAGCCGCACAAATTTTCGGTTTGTGGCTCTAGCGATTGATTTTGCGAGTGAGGTCTTGCCCACGCCAGGAGGCCCGGTCAGCGTAAGAATGGTTCCCTTTGGCTTCTTAACAAGTGTTCTGACAGCCAGAAATTCTAGGATTCGATCCTTAATCTTATCGAGTCCGTGATGATCTTCATTCAGAATCTGCTCAGAGCGGTTAAGGTCTCGACTTTCACGAGATTTCTTGTGCCAGGGCACCGCTATTAGCCACTCAATATAGTTCCGTGACACTGTCGCCTCAGCCGACATCGGAGGCATCGACTCAAGACGTTTGAGTTCTTGGACGGCCTTCTCTTCAACTTCCGAAGGCATTTTCGCTTCTTCGATTTTTGTCTTTAACTCATCAATTTCGTTTCCTTTGTCCTCTTTGCGACCCAATTCCTTCTGGATTGCTCGCATCTTCTCGTTTAGGTAGTACTCCTTCTGTGCCTTCTCCATTTGCTTTTTGACGCGGGATTGGATTCGGCGGTCCACCTGAAGTTTGTCGACTTCAGCCTCGATGATGCCAGCAATCCGGTTTAATCGCTCAGTTGGCGAAAGGATTTCCAACAGGTTTTGCTTCTCGTCAACACCGACGAGGAGGTGGGCGGCGATTGTATCTGCTAGCTTACTTGGGTCGTCCACACGCACAGCGGCAACCATTGCATCGTAATGTAAGGTGTTCGAAAGTTTGACGTAATGTTCGAAGAGAGAGACTGCTTTGCTCATCGTGCTCTCGATGTCATCTTCAGTCTCGCCCTGCTTTTCGATCACCTTGATGACGACGCGATAGAAACCCTTATCTTCCTTCCACTCCATTGCACGCGCTCGGTCCACTCCTTCAACGAGGACCTTCACATTACCGTCCGGAAGTTTCAGGCTTTGCACGATGTTAGCTACACAACCCATGGTGTAGATATCATTTGGTGCCGGGTCATCGTTTGTAGCGTCGTGTTGAGCTGCCAAGAAAATCCGCTTGTCCTTCAGCAGAGCGTGTTCAAGCGCTCTGGTCGATGATGGTCGACCAATGACGAACGGCATCATCATGTGAGGAAAGACCACAACATCGCGAAGTGGGACGACTGGTATAGTTTCGTAGGAATCCACCATAAGGGCGTTATCTCCGTAAGACTTATCTGCGCGACGGCTGCTCAATTCCAGCTATCCGGCCTTCTCGAACAAGGTAGTTGGCTTGTCTTTAGCTAGGACCACATCACGCGTGATCATGCACTCGCGTATTTTCTTCTGGCCGGGCAAGTTATACATAATGTCGAGCATTAGCTCCTCAATGATCATCCGGAGCCCACGCGCACCAAGCTTTCGTTCAAGGGTCAATTCGGCAATCGCCGTGAGAGCGTCTTCAGTGAAATGCAACTTTACGTTCTCGTACTCGAGAAGCTTTTGGTACTGACGCGTAATTGCGTTCCGAGGTTTCGTCAATATTTGCATTAAGGCCGATTTATCGAGTTCATGAAGTGTTCCTATGACTGGTAACCGGCCTACGAACTCAGGGATCAAGCCGAACTGAATAAGATCGCCGGGCTCCACCAGTTCGAGCGTTGACCCAATATCACGATCTCGCATCGATTTAACGTCGGCCCGAAAACCAAGTCCTTTCTTACCAACACGTCGGTTAATGTTCTTGTCTAGCCCGACGAACGCGCCACCACAAATGAACAAAATGTTAGTCGTGTCTACTTGAAAAAATTCTTGATGGGGATGCTTACGTCCCCCTTGAGGTGGGACGTTGGCAACAGTGCCCTCAAGGATCTTCAACAGTGCCTGCTGCACACCTTCGCCAGACACGTCACGCGTGATTGAGGGGTTTTCGTCTTTCCGGCAAATCTTATCAACCTCATCGACGTAGATGATGCCCTGCTGACACTTCTCGATGTCTCCGCCCGCCGCTTGCAGAAGCTTGAGGATGATATTTTCAACATCCTCACCGACATAGCCAGCTTCGGTAAGCGTTGTAGCATCGACAATGGTGAACGGTACTGACAGAAGTTTTGCTAGGGTCTGCGCGAGTAAGGTCTTGCCAGTGCCCGTTGGGCCGACAAGTAAGATGTTCGATTTAGTTAGTTCGATGTCGTTACGATTCTTGGTCCGTTTTTGAATTTCGATCCGCTTATAGTGGTTGTAGACAGCAACAGCGAGCTTCTTTTTCGTTTGTTCTTGACCAATGACGTACTCGTCAAGAAACTCCTTAATTTCATGCGGTACCGGAAGAGTCGGTCGAACACTCGACCGGCTCTCGAAACGGCTATCGTCGGCGATGATGTCGTTACACACCTCGACACATTCATCACAGATGAATACGGTTGGACCAGCGATGAGCTTCCGCACATCATTCTGGTCTTTGTTGCAGAACGAGCAACGGAGAATCTCCGAGTCACTCTGTTTCTTGCCCATGCCTCATGCTCGTTAATCAGTTTACTCGGGCGATCCGGGCTCTCGTTCCCGCTGGTGGATCACATCGTCAATGATACCGTATTTTTGGGCTTGCTCAGCTGACATGATGTAGTCTCGCTCGGTGTCCTCCTGGATCCGTTTAACCGTCTGACCAGTGTGTTTCACGAGGATTTCGTTCAGCCGTTCGCGAATCCTAATAATCTCCCGAGCCGCGATATCGATGTCGGTTGCTTGGCCACCCAAGCCAGACATGAGCGGTTGATGGATTACGATCCTCGAATTTGGTAACGAAAAACGCTTACCCTTGGTGCCGGATGCCAGTAATACTGCACCCATGGACGCAGCCTGGCCGATGCAATAGGTTTGCACGTCTGGCTTGATGAACTGCATCGTGTCGTAGATGGCCAACCCAGCTGTGATCGCTCCACCGGGACTATTGATGTAAAGCAAGATGTCACGATCGGGATCCTCGGCCTCTAAGAAAAGCATTTGAGCAATGACTAGGTTCGCGATCGCATCGTCGATGGGAGAACCTATGAAGATAATGCTATCTTTGAGCAATCGCGAGAAGATGTCGTAGGCACGCTCCCCACGGTTCGATTGTTCGACGACCATCGGAATTAATTGTGCTCGCTCGTCAGTCATGTTCAATTCTCAACACATTACTGCACATATCTGCGACCATGTGCTCACAGCGTCGGTCTCCAGTTGCCTTGAGACGCTCCACCAGCGACCCACTACCACGGTATCGGCAACTTGATGGGATTCCGCACTCAGTGAAGCAACTGCTCACACAGTAATGATCTTAGCACGCGACAAGAGCAGGTTCATCGCTTTCTCTCGACGGAGACCGATCTCAACTCGTGCCATACCACCTTCTTGTTCCAGTTTTGCACGAACAGTTGCGGTTGGGCGGCCGGACCGTTCGGCGTAGCGAGCTACCTCACTCTCAATGTCTTCCTCGGACGGACTGAGTGACTCACGGCGTGCGATCTCGTCGATGACTAAGGCACTACACACCGCTTCCTGTGCCGGTTCACGCTGCTGTTCTCGAAATTCTTCCCAGTTAATGTTGGCCTTTTTTGGATCAACCCGTTGTTCAAGTAAGCGCCGTACAAATTCCTCGACCCGTCGATCCAATTCACGGTTGACAAGAGCCTCCGGCAGGTTGAACGTAATGCGCTCCGCGAGCTGCTTTACCAACTCGGCCCGAACTTGCCGGTCAGCGTCCTGCTCAGCCTCTTTCTTGAGGTCCTCAGATACACGGGTACGCAACGCACCGAGGTTCTCGAAATCACCAATGTCTTTCGCGAACTCGTCATCGAGTTCTGGTAGATTGCGACGCTTAATCGCTTTTACCCTCACATCGTAGCGGACCGTTGTGCCAGCCAGTTCCGACGTTGCGTGATCAGTCGGATACGACAGAGTAAATTCCTTTACGTCATCTATATCGAGGCCGATTATCTCATCATCAAATCCCGGTGGGTTTGCCGATGCGCCGATCTCGATTGTGACACCTTTGTGCGTGTCGGGTTTTAACTGCTCTGGTGGCACCTCGGTAGAATTTGGTCCGTTGACAACCTCGCGTGTAAGGTCAAGCACGACCGAATCACCCTGTTCAGTTAGACGTCCGCTTACGGGGTCAAAGCGTGCAGACCGTTCCCGCAGTTCGCTTAGGGCTTTATCGATTGCCTCCTCTTCGACCAAAATGGGCGGTCTTCTGAGCGTGAAGACCGCATAGTCACCTGGGTCGATCGGTGGCACGGTTTCGAAAGTGGCCGTGAACGTGAGTGGGCTGCCTTTGTTGACTACAACGTCCCGGATGTTCGGTGTGTCCACTGGTTCGAGGCCGCGCTCGCGGAGTGTTTCCTCAACCGCATTTGGGATCAGACCCTGCGTTACTTCATGGAAGATTTGTTCTCGGAACCGCTGCTGAATTAATTTAGTGGGCACCTTGCCCGGCCGGAAGCCGGGTATTTTCGCACTGCGCGAGAAATCGCGTGTGACACGGTCGATCTTGGCATCAACGACCTCGCCCGGGATTTCTATGGCAATCTTTTTCTGCGTATCACTAATGTCGGTGAACTCGGTCTTCATGTTTTCACGCTTCGATGCTGAGAATTGGTGCGAAAGGGGGGATTTGAACCCCCACAGCCTCGCGGCCACCGGATCCTAAATCCGGCGCGTCTGCCAGTTCCGCCACTTTCGCACACGGTAAATTGATGACGAGCAGAACACCGCCGCTGCGCGTACAACGCTAGTATAGATCGGTGCCTAACCCTCAGGCGAGGGGCTAGAAGAATCCTTATTGATGTTTAAGCGATGTACGTGGCTCGGTCTTAAGCTTCATCTGGTACCATGGAGCGGTGTGCGTTTGGTGTTGCGGCCTGTGTGGGGAACTACGGTGTTCAAGGTGTGCACACCTGCCCGATGAGGCGAACTGAATGATTGCTAATGACCGCCCGGTTCACGATAGAGGCGCTCGCTTCCTAATTATTGCCGCCAGCCTCGTTATTGTTCTCGCCGGCTTGCGGGCATCAGGGCAGTTGTTACTCCCATTTCTCGTTTCCGTGTTTCTCGCTATCATCAGCCTGCCGTTCATGGCAGGTTTGCGGCGTTGGGGATTACCACCTGTACTAGCTGTTTTGGCGACGGTTTTGACGGCTGTCGCTGTCCTGGCCGGCGTTGTGATTGTTATTGGACAATCCCTTAACGAGTTCACCGCTGCGGCTCCTGGCTACCAAGCACGTTTCCAGGAACTCATAGGGTGGGTATTGGAATGGCTTGAAGCGCGAGGCGTTGACACCGCGAGTTGGGGTGCGCCTGACATGCTCAACCCTGCCGCTCTCATGGACCTAGTGGGCGGCACACTCCGTGCTGTGGCGGCAATCGCCCAAAATACGTTTCTCGTTATCCTGACAATGGTATTTATACTCGCTGAGGCGGCGGGCTTTTCTGGAAAACTCAAGGCAGCGTTTGGCGATCGGTCGGACCACGTTGAGCGATTTGGCCAAATAACCCGTCAGGTCCAACGCTACTTGGCGATCAAGACGCTCATCAGTCTAGTGACTGGGATTCTTGTGGGTCTGTGGGTCTCTTTACTTGGATTCGGATTTCCGCTTTTATGGGGATTGGTCGCATTCATTTTTAACTACATTCCCAACCTCGGTTCAATCCTCGCAGCCATTCCGCCCGTACTGCTGGTGCTGGTTCAGTTCGGGCCTGCTAGTGCGTCAGTCTTGGCGCTCGGATACCTAGTAATCAACATTGGGCTAGCGAACTTCCTAGAACCTTATTTAATGGGTCGACGCCTCGGATTATCGACGCTGGTTGTTTTCATGTCCTTGGTTTTTTGGGGTTGGATCTGGGGTCCTGTTGGGATGCTGTTGTCGGTGCCGCTAACGGTCATCGTAAAGATTGCACTGGAGAATACTGAGGACTTCCGTTGGGTGGCTGTGATGCTTGACGCTCACCCGCGCCGGTCGACAGCGCGTTTCTTTCGACGTTAGAATGCGATCTTGGAGCGACCATGTCATTGTTAAAATTTCTGGGTTTTGGCGAAGCTGAGCCTAGCGATGTTGAACGAGACACCGAAACTGTTCATCGGATCGTGAATGAACTCGAACAACTCGATCCAGACAAGGCACGTTATCTGGCCGCGTTTGCTTACGTCCTCGGTCGTGTGGCACATGCCGACCAGTGCTTTAGCGACGAGGAGGTCGCGGTAATGACCAGGTTCGTTCTTGAACTAGGTCATATTCCTGAAGCCCAAGCGGTACTTGTTGTTAAGATCGCGCGAAGTCAGAACGAGTTGTTCGGTAGCACTGAGGACTTTCTAGTAACCCGTCAGTTTAAAGAGATGTCCACAGAGGCACAGCGCAGGGAACTGCTCGATTGCTTGTTCGCTGTGTCAGTCGCTGACGACTCAATCTCGTCGGCCGAGGAGAACCGGATTCGTCAGACCGCAAGCGAACTTGGTATCGACCGCGTTGAATTTACGAAGGCCCGTGCCGCGTACTCCGATAAGCGGGAAGTGATTCAAGCCTTTCGTAAGAGCGTAGGTTAGGCAGGTGGACGAGAACTGGAGTCTGGTGGAATGGTCACCGATCCTGGGTTTTCTTCCCCATAGTTTTGGATGAAGGTATCAATCTCGCCGAGGACGACGCTGGTAATTCCGACGCGGAGTTCCGTGGCTTGTACTGCGCCGACCACGCCGGTTTGCCAGGTAACGGTCTCGCGTATTACCTGATCAGGCACGCGCACCAACCGAGCAGCCTGTCGAAGTTCTACATCCGCACAATAAATGTAAATACCACTTCCGGTCGTCATATTAACGTTGACGTACAAGTAGGCGCCACCGATGGCGTCAGGAGTAAGCGTAACCCCAGCTTGTCGGAGGCGATTCTCCACGGCTTTGACCAGATCGTTCTTGGTCAGACCATCGAGCGACGCCTCAGGGATTAGGTCTTCAACAACGATTTCGATGCCCGTCAGACCACGCATGCCACCACTGCTCGCCAGGACAGGCTGTGCGGCGACGGAGGGGACCGAGAACGGCAGAGCAACAAGTGTTACTAAGACAACGAAGACTGTACGTGTCATAGCTAGATACCTCAAATCGGAATATGCGGATCTCCACAGTAGGATTTCGTCGCCCCAGGTTCAGGGCTCAGCGACCTTGGTTTGCCATCCAAGCGTCGTAGCGCATCCGTAGTGTTTTGACCGGATTCGCGTTCTCACTGGGCCGGATGTCTTCGTCGGTGGCACTGAGATACATCTTGTAGTCACCGTTATTGAAGGTGTCTCCCGATGCGTCGTCTGCGTGGGCTTGGAGGATGTAGGCAACATGCGCGGTCTTCTCATTACATGGCGCCTCAGGCCGCGGTTCAGTGTTGCAATCGCACCGACGATCGCCGCCGTTTGTGTCGGCTGCTTCCATGGCGGCCATCACGCGGTCTGTCAGGCTACCTGAAGCAACCTGAAGGGCAAAGACGGCCTCGTCGACCACGGTCTCAGCTGCCAGAATATTGCCCTGGATAGCGTAGAAGATTGGCTCCCCGGCGACTTGGCCCGTGGAGTGGAGTGACACGGCACCATTACCAGCACCGGAGTAGCCAGCATGCCGGCCACGGAGGTCAACAATCCCGAATTGACGGCGAGCGATCTCGGGGTCCTCTTGGAGCATCCTAATAATTTCAGTCGGATCAGTGCCATTTTCGATCTGGTTATGGATTAGCTCTTGGTTGGTCCGAGTCCGGTCCACGCTAGCCTGGGCGGCAGCTACACCCTTTCCAGGGACCACGACCGCCTGAATATCCATTAGCCCCTTGGCCGAAAAGCCTACAGCGAACCGACTTTGGGCCACGCAGGTGGCAGATGCGATCACGACTTCACCAGTGCGTTGGTCAACCGCAACAACTGACCAGGTAGCAAGTCCCACGGACGGAAACGATGACACGATCAATAAAGCTAGAGTTATCGGTTTCAGCATGGTTAAGCCTCATCAAAAGACTTGATGTTTCAGCAGGAGGCGCTCCGATCGTGCATGGAGCAGACTTGGTCTATCGTTGCCTCTTTCGTCGTCAAGGTGTCGAACCATCCTCACCGAGGTCGTGCCGGTCTAGGAACTGTTGGATCGTCTCGTAAATCTCTAATGTCTCCGTGCGGTTGAAGCCGCCGTGCCCACCCCCGGGCACGGTGTGGAGTTCATTTGGGACGCCAGCGTCTTCCAGCGCAGCATGTAACCGGACGGCGTGCTCATACGGCACAACCGGGTCTGCATCCCCGTGAATCGTAAGAGTTGGCGGCAACTCGTTTCGTACGTAATTCAGCGGTGAAACGAGTTCGGCAATTTCTTCGCGGTTAGTGAGGCTGCCTAGCCATTGGACGACGTAGCCTTTCGTATTTGGTCCCTCGAGCACATCGTTAACGTCGGTAATACCGTACCAGTTGATGATTGCGGCTACCTCGACCGACGGGATCGTTGGCGGTCCTGAAAAGCTTCCTGCCGTGCACTCACGTCCGAGGCCAGTCGAGGGCGGTAGCATTCCGCTGGTCAACGCCAGGTGGCCACCAGCTGAGTTCCCAGAAGTAACGATCCGCGCAATGTCAAAGTTGTAACGTTCCGCGTTGCGCGCGATCCACTGGAGTGCACACAAGCAATCTTCAACCGCGGCCGGAGCTCTAGAGACTTGAACGAGCCGATAGGTGACATTCACAACCGCCCACCCCTTTTCGAGGTAGGGTAGCAACCGAAGGACCTGCGACTCCTTAGTGCCCTGCACCCAGCCCCCACCGTGGATCATCATCAATACGGGTGTGGGGCCACTTGGGTCTGCTGGCAGATAGAGGTCAAGCTTATTTTCATAGTTGTTTGCGACGTGATACACCACGTTAGGCACGACGCGATATTGATTGGACACATTGGCCAGGAACGAGGTGGTCTCACTGAGTTGCGCACTTACTGCACCGGACCCCGAGACCAGTATCATCACCACGAAAGCGAATGTGACAGGCCATTTCTTCTGAGGCATCCTTCCTCCTAGCTGCGAGTGTGTTGCGTAGGCCAATTGAGACTAGTCAAGCCTTAGTGGTGCCAAGTATTCCGGCAGAAACCTACACCGGGGCCTAGTATAAAGCCAAATCGGTGGACACCTGTCTTTGCATCACCGGTCCCACCGTTCTCCCGACCCACTATCTGTCGAGGTAGTCGCAGAGGGGGAATTATTTGTTTATGGGGGTGGCTGGAAGTTGGCGAAGCTGAAGGAAATTTCCATCCGCCAAAGTCGGATCGGAATGGACTCTCACGAAAATAACGAAATCACCTTGAGCCAATGTTTTTCGTTGTAACAATGTCTGCTGAATTGAAGCCGTTTCCAACCCAGAAGTGTCCACTGTAGTTGAAGAAACACCCCAAGACAGCGCCAGGCGCCGGGCCACGGCGTCGTCGTCTGTCACTGCGTAAATCGGCACACACCCGGTCGGAGCGCAGCCAACTGCAGTGCAGTAGCACCATGACGGGTTACAGCAACAATCACCGAAGCTTTAAATGCTGAAGCAAGACTGACGGCTGCTTCACAGAGGGCACGGCCGTGATGCCGTCCCATCGTGCTGGGTGGTGGCTGGGTGGCTAGGGGTACGCTTTCGGCGTCTCTAATAACCGAGTCGAGTGTTTCGACGGCCAGTGCTGGGAATGACCCCACCGCCGTTTCGCCAGCAAGCATGATTGCATCGACTCCATCGTAGACGGAATTCGCCGCGTCGTTTACCTCAGCCCGTGTTGGTCGCCGTTCGAATCGCATTGTGTCTAGGACCTGTGTCGCGATGATTACAGGGATCCCAACGGCTCGTGCTTGTCGCGTGAGTTCTTTTTGGACACGCGGTACGTGTTCAAGAGGAATCTCCAATCCGAGATCGCCCCGCGCCACCATAATTGCATCTGCCTCGTCAAGAATGTCTGGAAATACTTCTACCGCTTGCGGTCGTTCAATCTTCGCGACGAGGGCCACCGAATGCCCCACAACCTTTCGCGCCCGACGGAGATCCTCTGATGTCTGCACAAAACTCACGGCCGCGAAATCGACCCCAAGATTCATCCCAAATTTGAGATCGTCAACTTCTTTTTCGGTTAGTGCTGATTCCGGGAAAAGCACACCAGGAGCATTTATCCCCTTATGCTCCCCCAACGGACCACCTTGAACCACTTTTGTGACGATGTCGGTTCCGTCAACCTCTTCCACTCGGAGTTCGATACGGCCGTCATCGAGCATTAGTTTCGCGCCAACTTTAACGGCGACCAAACCGGCGAAGGTTGTTGATACGCGTTCGACAGTACCAGCGAAATCCCCAATTGATATCCGAAACGCAGTTCCTTGCTCCAAGAGGATCGGCTTAGGGCCGGCCAACCGCCCGGTACGAATCTTGGGACCAGCGAGGTCCTGCATAACGGCAATCAGCCGATCGGCGCGAGCCGCCGAGGCGCGAATGCGATCGTGCATGCGATTTTGACTCTCCCGTGTGCCGTGGGAAAAATTGATGCGAAAGACATCTACACCGGCGGCAATGAGAGCATCGATTTCTTGGTCTGTATCGCTTGCGGGACCAATTGTGGCGATAATTTTTGTTTGTCTCAAGCTGATGAACCTCCCCAACGGAGCCTGAAATGCGAAGCTTCTGTCCTAGTTTGCCTATCTCAGTATAGAAGTTTAGTTTTTCTGGTTTAATACGGCGATGTAAAATACGCGGAAATGATTGCAAGAACTAAGGGATTTGCTGGCTCAGTCTTCTTGAACGAAAAGCGGCTTTTTGTTACCAGATGCCCCAGTGCGGAACTGCGCATGCGACCGAGGACGATGAGGCGTGGTGTTCCTGGCATTGGCGCCGTTGGTGTTGGCCTTTTGTCTTTTGTGGTGCTCTGGGCCCAACCCCTGTTTGCGGTGCAGGTTTCCGATGAGGGTCAGGGTAAGCGGTTGTACGAAAGCCAGTGCGGAAGCTGCCACGGGCCTTTGGGAAATGGTGGTAAAGGCGCTAATCTGGCACAACCGCGGTTGCGTCGTGCAACTGATGACCCGGCCCTCTTCAACATCATTCGTCGTGGGATCCGTGGTACTGAGATGCCAGGGTCGCCACTCACTCCCAGTCAGGTTTCGAGTATTGCAGCCTACGTAAAGACGCTTGGACGTATCGAACCGGAGGATGTTCCTGGTGATGGAATCCGAGGTGAGACGGTCTATGCCAGGCTCAACTGCGCACGATGTCATGCCGTCAGTGGCCGTGGTGGTAGTGTCGGCCCTGATCTCGATGATATCGGCGCGCGTCGGAGCGCAGCCCACCTCCGAGAAGCACTCATCGAGCCCGAGGCGTCCTTGCCTAATGGTTTTCTTCAACTTCGGATTGTTACAAAGGATGGTCGCACTCTAACCGGAATCAGGCTCAACGAAGATGGGTTCTCGATTCAGTTCAGAGATCTTTCAGGTCGTTTCTACTCGTTCTGGAAGAACGAACTCGACACGATCGAGCAGCAGTGGCAGCGTTCACCAATGGTGAGTTACGAAGCGCGACTGACCTCCGATCAAACGGATGATCTTGTTGCATATTTGGTTTCACTTAAGGGAGCTCAATGAAAACGCTCTTGCTTATTCTCTTCACTGCTGCACCTGTGGCTGCTCAAGTTCCTTATGAGCGAATTCTGGATGCTGCGTCCGAACCTGAAAACTGGATGACCTATTCCGGAACCTATGACGCACAACGCTACTCGACACTTGACCAGATTAATCGCGACAACGTCGATCAACTTCAGCCAGCGTGGATTTATCAGACTGGATCGCTCCAGAAATTTGAGGTCTCACCGCTCGTTGTCGACGGCGTCATGTACATTTCTGAGCCACCGAGTGATGCGGCCGCGCTTGACCTTCGCACAGGACGCCCCATCTGGACTTACCGGCGTTCTCTCCCTCAGGGGATCGTGACCTGTTGTGGACAGGTAAACCGTGGAGTGGCACTTCTGGATGATCAGGTTTTTCTCGGGACAGTCGATGCGCACCTGGTTGCCCTTGATGCTCGAACCGGCCGGGTGCGCTGGGACGTTGAGGTTGCTGATTACACCATGGGGCATTCGGTGACGGTGGCACCGCTCGCGCTCAAGGACAAAATCATCGTTGGTATCGCTGGCGGGGAGTATGGTATTCGAGGATTTCTTGACGCTTACGACCCAAGGACGGGTGAACGCCTGTGGCGTTTCTGGACCGTTCCGGGGCCCGGCGAGGCCGGTCATGACACGTGGTCAGGTGACAGCTGGCTACGGGGTGGAGCACCGACGTGGGTGACTGGTGCCTATGACCCAGACCTTGATCTTCTCTACTGGGGAACGGGAAACCCCGGTCCGGATTTTATCGGCGAAGTACGCCTTGGAGATAACCTCTACTCCGAATCCGTGATCGCACTTGACCCTGATGACGGGGAACTGAAATGGCATTTCCAGTTTATCCCTCACGATATTCATGATTACGATGCAACCCAGGTTCCTGTGCTTCTCGACGCCGAATTTAGAAGTGAACCAAGAAAGCTTGTTGTATGGCCGAATCGCAACGGTTTTTATTACGTAATCGACCGAGTCACGGGAGAGTTTCTGGTGGGAAAGGAGTTTGCTAAGCAGACCTGGGCTCTCGGTCTGGATGAAAACGGACGGCCTATTGAAGACCCTGCGACGATACCAAGTAAGGGGGGCGCTCTTGTCTATCCAGACGATGATGGAGCAGCCAATTGGTACAGCCCAACCTACAGTCCCCAGACCAATCTCATTTATCAAAACGTTCGAGAAAAGGGCGGCATTTATTACCTCGCTGATGCGACTTACGAGCCAGGAAAGATTTACATGGGTGCTAGTCGCCGCGTCGTTCCAGGAGAAGATCCAAAAGGGTTCTTGCGTGCGCTCCACCCCCTAACAGGTGATCTTGTTTGGGAGATTGCTGTCCACTCTCCACCTTGGGCGGGTCTCATGTCCACCGCAGGCGGGTTGGTGTTTTCGGGAACCATGGAGGGTGACTTTTTTGCGGCAGATGCTCGAACAGGCGACGTTCTGTGGCGATTTCAAACGGGAGGCCGAGTCTACGCAAACCCGATCACGTATATGAGCGAGGGAAAACAATTTATTGCGATCGCTGCAGGAAACGCACTATTGACCTTCGCTCTACCAGGTTTGTTACCACTTGGATGGAGAAGCCCAGCCAATTGGGATCGAATTGAAGAGGGCATGTCCGAAGAACAGGTAGTGGCCATTTTGGGGCTGCCAACGAAACGCGAGGAACAGTTTCTGAGTTACCTACAGCTGTCTTATGAAGGTCAAGTCGAAGGTAGTGGGTTCGTAAGTGGAAACATCACGCTGGAACGTAACCAGGTAGCAGGTTGGATGATCGAGCCGCCGGTTTTTTTTCACTGAAGCCAACTTCGAGCTGCGACCGTTTCGTGTTTAGCCGCGTTCGTCATCTACAAAGCTTGCCTCGCGTGGGTCACGGAACTCGTTACCTATGAACCGCCGACCGCACCGTTTTTGATTTCAAAGAAAAAATTAAGACCCCAATTGGAGCCAAGGAGCCTGATGTCATGAAGAATTTACTGAAGTTCGCGAGCGTGTTCGTTGCCCTGCTAGTCACGTTCGCCCTCGGTTGGTTCCTGGCAGCGACCGGGACCGGTCAGGCGGCAGACCCGGTCTCCCTGACCGACCTCGAGCGTAGGTTCACTGAACGGATGCAGAACGTGGCCCTCGAAGGTCACTTCACGCTCAAGGGACGTGACCGGAGCGACGGAAACCCAGAACTCTATGAAATTGCCAAGGTCACGAAACTTGACGGCGACCGATGGCGATTTGACGTGCACTTGGTCTATGGCAGCGTTGATACCACATTACCGGTGGTGGTCCCGATCATCTGGGCTGGCGATACCCCGATGGTCAGCATCACGGATTTCTCGATTCTTGGCTTGGGGGAAGGGTTCGGCGCACGGGTCATTTTTTACGACGACCGGTACGCTGGCACTTGGGATCACGGTGCGCACGGTGGCCTCATGTACGGCGCGATCCGGTCGATGGACGAAGATTAGTCTCGCGGTTGATTAACCACGCTTCCGGTCAACGAGCGTTCTTGTACACCTTCCCTGCCTTCATCACGAAATCCACATTAAATAGCTCCGAGATGTTTTCTAGATGCATCCCTCTCTCTCAATAGTCCTTACCCAAGCAGAGCGAAAAAATGAGTCACTATCCTGCCCCCGTCCGATCGATGAGAATCTTAGAGTAACCACTCAGCCTGTCGTTGAGCCGCTGAATGACCGTGTTGAGGAGGAGGTCGACTGCGCCGAGAGCCTCGTCGGCCTCGCCGGCGATTTCCTGTACGCGGGTGAGTTGAGGTGTGGTCGGTCGCGCTTCGACGGTGCCGATTGACCGCGTGAGTGACCGGACCTCTTCGCTTACACGCGGCCGCTGGCGGTAGCCCATCCGTGGCGGTGGGCGCCGCAGGTATTCGCTGCTGACCTGCTTGACTTCCTCGATTACGTCGTCGATCGCCCTAACCAAGTCGGATTCGTCGACGGCCCCCGATGAGCTGGTCACTTCCTCGCGGATGTCGGTAAGCTGCGCGACCAGGCTCTCGGTCAGTGAGATGGCGCCGTTTACCTCCGACGCTATGTTGCGTAGCGTCATCAGTGAGTCGAACTGCGACAGGTAGTCCTCTTCGGTCATCGACACGCGCGGGTCCCCGCGCACCGCGACCGTCTGCGAGTGGTCGATGCCGTTGCTCTTCAGTGCCACGGTGTAGGTGCCTGGCACCACGCGAGGCCCGGTCGGTGGACCGAAAAAACCGGTTTGCGGCTCCTCGCTCTGGACCGGCATCGGCCCGTCGTGGGTCAGATTCCAGACCGTTCGGTTTACGCCCGCCTGCGGCTCGTTCTCCTCGTCGCCTTCAGCCAGGAGGTCAACCGTTCGGATTATCTCCCCAGATGCGTCAGAGACGACGAGCTTCAGCTGAGCGTTTTCCCCTGGCGCTTCGTTGAGGAAGTAGTGAATGACCGCACCCGTGGGTGGGTTCGGCGCCGAGTAGGAACGCTGGCCTTGCGATGCGTCTTTCCGCGCGGTTTGCCAACGTGTGGCGAGTCGGATCGGAAACAGATACGAGTCCTGCCGCATCGCGGTTCCAACCTCCTGGAGTGGCGTGATGTCGTCCAGGATAAACGCGCCACGGCCGTGTGTGCCGATGACCAGATCGTTGTCGCGGCGGTGAATCTTGATATCGCGCACCGACACCGCTGGTAGCCCATTTCGAATCGAGCTCCATGAATTACCGCCATCCCACGACGCGTAGATTCCCCGCTCCATGCCGACGTAGAGCAGGTTAGCCTCTGTCGGGTCCTGGCGGACCACCTTCACATAGTCGTCCTGCCGCAGTCCGCCGGCTAGGTTCATCCAGGTCTGGCCGTAGTCGGCCGTCTTGAAGACGTAAGGCTTGAAGTCGTCATACCGATGGTTATCGACCGCCACGAACGCTGTGCCTGCGTCGTGCGGTGACGCGTCGATCTTGGCGATCCAGGCGAATTCGGGCAGGTCGCTGACGTTTCCGTTTACCTTGCTCCACGTCGACCCACCATCGCGCGTCACCTGAATGTTTCCGTCGTCCGTTCCGACCCAGATCACACCCGCCTGCACCGGCGACTCGGCGATCGTGATAATCGTGGTGTGAAATTCGGCCGCCGTGTTATCGACATAGATTTGGCCGCCCGAAGATGCCTGTTTTTGTGGATCGTCGGTCGTCAGGTCTGGGCTAATTTCTTCCCACGAATAACCGTAATCGCGGCTTCTGAAGAGGACGTTGCCGGCAAAGTAAACTGTTGCTGGATCGTGAGGCGAAATCTGAATTGGCGAATCCCAGTTAAAGCGGTACCGGTGGTCGACGATGGCGTCGCCGGCGGAGCCGACGATTTTCGGGTACGGGTGAATACGGCGCACGCCGCCCGTGGTTGTATCGGTCAGCATGATGTTGCCGCCCTGGGAGTTCGAGTAGACGAGGTTTGGTCGGCCTGGCACCGGCACGGCATAGAAACCGTCGCCGCCGCTCAGGGTGAACCAGTCGTCTTTCAGGATGCCGGCCGAGTGAAGCGAATTGCTTGGACCGCACCAGTTGCCGTTATCCTGTAAGCCGCCGCAGACCCAATATGGATCTTGATCGTCAACGTCGATTTGATAGAACTGCGACAGCGTCATATTGTTGATGATGTCGAAATTCTCGCCTGCGTCGTTCGACACTTGGTAGCCGCCGTCGCTTCCGCTCAGGATATGGCTACTGTCTTCCGGATCGATCCAGAAGGATTGGTGGTCGCCGTGGACTCCCTGTCCGATCCGTTGGAACGTCTGTCCGCTGTCGGTCGTCTTGAACAAGCTGCCCGACAGCGAGTACGCCACCTCGGGGTTGTTCGGATCGACGTGGATATCGGAGTAGTAAAATGGTCTAAAGTTGATGTTCGGCTCGTCGTTCACTACCCGCCAACTATCCCCGGCATCGTCTGACCGCCATAACGTCCCTTCGTCTTTCGCTTCCGTTATCATGTAGACGATGTCGGGATTGCTTTGGGCAACGGCGACGCCGATGCGCGCCATCGGACCTTCGGGCATACCTTCGGTCAACTTTTCCCACGTCTGCCCGGCGTCTCTGCTTCGGTACAGCGCCGTTTCTCCTCCGCCGTCGTCGAACCGCCATGGCCGCCGCCGGAATGTCCACATGCCGGCGTAGAGGAGGCTCGGGTTCGACCAGTTCATCGCAATGTCGGAGCAACCTGTGTCTTCATTCTTGTAGAGAACTTTCTCCCACGACTCGCCGGCGTCGGATGTCTTAAAGACGCCGCGTTCGGGGTTTGGGCCCCAGGCGCGGCCCATGGCGCAGACGTAAGCGGTCTCAGGGTCGTTCGGGTGGACTACTATTCTCTTTATTCGTTCTGTCCGTTCGAGGCCGAGGTGGGTCCAGGAGTCGCCTTCATCCACCGAACGGAACACTCCTGTGCCATAGGAAGTGCTGTTACGCGGGTCGCCCTCGCCGGTGCCGAACCAGATCACATTGTGGTCGGAGGCTGCGATGGCGATTGCACCGGCCGAGTAGACGTCTTCTTCGACAAACAACTCGTCGAATGTGACGCCCGCGTTGCGCGTGCGGAAAATGCCGCCGTCGGCGCCACCCACGTAGAAGATCTTCGGGTCACCTGGGATGCCAGCGATGGCGCTCACGCGCCCGCCCATATTGGCTGGGCCGATCGGCCGCCACTCGAGGTTGGCGGTCGCCTTCGCTTCAGCTGACTGCTCTTGAGCGGACGCGCCGGTACCGTTTGTGACACCGGCAAGTGCCAGGACGACGAAGAATGAGTAAATCTGGCAACGAATGAGAGAAAAAGACATCGGCACGCCTCCATAAAATAACCGACTGTGAAAATCACAATTCATAAATTAACGCCGGAACGCTAGTCGTTTCAAACAGCCAAGCGCGCTGCGAGCCAAACTCACCTATGTGCCTCCTCGACGGGAGCGACGTCAATCGCGGAGTTCACTTGAACTGCCATAGAGCACGGGCTCGTCCACTCGGATGAGCTCCGAGGTGGGCGCAGCTTACATGCGGTCTGCCACCGCCGATGTGGGCGGAGGGCTAGAGTCTATCGCTGGTTGGTGGCACGTTCAATGCGGGGGCTGGGCGTCGGGCGTATGTCACCATGATATGGGTGTAGGATCGCCTTCTACCGCTGACTGTATTTAGGAGCGCACCAATGGGATTGAAGGATTATTGGATTTGGCGTAGTTGGGATCAAGCCCCGCCAGAATTTCTAGAGTCTCCCAAACGCCCGAGAAGCGCGACAAAACTCTTGGGAATTGGATTATTGCTGCTGGTTACCCTCATCGCACTTTCGGGTGGGACATCGCCAATCGCGGCAAGCCAGGCGACCACTGAAACGTACGCGTCAGACGCCTTCGACAAGATGCGCTGGCGAATGATCGGCCCGTTTAGGGGCGGCCGCACCAAGGCGGCCGCAGGGATCCCGAGCCAGCCTAACGTCTTTTACATCGGCGTCGTTAACGGCGGTGTCTGGCGAACGACCGATTTCGGGCACACGTGGGATCCAATCTTCGACGACCAGCCCACCGGGTCGATCGGCGCGATTGCGGTGGCGCCGTCGGACCCAAATATTATCTACGTGGGGAGCGGCGAGGGACTGCAGCGACCCGACCTGTCGACAGGCGATGGAATTTATAAGTCCACAGATGCCGGTCGCACGTGGACCCATCTCGGTTTACGAGATGGTCAGCAGATCCCCCAGATCATCGTTGACCCGGTCGACTCCGACCGACTATTCGTCGCTGTCCTCGGTCATCCGTATGGGCCGAACGAGGAACGCGGCATTTTCCGCTCAATGGATGGGGGCCAGAACTTTCAGAAGGTTCTATACACAGACCAGGACACCGGCGGCATCGATCTCATCTTCGACCCGACCGACGCGCAAACGGTCTACGCCGTGCTGTGGGAAGCCCGACAGGCCCCCTGGGAGAACGGGGTGTTCAACGGGCCGGGTAGCGGCATCTTCAAGTCGACCGATGGCGGGGACACTTGGCGTCCGCTCACCGAGGGGCTCCCAACGTTTGAGGATGACGGCCTCGGGCGGATCGGCATTACAGTAGCGCCAAGCGACCGCATGCGGATGTTCGCCACGGTGGAGGCGCGTCAGAATGGCGGTCTCTACCGGTCCGACGATGCGGGCGAGAGCTGGTACGTGATTAATGATGACCCGCGGGTTATCCAACGCAGCTCCGACTTCGCCGAAGTCAAAGTCCATCCGAAGAACCCCGACATTGTGTTCACCGGTAGCATCGTGGTGTGGAAGTCGACCGATGGCGGTCGAACTTTCATGACGCCGCGTGGTGCACCTGGGGGCGACGACTACCAGCGCATCTGGATCAACCCCGACCACCCAGAAATTATGTTAATTGCTACGGACCAGGGTGCGATCGTCACGGTCAACGACGGCGAGACATGGAGTTCCTGGTACAACCAGCCAACGGCCCAGATGTATCACGTGACTGCCGACAACGCGTTTCCGTACCGGGTCTGTAGCGGCCAGCAGGAGAGCGGTTCGGCTTGCGTCAAGAGCCGTAGCGACTTCGGCGCGATCACCTACCGTGATTGGACCCCAGTGGGCGTAACGGAGTACGGCTATGTCGCGCCCGATCCACTCGACCCTGACATTGTATACGGCGGTCGGGTGACTCGATTCGACCGGCGCACCTGGCAGCGGCAAGACATCACTCCCAAGCCGCTCCGTGGTCAGAGTTACCGGGTCGTGCGCACCATGCCGATTCTCTTTTCTCCAGTCGACCCCCACACGTTGTACTTCGCTTCTAACACCCTCTGGAAGACGCGGAACGGCGGGCAGAGTTGGGATCGAATCAGCCCTGATCTGTCGCGCGAGACCTGGAACGTTCCGGAGGTGGTGGGCAAGTACCGGGGAACGCCGTCGGCTGAACCATCGCGACGCGGCGTCATTTACACGATTGCGCCGTCGTACGTTGACATCAACACCATATGGGTCGGCACAGACGACGGGTTGATACACGTCACGCGTGACGGCGGCGCCGCATGGACGGAGGTGACCCCACCGGGTCTCGGCCCTTGGGCCAAGGTTTCGGTAATGGATGCGTCACACACAGATGTCGACACCGCCTACGCCGCCATTAACACGTTGCGGCTCGACGACCTCCGGCCGCACATCTATCGCACCCACGACGGGGGCAGTACCTGGGCGCACATCACGAGCGGCATTCCTGTCGGTGGCCCCGTCAACGTCGTTCGCGAGGACCCCCAGCGACCGGGATTGCTCTTTGCCGGGACCGAGCAGACGGTCTACGTGAGTTTCGACGATGGTGAACGCTGGCAGTCGCTGCGTCTCAACTTGCCGGCAACCTCGATTCGTGACCTCATCATCAAGGATAACGACCTTGTGATTGGAACGCATGGACGTGGATTCTGGATTCTCGACGACATTACCCCACTACGGCAGATCACGCCCGAGATTGTCGCGAGGGGCGTGCATCTGTTTGAGCCCCAGCAGGCCTGGCGATTTCGCTGGAACAAATACACGGATACGCCCCCCCCGCCCGAAGAGCCCGCCGGCGAGAACCCGCCCGACGGTGCCATCCTTCACTACTACCTGGCCGGCGAGGCTCACGACCCGGTCACCCTTGAGATTCTGAACGCCCAGGGCGTCCTTGTGCGTCGTTACTCGAGCGACGATCAACCCGAGCCGCCGCTTGAGGGTCAGAACGTGCCCGAGTATTGGCCACGTCCACTGCAGGTGCTATCCGCTGACGCGGGCCTGCATCGGTTCGTCTGGGATATGCATTATCCGCGACCCGCCGTGCTGCGACTGCGCTATCCAATATCGGCCGTTGCATACAACACCCCGGTATCTCCGGTGGGGCCATCGGTGTTGCCAGGCCGCTACATGGTTAGGCTCACTGTCAACGGCCGCTCGCAGTCCCAACCGCTCATCGTCAAGATGGACCCACGTGTCCAGACGTCCACGGCCGAGCTCGAACGTCAGTTTGCTCTGTCGACCAGACTCCACGGACTGCTTCGGCAGGACTTCGATGCGCTGGAGGAAGTTCGAGCGTTCCGTGCTGACACCAGAAATGCGGAACTCGATGCGGAGGCAGCAGGACTGGAGTCCAGCCTTCGACTCCTAAATGGGAACCTCGGTACGCTTTATGGCATCGTCGAAGGAGCTGACGTTGGCCCGACCTCGCAGGTCGTAGAGGCCGCGGGTGGTGCCGAGCGAGCGTTGAGGGATACGCTCGCCCGTTGGCAGGCGTTCGAGAGACGCTGACGTTCGTCGTGGCGGTTAGCCTTGAGGGCGGATTTTTCGGTGAAGAACGTCTACCGGTATCGCCGTCTTTCTAGATATGGAAGAATGTGCCATTCAGGGATTCAGTTACGTAGCAAGAGAGGGGATGCATCATGTGTCAACAGAGCGTCGCTCGTCTTAGCAAGATCATCGGCTGCCTCGCATTCCTATTCGCGTGCCCATTTATGGCACAGTCGACAAGCGCCCAGTCCGTGGAGGGCTTCATCGAACAGCTCGAGTGGCGGAATATCGGTCCCGCGAACATGAGCGGCCGGATCGATGATTTTGCCGTGGTCGAGTCGGACCCTAACATTGTCTTCCTTGCTACGGCCTCGGCTGGGGTCTGGCGAACCACTAACAACGGTGTGACGTGGGAAGCTGTGTTCGACGATCAGCCAGTCAGCAGCATCGGGGACATTGCGGTCGCGCCCTCCGACCCGTCTATCGTGTGGGTCGGCTCAGGGGAGTCGAACAATCGTCAGAGCTCGTCTTGGGGGAACGGGGTGTACAAGTCGACCGATGGGGGCGACAGCTGGGCACACGTTGGGCTCGAGGACACGCTGCACATCGGGCGCATTGTTATTCATCCCAATGACCCCGAGGTCGCCTACGTCGCGGCCACGGGTCATCTCTGGGGTCCGAATGAGGCCCGTGGACTGTATAAGACCACCGACGGCGGGCAAACCTGGGTGAACACGCTGTTCATCGACGAGGACACGGGCTTCATCGACGTGGTGATGGACCCGGTTAGCCCGGGGACGCTTTATGCGGCGGCCTACCAGCGGCGCCGAACCGCTTTCGGCTTTAACGGCGGAGGACCGGGGAGCGGCATTCACAAGACAACCAACGGCGGGGCGACCTGGGTGCGCCTGACCAATGGCCTGCCGGACGGCATCACCGGGAGGATCGGTCTCGCCATCTACCGCTCTGACCCGCGCATCGTCTACGCTCTTGTGCAGAATGCTGACGGTGGTGTGTTTCGGTCCGAGGACCGTGGGAAGTCGTGGACACGAATGAGCGATACGAATCCACGGCCGATGTACTACAGCCAGATTCGGGTCGATCCTTCGAACGATCAGCGCATCTGGGCAGCCGGTGCACGGATGTTCTACTCACAGGATGGCGGGAAGACGTTCGTCAGTGACTGGGTCCAGACAATACACGGCGACTTTCACGCGCTCTGGATCAATCCAGTCGATTCCGATCACATGATTGCCGGCTCTGACGGTGGCGTGCATTACTCCTACGACCGTGGGCGAACTTGGGACTTCGTAGACACCATGGCGCTCGGCCAGTTCTATGAGGTTGGCTACGACATGGAAACGCCCTACAACGTCTACGGCGGGTTACAGGACAACGGCAGCTGGGGCGGGCCGGTACGGACACTTTACCGGCGCGGCATCACCAACGAAGACTGGGTCCGGGTCGGCGGCGGTGACGGCTTCTACACGCAGGTAGACCCGAATGACCCGACGACGATCTACGTGGAGTCACAGAACGGGAACGTGTCGCGTCTTGACCTGGAGACGACCGAACGGAAACCGATTCGGCCCGAGCCGGAGGACGAGAGCGAACGCTATCGCTTCGACTGGAACAGCCCGATTTTGATCTCGCCGCATAGCCCACAGACGATTTACTACGGTGGCAACCGGCTGTTCAAGTCGACCGATCGCGGCGATACATGGAACAGGACCGACGACCTCACCAAGAATCAGGACCGGGACGAGATGCCTATCATGGGCGTCGAAGTGACAGACGATACGCCGTCACGCCATGACGGGATTTCCACCTTTGGCCAGATTATCTCCATCAGTGAATCGCCCCGGCATGAAGGCGTGCTCTACGTCGGGACGGACGATGGGAATCTGCAGGTGTCGCAGGATGGAGCCGCAACCTGGCAGGAAGTCGCCAGGATGATTCCAGGCTTGCCCGAGGGAACCTACGTCAGCCGGGTGCAGGCGTCCTATCACGCTGATGCCAGGGTCTACGCCACGATGGACGGTCATCGCAGTGATGACTACAGCGTCTACGTGTATGTCAGCGAGGATTATGGGGACAGCTGGCGCTCGATCGCGTCGAACCTGGCCGACGGCCACACGATGAACGTCATTCGTGAGCACCCCCGAAACGAGAACCTGCTGGTGCTTGGCGGTGAGCTCGGTGCCTACATCACAATCAATCGGGGTGAAGAGTGGCATCAGATCAAGGGGCCGGTGCCGACGGTACCCGTGGACGACATTGCGATCCATCCGCGGGAGAACGACCTCATTCTTGGCACACACGGCCGGAGCATCTGGGTGCTTGATGACATGACACCACTCGAGCAGCTAAGCGAGAGAGTACTCGCGTCGGAACTGCATTTGTTTGACATCCGCGATGCGGTTGCCTATCGCATTTTCAACCATAAGGGCAACACCGGTCACAAGATGTTCATCGCCCCAAATCCGCCCGAGGGTGCGCTAATTCATTACTATCTGAATGATGAGTTCAACGGAGAGGATGCCGTCGAGATCACGATCCAGAGTGAGGCAGGCGAGACAATCCGCACACTGACCAGTTCAGGCTTGGCGGGTCTCAACCGTATCAACTGGGACCTGCGACACGAGCCGCCGTTGGCGTCTGGCGGCTCGCCGCCGGGGCCGCGGGCGCTGCCAGGCACCTATACTATTCGGGTCGCGGCGGGTGATAGCCAGGGGACCAAGACGGTGCGTGTTACTGACGACCCGCGGATCAACGTGCCGGCGGCCGATCGCCAGGCGCAGCAGGACGCGCTGCTCGAGCTTGGCGGCTTGGTCGCGCGCCTCGACGAGGCGCATCAGACAGCAGTGAGCTTTCAGGCACAGCTGGGGTCGCTCGCCGAATCACTGGAGGACGTCGAGGTTCCCGAATCGGTCTTGAGCCTGGTCGAATCAGTAAGTGAACAGGTTGACGATTTGGAAGGGAAGCTCGCGCGTGGCGGCTTCGGCAGCGTCAGACCGCGTCCGCTCTATGCTCGTATGACGAGACTCTACGGTAACCTCAACAGCTACACCGAGGGGCCGAGCGCCTTCCAGCTCGAACGGATCCATTTGTATGCCCAGGAGTTGGAGAGGTTGGTAGAGGAACTTGATCAGTTGATTGCAAACGAGATAGCCAATCTAAATATAGCGGTGGAGCAAAATGGAATACGACGTATTACCATCCGCTCCTAACAGGGTGAATGTTTACTAGGGACTAATGTGGGTTGGCTCGAGTACTTTCTTGACAGTCTCTGGTGGGCATCTGGTTTACTGAAGGCTTCGTGTGTTGTCAGTTGAAAAACGGATTCGTTAAAGAACCACAAATAAGATTGCGCCCTCTATCGTCTGTAGGTATAGGGCCGGCGTGTGCCACCGCTAGTCAGGAATGGTCATAGCCCGTCTTTGCTGATGAAAAAGTTAAGAAGCTGCTATACGTAAGGGCGGTTGATGAAAAAAAGAGGACAAAAGGGCACACACTAACCCCCACGTCGAACCCGCCCACGCCCACCGACAGGACTTTAGCCCTTCGTGCTCGACAGCCTTTAGTGAGTATCCGGCTCACTGAGAACCTTGTCCGTTGTCAGTTGAAAAACGAACTAATCGAAGAACCGCAAACCAACTTGTCCCTCCCGGCGTCTTTATATATAGCACCGAGTGATGTGGAATGAAGTTGGCTCTTGCTGTTTATCGAAGAGTCTTCACAGGAGGTTTGATGTTGAGCCTATTGCGAGACCTACCAAATAGACAGAAGTCGAGGGTGGTACGACTGCTGTTTCTGGCTGCTACTAGTTTTGTGATAGCTGCCGTTATCGCTGGGTGCAGCGAAAAGACGACGAGGTCGGCCTTTGCGCCAACCTCGGTTATCGGAGGTGCAGGTGGTGGCCAGGTGCAGCTTCATAGCGCCGACACAACCGTTACCGCGACACCGGGTGTCCCATCGGGCAGACAGGGCGGCCCACGACCGGGGATGAAGCAGCGGAAGGCCGAATGGGATGCGCTGACCGAGACTGAGAAGGCCGCAAGGAAAGCTGAGATGGAGCGGCGAAAAGCTGAATGGGATGCGTTGTCGGAGGCTGAGAAGGCGGCCAAGCGAGCCGAGATGGGTGGTCCGCGACCGGGTCGGGGTAGACATGCAGGCCCGCCGCCAGAATCGGAAGATGATGTAGCTGAACCGGCAGAGGGTGAGGTCACCGGAGCTGAGGAATTATGAGGTAGCTGTCTTGTGTGGGTTCGACGAGCGACTCATCGTCGTGCTGACAGAAGCCTCCTCTATGTCAGCGCTAGGATGTGTTCGCACCACCGAAGGGCCGATCGAATGATCGGCCCTTTTTTTTGATAAGAATTCTGTAGATGCTGCGCACGCGTTGAATCGGTCATTAGCTAGCGGTAGAATCTGACTCTTCTTTCGTACCGCCGGCATCATTGGAACCCTATGGTCGACGTTGAGCCGCGCCCTCCTAGGCTTCCTATATTTATGGCTGAGTGGAGGTGCCTGTCTTCCCATGCTTCTTCCAGCCCTGACAGGGACCAGAGGATGCTAACGCGATGACGTCAGCACGTCTCCTACAGTTCAACGCCTATTTCCTCAGACTCAGGCGGGTAGTTGCGACGCCGCTCTCGCCTGGAATGGGCCTGTTGGCATCGATTGCCGTCGCGCTTCTTGTCATTCCGTCTGCTGGCTACCATTTTTTCGACGGTATCCCGTTGAGCAGTTCGGTCGAGTTCGGTCTCTTGTTTGTGCTCGGACCGTTTCTAGTCTCGCGTGGTGCCCGCCGGCTCTGGGGCCGTGTACTGAGACAAGTAACACCTGTAGCGCCGTTGGTGCTCATGGGTCTCGGACTGATTGCCGTTGTCCTGAAAGTCTTACTGTTCAGTTTCGGTAGTTATGCGGGATTCGCGGCTTGCTATCACGCTCTCGATAAGACCCCTGTCACCGGGTCGTGTGAGAAAGCATTTGCGAATCCTTTCTATCGATTTACTGCTACGCGCGTGGACGCAAACATTGACTTTGCTGCGTGGTGGGACCCGACTGAGCCGCCAACCGCTCAGAATTGGAATCTGTCGTTTCTGAACTCGACGCGGTTCAACTATTACCAGCAGGGTGATGTGCCACGCCTCCGCGTACCCTTCGGCGCGACGTGGCTCGGCACGCTCGATATGGCAGAAGACAGCCTGCAAGTCAGGTATGTCGGTGAGGGAGAGCTGCAACTGGAAGGTCGGTCCATACCCCTTCCGCCCCAGTATGGCGTACCAGTGACCGTATCCGTGCCTGTGTCGTCGCCTGGGTCACATCCGATCGTGCTCTCCTATCGATTCGACGACGGTTCACGGATCGGTGATGGCGCAGAGCACGGACCCTACGCGACATTACGGGTCTGGTCTGGACCTCCTAGCGGGTCGCTATCAAGTGGTCATCTGGTGTCCGCTGTCGGCCCGCCGTTAGTCTGGAGAATTTTGAGCGGTGTTGTTGATCTGGTCGTAATCGCTTTTGCGATCAGTTTCGTGTTCGTCTACGTGAGCCTGCTTGGCCGATGGAGTTTCCTTGGGTTGGTTGTGTGCTTCCTAGCACCGCTCACCTCATGGCTTCCCGTACCCCAGCTGTTCGTACGTGGCTCGAGCGTTTACGTTCTCGGCGCCGCAGCTGCACTTGTGAGCCTGGTGCTTCTTTCCCGACGCCACCGTCGCCGCCTGCTGCTTACCTCCTACTTCGGAGTCACGTTACTAATGGCCAGCGACACGTGGCGCGAGTGGCCCAACCTAGCCACGGTCTACCTGAGGGGAGGCGGGGAAGATTGGTTGATGTACCAATCACAGGCACGGTTCATTTTGGATACATGGTCACTCCAGGGCGGCACCGACGTGTTCTATTTTCAGCCGATGTTCCGCTACCTCGTGTTCGTTGAGCACCTGCTGCTGGGGGATGGTGATGCGGGTTCTGTCATTCTTTCGAGAACTGCTCTGAACTTTGCCATTTTGTGGATGTGTTGGCTGTTCACGCCACACGGGCTTCCGCGTACTTGGCGCGGCGCGGTTGCGGGCGGCGCAGCTGTGCTGTCGATCTTGTTGGTGAATTTCAGTAGCGTTACGTCGTTTTTTCAGTCAGGTGCCTCTGAGTATCCGACCTGGGTCCTTTTTCCCGTCACAGTGTCGATGCTCTATACGTCACCGCTCTCTCGACAGCGGATGCTCGGATGTGCATTGGTCGGGCTCGCCTTCATTGTTCGGACCAACCAAGCGCCAGCGTTAATGTGGATGCTTGGATGCTACTTTCTCTGGGCACGCACGCGAGGGTGGCGTCACCTGTGCTGGGGAATGTCAGCGGCCTTAGTGGTATCCCTACTGCCGCTTGCGCACAACTTATACTACGGTGGCCAGCCTGTCTTAACGACCACAAGTGCGTCAATGCCGCAGAATCTCCTCGTATCGCCCGTCACGATCATCGAGTCGGGCTGGGATGTGGACACATCCACGCTTGTCAGGCGACAGTTAGATGGGATCTTGCAGACTGGTGACATCCGCAGTCAGGAGATGATGCAAGGGGGCGACCTTGTGCCCGTCACGCGGGGACTCCAAGTATTGTGGCTACTTGCGATTGTGACGGTCTTTTTTCGGGACGCCTCCCCACGAAATATTCCTCGCCTTTTGTTACTTGTCCCTCTGCTCTTTCTCGGTGTCCACGTGTTCTATCAGGTTTGGGTGTATTACCCACGCCATATCGTCATTGGGTATCTGGCCATGGGTGTCGTAACATTTGTGTCCATGTGCGACCGCGTGATCCCAGCTCCGGGCACGGTCAAACCAACGCGCTGAAGCCAGTCCGTCTTGCCCGAGAATTGGAAGTGCATGTATCAACATGAGCTGAAAATCCTTTATTGAATCAGTCCCCCGGTCAGCGATAGACTCTGGCCATTCATCAAAATCGTCGTCGGTATCTGAGGAACACCATGACCGGCCGCCGTACTGTTTCGCTAGGGGAGGGTAGGGGACTTCCCCGCAGTAACCGTAATAACAAGTCGGAAATGACCGTCCCTACTGCAGTGTTTGCTGACCGCGCAGTCACGCCTGCCCGGTGGGCGACTGCAACAAAGGAGTGATGTTATGGCTGAGCGTCAGATTGGAACGATTACGCATTACTTTGGTAAGCCTCGAGTCGGTATCGTTGCGCTTACTGGGCGCGTCACGATAGGGGATAGGTTACGATTCCTTGGTCACGGAGCTGACTTTCAGCAGGAGGTCAAGTCGATGCAGGTTGACCATGCTGCTGTCGAAACCGCATCCGCTAGAACCGAGGTAGGAATTCGTGTCGGGCAGCGTGTCCGAGAGGGGACTGAGGTGTATAAGGTGTCAGGTGGGAGCGAGGGCTGGTTCGCGAGACTCAAAGGTGCCTTTACTGGCTAAAGGCTCGGAAAACCCTTACGCCATGAACCTCTGGTTCACTCGTCACGATGACGTGCCAGCCACGCATCACTCACGCGTTCCCCTATAAACGGACGGCTCGCAAGATAGCTGCCCTGTTTTCGCCAGAGAGTAGCGATGTAGGCAAACGCCTCACTGATAAGGTCAGCAAGCCTCAGAACATCCACGCCAAACGTTATCGGCGTTAGGACTTAGTAGCATTAGCCTTGCAGTAGGCGTCACTCAGTCCTGAGTGGGCCAGAGTTCAGCGAGATTCGACCCCTTTTCGACCCTACCCATCCCACGGTAAACGAACTTCTGGAGACGCTTTCCTTCCCAAGTCTCGGTGGTGTAAATGTTTCCCTTGGAATCAGTCTCAATACTGTGCACGCCGTAGAACTGCCCGGGTTGCCGGCCGCCGTCCCCGAAGGAGTACAGCACCTCAAGGGCTTTCCGATCCAGCACATGGATCTTCCGGTTCAAACCGTCGGCCAGATACATAAAGCGCTGCTCCTCATCAGGTGAAAAGGCAATCTCCCACGTAGAGCCAGCACTACGGGTCCGGGGCTCGACAAAAATTTCGTTGACGTAGGTTCCATCCTGTTCGAAGACTTGCACCCGGTTCGACGTTCGGTCGCAGACGTAGACCAGACCGTCATTGGAGGGTTCGGCGCAATGGACGGGCCCACGGAACTGCTGCGCCGGCGGTGCATCAGGATCGAACGCGCCCAGGTCCGCATCGTCCGGCCGGTTTCCATAAGCGCCCCAGTAGCGAAGGAACTCACCGCTATCGGAGTCCACCACCACAACCCGCTTATTGCCGTAACCGTCCCCTATGAAGGCTTCATCCCCGTTCTGGTCGAAAGAGACTTTCGTGACCCTTGAGAAGTGGGTATTGCTGTTGGAATCCACACCCTGTCCAGGCTCGCCCACTTGCATCAAAAAACGGCCGTCCCGAGTAAACTTCAGGACATGGGAGTCGCCTTGGCCGTTCCCTCCGATCCAGATGTTATCTTTCGGGTCCACCTGCAGACCATGGTTAGAGGCGGGCCACGTGTAATCATCGTTGTTACTCGGGCCACCAAAGGAGCCAACGAGGTTGCCCTCAGGGTCGAATTCGAGGACATTAGGAGCCGCCTCACAGCACTCAGCGTCCGGTTGGCCCTCTCCAACATTCCCCTCGTTGCCGGGATTCAGACTCTGCCGTCGGTGCACGATGAAAACGTGATCCCGCGAATCGATTCCGACGCCGATGGCGTTACCCAGGAGCCAGTGGTTCGGTAGTGGCTTGGGCCAAAAGGGGTCAACTTCGAACAAGGGCACCTCGACCATGCTGCCTTGCATAGTCTCTGCCTTCTCACGTACGAGAGCTTCACTAGCGGCCAGAGCTAGGATAAGCGCCAACAGGGTCACCGCGAGGAATGGTTTCGCTTTCATCAGTCTTCTCCATCGGCTTGGGACCGGACCGTAATCCCGACGTGTTGCATCGACATCGTAGCGTGATTATGCTGCACACCTCGTTTTACGTCCAGTCACCCCCGCTGTGTGGGGCATCGGGCCATCCGCCTGAAGCGTGAACCCGATCGTTGAACCCGCCTACCGGCCGGCGGTAGAATGCACGACTCTAGATAAATAGGCGTCGGAGGAATCGCATGACTGGTTGGAATAGACGTCACATCGGCCTTGCCGCGAGCGCTATTGTTGTGCTGAGCATAGCCTCGTGCACGCCGCAGGAACCCCACCAACGCACACACACGGACACTGGTAGCGACCCGGTTGAACTGTTTGATGGGCGCGTGATTCCGGCGATGCCTGAGTTGCTCGGGATACGCGATCAGTATGAGCTACGCCTTGACTGGCTCGAGCAGAAGCGCGCGATGCTCCTTGACATGATGCGGGAGCACGAAATCGAGATGTGGATCGTGGTGAGCGAGGAATTCCACCCTGACCCCGTGACCCAGTATGTCGCGCCGCCACTTCACTACACGCGCCGTCGAGACGTGATGGTGTTTGTAGATGCCGGAGAAGATGGGCTCGCGAGCTACTCGGACTACTGGAGGCCGACTGCGGATTACCGTCGATTTTTTGAGCCCCTGCCAGTCTCGCGAAATGCTCGAAACATCCAGGACACTCGTGCTGGCCTACTGACACTGTGGGAGCGCTACGAGCCTGCAACCATCGGGTTGAATATGGGTGGGGCCCGCGGTCATGACAGCACCATTACTCACGACAGCTACAAATTCTTGGTGGAGACGATGGGTCGTGAGGCCGAATCAAGATTCGTTTCGGCCGCCGGTTTGATTGAGGATGTGTTTGATACTCGACTCGCAAGTGAGCTTGAACCTTACCGGTCTTTGGTGCTGGCCACCGACGTGATTGCGCAGACGGCTCTGTCGAACGAGGTCATTACCCTTGGTGTGACGCGGGCAGTGGACATTAAATGGTTCTTTGAAGAGTCGGTGGCCAAGTTAGGTGTGGGTGGCAAGCCCTGGTTCGAGATCCACGTAGCGGTCCAGCGTTTCGATCCGGAAACCGGCACCATGATTCCGTACTCGCATCCCGCCCCGGACGATCTCATTTTTCAGCGGGGAGACATCATACATTTGGACTGCGGCTTTGATTATCTAGGCTTCGCCAGTGATTGGCAGAAAGTGGCCTACATCTTGCGCGAAGGCGAACAGACTGTGCCGCAGGGCCTCCGGATTGCACTCAGCAACGCAAACCTCGTACATGAAGCGTTCGCGTCGGAATCTCGGCCTGGAATGACTGGTTGGGAGGCTACGTTGGCTATAACGAGAAAGCTCGAAGGAGTGGATTTCCTGCCGAGCCTTTACTCTCACGCCATCGGCTATCACGGTCATGCCCTAGGACCGTCTATCAATGCCCGTGACATGGACCTGTCCTCTCCGACCTATGGCTATAGTGGCTCAACGTCACCCGAAGGAGATTCTTACCTCCGCGACGGTGCCTACCGTTCCATTGAATTCAGTGCGACCACTGCTGTACCGGAATATGACGGTGGTACGGTGACGATACCCATGGAAGACGACGCTTATCTAACTACGAGTGGCTACATTTATTTTCGGCCGTACCAGACTGAGTGGTACGTGATCCGCTGAAGGATAAGGAACTGACCATGAGAAGAAGGCCCCTACTTTTGATTCTAGCCCTGACCTTGGTGGTGGCGACTTCGCTGGAGGCCCAACGGGCTTATGAACCCCCGGATAAAGAAACTCACCGACAACGCCGGGAAAAATTCCTTGAAGCCATGGATGGTGGTATTGCCGTCATCGTAGCTGCTCATAAGGACCAGGAACGGATCTACGAGTTCTTCGTGGACCATTCGGACCTCCACGACTTCATCTATCTGACGGGGTTGGAAGGGACCGATGCTTGGGAGTCAGCTCTGGTGTTAGCTCCTGACGCCGAGACCTACCGAGAGATTCTTTACACCTCCCAGGACCTGGACGGAATTCAGGAGAAGACAGGTATGGCCCATGTGTATCCTTACGCGCTTTTTATGGAGCACCTGTCCGACGGAATCACTGATTATTCCCTCCTTCGGACCCATCAACGTGGTGTCAAGCCAGTTGCGACTGACCTATCGCGGGCCCTAGGCGAAGAGAAGAATATCTACTTCAATTACCAGCGTTTCCTGAACCTAGCAGCGACGCCTCCAGAGCGGCTCGATATTGCGAACCGGCTCCGATACTTCTCGCCGGAGGTGCAGGTGAAAGACGCATCGGACATCTTGAACCGCCTGCGGATGATCCACGACGAAGCTGGGATTGAACTTCTCAGGAAAGCCTCGGACATCACGGTTCAAGCGTTTATGGAGTCGGCCAAGGCAGTCCGAGAGGAGATGACCACACAGCAGATCGCCGCTATCGTGAACTTCACCTTCGAGTACGAACACGCAGTGCCCTCGTTTCGGACCAACGTTACTCCCTCTGGTCCGGGTGTGCCAGTGCGGAGCGGAGGCCGGGACTGGCCAATCGGGATCCGTCCTCGGCTCGGGCCCTGGCCCGTGAGTAATGGCCAGATGATCAGCTACGACATCGGAGCTGAGTATGCTCACTACACTTCGGACTTCGGCCGTACCATTCCGGTGAGCGGTAGGTATACCCCAGAGCAACGACGCGTCGCCGAAATTGTGACGCGCATCCAAAAACAGACCATCGCTGCGGTGAAGCCAGGTGGGACATTCACCGAAAGCCAAGCGCTGAAGGATAGGCTCATGACCGAGGCGGGATTGGGTGATGTGACAGGAACCTACGGTATCTCACATTTCGTTGGGATGGAGATTCACGATGTGGGTTTCTACGACATTCCTTGGGAGCCAGGTATGTGTTTCGTCATCGAGTGGAGAGTAACTCAAGAGGACTTTTCGATTCGATTCGAGGACGTAATCCTTGTGACAGAGGATGGGCACGAGTGGCTCACCGAACACTCCCCAATTGAGCCTGACGAGATAGAGGCCCTCATGGCTCAGAGGGGGATTTGGGAAGAGGGACGTTGATGACCTCCGCCCACGTGCTTGGTAAAGCACTGCTCGACACAAACCGGGAACATTCAAGGCGGAGTCTTAGACTTTCGAAAGCAATTTATACCGTAGAAAATAGGCGACCTTATCGCTTTTGGGTCGCTGGTGCTAGCTGCGGACTCTCGGTGTTGAACCCGCCCCCAGCCAGCGGTAGAATTCATGGTGCTACCCAAGGAGATTCTCCATGCTGCACGTGACAAGGGTCGGGACCTTTTCGCTACTCCTCATTACTGGCGTGTACGTCTGGCTGTCCGGTTCGCAGTTGGCGGTAGCGCCAGCGGCGCCGACACGGATCAACAAGGCAATCGAGCTGCTTGAGCGAGGGCAGCCGATCTATTACACGCAGATTAGTGGTGGCGGGTACGATGAAGGCATGGAATTGGCCAAGACCTGGGCCGACTACATCACCTATAACCTTGAGCACAGTGCATTCAACGTGTCCGAGTTGACCGAGTTCATGCGCGGTCTAGCAGATGGTGGACCGACGAAGAGTGGTCATCGGACGCCAGCCGTCATCTGTGTACTGCCCGTGGCCGGTGTTGATGCGTCAACGGTTCGGGCAAACGCCTGGATGGTTGAGCAGGTACTCTCGGCCGGTGTACACGGCGTCCTTCTCGTTCATGCACGCTCACCAGAGGCGGTGCGTGCCTTCGTCCAGGCCGCACGGTTTCCAATGCACGCTCAGGCGGTGGGTAATGGCCTTGAAGAAGGGTTACGGGGAAGCGGTGCAGCGGGTCACCCGGCGCGGGTCTGGGGTATTTCGCCGGCCGAGTACCTGCGCGTCGCCGATCCTTGGCCACTCAATCCGGAGGGTGAAATTCTGCTTGGGGTCAAGATCGAGGATCGTCATGCGCTTGAGTACGCCGAGGTGACCACCAAGGTACCTGGACTGGGGTTTGCGGAGTGGGGACCCGGTGACATGAGCATGTCGTTCGGTTTATCGCGTAACGCCGATGGCACTTGGCCGAAGGTGCTCGCCGATGCTCGGACTCGGGTGCTTGCCGCAACAAAGGCCGCCGGCATCTCGTTTCTGAATGTTGTGCGGCCCGATGATGTCGAAGCGATGATCGATGAGGGTGTGATGATTGGCGCGGCCAATGAGAAGGCGGCTGAGGTGGGTAGACAGTACACGACTCGCACAATGCCGTGGTGAGGCTTCATACCATTGAGCAGCTTGGAGCCTTCACAGCCCAACGCATCCGACATCGCGTTCGAAGTAAGGCGGCCTGACTGACTGCCTTCTCCGTTACCGAAACCACATTCACGCTACCAGCGTGTCTTCAAAGTGCGCTCACTTAAGTTATTTCCACTCCCACAGTTTCCATCTAAGTAAACTGCAAAAAGAAGACGGTGCGTGACCGCGCACCGTCCCTTGGTCAGGGCTTGTCTTTATTGACAAAAAGTTTCAGAGCTAGTCACAGGGACGCACAACTGACAGAAAAAGTTACTCACGCCCACCGCTCTCGACTCAGCATTGCTTTCAGCACGTGCCTCGCGATCATGGGATTGCTTCGAAGGCGACGTATCGAATACGGGTACCACTCAGGGCCAAATGGCACAGCAACACGTAATCGATGTCCTGCCTCAAGAATGCTCCGGCGCAGTGATGTTCCCACGCCCAAAAGCATCTGAAACTCATATTGAGAGGGGTCTAAGCCTAAGCGATCGATGATCCGGAAGGCTTCCCGAACAAGTGTTTCATCGTGGGTAGCGATGCCGACATAGCAGCCGGTGCTAAGTAGTTCCTCCAACAACGACGTGTAGTTGTCTTGAATGGCCTTACGCTCTTGGTACGCAATTGCGGCTGGCTCGATATACGCACCCTTACACAAACGGACATTGGCCTTGATCTTCGACAACCCTCGAACAATGGATGGACTGCGCCGCAAATTAGCCTGCACCACAGCGCCGACATTATCGAACTCCTCACGCAGCCTCGCATGAATATCTAACGTGTCGTCGACACAACTCGAATCTTCCGTGTCGATTCGCAAGAACATCTTGCGCGCACGGGCGGCTTGCACCAGTACTCGTATGTTCTGATAGCAGAATTCTTTGTCGAGCTTCAAGCCGAGGTGAGTCGGCTTGACATGGATATTGCTATCTAACCGTTGTTGCTGAATCGCAGCGAGTATCTTTTCGTATTCGCCCACAACCTCAGTCGCCGCAGTGCGATCCTCGATAAACTCGCCGAGCATGCCGGCTGCAGCAATGTATCCATCTGCATTTAATTGCTCGATAACCGTCAAAAGATGGTCGATCGTCTCACCGGCAATGTACGGGTTTGCAATAGCACGAACAACTTGCTTTGGAATAAATGGGAGGGTTGAGGAAATGAATCGATCGAAGAGCGACATAAACGTCGAATCCTTAGTTATGCAACATCGGCTGTAGTGACAGTCCACATTGCCTCTCGCCAAACACAATCTATTCTAATTAGAAATCATAAAGCATTTAGAAGTGCAATGATGTGGCTCAGTTGTTGATCCCCCCCCTCCCCCCCCAAAAAGACAGCGGCACGCTTTACTCGCGTAGAAACCCTACTGTTCTTATCGCTTTCGTATGATCGTCGTCATACGAATCGCCTAGGCTTATCCGTTAGGGTTCTTGAGGTGGAAAAGTGGTGGTTTCTCATTCAAATAACTCTGACGGAATGGTTAGAAGATCTGGGCAATAATTATGCAAAATCTATTAAAAGAATACTTTGACGGGCATCTGTCGCGCCGAAATTTTTTCCAACGACTTATTGCCACAGGTCTGACGGCTAGCGCCGCGCAGTCGATGATTGAAGCAGCCAACGTGGACAACCAAGAAGCTCCCGACGATCCGACGTTTTACAATCAAACGGGAAGTGGCGGTGATTTGCTGATGGAGCAAGTCCGCGCAGCTGGCACCAAGTTCATCTTTAGCAACCCTGGCTCGATGGAAACAGCCTTTTTCGATGCCCTAACCGACCGGCCAGACCTCCAACTCATCATGGGCCTCCACGAGGGCATCGTCATCGCCATGGCCGATGGATACCACAAGGTCACGCAGAAGCCGGCATTCGTGAACATCCACGCAGCGGTGGGCACGGCCCAAGCCGGCGGGCAGTTGTACAACTCGCACTTCCACGGCTCAGCGTTGGTGGTGACTGCTGGGATGAGCGACACCACGATCTTCAGTGACAACATGGGCTTGGCGCCCCGCCCTGGATTCACTCAAGCGGATATCCCAAAACAATTCACAAAGATTTCCTGGGAAGTGCGTGAGGGCGCGTCCGGAGCAGCCGCGATTCGCCGCGCCTACAAGGTGGCTTCAACGGCGCCGGGCGGCCCGGTCTACGTGGCCTACTCGAGCAACGGCTTAAGGGAACGGGTGTCTGGGCGGATTTGGCCTGGCGAAAAGTTCATGTACGACCCGAAACCTCGCCCAGCAGCCGACAAGGTTGAGGCCTTGAGTCGCTTGTTGATTGAAGCGAAACGACCAATAATTCGATTCGGAGATGAAGTGTGGAAGAGTGGCGCACAGGCTGACGCCGTCGAGTTAGCCGAACTTCTGGGCATGGCAGTCTCCTCGAGTAAACGCGCGTTTCAAAATTTTCCCACCAGTCATTCCCAGTATGTCGCGGGAAGCTTCGGTCGAAATCAGGCATATGAAAATGGTCGCTCGGATTTAATGATTCAGTGTGGTGCACGTGATCCAGGAGGGTCGAGTATTCCTGATGAACCGATCACTGCGGCTGGCGGCCAATACGTTGCGATCGGCATGGACACCAATGATATGGGTCGCACGCAGCCATTGGACCTTGCAATTGTTGCGGACTGTGGTGAAACAATCCGCTCGTTAATTGATTCTGTGAAATCAATGGCGACAGGTGAACGACTTTCTCGGATTCGTCAAGAGCGTCTTGGCGTAATCGAGCCGGCTGTTCTTCGCCGTACAAATGCTGTTAAACAGGCAGCGCGAAGAAATTTTGATAATTCAGCGATCCATCCAGATCGCCTAGATTACGAGATTGCTCAAGCTGCCGATCTGAATGCGATAATTGTTGAAGAGAATTTCACTGGTCGACAAAATTTTCACAACTACGGTTATCGAGACAACGAGAAGCTTCTGTTGACAAAGGCAGGTTCACTCGGTTGGGGTGTGGGAGCTGCGGCTGGAGCACAAATTGCCGCACCAGGAAGACAGGTAATATTGAATATCGGCGATGGAGCCGTTATGTATTCCTCATCTGGTTTCTGGACCATGGGACGTTATGAGATTCCTGTCTTAACCATTGTTTGGAATAACAAGAATTACCAAATGGTTCGAAGTGCCTATTATCGTTACCAAGGACGAATGGTAGACGCTGATCAATTTCACGGAGCCTACTTAGGCGATCCGGATATTGATTTTGCGAAGCTAGCCGAAGCGCAAGGGGTGAGTGGTGAACGAGTAACCTCACCGTCTGACATATCTGCGGCTCTTAAGCGTGGTTTAGCAGCTACGCGTGACGGAAAACCCTATGTATTGGACGTCGCGGTTAGTCGAATGGGTGGAGGAGCCTCATCAACATGGCACCACAAGTATAGTGTTGGTGAAAGTGCTAGGAGTATGACCCAAGGCGAAGGTTAGAAGTCGCGGCTTGAGTCACCATAAATCGTGGCGATAGAGAAAGGGGTCGTCCCTTCTCTATCGGCATCCATCTACGGCTGGAAGATGACCACTCTGTACGAGGCCGGGTCCACCTTGTGACCTGTGGGCGTTGGAGACGCCTATCCAGTTCCACGTCGGGGGCAAGTCATCGGCCACAAAGTTTATCGCATGGCTGCGGAGCGAACTTAGTCGCGTGAGGAACGCATGACTGACCACCTCGCTGCCGCCCTTTTTCTAATAGCTACGCTCCTGCTCATTGGCATGGTGTGGGTTGTTGGCCTCGCCCTCGACGGACTGCGGGGGCGGCGATGACGCTGAGTGTCCTGCTGCTCTTGGGCCTGGTGTTCTCGGTCGGCCTCTGCGTGGGGATGGTGGTCATGGAACTCTGGAGTTGCTGGCTCCACAGGGAGTGTCAACCCTCTGACACCTCTAATAGCATTAGGGCTTTTTACGTCTCCTCCTGTGACAAATGAAGAATGTGTTTCGGCAGTTTGGAATAAGAACGCTTTTGGCTTTCTGACTGGACTCGATTCAGGAAGGTGCGTGGTTCAAGGCGGCGACCTTTCGGAAAGCGTCGCCCCTCTCGTTGAGCTATCCACAACAGTATCGGTCCAAGGGCCTTGTTAATCAATGCCCTGAAACCGCCCATTTCACGCTCGACGTCCAAGCGAAGTGCACGGATCTGTTGGCTAACTGAAGGGTGTGAAGACCGCAGATAGTGTTCCATTACCCACAGAGCGATGCCGAAGCCATAGAACCCTCGTTTTTGGATAGCTTCCATTGCTCGGATACGCGGGTCCGCATCATCATGATACCGCACCCAGCCATTGAACTTCGTGCGGATTAAACGGTACAGACTTGGACCATTACAATCGTAATCACGTCGGAATGCGTCATCAAGGATCTCTTTTGAGGCTTCACGAGAAATAGCTGGGTGTTGAAAATTGAATTTGTCTTGGCCGTGAATGTCGGCAAGATTGAGATTGTCTAGGATGCGGTCTTCTTTTTTCATTCTGATATAGAGCTGCGTCCCAGGCATCGGCGTATATAACATGAACTGGTGAAAATCGACGTCGTGGTCTATTGCATGCGAAAGTTCTTGGGAAATATTCTCGGGAGTATGATGGGGGAGACCGACAATCGTTGATCCAAGCACCGAAATTCCATGCTCTTGCAGTTCCTTCGTCAGTTTTTGCGTATCTATGCCCTTTAATTTCTTATAGTCACTATTTGGTGACTCTAATCCCAGCCAAATCCAGCGTATCCCAAGATCGATAAGCTCACGCATTGAGTATTTTGCTATAGCGTTGGCTGACGAAAACACATACAGAGACCAGGCTTTGCCATGCGTCTTCATATGCTGATGTAATTCAAGGGCCCGCTTCTTATACAGAAGAAAGTTTTCATCCATAATAAAGAAAGATGAAACGCCCAACTGGTCTTCGGCTTCACACATTACTTGAAACACTTCTTTCCCGCGTTGGTAGAAGTTTACAAATTTACCTTTTCCACCAAAAAAATCTGAAGTGGTGCAAAAATCACAGCCCATGGGACAACCGACTGAAGGGATAATCGTCGCTGCGCGATTACCGCCGCCAGCTGGTGCTCTAATACCCATAATGCGAAATCCAAAAGACGACGGAATTACGGGATGCTTAATAGGGCGATTAAGTGGTTCGCCGAGGAAACCCCGAAACCAACGAACGCCTTCACCCTTCACAATATGATCGGCATCAAGCAACTGTTCAACACCTGGAATGGCAGCAACATGTCCGCCAACCACGATGGTTGAAGTTGGTGAGTGTAAGCGCACCAAGCGGCATAATTCCTGGACTTTTCCCACATTCACGATAATTCCAGAGATCCCTACAATGTCATAGTCTTTGATTCTTATCTCCTGTATGAAGCGAGCGCGATCAGGAAAATCAAGAAGTGTCGAAGACGCTGAAAGATTTTCCTGGATGAGCATTAGCCCCCATGACCGATGATGCATTCGTAATGAAAATGGCCCTTGCTCTCTCGTCACTTGATTGTGGTACAGCTCCATTGGATTAATTGCCCGGCTTCCGTATTCATCATCCTGCCCAAACGGACCAAAGACCGAGGTTAAAAGTATTTTGGCGTTTGTGCCTTTGGGATGTAGTGCTGTGGTCATATGAAGAGTTCCGGTAGGTTATTGAATTGGTGAAAAAAATTCAACTAACGAAAAGCATGTCCAGCGATCTTCGAATTTCCTATGACGAATGTCATACAACTTGAATTAAGACTTGACAACAATGTCTTGCATCTTCAAGCAAGAGAAGAATATTCGTGACAACTCTACACCCGAACCCGAAACGTCTCTGTCTGCATAAAGAACCGAAGGACGCTTATGGGTTGTTGCAACATTACGTTGCTGACTTGGTTTATGGAGGAACTGATGGAGTTCTGACCACCTTTGCGGTCGTGGCTGGTATTACCGGTGGAGCTTTGTCGGCTCGAGCAGTGGTCATTGTGGGCCTCGCAAATCTTCTTGCGGATGGGCTCGCAATGGGTGTCGGCAATTACCTCAGTATTCGGGCCCGTGAAAGTGCATTAGAGCGTCAACATCAACCCGAGGTAGAATCCCAGCCAATACGTCATGGACTCGCCACCATGCTGGCCTTCATCGGCGCCGGCATAGTTCCACTTGTACCCTATCTCGTCCCTGATTTATCAGACCGCTTTGGAGTGGCGATCGTCTGTGCCCTGGCTGTCCAATTTGGAATCGGCGCGGCTCAAACGGTCGTGACTGCTGGTCGCTGGTGGATCAGCGGAACAATCATGCTTTGCCTTGGAAGCCTGGTAGCTCTTGTTGCCTACGGCACCGGTTCAGGTGTGGCGTGGATTCTACAAAATGAATAGTGGATTCAAGTCAATCGATTGAAAAAGACGGGTGGCCAGGGAGGGCACCTGTCGAGCGCGGGTTCACCATTATTTGCCCTCGACGATGGCCGACGCACTTTTTAAGAAGTCTGTTTCCAGTATGTAGTGATGATAAAGTCGTTGAACCAATCCTTCGCGATTAATGAAGACAATTATCGGCACATAATTGACTTCGTAATCTCGTAGCAAGTTCAGATTCTTGCCAGCCAGCATAGGGAACGGAAGGTCGTATGCTTCCTTATAGCGTTTAATTAATTCGCCTTCGTCTGCCCAAACATTGATAGTCAAAATCACAAGATCGGTGCCTTGGTATCTCGTTTGTGCACGTTTTAGAAATGCAATCACTTGCGTGCAGTAATGGCACATGTTGTGGGTAAAGTAGAGGATAATCGGTTTTCCTAGGTAATCCTCTAGTCTATGCAGATCCTGAAATTCATCAGAAAGTGAAAACGGTGGAGGAGTTTGTCCAACCTCAGCTACTGATTGAGGCGTGGCGTCTCTGGTGATAGCAAGAGTCATCATTCCGCAGATCGCAATCAGACAGACTTTTTTCATTTCCATTGTCATTGTTGGCTTGAACTCAGCAATAGGCGTAAATGGTGGAGAGATCGAACCATAATCACTCGGCACCATGAGAGCAGTGAATGCATCCTGCAAATTTATCGGCCCACAAGTTATAGAGCCAGGCGAAAAGGGCTCCGCCGACTGCGCCGTCCAACAGTCCGTATAGGGTGCCGATAAGGACTTGAGCAAAACTAGCAGTTGGATGATAGCCAGGATAAATCGAAGCGATGACATCGAGGGCCGCTTGTCCGTAGCCAGGCCAGGTTAAGTTTGAAATATGTACCAAAAAAATCCATCCTCCCAGGAATAGGCCAACGGTCACAGCCGTCGCCTTGCAATTAAGTTTTTTCATTTTTCGTTCTCCTAGCGTGCCGTCTTATGCGATTTATCGACTTGCCGCCCCAAATCTCAATTATCAAGAGAACTCCACATTGGTGACACTGTAACTAATAATGTTTTGGTAATTAACAAGGTACACAAGTGGTATTCCGTCTGCTTCGGCATACGAAAACGCAAAACTCGGCAAAGGATCGCCTCCTTGCTTAGGGTTCAATACGACCGAACGCCCAGTTGAAACTTGGAATCGATTTGGCGTGAGGTTGCCGAAATAGAAATCTCCAGCAAAAGGCGTCTTGTCTGCCTCAGAAACATCGACAGGCACCCATCCGTACTCCGGAACATAGAAACTCACCCAGCAGTGCGAGCCGGTACAATCGCCCTCAATTTGGCCGCCAGTATTTGTTGTTTCATCTGGGAACGGGAGTGGAAACCCCTGTTCCCATCTGACGGGTATTCCACGAGAAACCATGATGGCCATAAACAGTGCGTGGTAGTCATCACACTTGCCTCGGTGATGCTTCATGATCCACGCAGTATCTCCAGTGCCACAGCCAGGAATAGTATTATCGTAAGTGAGTAAAGATTGAATTCCTCTAAAAACGCGGCGACCAATCTCTAATGGATGACTTGCCTCACCAATGATGCGGGTTGCAAAATCTTCAATATCAGGAGTCATGCGAACCGTCCTAGTGGTTTGCAGGTAATTGGCGAGGTCCCGCATATTTACGGCTTCCGCGTGAACTCCAACTCGTGAGCGAGCGATATGATAACGCGCTTCGATCTTACAAGGAGCTTGTGAAGCTTTGGCATGAACGTGCAATGTGTCAGAGAAAAAAGCTTCAGTTTGGGTCACGTCGTATGACAAGCTGCTTTCAATCTGCACGTTGGAGATGTCTTGTGCATGATCAGTGGAAGGTAACGGCATCCAGACACTGAATACTTTGGCATCACGGGGAAGACTGCTGATTTCGGTGGTGTAACTCACATCGAATTCCATAAGGCGGCAGCCGGCTATATTCGGAGTGCTTGCGCCTTCAAGCAGTGGACAATAACTTGAAGTGACGAGTGATGCACTGCTTAGGGCAGTCACGCGAAGAAACTCGCGACGCTCAGGTCTTGACAGATAGGCGTTGAAGGACACTTTCCATCTCCTCATCATCCCAGTAATAGGTTCCAAAAACGGCAGCTATCGCACCGTCTTGATCCACCACATAAACTCGAGTTGTGTGTTCGATTAGGACTCCCTGGTCGACTGTGGTGCGAGTAATTTCAATTCCGATCTCTGCAAGAAAGTTCTCGATCTGTTTCTTGGGGCCATTTGCAAACAACCATCGTGAATCTTGATTTGCTTCGATCGCATGGTCGCTGAAGTGACTCAATATTTCTTCCGTGGTGTCTTCTTCGGGTTGAATGGAGACATGAAGATACTGAATGGTTTCCGGGTTCTGCAGTTTTCCATCCAGTTCGATCAACCGTGAAGTGATCATGGGGCATGCAAACACGCATTTCGCGTAGGTAGGCACAACGACTGTGACTTTGCCAACAAGAGTATGATTAGAGACAACTTGACCGTCATAATTCGTAAACGTGAAGCGTGGCAATCCCTCGGCTTGCACCGTAACGATCAACGCGAGGGTGATTGCAAGGCGGGTCATCATGAGTCTGACACCTCGATCGATTTCCATATTGAGGCACCTCCATCTTGCCAAATCCAGACCTCATGCGTTCCTGCCGGCACTCCTGAAATATTAAAAGCACCATCTGAATCAGCAACCGTTACAAAAGGGTGATCGAACACAAGGACCGTCGCGGATTCTGTTGGATGAGAATTACAGCGGACATCGATGACTCCAGTGTCAGCACTGAATCGAAAATAAGGCTTAACTGGCCGGCTCACTTCCATTCCAGGTTTCGGTAGAGCGATGTTGTAGAGCGTTGCACCGTTCTTGATGGGTCGCCCCGACACTTCTTTTTGGTAGGCCAAATGGAGATAAAGATGCGTCGTATGTAATGCGTCATCCTCATTTTTGAAAATGAACTGATTTCCAACATAGGCGATCGCGACAGATGGGGTGAATTCTCCGCCAACGAGGTGGGTAATGACGGTGTCTTGTTTGGGAAGCGCCTCACTTCTGACACCCTGTACGAATACGATAGTAGGTCCTGAACCGCGAGGGAGTGAGATGCGGCCTTTAAGGTCTCCGCCAAGGCTTGTTCCCAGACCTGTGGCGAGAAAAATGAGAAAGAAGAACAACGTGCGAAGAGCTTTGAGCATGTTTGGAGTCATAACAATCTATCCTTAACTAGACGGGTCTGAAATAGACGGTGGCTCAGCCACAGCGGCACGATGCCCCATAGGACTAAGAAGCCTGCGAGTATCTCAACTGGAAAAGGCTGCGCCACCGTGCCTAAGCCAAGAGGCGAGGCAGCGCTACCTACCCAAGAGAGTGCAAGCAAGCGAAAGATGTCTATTGGATTCAGCAATAAGATCGCCCCAAAGACTGTAGGGGAGATCTCGCCTTGGTAGAGCACTAGGCCTCCAACGAGTGCCAAGTCGTACACAAAGACAGACAGAACCCACACGAGGATGGACAAGCCGACACCTCGAGCGTGATCGCGGGAAAGAATCGAGATGAAAAAAGAGATCGCGAGAAAGACGACTCCTAACGAAAGGACAAGTAGGAGCAACAGCAGATATTCTGTGGGATTAATTGCAGTCGTCACTACTAGAAGAATGCCTGTGGGCACGAAACTTGCCAAGAGGGCAATCGACAAGGCCCACACATACCCGACAAACTTTCCGAGAAAGTACTCGGCTGATGACACGGGACAGACGAGAAACACATCTAAGATCCCGCGCTGTTTCTCGTCAATGATAACGCCAGCACCCATGACGAGAGCAAGGAGTGGGACCAAGTAGACAGCTAGATTTAGAAGGCTCGCCATGACGACTTCTGACCCGCGTGCACCAATGACCCCGACCGATACCGAACCCAGAAAAGCAACAGTAAGGGACGTAATCAGCACGAGGACACTCACCGTCCAGATCCAGCGATTGCGGACACGACCTGCGAGTTCTTCTCGAGCGATTGTCCAAACAGCGTCAACTCGTTTCAAGCAGCACCTCCTCAAGTGAAGGTTCCTCGATGCGAACGTCTTGGACTATGGCATCAAGGCTCGCCAAATCGGCGAGAAACTGGACTTTTTGCTGTTGAGACACTTTCACGATCACTCTTCCATTCTGACTGACGATCGATGCGGAACCGAGTGCTTGTAGCGCCTTGACCACCTCTCCGTTGGAAGCGACTGCAGGATGGAGTACAACGCGTACTGGAAGCTGAAGTTTCTTGTGGAGGTCGTCTTCGGTGCCGATCGCCTTGACGCTTCCATTACTTAAAACACAGACGCGGTCCATATATCGTGAGAACAATGACAGGCGATGTGAGGAGATGACAACGGTACGGTCTTGATCGCTCTTCAATATTTCGAAAAACTCTCGAACACCCTGGACATCCAGACCTTCAATTGGCTCATCCACAATAAGTAATCGCGGGTTCCCTAGAAGCGCTTGAGCAAAATTGAGGCGCTGAAGCATTCCCTTGGAATAACCGCCAAGCTTTCGTTTCGCTGCATTGCCAAGCCCTACTCGTTCCAGCAGGGGGCCAACTTCGGCTTCGGCTACACCCTTGAGGCGAGCGAAATAGCGAAGCATCCGATCTCCTGTCAGGTTCTCGAAGAACGCAATGCGTTCTGGCATGAAACCGAGCGAATGGCGTATTGCGCGCCAGTCTTCAGCAGACGGCTCTGTTCCATTGAAGAGCACTCTTCCAGTGGTCGGCCAAGAGAGGCCAACGAGCATGCGTAGCAGAGTCGTCTTGCCGGAGCCGTTTCGCCCAACGATGCCGAGCCACTCTCCATCATTGATTTCGAGATCGAGGGCCGTGAGAGCTTCAATCTCGTCGAATCGCTTTGAAATTCCTTCTAGGCAATACATCAGTGGTGGCTCCCAGGGACATGGGGAAGTTTTTCCATCTCCAAGTAGTATTGCGACGGCTGAGCTGGATAGTGATCCAGTAGAGCTTTCCAATTCGTCATCGACGGAGACATTTGTGGTGACAGATCTGTAACTTTTGGCACAGTGATGACGGGGAACTCACGCTCGGCAACTGCCAAAACCTGAAACGCTGGGCTTGCCAGTAACAGCTTTGAGAGAGGGTAGTTCCAGAGCAGCGCATCCACTAAAGTGTTAGAACGATACGGAACTTCACCTCGGCCGTCATCGTCCATATCCCAACCTCCGTAGTCGCTCCAGAAATTGCTGTCCCACACTTGGTCCTTAGCGGCGACGAATTTCACCTGAATTTCATTCTCGATGAAAGCGTTATCTCGCATGACATTTTCCTCAGAGCCACCCCAGTAATGGCTGCCAAGGTTGTTGCGTGCTACCAGATTCCCGCGGATGGTGTTGTATAAGGAATTATAAACGAACATCCCCTTGGTATTTCCGATGATGATGTTGCTGTCGGCGCTTCCCCGTGTTACCTGCACCCAGAGCAGGCCATGGGCGCGATTGTTGTGCAGGATGTTGCCTTTCGCCTCGATGCGTGTAGCAAACATAAGGGCAAGACCCACGAGATTGCCGTGGGTGTAGTTTCCGGAGTATCGACTGTTATCACACCACATCGAATGGACGCCATATCTCGACTGGGTGATGTGATTGCCTGCAACGTCTCCGTCACTCGTGAGCTCCATGTAGACACCATCGCGACAATATGAAAGCTCATTATTGGTCACGCTTGCACCGTCGGCATCCCATAAATGGATACAGTCGCCGCGCTCAGTCTGACTAAGTTTCTCAAGTCCGATTACACGGTTATCTGCGACTTCGGTTTGGCTGGCGCCGTGAAGCCAAACACCAAAACGGCAGCCTGTAATGGTGTTGCCGGCGACACGCGCCTTGGTGGCTGTTTTTTCAACCCAGACTCCCGCGTCGGCAACCGTTTCGCTGACTCGGCAATTACGCAACGTCAAGTTTTCGATCGCTGCACCGGGTGCGTCAACAATAACGATGTGCCCGATCCCAAGGCCATCGATGATTGAACCAGCCTCACCGCGGAGTGTGATCGATTTAGTAATGTGGAGCGGCCCTTCATGAATACCGGATTCCAGAAGGAGAAGGTCACCGGCGTCAGCCGAGTTCAGCGCTTCAGAGAGTGTTCCCGGACTTACTCGTCGCGTCTCCGCATGAATGACAGTCGGCCAAACAAATAGGGCCAAGAGGCCGCTGGCGACCATTAAACGCAACGGCCGATTCTCTATCTTTCTCTTAATGAGTTCCGGACAGACATTCTCATTGAGGCCGGTTTCCTGACACTTCCAGCACTGCAGACATTCTTGATAATTGATTCGGCCCGTCTCGAAGGAAATGGCGTTGGGCTCACACGTTTTCGCGCAAATTTGGCAACTCGTACACGTTTCGTAACGGACCAGCGGTAATAATGGCGCCCTCGTTGAGGTAATCGCAAGTGCACCACCTAACGGGCAAAGGAATCGGCAGAAAAAACGATAGCTCACCACGGACGCGAGCGTGATAATCGCGAAGTATAGAACGAACGCCCAGGGTCGCGTGAGTCCAAGAAGGAATGTCTTGAAGGGTTCGATTTCGTTGAGTGCCTCCGCGACTGGGAGATTCACCAGTGACACCAGCAAGATGATGGCAAAAATTGCAATTTTTACACGGGAAAAATATTCTGGTGGTCGCCAACCATCGATTTTCATTCGTAGTTCGTTTGGTGCCACCTTTTCCCAGGCGATTCGCAACGATTCGAGCAAGGCTCCATAGGGACACACCCAACCGCAGAAAAACCCTCGCCCCCAAATCAGGAGCGTGACCACAGTCACGATCCACATCATGAAGATGAGCGGCTCAGAGAGAAATGTGGTGGTCGGAAATTCAAATCGCCGAACCGAGTTAACCAACGTTAGGATTTGAGTCGTGCTCAGTTGGGCTTTGAGCATCAAGCCAAATATAACGGCGACCAATATTGCGGCCGATCGATGCAGAATGCTACGGTGCAAAATCAGACGTCCCCGTGCCGCGAAAATAAAAATCAAGAATCCAAGCATTAGCAGGGTGAAGAGCACCGCTATCCAAGAGACTTGCCATCGAGTGACCCAGAATGGAACATTGGATTCAACGAATCGACTGGGAAGCTGGTGCTCAGCGACGAATGTTTCGTAGTGCCTCTCGTCTTGCACGCGATAGGGGACCGTTAGGCGAAACGAGAACGGTTGAGTCGGGTCGAAGGTTTCGTCCGTAAAGAAGATGCCGCCTTCGCGAAATCTTGGAGCACCTAAGGCTGTCAGCACCGGAAAGGCGATATAGTCGAGGTCTCTAAAAACGAAAAGATTGCCGGCTTGTTCAAGTACGAAACGATCGAAGATTCCTCCACGTGCGAAACCAGCCCCTTTGAATGACAAGTCACCCACACCGCCAATGTAAACCGCACTTCCGCCGTTTTGTTCCTGTCTCTGCTGGACGAGCTCGAAGAAGCGTTTTCCTAAAAGATTCTGGCCGACGGTCGGCGGGTCCAGAACTGCGAACCTCACGTCCACAGATTGGATTCGGTCGTTATCGACGAACTCGTCAGGCCCTACCGTGAGAGCGCCGATGGCATCCAGAGAGACGAGCTGCTTCCAGCTGAGCGTCTCGAATTCTGAGGAGGGTCGTTCCTTTCGCACGGCCGCCGCCGATAGAACACCCTCGGCCCGACCGACGAGACGACTCGCTTCGAGAATAGTTAGATTTGCCGCAACAGCGGTTACTGTGGCTCCACTGATACCGTCAATACTGACGTAGTCAGGTTTTGGTTGGTTATTAATGAGAATGCGATCGGCAATCTGCATCCCTGGATACTGGGCCGTGAATTCGTGCACAGACGCTTCACTAACACCAATGAGAACGATCGGTTCAGAATGACCAACGATCTGGATACCGGTGATCGTTCCTTGGGAGTCCATTCCGACGAGGGTATTTATCGTCTCGCCGGAATACCCAGGAATGTCAACCAAGTCGTCGGTGAGAAAGACGTAACCAAGCAGCTGGCTCCGGCTTTCGGATGCGTAACCTTTCCAGTGGTGGTCAACACGCTCGAACACCGATGCGCCGGGCAGCACGTTCGAGAGTTCATACTCGTACCGCTGCTGACCGAAAGAAATCTGCGCTTCTAAAGGTTGATGCTGGCCCAGTAGGCCGAAAGCCATAACGAGCCAGATCGTCCAATTTTCACGTAGTTCTCTCCCGAATCGACTCATTTCACGTCCCTTGAGCACGCACGACGAATCGCATGCGCATTTCAAGGTGTAAAGCGTGACAGAAGGTCGTGCAGTAGATCCAATAGACGCCTGGTTTGTCCGCAATGAAGGTTACCGACTTCGTCTCGAACGGGCTAACAATCAATTGAATGTTGTAGTTCGAGATTGCGAACCCGTGAGAGAGATCCGGAATTTCATCGGTGTTTGTTACAATATAAGTGACTTCGTCACCCTCATTGACGACAACCTCTTGCAAGCCGTACATCGGGGCTGTCGCTGTTACACGCACCGTTACCTTGTTTCCGTCACGCACGACAGAACTCTCCGTAACCGCCTCTGGATGGTCTTCGAGCCGGACACGATGGAGCACTTTATCTTCGATGATGTCGCGTCGAACAATAATGATGTCGTGTGGTTCGACGTAGGCCGACTCGTCCTTGAGCAGAACCATGCTGTCCCCTGAGATGTCAATCAGCTGGTCGTTTTCCGGCTTGAGGGGGCCGACGTTGAGAAAGCGGTCTTTCGAGATCTTATTGAGCGAGATCAGATACCGCCCGTCAGCTTCATTCGTTTCGGCCATCGACGCCATGGTGTGGCCAACTTGGTAGTGAACATCGAGACGGTCGACCACTGCGGTTTGACCCTCTTGGGGATTGGCCTGGAGTTCAATTGCTCTCTGAAGATTCCATTTCACCTCTTGGCTATCGATGAAAAGTGAGGTGTAGGCGTTGCCACGGCCATCGTACGTAGTATGGAGTGGGCCGAGTCCTATTTCTGGTTCCGCCACGACCGCCTCGCGCGGTTCGAGATTTCCGGCAAAGACATCGTCAAGTTTTGAGATGTCGATCACTGAAGCGGTCGGCGAGACCTTTCCGGACACTACCGCGTAATTTCCGTCCGGAGACACGTTGACGCCGTGCGGATTCTTCGGGACCGGGATGTAGGCGGTAAGACTCGAACCCTCACTTCCGTCGAGAATCGGGATGCCGTCAACCGTCTGGTAAGCGTTGCCCGCCAGGGCTTCTTTGATACGATCCCAGTTGAAAACGACGAGGTAGTCCAGGTCGCTGGCGAGCATCTCGGAAATTGTCGCTCCACCCTCACTGTTGTATGAGGTAGCGAAGGAGAATTTGCCGTTGTAATCGGTCGCGGCGAGGTCAAGGTTTACCCTGGTCTGAACTTGAGCCACGACTTTCATGGTCTCGGCGTTGACAATCGTGTGGACGCCGCCATATGTCGATTCGTCAAGAAGAGCCCCGCGTCCGTCATTGACGAGCGGTGTCCGGAATTCACTATTTAGAATCACCCATTCGGTCTTCGGTGCCCGTTGAGGGAAAGTCCCATGCGTGCCTTGCGTATGGGGAATCTCCAATGTGGCATCAACTTTCATCTGGTCAATTCGAATTCGCGCAAGGCGGTTATTTGCCTTGTCGTTGACGAAAAGCCACTTACCGTCATAGGTGCCGTCGACATACGAACCATGGACATGGTGAGTATCGCCGACCACCTTGCCTCCCATCATTGATTTGCTCTCGTTCGTGATGCCCCAGCCACTGGCGGAATCAAGATTCCACACTGGAATGCGCTTGAAAATGCGCATTGAGGGAATACCAATGACACGCACTTCACCTGATTGGCCTCCGCTTTGGAAACCGTAATATTCGTCAAGTTCACCCGGCGCGACTTCATGAGCAGCGTAAGGTGATTCACCCTCAGAAGTGTTCATTGGCGGCGGCGCACCACAATTCAGTGAGAGGCCCGCTGCGACGAAGGCAATCCATGTGGTCAGTGGATGGGATGAAATCATGAGCTGACTCCTTGCTTTAGGGATAAACCTACTAAATTCCAATACAGGTCTCGGGTTAATTATCTTGTGCGTCTGTCTCGCCTGTCATCAAACGAAGGATGTAGGAAACGAGATGCCATCGTTCTTCTTCGATGGGCATGGCTGGCTCATACGATGGCATTGGCGTCCCGTCCAGACCCGTCATGAAAGTGCGGTAGATCATTTCCGGTGTAGAGCCACCCTTGAGGGGGCCCGAGGTGAAATCAAACGGGAGAATGCGGTCACCCCAACTGTCTTCCAATTCCGCAGACGAGGGGCCGTCGCCGAGCCCCGTTTCACCGTGACAGGTTGCACAACGCATGGTCTGGTAAACCGTCACACCTTGTTCGGTGGAGTCCGCTGACCCGACGTACGACGGCGCGGCGTCGATCGTGAATGGCTCGCCAGGTTCATCTTGTTCCCATCGCGGAGAAAACGTTTTGATGTAAGCGATGACGTCTAGGCGGTCCGTTTCAGATAAGTCGGTGTGCGACGGCATGCCGGAGCGGCTGATACCCTCGGTGATTGTTCGAAAAAGATCATCGTCGGTGGGTAAAGTGCCGGTCGGCGTGCTTCGAAATTTGAAAACCCCCGCGGTGAAATCTCTTGGATAGATGGTCACGACCACCCCGGATTGCTGTGCTCGATGCACGATGCCGATGAGACCTAGGCCGTCACCTTGGTCACCATGGCAAATGACGCATCGCGAATCGTAGACAGCATTTCCAGCTGCAGCGTCTTGAGCCGCGGCAACTGAGGGCAGTATTGAACTCGTAAACATGAGGACGAGGAAGATTCGCATTTCATGTTTCATACGCCGACCCTGCCTTTCAAATTGGGAGTATTATCATACAAGAGCTCAAAAGAACTCCTGGGTGGAATTCCTAACTGAGATCCGATCTTAGAACTTGTGCTAATTTTCACAAGGAGTGTCATCACAAATCGCTTATGGACGATCTAATTATTCATCTTGTAAAAGAAAAAATCGCTAACCCGAATCTTCAACAACCGAAGCGGCCCGACTCACAACATTCGCACGCTTTATGATGCCCTCCCGAGCGTAGCAGTCACCGCGACGAGTAACCTCGTGCGGCAAACAACTCTTCCGAGTAGGATGGTCCCTTAAGGGGGATGGCCCGTCCTTCAATCCCTTGAGGCAAGTTCCCAGGAGGGCACCATGAAGCGTGCGAATGCCTGCGACTCATGTGGGCTGCTCCAGCCATTTCGTACAGCCGAAGGTATCTTAAGATTCAACCTGACGATATGACCATGGTCATGAGGAACTGGCTCCGGACAAAAAACCCCTTATTTTGATGTAGTTTCGAGCGGAGCACGGTTGCACACGACCCTCACCGACTGGGCGTTTTCACGCGTCGAACTATAATGCTGAGATGTCAACAACCGCTAAAGACCTTATCTTCGACGCGCCGTTATTTAGAGAGTTGGAAGACGTCGATCGGCAGCGTTTAGGAGAGATTACCAGTGTTAAACAATTCTCACGCGGCGAGGAGATTTTCAGAGAGGGCTCGCCCCCGGAGTTCTCTTACTTGATTGTGACTGGTCGAGTGAAGATCTTCAAAATCACACCGGCCGGACGGGATATTATTTTGGAACTCTTTTCGGCCGGAGACCTCTTCGGCGCCATAGCAGCATATCGAGGGATACCGTATCCGGCGTCAGCGGCAGCGCTTGAGGATGCAACCTTACTTCAAGTGCCACAGAAGAAATTCTTTATGCTGCTGGAACAACATCCAAGCCTCGTGCGTGGCTTACTGCTCAGTCTGACACAACGATTAGTTCAATTAACGAACCGAATCGCCAGTTTAACCGGTGGGCGCCTTGAGCCAAGATTCGCTCGTTTGTTTCTAAAGTTGGCTGATGAGGTCGGAAAATCAGGGCCAGAGGGACAGGTGGTGCCGTTGGCGCTATCGCGCCAGGAGCTTGCGGATATGACCGGTACCACCATCGAGACCTGCATCCGCCTCATGAGTCGATGGTCGAAGGAAGGCATTGTTCGCACGGAAAAAGACGGTTTTGTCCTGCTTGATCGGAAGACATTGGAGCAGGTCTCGCTCGATTAATACCGTCTTGCTCAGTGATCGCAGCTACATGATGAAGGTCATACGTTTCCCCCCCCTATAACTCCTATGCTCATCGCATGGAAGTGGCCGGAAAACCTACGCATATTCACAACCGACTCGGCCTCACCCATAGGGCGCTGCTTCGTCGCATCCAAGACGGTAAGGATTTATCGCCGGCAGCAGTCCTAGATATTGGAGCGGCAGTAATATTTCACGGCGCACTGGAAACATACTGGGGGATGGTAAATGAATCCATTCTGGACGGTAGCGTTCTGTCAAAATTGGCTGAAGAACATAGTCAACTGGCTGACGATCTAGAATTCTTAGAAACGCTTTTGGACACCAACCCTGAATCGGACGATATTAAGTCGCTTTGCCTTGCATTGCGAGAACACCTGCAAACGCATCTCGAACGCGACCAACGTCTTTTTTATCAATCACTACCGAGATTGCAGGCTGTCCAGAAGCTGCGTTCTACCTGAACATTTCCCATAAACCACTCTCTCCTAGATGCTTAGAGCCGATCCTTCATAGGTCGAGCCTTCCATGGGGCCTGAACGTTCGGGTTGGCATAAAATAGGCCGATGAAGGGCAGACGAATCCCGTATCCGAAGGGTTTCCCTGTAGAGCGTCGATCCCTTGTCGAAGTTGCGGTGTACGAAGCCGAAGAGACGCTGAAAGAGACTCTGGGTTGCGCTACTTGCTCTGGTGTCCCTAAGGAAGACCCCACACAAGTGGGTGCTGAGTACATTCAGAGTGTTGTTCTGGCGTTTGCTACCGTGTGTGTTGACGCGGTCTTTTCAGGCCAGCTACCGCTTAGTGAGATTGGTCGGTTGCGAGAAGAATTCCTACAGGCAATCACGGAGCGTGTGTTCGAAACCCTGCCTCTAGACGACAGGGAAGCGTTCGGGACGTTCGTCGGAACGACGCTTCAAGAGTCTGAGGGGTGGAAATTCCACTTGGAACAGGTAGAGGAGCTCACAGAGATATGAAAATACCAAAAGTAATATTTAGAACCAGAGTAGGTGACAACGAATCATTAGGTGGAGGTTGTGCGATTGGTGGTGACTGGAAAGATGTTTCTACTGACGATTTATTTGAGGGCAAGAAAGTAGTCATATTTTCATTGCCTGGAGCGTACACACCAACCTGTTCGTCGCAGCAAGTCCCTGGTTATGAAGAAAGATATGACGTATTCAAAGCACAGGGCATTGACGAAGTTTATTGCATATCTGTAAATGATTCATTTGTAATGAATGCATGGTTTAGAGATCAAAATATAACCAAGGTAAAACCTATTGCTGACGGTGAAGGCAAATTCACGGAAGGCATGGGCATGCTTGTAAACAAACCCGGGCAAGGATTTGGTATGAGATCGTGGAGGTATTCTGCAGTCGTAGATAACGGCGAAGTAACTAAAATGTTTATTGAACCTGGAAAAAATGATGAGAGCAATGATGATGATCCATATGGTCAATCATCACCTGAAAAAATGTTGGAATATCTAAGATAAATGGCTGCCGCTACTGAATCTTCTTGAAAGCCTCGGCCAGGTCACGATCGCCATTATCGGCTTGGTAATGAAAGTGGCACCGCGCGCTTCGGCTTCGAAATTCTTTTTAATTTATTGAAATACATAATGACCGTCGTTGGCAGCCTCGCGATCTTCTTCATCGTGGGCTATTCGCTGATTCTAAGATTCGTGGCCAAGCGTGATCCAATCGAATTTATG